>Ga0209710_1000065_pt1 | contig 119157 bp, 100 predicted proteins | sample ArcticOcean_MG_C_5_FD_187436 | JGI IMG/M metagenome (GOLD analysis project Ga0209710, IMG submission 187436) | Marine microbial communities from western Arctic Ocean - ArcticOcean_MG_CB4_138 (SPAdes) (version 2) | ecosystem: Environmental > Aquatic > Marine > Oceanic | place: Arctic Ocean...
ACGTCGTTTCTTTCCGCAAACGCCTCGACGACTTCTTTCAAGGACATGTTCTGCGCCAGCGAGTCGTCATCCATGTCCTCCACGTTGTCGTGTCCACCGGTACGCCTAGAGACATCGGGAGCCCCCCCCCCCCCCCCCCCCCCCCCCCCCCCCCCGCTGCCCCCCCCCCCCCCCCCCCCCCCCCCCCCCGGAGCTCGCCTGGTTCATCATATCGAGCGCGACGTTGATTTGCGCTCGTATTTTTTCGTGCGCCAGCAGATCCTCGGAAAAGAGTCGCTTCCACCCGAGGTACCACCTGGTGACTTGTTCCAAGTCGCACGCGGCTTCGTTTGAATCGGTGAGCCACGCGTGCAGGGCTTGGTGCCAGTGCGGGAAGAAGCCGCGCTCCAAAACGCCCACCATTCGTCGCGCGGGTAACAAAGGCTCCCAGGAAAGCACCTGCCGCAGCGGTGCTGAGTTTTGGCCAGTCGTAATCACGCCAACATCAGCGCACCTGTCGATTTGCAACTCACCGCGAAGCGCGTGTTCCAGCTTCGGAATCACGGCTCTTGTGAGCAGCGCGTCCCAGTCCTTCGCGGCGAACACGCCGCGCCACGGCTTTAACAACGCGAAACCGCGGTCATTGGAGACGTGCCAGTCAAGCAACGCGGATACGAGCTTGTGCCGAATAGGCGCGTGCAGGGGGTGTATTGCGTCGCCAAGTCTTGGCAACCAAGGGTGCAGCCAGAGATGCGGGGGGGGGGCGTCGTTTTTCCCGCTTCCATCGCCGTCGCCGGCCGAAACCCGCGGAACCCAGTCGTCAATTGCGGCGCGCAGTTTGGGAAGTACCGCCGTTGCGTGAATCTCATCCATCACCGGTTCGGGAAGCACGTCGTGCCACGTCTCAAGCACAGCGAGGGCGAGCTCCGGCAAGTGCGGGTTCCAGCGTTGCACGAAGGAAACACGTATGGGTTGCGCCACGCAATCGGCGACCAGCCGCGTCATCAGGGTGTTTTCATTGTCGTGTTTGGAAAAGATGTTCGTCTTTTCCCGTCCCGCGCCGAGCGCGCGTCGCCATAAACGTACCTGCTTCGCGACTTCCGGTTTCGTATCCGCCAGCGGGTCCCACCCATTACCGAGCAGTTGGAACAAACCTGGTTGGGCGTGACACAACGCTAGCTCAGGCAAGTCGTACGAAACGTACGCCTCGCGGTGGGTCTCGAGCGCGCGCGCGTGTGCAAGCGCTAACTCCCCAAACCCACTTTTTCCGGTTTTGAAACCGGAATCAATCGCCTCCACACATGCCAACAAGCTCTGGGCGCTGGTTGAGACCTCCCGCGCTTCCTCGTAGTCGCGGGAAAGACGCGACCGCTCGCGAGTTAACAACGCAACAGTATCCACCTCGTGTCGCGCCTTCGCGTCCACGGTTTGGATCTCCGCCGCCGCTAAGTCAACGACCAACCGCAAGTTGTGCTGCAGCTCGGGGAAAGGCAGATCAACGTTTCCAGTGTCGGCGCCGTTTGCACCACCAGTGGCGCAAGCCCCGTTTCCGTTCAATTTCGATAAATCCGTCACCACCCTTGCGGTACCGCCGCGCATGTCCACGATCGTCATCGGCGGCGCCGCGTTTGCGTCGCGCAAATCGCCCGCTTCGCGCTCCACCAACACTTCCTCCGCGGTTTGGTACGACCTTCGCTGTCGTTTCAGCTCGTCCCGTTTTTTCCACATCGCGGCGTTGTTCTTTTCTTTTTCCTTCTTCAAGAGAGCGGCTTCGGCGTCCAAACGATCGTCCACGAGTGTCGATTTCTTGTTCGTCTCGTCGTTCGTCTCGTCGGCGTCGTCGTTTACCGTGTGTTTCTTGTTGTTCAACTGCCCCGCTTCCTTGAAATCGCCATAACCCATGCCCATCTTGACCGGCCGCATTTTGGTTACCATGGGCGCGGACATCCCCGTTCCGTCCTTACCCAAGCCGCCGCCTTTCTTGTACCCCATCTTCTCAAGGAGCTTCATGCCGATGCCTTTGGTGTGTTTTTCAAACTCGCCGATGGGCGCGACGGGTTTGCCGTTGTCGCCGGCGTCGTTTGAACCGAGTCCTCCCCGTCGCGACCTCGTCTTTTTGTTTTCCACCTCCCTCTCCGCGACACGCGCGCGTTCCACCGCCGCCGCCGCCGCCTTCGCGGTATCAGCCTCTTCCCTGCGTTGCGCCGCGTTGTGCATCACGCGCTGTCCGAACGTCGAAGGCAGCAACTCCTCGTCTTCGCTTTCCGAGTCCGCGGACAGAGGCGAAACGGTGGCGGGGGCGAAGCCTCCCCCGACAAAACCCAAGCCGCCGCCGCTTCCCGCACCCGCGGCGGCGCCGAGGCCCAAACCAGCGCTCGCGCCGAGACCAGCAGTGGCGCCGAGACCCAAACCAGCGGTCGCGCCGAGACCGAGCCCGCCGCGTGTGTTCACGTCGTCGTCCGCGACCGCATCGTCGTTCCCCGTGACTTGCCCGCCTGAACGGAAGTTAACCGGCTTGAGATAGTCGCCTGGGTCGCCACCGCGACCGCCGCGACCGCCGCTGCGACCGCCGCCGCGACCGCCGCCTCGACCGCCGCCTCGACCCCCGCGCCCTCCCCCGTCGTCCGAGTCCGAGTCCGCGAACACGCCGTAGATCTGCTCGTCCCGGCTCGTCGCGCCCCGCCGACGTTTCATTCCACCGCCGAAGCCCCCGGGCGCGCCGACGTCCCCTTCGTCGCCGCTCTCGTCATCGGCCCGCATGGGCGCGAACTCATCGTCCTCGTCCGACGACATCGGCCCGACGCGCACCCGCGCGGACACAGGCGCCGCGCCGAAATGGAGGGGGAACAGGAATTGCGAAGAGGGATTTTTTCTTTTTCTCGAAACGTTATTAGATTACATCGAGTCAGAGGTACGCGCGCGCGCCGTCGCGCGCACCATTCTCCTTTCTTTTACACACACCTCTCACATTCCCATCACCACCGGTCCCCCTCGTCGTTCCCCCAGAGCCTGATTCCGTAGTTCTGGTACCGTCGGCACGCGGCGAAGTACATGGCGTATATCCCGCTCGCGGCGACGGCGCCGAGCACGGCGAGCGAGTTTGGCGAGACCAGCACGGCGAGCGGGTTGACGGTTTCCGCGGGCAGAATCCCGCACCCCTGTAGCATCTCTTTTTCCCGGGCGGTGTACTTCCCCGGGGGCAGCAAAAGGGTTTCGCCGTTCACGAACGTCCCCAAGTTCACCCCAGGATTCAGGCGCTTCACGTCTTCAAACGCGATGCCGCGCGGTTCGATGATGTCCATTATGGATTCGCCTCGCCGCGTGGGGTACACCCGCGGTTGGTTGATTTTCGCGATGCCGCCGATGATCTCCGTATCACGGACGCTTAACTTTCCCGCGGGGAGCAGGATGGTGTCACCCACCCCGATCGCGTCCCCGTCCTTCTTCGCGTTGCACCGCATGATCTCCGCAACGCTCATAGACCGTTTCTGCGCGATCGTCTCCAGGGTGTCCCCTTTGCGCAGGGTGTACGGGCGCATGCTGGCTTGGCCAGCCGCGACCGGGACGAAGGGCGAAGGGCGGCGCATGTTCCGCCGCCCTGGGGCGAAGCGCACGGCGGCGCGCGTGGGAACATTAAGCGCACCGCGCACCGCGACGCGGCAGGAAAGGGACACGGGGGTGGCGTGAAGGGGACACGCCATGGTGTTGGTGGTGGCAGGTGGTTTTGGCAACACGCGCGAAGTGCGTGTGCGTCTGATAGGGTGGGGGTTTCACGGAAGCACAAAGAACACGCGTCGAACACGTGTGGTGCGTGTGGACGTCGACGGTCCGCGAAACGGGGCCGGAACGGGCGCGCGTACACCAGTGAAGGAGTATCGGACGATGACGCGGATGGACAAATCAAATCCGCGGCCTCGCCAATGCGGTCGGTTCTACGGAGTCGACCCAAATAGGTTGATCGCTAAAATCGGAAAACAGTGACGGTCAAAAACTGCGATCAAAAATGTATTTTGCCATTTCATACATAAAATCCCGATCAAAATTCGCAAATGCACAAGTGAGGGTCTAGACTCCAAAGTTGGACAATCCCGCGACGAAAGGAAAACTGAAGGGCGTTTCGCCGCCGCCGACACTTGTTGATTTTCTTCGGCGCCGCACCCCCACCGCGGCTGCCATGTCCGCCGGGGAGTACTCCGGGCTACGGGTCTCCGCGCCTAACGGCGTGAAGGTGTACCAGGTGACTAGTGGCAAGGATGCTCCTAAGTGGCTCTCGGAGAAACACAAACGGAAGCTTCGTAAGGATTCCGAGTTCGGCCGGCGCGTGGAGCTGGTGCAAGATTTGGAGTTTTCGTGTGCGTCGTCCCGCGCCAAGCTCTCCCCTGATGGGAACTTCCTGTTGGTATCCGGGATCCACCCCCCGCAAGTGAAGGTTTATGACCTGTCCCAACTCAGCATGAAGTTCGAAAGGCATCTGGATTCCGAGGTGGTGGACTTTTGCGTGCTCGGGGAGGATTACTCCAAGCTGGCGTTCATGTGCGCGGATCGCACGATAAACTTCCACGCTAAGTTCGGGAAGTACTACACCACGCGGACGCCACGGCAGGGACGGGACATGACGTACGTTCGGCACACGGGCGACTTGATGGTCGTGGGGGGCTCTTGTGATGTGTACCGGCTGAATTTAGAGCAAGGCCGGTTTCTGGCGCCGATGAAGCTCGCCACGTCGGAGGGCGGGAACAAAATCGCGGTGAGCGCGGAGCACGGGTTGTGCGCCGTGGGTAAGTATTTCCCAATCACCACATTCCGCCGACTGATTGCCCATACAAGACTGACACTTTCATTTTATCTCAGGCACGGAGGACGGCACGGTGGAGTGTTTCGACTCGCGAACAAAGGCAAACGTCGGGGTGCTGAACGTCACCAAAGCCGGCCCCGACGGCCTTGGGCAAGGCGTCACCTCACTGACTTTCGACCCGACTGGCATGCGGCTCGCGACGGGCGACCACGACGGGATCGTGCGGATATTCGACCTGCGAAGCGACAAGCCGCTCGTGGAAAAAGACCACATGTACGGCTCGCCTATTATCGACGTCAAGTACCACACCTCCGTGGACGGCACGAAAAGAGTCATGTCCACGGACAAGCACGTGGTGAAGTTCTGGGACCCCGACACCGGTACGTATTTCCCAACCACCACGCTCCACCTCTGCGATTGCCCATTCACAAGGCTGACACTTTCTTTTTTACACTCAGGAACCAACTACTGCGCCATCGAACCCGGCCAGGAAATCAACGACGCGCTTGTTTGGGACCAAACCGGTTTGGTTCTTTTGGCGCTTGAAAATAAAACCCCCGGGTGTTACTTCGCCCCGAGCCTTGGGGCGGCGCCGAAGTGGTGCTCGTTCCTGGAGAACCTCACCGAGGAGATGGAAGAAACGGTGACGAACAGCGTGTACGACGATTACCGGTTCATCACGCGCGAGGAGTTAGAGAAGTTGGGGATGAGCAACCTAATCGGCACGAAGATGTTGAGGGCGTACATGCACGGTTTCTTCGTGGACAACCGTTTGTACGGCAAAGCGAAGGCGATATCGCAGCCGTTCTCGTACGACGAGTACAAACAACAGCGTCTGGACGAGAAACTCGTTGCGGAGCGCGCTTCGCGGATCACGGTTAAAAAGAAACTCCCAAAGGTCAACGCGAGTTTAGCGGCGCGGCTGGAGAAGGGTTTGGAAGACGAGGATGGGAAACAGAAGAAGAAGGGACGAAAGGACGGCGGCGCCGGTGCGGCGACTCGCCGAGACGAAGAGTCCGACGGTGAAGACGCGGCTGGTGAGGATTTAGCATCGGGCGGGTTACTGAAAGATGACCGTTTCGCGGCGATGTTCAAGAACGCGGAGTTTGAAGTGGACGAAACAAGCGAAACGTACCGCGCGCTACACCCGAACGCACCGAAGCTCAGTAAACGCGAAAGGGAGGCGCTGCTGGAGGAACACTTCGATTTGGAATCGGAGGAGGAGGCGGAGGCGGAGGAGGGAGTGATTGGCGATGGCGATGACGAGGACAGTGAACGCGAGGAGGACGCCGACGCCTTGAAGGCGGCGAAGCGACGCGCCTCGGCGGTCGCCAAGGTGAAGATGTACGCGGCGAAGGACGAGAAGCACGCCGACGCGTTCCGGGAAGGCCGCCGCGAAACGAGTTCGAACCTTACCCTGGCGGAACGAGCCGCGCTGGAGCGCGAAACGAACGGCGGTGGGAAGAAAGTACGGGTTTCGGGGAACAAGGAGTTGCGGTTCGAACAAGGCGAGCGGGACAAAAAGGTCACGGCGCGGAAGCGGGACAGGGGAGGCGACGGGCCGGATGGACCGGCGGAACAAATCTACCGCGAAAGCGGGCGGGGCGAGAAACACGAGAAATCGAAACCGGGAAGACGAGGGATGGGGGGTGTTTTGCCGAAAACCGGCGGGCGCGGCGGGCGAGGCGGAGGCGGACGAGGCGGAGGTGGACGGGGCGGAGGAGGAAGAGGGAAACGATAAAAAGTATCCCGCAATTATGAATAATAACGCAACACCTTTCCTTGAAAAACCAACGCGACGCCGCATCTCCAGTGACATGAGGAGAGTTTCTTGTCTCATACCTTCTTTGAAGGTATTATTTTCACCTTTTCACGCGGATCCATTCGCGTGCTTTTCGCGGACGCAGGTTTCCCTCTGAAATGCCCAGGGGCGGGGGCGGCATTACCCCTCGGTTCCACTCATCAATTGTAACAAACCCTGCAGCTCGGAAATTCGATACCGTATGTTTTCCATCTCGCAAATCTCCGCCGACGTCAGGCGCACGGGTCGCAAACGCGGCCGCCGCGGTTTTTCCAAACGACCGACCTCGCCGGCGGAACAAGTGGTTGTGTCCTCTTGTTTTTCTTTTTCTTTGATGTCGGTACCGGGGGTCGCCTTGGCCGTTTCAGCAGGCACAGAGACGTCTGCCGGCACATCCTCCTCCGTATCCGTGGGCGCTTCCGTCGCTCTCGCCGACCCAATAATACTCGCCTCCGCGGCGCTCGCGTACGAAAACCCCGCCTGGTTCGTTTCGCGCGTTGATTCCGTTGCGTCGGGACTCGGGTCTGGTACGGCGTACGGGCTTCCTTCCGGGTCCTCTAGAACTGTGGTCGAGCCCGCAACGGGCGGATTTCTTTTATGAATTTCAGACGTGCCGTCGCCGTACCGCCCGCGCGGCGCCCAGAGCGAGGGGGACGACCGAAGCGACGGGGGCGGCGGCGGGGTGGGGATGGCGAACACAACGGGCGCGGGTTTTCGTTGCGACGCGTCCCTCGCCGATTTTTGTCGCACCGGGTTCGGATCCGCGGTTCCAGGTTCGAATTCGGCGTTGTCCTCCCCGAGGTGTGTCTCCCCGAGGTGTGGCGACGCACCAGTCGTCACAGCACCGGCCGGCCGGTTCTGGTTGCTTGCCCACGATTCGTCGGCGTCGGTTTTCGTCGCAGACGTCTCGGCGCCGAACCACCCCGCGAACCATCCCGATGGCGTCGGCGTCGTCGTCGCGCGCTTCGTCGCCGTTGCCGTTGCCGTTTTCGTCGGTTCCGTGGTTGGATCTGTTTTCGCGTCGCACGCACGCACAGCAGCTCGCGCTCCCCATGTCCACCACGTGCTGGTTTCTGGCGTCGTGGTATGTGTCGGCGTCTCGCTCTCGCTCGTCTCGTCCTCCTCCGACTCGCCGCCGCCGCCGTCCTCCTCCTCCAAATCCCCGCCCCCCCCCTCGGTGACGAAGTTTTCAATCTCCCCAACCACGCGCACCGCTTTCGGACCCACCGCCATGGTTTCTCCGCTCGTCGGCGCATCCACCCCCGTTGGTAACACCGCGCTCGCCACCAACGTTTGCGTCCCGTCAACACAACGCACGTACAGGAAAACGCACCGTCGCCCCGCGGGTTTCACCAACACGCCAGCGGCCTCGTCGTCGTCGCCCTCGGTGGCGTCGGTACTCGGTGTACTCGCCTGGCATGCCATGTGGAAGCACTTCACCGACCACGCGCGCGTGGAGTTGTTTGATTTCTTGGTTCTGCGTGCGCGTCGCACGGGAGGGTCGGGAATTGGTCGCTCGGAGTCCGCACTCGTTGACCCCACCTGCGCATCAGCAGACGTACCATCGGCGACGCACGCCACGAGCGCATCGCTGGTGCGCCTCGCCGCAGAGGTGGCGTCCAATACCCCTTGCCGCACTTTTTTACCCACCGCGTCCGCCTGACTGTACGTCTCGTACGCCCGCGAGGCGTCCGCCAAACCCTCCGCGTCGCGCAACATGGCGCCGCACGCGACGCCGCGCCGCGTGCGAGTCATTCGCGACTGACTACACGCGTAGCACGACACTTTCTCGGACCCATCGAGCACCAAAATTGTCGTAAAAACGCTTGATCGACGTTACCGGTCAAAGCTACCCATCACCCCGTGGGGGAAAGGACCGTGTTCTACTTTGACCCTCTTTTATCGACGCTTCCCGATGGAAAAACATGACACAGACACACCGAGACCCAAAGACAGGATCCTGCATGCCTCTCGAACTGCCAGTTCAGCGAATCAAAACGTTGCTTCGCGCGGGAAACCAAAAGGTAAAGCTGACTGGCGAAGGCACTCAAATAAAACAGAAAAGACGTCTTTTCTGGGGTCATAGACAGGACGATTCGTTACCCTTTCCCAAAATTCGGGATTCCTTTCCCTCGACTCCTTTGTTTCATTTCAATCAGTCGTGGTGACACGGACACACGGCAGGTACGCGCGGAACGACCTGGTTACCCACGAAGTGTCGCGCACGACGTTGCCTTCAATCCGCGTTTTGGGAGCGTGGCTCGCGTTTGCGTGAGTAACTCGTGTACTCCGCGCCCTCCGCGCTTCCCCAGCGCGTGTTGTTTCTCGGGAAACGCCAACATCCGTTGTTGCTTGTTGCTTTAAAGCACCTTGCCCTTCCCAGAGGTCGTGCGTAGGCCCTGACTTTGCTGAACACGATGACCGTCGTGATGCACACGAACACCGCGTTGGTGGAACACGAAGCTTATGTGGCGGTCAAGATGGACGATTGCGTCGTCGAAACGCTGGAAGGTACGCGAGTTACGACCCGCGGTGGCACCGGCTTTGTTGGTTTTCCACGCGAGACGAGACGAATGAAAGGACGCGAGGGAGGTCGGTTGGCCACGACGACCGAACCGCGTGTGTCGTGCCTCAACCCCCAATTCGCGTCACGACCGTACCTTTCGAAACCCAAACCCACCCGCGTATTCATCGCGTACGTAACGAAGACGTGGGTGAGAAGAGACGCGCGTGGTGGGTGCACGAAGTCGCGCGCGTTGGACCAATTCCCCAGCGGATTGACCTTCGAGATTGGTAGACCTCGCTCAGGGTCCACTCGCTCACCTCCCATCCCTCCTCCACCTTCCACAGACACACCCAACGGCGAACCCGCGAAACGCGAAGGCTCGGTTCCGAGTTCACACACGGTACGTCCCATCGAATGCGCCACGAAACGCGGTGTCCAATCAGGCCGTGTCCACGCACGCCCCCTCCTTCGATTTGTCGGACCGACCACCAAGACCCTTGGCAGAGAAGGGGCGCCAGATCGGACGGCCAGGGTGGCAAAACCAGGGTTCCGCGCCAATTTCTGGAAAAAACTGTTTCTCACACCGAGTCGAGTAATTTAGTCTCGGCGCTTTTCCTTTCCTGACCAAACCCACTCCTTGTTCCCCCCCCAACCAAAAACAGCCCCACCCTCAAGGAAGGCCGACCCCCGAGAACAGCGCCGGGCCGAACCGAGAGTCACGGAGAGGTGCTGGTGTTTTTTCGTGCGGCCACGCGAGCGACGGCGAGACCTCCGCCGGCGTGAATCCGGACCACGCTTCGTCGCCGCGGCGTCTCGGCGCGGGCGAAACCTCCGCGGCGCGGTCCGATTCGTTGGCGCCGCCTTGGATGGGGCACGGCGCGACCGCCCGGCGGTCGTTCCGACCAAGAGCAAGGAACAACTCGTTCACCAAGGCTTTCGCGGAGGCGCGAACCAATTCGGATGGTACCGACGTTTGGGAGGGGTCGGGTACGAGGGCGACGGCGACGGAGACAGGCACGACGCAACCGCTGGATTCGACAAACCGCGTCCCCGCCGGCGTAGTCGCGCCGACGCCTTTGCGACATGTGGTTGGCGTCGCGGGCGTTCCCGTAGCAAGCAGGACTGACACCACCACCCCCCCGCTGCCCTTCGCCGTCACGAACACCACCGCGGCCGGAACGACGCCGGGTTCGCCGGGTGCCGGCGCCGCGGCGGCGTGTACGCTGCTGGCGCTGCTCATGACGGCGGGCGCGAAGGGTGGCGCCGAGGGTGACGTTTCGCAAGCCGTGACCGCGGCGCCGACTTCGTGTTTGGGTACCGGTACGAGTACGGGTACCACCGGTAACCCTCGCAAACGTCCTTTTGGTACCTGCGTTTCGGGTGTGCAGCCCGGACCGGACACCGACGCGGCGGTTGACACGGCGAGCGCGCCGCGGTTGAAGAAGACGAAAACAAAAACAGCGGCGTCCAAATTTGTCCCCGCGCCGCAACGCGCGGCGCACCACGACACGGATACCAACGAACCCTACCACGGCCCTGACATCGTGCCAAACACCGTGATGTACAACGCCGCTTCTTGCGCGGCGGCGAAGCGGCGGTTGCTGCCGTCGCGGGGCGGCGGGACGCAGAAGGTGCACCGGCCGTGGACGCCACTTGAAGTGGAAGCGCTGGTCGAGGGCGTTTCGCACTACGGCCGCGGGCAGTGGGCGGACATCAAGAGCCTGACGAAACTTGGTGTCAACAAAGCACTAGAGCTGCGAAGCGCCGTGGATCTGAAGGACAAGTGGAGGAACATCTTGCGAATCGCGATGCTTCCCGTGCTGTACAAACGCCGGGAAGCCGCGGAGGTGCCGTTTGGGACGCTGCAGCGCGTGAGGGAAATTGCCGCGGCGAAGCACCCGCAGCCGGGCGGGTGCGGGAACGCGGGCGCGGGCGCCGCGGCCGCCTCCGATGCCGATTGCGACAGCGCCAACCCTGTATCACAACCCACACTGACCAAAGGCCAAAGACGAAGCAAGCACCACTCGCCCTGGACGCTCGGCGAATCCGAAGGTACGTATTGCGTTTCCCAAATCCCTCCGACTGTGTGCCATACAATACTGACCCTTTCTTTTATTTATCGTAAGCCCTGGTGGACGGCGTGTCTCGGTGCGGCGGGTGTCGATGGACCGTGATCAAGAAACTGGATCTGGTGCGTTTGGAAAAAAGAACCGCGATGGACTTGAAGGACAAGTGGAGGAACCTTCTTCAGCTCGCCTCCCTACCCAGCCAAAGCCGAAGGAAAGCGGAAACCCCCCCCGACTTGTTACAGAAAGTGCTAAGACTAGAAGCCGAGTTTGGCGTGGCGCGGCGCGCGGGGCGGAAAATGAGCGACGCGCCGACGCGAGCGGCGGCGACGGCGTAGACGGAACACGCCGACTTTGTATTTGTACTCCGAATTTTGTATCAACGCGAATTTTTAATCGAACATCGAGCTAACTAGTGCGGCGCGACTCGGGTACACCTTTGTATCAACACGAACGTGCCCGTGATTCTCGTCGTCTCGCGGTGCACGTCGAGTGTGTATTAATCGAATTCGTATTAAAATCCACCTCTCAGCATCCACGCCCCCCCCCCCCGCTTCACCGTTTCCGGAGCTTCAGGGGCATGCCGTTTTTCGTGTGTATCGTCGCGCCCGTGATCATCTCCACCTCTGGCGCGTCAGGGTCAAGTTCCCACGTGAACCGCTTCAGCAACACCGCCAACGACGCGGTGGCTTCCATCATGGCGAACATGTCCCCGGCGCATCGGCGCTGCCCCCCCCCGAACGGCACGTACGCGAAATCCGTGGATTGTTCGTTCGGGTACAGCCCGGTGTACAAGTTAGGGTCGTACCCGTTCCACCCTTTGATGTTTGGGTTTTCGAACCGGCGTTGCCACCGCGACGGGTCGAACGCGTCGGGGTTCTCCCAGTACTCGGGGCTGCGGTGAAGGTTCCATACCGCGATGAAACAATCCGTGCCCGCTTTCAACGTGATTTCCTTGCCCATGCCCCCTTCCGGAAGCGTAACGTCCTCCAACGCGCGGCGTATCAAAATCGGGGGCGCGGGGTACAAACGCATGCTCTCAGCCAACACCGCGCGCGTTTTTTTCAACCCCCGAATCTCCTCCACGGTGGGTGCGCCGCCCGGATCCGCGACCACCGCGTCTACTTCGGCCGCGGCGGCGCGCATTTCCTCCGGGTGTTTCGCGAGCAGGAACATGGTCCACGTCAGCACCGCGGCGGTTGTTTCGTGCCCCGCGATGAGCATGGTCATCAGGTCGTCGCGTAGCTGTTCCCCGGTCACGTCGTCGCCCCTGACGTCGACTAAAAACCGCAAAAGAGAAGCGTCGTTCACCAGGTCGTAGTTCCGGGACTCAAAGTCAGCGATATCGGTGGGGTTTTTATCCTGCAGCGCCTCCGCAATTAACACCGTGAGCTCGGCGTTGATCGCGTCTATGTCTTGCTGGAACTGCTTCTGCCGAGGCACAACCTGCATCGCCCCGGGAATGTTCCAGTACTGCAGCGGAAACGTGCTGCGGTGTTCGCTTTCGCGTAACACGCGGTACACGGCTTTAATAAGCGGCGTCTCTTCCGTCAGCGCGCCGAACTCGTAGTTGAACACGGCTTTGCCTATAATGTCCAGGGCCATGGCGTACAGCTGGTCCTCGGCGTTGACTGTTTTCCCTTGTTTCATGTCGGAACCGACAGGCGCGGCGTATTCAGCCTCAAGCTTATCCGCCAACCGCGTCGCGCTCGCGCCGAAAAGCTTGGTCATGTTTCGCAGCCACGCGCCGTGGAACCCGGCGCCCACCGTGGGCCTTCGTTTCGCCCACTGCTCTTTGCTCGCGGGAATCAGCCCGTTTCCCATGATCGGTTGCATTATGTCAGTCAAAATGCCTTTGCTGAACGAATCCGCTTTGGTACTGAACATCGTCCGCACCGCGGTTGGGTCGCTGACCACCACGAACCACTTCGGCCCCGCACCGAGGTTGTACACCCCGCCGTATTCTTTGTAGTAATCGAACAGCGGGATGAACAGCGGCGCGGCCCTCACTGACTCCTTCAAAAGGTCGCCCAACACCTTCTCCGTGACCATGGCGCCGTTGCCCCACGGGAAAATCCTGCTCACCGCCCTCCACGTCTCTTCCCCGACCAAAGGGAGCTCCACCCCGGGGAACAACGCACCGCGGTACGGACGCTTTTTGGGCTCCTCCACCGCGCGCGCGGTGACGAGCACACCCCGAGCGCTCGGGCCGCTAGACCTGTGGGAAGGGCTCGCGTGCGCGAACCGCGAAGTAGGCACCCCGAGCGCGGCGTGGGTCATCGAAGCCATCATCGCTGTGGCGGGCGACGCGCGAGGTCGAGTGACGGTTGCGCTGGTTGGATGACACTTGGCATCGGGATACCACCGAGATTCTGGCGATTTCAGAGTCGAGCCGGACTGCAAAATTTCCAGTTGGTAGAGCGATGGAGGATGGACACATGGACCGTGGATGACGACGACGAATAACTCACAAGAGTCGTGTTATTTACAAGGAAGTCGCGCGCCTACTTTTACGATCAAGTCTCGCCTCGCGCCATCCTTCACCCGCCCCGGCTATCCCGCGCTCCAGGGTCCCCGACGACCCCGGGCTGCGTTGTCCCTGTCCCCACCAATCCCCTTCTCCCTCTCCCCCAGTGCTGGCCGTTCCCTGCAACGCACGCTCGCTCACGTCGGCCGCGTGTTTTTGTTTTCCTTTTCAAACTTGGCTTCGATTTTGGCGTACCGCGTTTTGTCCAGAGAGTCAAAGTACGGGTGCTCCAACGCATCGGTGGCGTGAATGCGCTTCGCCGGGTCGTACACAAGCATCTTTTCAAGCAAATCGATCCCGTCGTTATCAAGCTGCGGAATCACCTTGTGCAGGTCCTGGCACTTCCACTGGGGAAATTCGTGCCAGTCCCGCAGGCGCGTGACCCCCGGCCAGTTCGCCTCCGACGGCGTACCCAACAGCTTGAAGATGTGCAGCAGCTGCTGCAGCTCGCTGTCGCCCGGAAACAGGGGTTGTTTCCGCGCCAGCTCTGCGAAAATGGTTCCCACGGACCACATATCAACAGGAGTGCTGTAGTGCGACCCGCCAAGAAGCACTTCAGGGGCGCGGTACCAAAGCGTGACGATCTCGTGCGTGTACGACTTGACCGGCACCGAGAACGCTCTGCCTAGACCCAAATCCGCGACCTTGATCACGTTCGTGGCTTTGTCAACGAGCAGGTTCTGCGGCTTCAAGTCCCTGTGCATCACGCCGTGGCGGTGCAAATGCGCGCACCCCAAGCACAGCTGGTACATGAAGTCCTGCACCACGGTTTTGGGAAGCGGGTTCGCGGGGCCGCGGCCGGTCACGTCCATGTATTGTTTCAAATCCTGATCCAGGTACTCGAACACCAAGTACAACATCGCTTTGCCGTCCTCCTCGACGTGCTCGACTTTTAACAGTCTGTGTTGCGTTGGTGGTTTTTTTGGGTGTTCGGGTGGAATCAGCGAGGGGTGGTGGTTAGTCTTTGTGAATCACCGCGCAAAGCAGACTGACTCGTTTCCAGCCGTACGGCCGTGGCAGCGCAGCGGGAACCCCGCCCGGATTGGCGCGCAAACGCTGCGTAAAAACTTCTGTCTGTTTGAAAAACCCGTTGGGCACTTGCGTCTGTGGGTCGCGATGGGGGGTAGTGTCCGTGTCACGGGGGATCGGGTGGGGCACGCACCGAACGATGAACGCGCTTTCGCTGAGCATCTGAAGCAGAGAGACCTCACGCAGCGCGGTGGAGGGCACACCCTCTTCCTCCATCTGTGTGTGTGGGGGGCGGGAAGGGGTCGTGGTCAGAAAAAGGCACAATCGAGCGTTCCCCTCGCGTCGTAGCCGAAGATTAGCAAAAAGCGAGTTCGGCGGTTCCGTTGTTCGCGGCGTGCGACACGTGAGGTTTGATGTTCACGGCAGCGTCGACACAAAACGTACCTCGAGACGCGTCTTCTTCAGCGCCACGAGCCGACCCGTGTTCCTCTCCCGAGCCTTGTACACCTTGCCGTAGGTGCCTTGCCCAATCTTCTCCAGCTTTTCATACGCCTCGTTGATGGAGTGCCCCATCGTGACAACTGCCGACTCCGGGAAGCGTCCGTGCGGTCCGGCGGTGCGCGAGTGATTCACGGCCTACGCGCTTGTGTGCGTGCGACGAAGAACGAGCGAAGCGCGAGGCGTGCGGCGGCTCGAGTGAACGCTCGGGTCGAAGTGCCGAGTGCGTTGCCGGCGACGCGCGACGCGCGCAAAAACTCCGAAATAAAGGGGGACGAGTTTTAGACAGACGGTTTTCAAACGTTCAAAGAGAACTTTCTGACTTGAAAGTCTACCGCCTTTGATATACACCCCTTTTAAATTTGCACTTTAACTGTGAAATGTACCTATCAACCCCGTCCAAGACCGCGTCTCGGTTTGGACCGGAAACGCCATCCAATCTCTCGGCGTCTTCCGTTCCTGGCGTCAGTCGCACGGGCGCCGCGCGTGCGAGGCGTCGACGAGAGTGATTCGCGATGGATAACAAGGCGCGCCAGCTCAAGTCGATGTTCCGCCAGCGCGCGGAACAGAGGGGTTTGCCTGGCGGGTCGTCCGCGCGTCCGGCCAAAGCCGCGCGTCGCGACGCGCCCGCTTTTTCCGGTGGTGCATTTGGGTCCGCCCCCCCGCTGGCGTCAAGGGGAGGCGCAGGCCCGCCCCCCGGGTTCTTCGATGCCGACCCGCCTTCCCGAGCCGGCGGCGGTGCCTCGGCCGTCTCCGTGGCCGCGGCCGCGCCCAACGCAAACCACGCTGCGGGCGCACACCCCGGTGTCCCTTCTGGAGTTTTCGACGGCTCCAAAAAGCCGGTGGCGGTGGCGTCGTCGCGCGACGCGGGGGAGAAAAACGTCCTCGCCATGGTGATGGGTCCGGATTCCGAGGATGAGACGCCGGGCGAATTTATTGACCAGCCGCCAATGGGCACGTCACCAACGTTTGATACTGTCCCGGGGACGACGAGCCTCGTGATGAGTCACGGCGGTTCAAACGCCGCCGCCGACGACAATGCGCGGAGTAAAAGAAAAACCCAAAGCCTTTCCGTGCCTGATTCGTTTTTCGACTCCGCAACGCTCGCGGCGGCGGCGCGCGGGGAAAAGGTAGTGCGACTTACCCCGGAGGAAACCTTGGCTTCTTTTGAGCAGAGTATAGAGGCTGACATCGAGGAGGCGAAGAGACAGGAACAGCTGGAAATAGAAAACGAGTCGGTTGCGAAAAAAGAACTGGAAGCGTTTCAACAGAAGGAGCGGGTGGTTGGTGTTTCCCGTCTGAAGGAAAAGGCGGCGGCGGCGAGACGCACAGGGGCTACGCGAATCGCGACCGAGAAATACCCGGGAACCGGACACAAGAAACCCACCCGGCCGGTTGACAAGAACGCAGGAAACAACGCATCGGTATCCACCGATTCAGACAGCGAAGACGACGACGGGTTGGTGATGGACTGGAGAGCGAAGAAGACGTGATGATATGGACGCGACGTAAAAAGGAGTCGTAAACACAAATACACGGCACATGTAGCCGCCTAAACTCAGGTCGTCCCAAACTCGGCGCGCGTGCGCTACCCACCCTTTTCGTACCCGGTCAACCCTCAAATTCCATCGAACACCGCTTGTTCCTCTTTGGTCAACTTGAACGGGTACGAAAGGGGGGTTTCCTCCAGCCCCTGCGTGTCGTACTGGCTCGTGCACGTGTTGGATTGCAGGCACGGCACCAGCGGGGGTTTGGTTTGTTTTGTGGCCACGCGTTCCCAATCCACGTTTGCGAACCACGCGCGGCTGGTTATTAAAACGTCGTCGCGCGGTACGGAATCGCAAGAATCGGAAGAAGCACCTGTGTCCGTTTCAACCGCGTTGTCCGCATCAACCGCACTCAAGGCACAACCACGAAACCCTCCTCGTCGCCCCTTCCCTCGCTCCGACGGGTTTTTCCGTAACAAAACGCCGAGCACGTCTTTGGCGTTTTTGGAAAAGTGCGACGGAAAAACCGGGTCGTCGCGAAGAATGGAGCGGTACGTGGAGAAAGCGTCTGAGGTGTTTTTTTCTGAGGGCGAGTACGGATCGTCCGTAGACCACACCGAGTCACCCGATGGCGAGCAAAGGTGCGTATCGCGTGACACGTTCGGACCACTCGCGGTGTACTCATCGTCGTCGCCGTACGTCTCACGGATGGAACCGCCGTTTCCATCCGCGCGCGTCGCGTCCGCCGGTTCCGAACCTACTTTGAACGGCGGGTACCCCGCTAACATCTCAAACACCAAAACGCCGAGCGCCCACCAGTCCACCTCGCACCCGTGCCCGCTCCCCAGCACTGTTTCGGGGGCGAGGTACTCGGGGGTGCCGCACAGGGTGTACGTGCGATGCAGGCGGTGGTGGGAAGTTTTTTCTTTTCCAGTCTTGGAAGGTTTGTCGGAGGTTGACGCGTCGCCGTCGGACGCGTGGTTGGCAGTATTCGCCTCGTCAGTCGCCTCGTCACGCCTCGCCAGCGCCTTGGCGAACCCGAAATCCGTGAGCTTGACGTGCCCCAGCGCGCAGAGCAGCACGTTTTCGGGTTTCAAATCACGGTACACGATTTGCAGGTCGTGCAGGAACTCCAAGGCGAGCAAAACCTCGCAGGCGTAGAACTTCGTGGCCGCGTCCGAAAAATTCCCAGCCAAACGCAGGTGCGAAAACAGCTCCCCGCCCGGCACGTACTCCATCACGAAGCGCACGTGCTTGTCGTCCTGCGCGGAGCCAAAAAAAGTAATCAGGAAAGGGTGATTCCGTCCGGAATCGATCACCGACCCGTCGTCACCGAATTGAAACGGATAACCACCAGTGGCACCGCAAACAGTCTTCAGAACCGCGTGCTCCGCCAGCACGTGCTCCGCGTGCCGCGCGAACAACACTTCGCTCTTGGAAAGCGTCTTGATCGCGACGGGCGTTCCGGTTTTTTTGTGCAAGCCGATTTGAACCCTCCCGAACGTCCCGGTCCCAACCACGGTGCCGATTTCGAAATCGTGCATGCGGTTCTCGAAAAGGGACTGGTGTGGGGTGTGGTGAGGGGTTGTTTCCAACGGAGGCTGTTTCGTCGCTTTCCACGCCGGCGTCGGAGTTACCGTGGAGGCGTCGCGCGTACACATCCCGTTTTGGACAACGTTTTCCTTGCCGAAACAGCGAAAGGCAACAGATTCAATCTCGGTCGTCGCACAGGTCTTGGGTGCTGTGTGTGTGGCCTCCTCCACGCGACACCCGCGTCTTTCCCTCGCCCCGGAACACGGAGTGACGTTTCCGCCAGTGTCCTCGGACACGAACCTCGTGTCGAACATCTTCTCGGGAGGACACGCGTCGTGGTCAGGTCTGTCAAGTTTGACGCGACGGCGAGTGGGCAACCAACAGTCAGCGACTGATGAGATCCGAGACGCGCGCGCGACGCGAAGGGAGGAACGCCAAAAATGTGACGCTGACGCTGGATATCGCCACCGCGAGTCACGACGTGTCACGCGAGTCCGGGAGGACTACTTGAGTGCGATACGCGTTGTTTGAAATCCTCGGGATGGTCAAGGTGCACGAGGATCTGACACGCACATCCGAATTGATTGTTTTTTTCCACGCGCGGCCGAAAAATTTTGTCGAAAAAGGAAAAACGGCCACTGCAGAGACTGTTTGCTCATACAAGGAAGAAGGTCGTCGATTTTGCGCAAAAACGCGTTCGGAGATACAGTACAGCGCTGACGAGGACTCCACCACAAGTGGTAGGCGCGCACCCCCTTCCCCTTCCCCACGCGTTTCGCATACTCAACCTCCGCGATTTCCATGTCCGTCATCTCCACGCAAAGCGTTGTCCGCGGCGCCGCCGCGCGCGCACCCGTCTCGCGGCGTTTCCGCGCCGCGGCCTTTCCCCGCGTCCCCGCAAATCGTGCGCCTCGTCGTGGCACCGCGACGGTCGCCCTGGCTTCTTCCGGGGACTTGGCGTTCGCGGTCACGAAGTCACTCCCCCCGAGTGTTTTCCAGCTCGCAGCGAACGCGAACGACTTGGCGGACGGGTGCGGCGTGAACGGGACGTGCGGCCAGGTGGATGCCCCCCCGTTCGCGTTGATAGGAGGCGCCGTTTTGATCGGTGGCGCGGTTTTGCTGGTCGCGACGTTCGGGCTGAAGGGCGGCGCGGACGCCGCGAGTGAGATGCAGGAAAGAGACAGCGGGTTCTTCGGGAAGAAGAAGTAGGGCCGACCGAAGAGATGTTGTACGGTGTCGATTCCTGATTGAAACAGCGACGTGTATCCGACGGATACGGCGAGGGGAACAGGGACACACCGGTACCGGGTATGCGCCGGCGGTAAGTGGGAAATAGGAAACCGACGCCGTCGAAAAAAGTCAAATCAATCTCAATCGCCACAAACCTCGCGCTCATCACCCCTCCACACCACCCCCTAATTCACCATCGACTTCACCTTGGCGATCGCCTGTGCTGGGTTCAAGCCTTTGGGGCACACTTTCGAGCAGTTCATGATGGTGTGGCACCGGAACAGCTTCATGGCGTCGTTTACTTTCGCGAGGCGCTCGTCCGTGTAGTCGTCCCTGGAGTCGATGATCCACCGATACGCCTGCATCAGCACGGCGGGCCCGAGGTACGTATCGCTGTTCCACCAGTACGACGGACAAGAAGTGCTGCAGCACGCGCACATGATGCACTCGTACAAACCGTCCAGCTTGGCCCGATTTTCTTTGTTCTGGTAATTCTCCACCGGCCCCTTTGACTTGTCCAAATCTTTTTTCTGTAACCACGGCTCTATTGATTTGTACTGCGCGTAGAAGTTCGCCATGTCCACGACGAGATCCCTTACGACGAACATGTGCGGCAGGGGCGCGATTTTGGTACCCACCCCAGTTGCCGCTTTTTCAACCTTGGACAAACAAGCCAGCGTGTTCACGCCGTTGATGTTCATCGCGCACGACCCGCAAATGCCTTCGCGGCAGGATCGGCGAAACGACAACGAGTTGTCTTGTTCGTCTTTGATTTTAAACAAAACGTCGAGCATCATGGGGCCGCACGCGTTGGTGTCAACCTGAGATTTTCGAGACAACGGTGGTGCGGTGCGGGTTAGTGAGGGTTTCGGGGTTGTCGTTGGCGGTCAGCACGTGCGATGGCGCGGACGGGGTCCTCTCGTCTCGCGAAGAGAAAAAAACATCATTTTTGATCCCCGTAAGGGCAGCAGCCCTTCCATTCCCAACCCATACCTGGTACTTCTGGTATCTCGGTTTGCCCCCGTCGTCCGGGCTCCAGCGGTAGATGGAGAACTCCTGCATGTTCGCGGGTTGCGCCGCAGGTGCAGCCGCGGCCGCGGCCGCGCCCTGCGTCGCGGAAGTCGTGACCACCCTAGGCTCGAACGCACCGCGCGCGAACCCCACGGAGCGCCCCGCGGCGCGTCGCGCGACCGAAAACATCGGGTGCGGTGACGCGGGCGAAACTGGAGGAAACGCGGCGCGTCACGGACCGAGTCGCCCGCGGACTTCGCGAAAACGCTCGGGGGTGTTTGAAAACGCGGTGCGACACGGGCCGGGCGCGAACGAATGCGAGTCCCGCGCGCGGCGTGTGATGGGGAGACAACGTGGAGACGGAGACGTCACCTTTTCTTCACAGAAACTGATATTTTTCGGCCTTCACCGATTTTTTTATTTTTGCTTGAGGTTGCGTGCGCCCTTGAACCACAGGAACTGCCGTTACGAGTCGTCGCTTATATTGAGAAAAGTGTCAGTCTGGTATGGGCAAATAGTCGCGGGATTTGGGAAATACAATTACACCTTTCTCTGGCTCTCGTGCGTTTGGAGTTTCGGCTTTGGGGCGAGCAGCAGCCGCCGTCCAACACGAAGAAAAGTCGTCCTCGCGCGATAAATAAAGCGTCGCGACGCGCGGTGGTGCGATCACTTTCCCGCACAACCTCACCTTCCCCCGGCATCAGTTCGTCGCTGTTGTCACCAACTGGTACGTCCACTTCCTGCGACGCGTGATACCGTTTTTTTTCCGCAAACGCGCGACCCACTGCGGCGCGGTTTCCGGAGCGGTGTCGGATTCACCATCGCGGACTCTTCTCCCGCCGCCAAAACTCTATGGATGCCGCGCTCCCGACGCGACGTGTGGTGCGCCTTCACGGCCAACGCGGGGTCGGTTCGTTAAATTCGAGACACGAACACGTCTGTTGGCAAGGCAACGCATCGCACCAAACAAAGCGTTCAATGGAAACCGTCCCGGAACCACCGCACGCGCGGTCCCACACGAAACGCGCGGCGAATCGGTGGCGGCGAGTGGGTTGACGGCGGAGGTGACAGACGCGATTCGTGTTCGCGTCGGACGCACGCGCGGTTACGAGTCGTTCGGCACGGTTTTCGCGACGCACCGCGCGCGAGCGTGTCTCATCGCGGTTCCGTTAAGGGACCACCACGGGAGAAACCACCTCGGGGCTGGGCACACCCACCGGGACCGCACGCGCGCCACACCTCCCCCTGCCAATCTGGAAAGGCACGCATTGTGGCCAAGAAAGCGAGGAAAACTTTGTTCTTTTTTTGTCGAAAGAAACTCACCTCGCACCTCCCCCCTCCCTTCCTCCCTCTCCAGCTATAATGGCTCCCCCGAAGTGCAAAGTTCCCGCCGCGTCCAAGATCACCCAGGCCATCGTCGATTCCATCAAGGAGGACGCGTTGAAGAAGAAGGATGAGCCCGCGCGCGTCGCTGCGGCGAACAAGATCACCGAGATCGTCACCGCGTCCGGCGTTCCCGAAGAGCCCTTCCTGATCCAGCTCCTTGGTGTCGCCATCACCCTGGCAGGTGACAACAAGTCAAAGGACGTCCGCGCCGCGGCGGACATCGCGTGCGCGGTGTTCCCCACCAAGCTCTCCGAGTTTGCGGTGCGCGCGTGCCTCGAGCCCATCTTCGCCGGGTTCAATTCGCAGTTCTGGCAATCCAAGATGCGCGCGCTGGAGCTGATTGATAACTTCGTGGTGCGGAACCCCCGCGCGGTCGCCGCGTGCCTTCCCGAGATCATCCCCGAGCTGTCCCAGGTCATGGTGGACATGAGGGACGAAGTAAAGGCGAAATCCACCGACACGATGTCCAAGTGCGGCACGTGCGTCGGGAACATCGACATCGACCCGTTCATCCCCACTCTTATTGAGTGCATCCACGCCGTGGACGAGGTCCCTGAGTGCGTGCACAAGCTCGCGGCGACGACGTTCGTGCAACAAGTAGAGGCCCCCACGCTTTCCATCATGGGCCCGTTGCTGCAGCGCGGGTTGTTCTTCCAGCAAATCACCGCGATCAAGCGCAAATCCGCCGTGATCATCGATAACATGTGCAAGCTCGTGGAGGACCCCATGGACGCCGCGCCGTTCCTCCCCAAGCTGCTTCCTTTGTTGAAGCGCGCCATGGACGAAGTCGCGGATCCCGAGTGCCGCCAGGTGTGCACCCGGGCGTACAAAACGCTTCTCATCGCCGCGGGCGAGTCCACCGACGCCGTGTTCACCGAGGACTCGCTCGGCAAGCGCACGGACGAATCAACCGTCCGGGCGCAGATGACCGAGATGATGGTCGAAGCCTCCGGTGCCTCCGAAGCCGAAATCACAACGTTCCTCACCTCCGCGGAAGTGGAGCCGTACTTTGAGTACATCTGCAAGCTCGCCACGAACGCGCTTCTGGCGAAGAACTTTGATTTCGAAACCTGGAAGAAGTCCTGCGCCACGCCGTACCTCGCGCTGTTCTTCGAAGGCGCCGAGGACGCCACCAAGGCGCTGGTGGAAAAAGCGCACGCCGCGTACGAAGCCTCCAAGAAGGTGTTCATCGTGGAGGATGAGGAGGGCGAGGACCTTTGCAAGTGCGACTTCTCGCTGGCGTACGGCGCGCTGATTCTGTTGAACAACTGTACGCTTCACATGAAGAAAGGCAAGCGGTACGGCTTGTGCGGCCCCAACGGCTGTGGCAAATCGACCCTGATGAAAGCCATCAACAACGGCCAGGTCGAGGGGTTCCCCCCCGCGGACGAGTTAAGGACGGTGTACGTGGAGCACGACATCCAAGGCGACCAGCACGAGATGACCACGGTTGAGTTTGTGCTGGACGACGCCGTGGTGAAGCACCACGGCACCACGGCGGAGGAGGTGGAGACGACGCTCGCGTCGTTCTCGTTCACCGAGCGCATGATCAAAGGCCCTGTTGTGGCGCTCAGCGGAGGGTGGAAAATGAAGCTCGCGCTGTGCCGCGCCATCTTCATGAAAGCCGACATCCTGCTCCTGGACGAACCCACCAACCACCTGGACGTGAAAAACGTGGCGTGGCTTGAGGAGTACCTGTGCTCGCAAACCACGGTTTCCAGCATGATCGTTTCCCACGACGCCGGTTTCCTTGACCGCGTGTGCACGCACATCATCCACTACGAAACCAGGAAACTCGTGACCTACAAAGGCAACCTCACCGAGTTCATCCGCCAGTGCCCCGCAGCGAAGAAGTACACCGAGCTGTCCAACGACGAGCTCAAGTTTATTTTCCCCAAGCCCGGTTTCCTGGAAGGCGTGAAGAACAAGGACAAGGCGATTGTCAAGGCGAACAACTGCCACTACACGTACCCGAACACGGACAGGCAGATCATCGGAGGCGCTAGTATCCAGCTCTCCCTCTCCTCGCGCGTCGCGTGCCTCGGCCCCAACGGCGCTGGCAAGTCCACCTTCATCAAGCTCCTCACGGGCGAAGCCGAGCCCGACATCGGCACGGTTTGGAAGCACCCCAACATGCGCTACGCCTACGTCGCGCAGCACGCGTTCCACCACGTCGAGCAGCACTTGGAGAAGACCCCGAACGAGTACATCCGCTGGCGTTTCCAAACCGGCGAGGACAAGGAAAACCTCACCAAGGTCACCGCGCAGTACACCGAGGAGGAGGAGCGTTTGATGAAGGAGAAGATCCCGGTGCCCCAGGAAGACGGTGGCATCCTGAAGCTCGTGGTGGAGAAGCTCATCTCGCGCCGCCAGAAGAAGTCCAAGTACGAGTACGAAGTCCAGTGGAAAGGTCTTTCCATGGACATGACGACTTGGATGGAGCGGGAGAAGCTTTTGAAGTTCGGTTTCGAAAAGTACATGAACCGCGTGGACGAGCGGGAAGCCGCGCGCGCCGGGCTGTACGCGCGCCCGTTGACTCAAGCCAACGTGGAGAAGCACTTGATTGATTTCGGCCTCGACGCGGAGTTCGGCACGCACAACAGGATCAAAGGTCTTTCCGGGGGCCAAAAGGTCAAGCTCGTGCTCGGAAGCGCGATGTGGCAGCAACCACACATCATCGTCATGGACGAGCCCACGAACTACCTCGACAGGGACGCCCTCGGCGCCCTGGCCATGGCGGTCAAGGAGTTTGACGGCGGCGTGCTTCTCATCACGCACAACTGCGAATTCGCGGATGCGCTGAAGGAGGAAACCTGGGAGTGCCCTGGCGACGGCAAGTTGTACGTCACGGGCAACAAGTGGGGCCAAGGCAAGAAAGCGGGCAAGGGCGAAAACGTCACCGCGCTTATCGAGGACGAGGTCATCGACGCCCTGGGGAACATCATCAAGGTCAAAGGCCCGAAGAAGAAGCTGTCTCGCAAGGAAATCAAAGCCACAGCGAAGGCGCGCGCCAGCAAGCTCGCGGAGGGCCAGGACCTGACCACCGACTCCGACTGGGAACTCGACGAGTACATCGGCGAAGCCAAGGAGACCAAGGCCCAGGCCAAGGCCAAGGCGTAATAAGCCAACTTGATTAGCACTGTATATTGCGTATCACCTGTCCATTTATTGGCAGCTCGTAATGTTCGCTGCCACTCAATTATGCTTAGCCTAGCCTCGCAGGTTTACTTTTACGGAATCTCGTTTTAATACACATGAGGAGCCAAAAACGTTTACGCGCTCGTCTCCCCGCACTTTTTGCGTCGCGTCTAGCTTTGAAACTCAGCCCAGGTTTCGTCCTCCTTTGGGGCGTCGAAAGTGGCCCACCCCTCGTCCGTGGCTGGCGGTAACGCGTCGTCCGGCGTGACGGACACACTGTCAGACTGTTTGCTCATACGACCCGCGCCGGGCGGCGGCGCGATCGTCGCGACGCTGTCTTCTGTTTTCCCATCCCCCGTTTCGAGGCTCGTTTTCTTCCCCGAATCCCTCCCCGGCACTGTCACCGAGATCGTGCCTTTGAGTGAGAAGTCGTGTAGCTTTGTGATTCCTCCTGGTTGCGATGCCGTGTCGACACCGTTTTGTTCGTTTTCTTTCCGCTTCTCCGCGACCTTTTCGTCGTACTCCGCGCGAAGAACATTCGCGTCCCGTTCGCGGTTCGACCGACTCTGGTGCTCCTGCACCGCGAGCTTGAAATCGGAGGCGTCGTCCCTGTTCCGGAACCCTAACCCGAGGAAAGCGTGCCGCCTTGTTAGCTCATCCTCCACCCTCAACACGAAGTACCGCGAAGAGTCAATCACCGGTTCCACCACCGTTGATACCGGGACGTCCACGGGCAAAGGACACGCCGCGAACAACTCGCCCGATTCGCAACACACCAGCTTTATGTGCCCCCTACTACCCCGCATGGTTACCTTAACCGCGACGCTCTTCAGCCACTTGTCCACGTCCCAACTGTCAGCCCTGTGCCCCGCGTGCGTCGCCGCGGGGGGGATGGCATACACGTACTGCGACGGGAAGCAAGGAGGAAGGGAGGGAGGTGAGGAACCGCTCCCCACGAGACGAGATGAGATTTGAGATTTCGCGCGCATCGGCATCGGTTCCGGTCTGTCTCGCCCTCTGCCCTCGGCCAGAAAGAAACAGCAGAACGCACCGCCTCCGGAAGCGAAAACGTGGTGATCTCCACGTGGTCGTCGTCTGCCATGGTGACCGGGTGAGGCGCAACCGCGACTGCGCTCGGCGAAGCGACGCAAGGAGTTGTTGACTTTGCCTGGGCTTGAAGTTTTTCGCCGAGAAAAATCCGTTTCGGTCTTTCGGCAGTTCCCGCGTTTTCCAAGAGGGGTACCCGCGCAGTCCCCGCCCGCGCCCGAGGACGACACCACGGCGACGGGTGTGTTCAGCGCGCGGTCGTCTGGTGCTTGGCTTCTTATTTGTTGGCAACAGAGTGGGTGGCGGGTACGGACGAAAGCCTCGGTGGGCCTGGGGCGTGGCAACGGGAGTGGTGTCTTGTCGTTGGCATTGAGCGTTTCGGGGTGGGGTTGTCGAGATTTGGACGATTTTGGACAACGCGCGCGCGCCATGTGGGGCGGAGCGTTCGACCCCGAGCCGAGGGCGCCACCCGCGTCGGCGCCCTACCCTGATGCGCAATACGCGATGACCGCGTCTGAGTTCGACGCGCGACTCGAAACGTGGGGCGCGTCCGCGCACGACGGGTCCTTCGACGCGCAAATCACCGAAAGCTTTGCTTTCCGGGAACTGACGCGACATCGCGAGATTCGCGCGGCGGGCGCGTTCGCGTTCGCCGCGCTGTTCCCGCTAACCGCGAGCGTGTTCCACACCTTCGCTGCGCTTCCGTTCCCGGAGTCGTCGTTTGACACCGACCCGGTAACGCACGCGATGGCGCTGCGGGGAGGTTGTGACGTCCAGAGCGGCGAAGTGGAGAAGGTGCGGCAGCGACTACGCGCGGCGTTTGCGGCGTTCGCGTCGCTCACCGCGGCGGTCGCGGTCGTGGTGCTTTTGAGGGTGGTTGGAGAACACTGGTGGATAGTCTCACGAATCACGACAACGCAAACAACTAAACGAATCATCAAGCGTAAAGAGACGATGGAAACGAAGCGCGATGAGGAGGAACATATGACGCGCGCAAAACCACACCAAAAACAGGGGGCGCCGTCTCCGCGTACGCCCGTCGCGCGGCTGGCGAAAACGTGTCTCGCGCCCGACGGAATTGAAACGCCATCTCCGCGCGTCGTCTCCCCGCCACGGTTCTCCCCACCGCCCCCCCCTCCTCCCGCGCCCACGGCGCGCACGCCGGGAAGCTTAGGGCCGCTACGAGCCCCGGGCTCCACAACGGGAACCCCACCCCCGCCGCCGCCGCCGCCGGTCTTGTCGAGGGGAGGTACTTCACCGAGCGCGTCATCACCCGGTGTGTCGTCCTCGTCCCACCCTCCCCCCGAATCGCTTCGTCGTTCCCTCGCGATGACCTCGCTTCGCAGAACGTGTAGCCACCGCGCGAACGCGAAGCTGCGCAGGGTGAACTACGCCGCGAACGAAGCGCCCACGTCCGCGGTTGCGAAGCGCGTGAAATCAAAACTGAACCCGGCGGACGTGCTTGCTGAGTTGGCGGATAGGTCCCCGTACCTGGCGAACGTGCGGAGAGAGGCGCGTACGCACTGTGGTGAGATTGCAAACCTGCGTGCGATGCTGGAAGCGCTGGACGGCACGCAACATTGCGAAACGCTAGCAAAACTTCGCGACAAGGCTGAAACTATTCTAAAAAACCTGACGGATGAACCCCGGGTGTTGCGCGAGTTGTCGTTTCCCGAAGCAAGGCTGGAATCGTTGCGATCGGCGGCGGCAAACCGAGACGCGCTTGTTAGGTGCGCGACGCGAGCGAAAAGTTTCGGGACCGTAAAAACCGTTGCCATTGCTTCACCGTCAAAAACCACATCCGGTACGGGCGGCCCTCCGACCAGTTTGAACACGTTGAAACACTTCCTGGACCACGCGTCATGTTTACGGATTCTGGACGAGTGCGTTTCCGTTTGCGATGCGATTGAGAAAACGAAAGAAAGCGACGCCAAGCGGTTCGCAGCCGCCGGGATCGGTTTTGATTTCTCCGAAATAACGCGAACCCGGGAAGCCGCGGTGGCGATGAGTGGACGTTTTTTGCGCACGGCGCTGCAGTTTTGTTGCGACGCGAGGGAACTGCGGGACAAGAGTTTCGCGCTCTATGACGACAGCGGGACGAGCGTTTTGTTCCGGGACACGGAAAACGCAAATCCAAACGCGTCGGCGAACGCGTCGGCGACGCCGAAAGCAACGCCGAAAGCACCGCGCAAGATACACAAAACTCGATGGAACGCATCCAACGCGCAAGCGGTATCACCGCACGCGTTTGAGTTGTGGGTCCTGCGCTCAGCCTGCGACCTGGCGTACCGGGCGTACGCGGCGTGCGGGGGCGTGGACGCGGTTACAGAAATTTGCGCGCGCGAGGCGGAGGTTGCGATTGAAAAGTTCGAGGACGACGCCTGGCGCGGAGCGGAGACCGTTGCGGCGCGCGCGGCGGCGGCGACGAAGAAATAGGAATTAGGATTAGGTGGTTTTATTATTAGAGTACACGTATTTAGAGTACACGTATTAGAGTACACGTATTAGAGTTTGTGCTTCGCAAAGCCGTGGAGCGCATGTTGCCGAAAAACAACCCGCAAAAAGTGATGTTGCGAAAGCTACGGCTACGTACACGTTTTAACACACGTCATACACGTTCATCGAACCCCCATCGCTTTCAGTAACGCCTCGGCGTCATCCTTGGCGATCATGGAGCCCGACTTCCCCAGCTTTACCAAGTTGTCCCCTTTCCACCTCGGGAGGACGTGAAAGTGCACGTGAAACACGACTTGCCCGGCATCCGCGCCGCTGTTGTGCACTATATTTACCCCGTCGCACCCACTCGCGTCCTTGACGTGCTTCGCGAGCCGCGGCAGTTCCTTTAAGACCTCGCCTGCGACGTCCGCGGGCATGTCCATGATGCTGGCGTACCCCGTGGCTTTGGGAATTAGCAGCGCGTGGCCTTTCGCCATAGGAAACGCATCGAGGAACGCCAACGCGTGCTCGGTTTCGAAGATCTTGTACGACGGAACCGTGCCCGCGATGATCTTCTTGAACACGTTATCGTCGTCGTAGGGAATGCCGGATAAAGACATATCGCGGAGAGGCGGGCGGCGAACACAATGAACCGGTTGTGTATTCTCGGTGCCCGAAAAAGAGAAACTGCCAAGCCGCACTGAGGTGGGCGGCGGATACAATGAGCCGGTTGTTACTTCTCGGTTGCGAAAAGAGAAAGTGCCAAGCCCGAGATCTTCGCACCGCACATCATAACGTCGTGCGGGGCACGAAGGCGATGCCTCCTTCTCGCGAGCCTCCTCCTCCTTGCTTCTATCGGTGGAGGGAGTGCGGTTTCGTGGACGTGTACCAGTACGTGGTCACCGTCCGGCCCCTGGATGAGGCGGACCGAGGCCTGCGTCCGACGGAGCGATGGCAGTTCGAACCCGACGAATACGCCGTGGACGTCGCGCTGCGTCACGGCAAGCACACGCACGCGGGGCACAGTTCCGTGGGCAGCAAGATGAGAATGCTGGAGCAGGACCAGGGCATCGCCCTTTCCGTCCGCGAGTACCTCGCGCTGCTCAGGGTCGGGCTGAGGGACGGGTCCCCGGTCCCGGACGACAACGGCGCGTTGTGGGCACCCGGGGGCGTCACGATTGAGGTTGCCGAACTGGAAGGCGAGAAACACGAAAGAAAACAAAACCGTGAACTCACGGTCAAAGTGCGCAACGTCGCCGACGGCACTGACCTGAGTTTCACTTTGTACGCGCGCTACGCCGGTGAGGGTTACGAACCCATGAACCCTACGAGATGCACACTAGGGGTGGAACCGTTGAACTCCGCGGACGCGACGTCGCGGGCGCTGCGCGCGGCGAGCCGACGCGAACGCGACGCCGTGGACGCGCTTCGCAACGGCGCCGAGGCGCTTCGCAACGCGGTGGCGTTCGTGGATGCGCATTTGGGAGGGGGGACGCGGGGTGTTGGGGGCAACGACGGGAATATCGGTTTCGAAACATCCCGAAATAACAGTCTCGCGGGCGGCACGCCGACGAAAACAAACACGGGGCCGCCTCCCGGTTTGAAAAGGTTTCGGTTAGGTTTGGAGGAATCCGCGTCGCGCATGGCAGGTACGCGTCGCGTTTCCCAAATCCCGCCGTACATGTTTGCCCGTACTCGTACCAGAAGGGACTATTACCTCTGCCGATTGTCCGCCCGTAATTACTCACTCACATTACGAAAGACTGACACTTTGTTTTACCTATCGTAAGCCATCGTGGACAACGCTGAAAAGCGCGCGGCGTGTACCGAGATGGGCGAGGACGAGAACTTGTACGCACCTGGCAATGAATATGGATTTGGCGTAGAAGACCGAACGCCGAAACCCGAGGTGAAACAGGAAGCGCGCGATCCGGGGGGGGGGGAGAACGACCTCCCCTTCGCGAAACGGCGGAAAGTACAAGGCGAAGGACTTAAGCTTAAACGCCAGGTCCAAGCCGCCAGGGTAAAGGAAGAAGCAGAGTGACTTGATTGTTTGATGCTTCTAGCTAGAGACTACAACACCCGCTGTAGATGTATAGTCTCGCTATTTCCCGTTCAGGTTCCAGTCGTACTCGTTCGTGACGAGCGTCACGTTTTCGTCGGCCGCGGCGCGTGTAAGATCCGCCCCAAGCACGGTATCGACACCCACAAACCGGGCCAGCATAGTGATTCGCGCCCGAACATCGCACCCGAAATCCCACTTGTACCACTCGCCCACGATTTTGGACGTCGTGACTTTACACGAATTTCCATCCCCAAACCGTTCCACTTTCGTTTCGCTCTCCACGAACGCCGCGGCGGCGAGCGCGAGCTGGGTGTCGATGTTCGCCCCGTCGTACAAGCGGATTGGCGGGCACGACTTCGCGCCGCACACCAACGCGAAGTGGACTCGGGGGTCGGGGTTCGTGATTGCGTTTACCCGCCGCGGGTCCGTTCGCGAATCGAACGGCCCTCTTGATAACCCCGGCACACCGCAAATCGCTCCCAGGCTCGCCGCCCCCGGCTGGTTCCCCCGCAAAACCCCGTGCTCTATGTCGTCGCAGGTGTACGTCGCGCCTCCGATTTCGTACGCGTGCCTGTCGAAGTAGGAAAGGCGGTCGAGGAAACCACGGGACGGCCCAGCAACCACGGTGACGTGCACGGTGAGGGCGTTGTAGGTGTTGACGAAGAAGGCTATTTTTTCGTCGCGCGACAAGCGCGTCAGGGACACGGTTTGCAGTTCCTCTGTGGCGGCTTCGTACTCCCGAAACTCAGTGGACTTTTTCATGCCGTCATAATCCACGAACGACCCGTCTTGGCTTAAAAACATGTCGTACAGGGTGAGGATGCGCTGGCGCAGCTCGTAGGCGACGACCTGGGCGTCGCGCGTTTTCCCGCGCCACGCCCGCCGCGCGTTCAAAGCGCGCGGCGGCCTTTGCGTATCTGGGTACTTCGCGGGCGCTGACGCGTGGTCGGCGAGCCGGAACAGGACCGAGCCTGCGTCCGCGGGGTCGTTGCGGTCGTCTTCACCGAAAGCACGACTCACGTCCGTGTGCGCCATCAGGCCGTGGGCTACCATGCTTCGGCCTATTTCCCGGATCAAAACGGGGTTTGTTTTTGTTTCCGTACCCGTACCCGTACCCACCTTTCCAAAAAAATGCAAAACGACGTCGTCGCCCGCGATCCAGCCCACGACGGCCGCCTCCGCCACCACCCGGCGCTCCACCCGCAACGGGTTTCTCCATCCCCCGAAAGTTATGTTGTTGAAAGGTTGCAAGTCTTTGCTCATGCGCAACGCGGCGGCGTCGAGAACGGCATATAGCTGGTCATCTTCAGTTTCATTTGAAGCGTTGGCGGTATCAATCACATTCACATCGCTCTTCGACGCGCTCGCCTCTGAAAAACGGCGTCCGTTTTCTCCTTTGCGGTCCTCAACCGCAACTCGCATCATCGCGTCGGGAACCGCGGTTCGTTTCGTGGAAATCGCGTCGTTGACTTTGGTGGCAAACACCCCGCTTTCCAACTGTGCCACCGTGTCATTCGCGCCCCCCACCAACTCGCCACCCACCCACACCTGCGGCACAGATGTCATTCGCGACGCCGCAAACGCGGCGTCGCGCACCGCGCCGTTTGGGTCGGACGCGTCGATCGTAAAAAAGGCAATGCCGTTCTCCCGCAAAGCGGCGGAGGCTCTCCGGCAGTGGGGACATCCTTTCGTTGTGACCACCGCGACCACGGGGGGGGGGGCATTGCCGCTGCCCACGACGTCGGCGGACGCGGCGCGTCGTGTGGAGAGGTACGCGCGGCGGCGAGAGCCACCTTGGGGGACGCCGCGCTGATTATATCCGGTGCCGAACGACGTGGCATTGATGGCAAGGGCGTTGGGACGACCAGCACCGCACGCGCGAGGGTTCACGCCAGGTTTCGCGTCAAGCACGCGTGTGCGTGCCACCAAGCGCGCGGGCGCGACCGCCGTGGCTGCCATGTAACACCCGGTCGTGAAGATGTGCGCGTGCGTGTGGCGGCACGATGGGCACATGCCATCTCATCACGAAACTTTTCATTTTATTCTCGGAAAAGGCTGCCAGGTGGCGAAATAACGTGATTGAAAGGACGTCACCCTCAAACGAAGGACACACACGACCGCGCCTGGTGCCCGCACGTATCGCGCGCCGTCTCAGGGGCGCGCTCTGAGCTGTTCCGGTCCAGCGCGCGTCCGGACGATGGCCCCACTCCCCCCGCCTCGCGACGACGGCGTCAATCTTTACAACGTCAAGCGCGTGTCTTTTTTCGGGCGCCAGGACGTGCCCGTGATTTGCCAAAACGAAAACGGGCCGTGTCCGCTGATTGGCATCGCCAACGTGCTTTTGCTGCGCGGTGTGTTGTCCCTGGATGCCGGCGGCGGGGCGGACCGCGTGATGGTGAGCACCGAGGAGCTGATGAGTTTACTCGCCGCGCGTTTGTTAGACGTCAACCAAAAACCCAACGCCTCCGACGACAATCAAATTGTTCAAACCAACCAAGAGCAAAACCTGAATGACGCCCTGGCCGTGTTGCCGAGCCTCGCCACCGGCCTCGACGTGAACGTCCGGTTCAGACACCCCCTGGATTTCGAGTTCACCGCGGAGCTGGCGGTGTTCGATTTGCTCGACATCACACTTTGTCACGCCTGGGTGGTGGACTCGGCACAAAAAGAAACCAGGGACGCGATCGGCGCGCGGAGCTACAACCAGCTCATGGAACGTTTAGTGGAACTGGCGACGGCGTTTCCGGATGGGGACACTCTTCCACAAAAGAAAAACCCTGAACCAGACTCTGCTGGAATCGAACCGCCGCCGAGGATGCCGTCCGACCCCGAGAATGCCGCGCTGCGCGCCGCCCTGGCGCTTTCGCTGCAGAGCGTACCAGCGGTGGTGGATGGTGACACGACTTCAGAACCGGCTTCGCCGTCGTCGTGCGCGGTTGCCGCGATTCTGGACGAAGCCGTGCGATTGATTGAAAGCGAATGCAACGACGACGCGGACGTGGCGAGCACGTCCACCTGCGGTACTGACTCAACACCAACGCGCAAACAAAACCGCACCAAAGACAAAGATTCAAACGCGACTTCAACAAGCACGGAACGCTTGGTTATTGAATCCTTTCTACGCACAAGCGCGTCGCAGCTCACGCCAAACGGTTTGCGAGACGCGCGGGACGCGATTAAGGAACGCGAGCTCGCGGTTTTCTTCCGAAACAACCACTTCGCCACGGTGTTTAAGCTACGCGGCGTTTTGTTTCTTTTGGCCACGGATTTCGGATATCTACGGGAAAAAGATGTGGTGTGGGAAGTGCTTTGCGACGCCAAGGAGGGTGGAGGGCAACAACTAGGACGGATGGAACCGGGGTCGTTCGTGAACTCGCGGTTCGAGCCTTTCGAGGCGCACGTTTCAGAAAGCGAGTCGCGGCGAAACGAAACCGAGGACGACGCGCGGCTCGCCGCGGCGTTACTTTTGTCCGCCGCCGATGTACCTGGCGACGGAGGAAATGATGGAAGGGACGGATCAAGTGCCCAGCATGGTCAGTCACAGGTCAGCGCGCCCGGAACGTCTGCGGCGCTTCTGCAGACGTTTCTGCGCGCGCCCGTACCGAACGCGGAAGACGCAGACGAAACGCCGTCCGCGGACGCCGACCACGCCCTTGCCGTGGCGCTGCAGGCGGAGTACGAAGAGGAGCGCGCGCTTGAAGACGCGGCGCGGGAACGACGGCGCGCCGAGGCGTCGGCGGCAACGCGACAGCCACAGCCACAGAGACAGCCCACGCCACAGCCGCCACCGCCGCGAGCCGCGAGCGCGTCTTCACGACAACCTCCTCGAAGCAAAAAGGCATCCTACGGCGGCGATTGCGTCGTGATGTGACGCGGGTCTTGTTTGACGTGCTATTGATATACATTCTTTTTCTTCATAATCCTCATCTGCGTGTCGGCGCCGGTTCTCTCCCCGCCTCCGCCTCCGCCTCGTCCTTTGCGAACCCCACCGCGCACCCCTCTGTGCCGCACCGCGCTATGCCGAACTCCATCCCGTCCACTAGCGCGCGGAACGACGCTTCGACGATCGAGGCGTGCGCGCCGACCGTTCGCCAGGTCACGTCCGAGTCCGTATCCGCAAAGTCCATTGTTACCCGCGTCGTGGCGGCTGAGGTACCGCCCGTGCTGAGCAAGTCGACCTTGTAGTCCCGGAGGTGAATCCGTCGCAGCTGCGGGTACTCGTCACTCAGCGCAAGCCTCAGCGCGTTCGCCAGCGCGTTGACCGGGCCGTTGCCCTCGGAAACGCACAGCGTCGTTTTCATGGCAACCGGCGCGGCGCTTTCCGCGTCGTTGTCGTCGTACGCGAATAAGTCAACCTTCACGACGACTTGGTTCACCGCGACGGAGCCTTTTTTGTACCCCGCCAGGGCTTGAACCGGCGACGGGTTCGTGTTCGCGGTGCTGTTGACATCCACATCGCCCTCATCCAATTCACCGGCACCAAACCCTCCCCCACCCGAAAACGAGTTGTTGCTCAAGTGACACGTGAACTCGACGACGTTGAACGGCGCGCGGTACATCGGGTCGGCGCGGTTGAATAGGATCTCCACGGTAGCGCCCGCGTCTTCCAGCACGAACCCCCTACGCTCCATGTCTTTGATTTGCGCTAAAACTTTGGTGGCGGTTTCGGGAGACACCTCCCGCCCGCTGTCCCTCGCCGCGGCGACTATATTTCCCCGACCGCTCAGCTCGCTGACCACCGCTCTTTGTTTGTTGCCCACCAACCCTGGGACCACGTGGTTGTACGACGACGGCATCTTGGCCAGCGCGGCGACGTGTAGCCCGCCTTTGTGCGCGAACGCGTTACTTCCCACGTACGCCTGTTTCGGGTCAAGCGGCTGTCCACACGCGCTCGCCACGGCGCTCGCTACCCGCGTGATTTTCGTTAAACACGCGCCGCCGTCGTCGTGCCCTGGGAAACACTTTTTCTTCATCTTCAGTTGTAAGTTTCCCGCGACGACCAGCAAATCCGCGTTCCCGGTGCGCTCGCCGTACCCGTTGACGCACCCTTGCACCATCCGCGCGCCCCCCCTGACGCCGGCTAAGGAGTTCGCGACCGCGAGCGAGGTGTCGTTGTGCGCGTGCGTGCCGACTCTGCACTTCTTGTCAAGTCCTTCCGCGGAAAGAGCCTGCACCACCGCCGCAGTTCCGGCTTCGCAAACCCAAGGCATGCTCCCGCCGTTCGTGTCGCAAAGCACGACGTGACTCGCCCCCGCCTTCGCGGCCGCCACCGCGACTTGTACCGCGAAAGCCTCGTTCGCGGCGTACCCGTCGAAGAAGTGCTCGCAGTCCACGATGACATCTTTGCCGTGCCTCACCAAAACCTCGACGCTTTCCGAGACCATTAGCAAATTCTCCTCGGCGTCCACGCCCAAGACGCGCTGGCACTGCTCTTCCCACGCCTTGGCGACGATGCAGACGCACGGCGCCGGGCACTCGCGGAGCGCTCGCAAGCCTTCATCTTGGTCCGCCCTGACGTTCCGTCGCCGGGTCATGCCGAACGCAACGAGCGTGACGTTGTTCGCCTTGGCTTTTTCAGCCAGGCCCTCACTGAACCACCGCTCGAAGAACTCCGCGTCCTTCGGGTTACTCCCGGGATACCCGCCCTCGACGTACCCAACGCCCAAATCCACTAAGTGCGACGCGACTTCGAGTTTATCGTCGCAGGTAAGGGAAATGCCAACCTGCTGCGTCCCGTCGCGAAGCGTGGTGTCGTACAACACCACGTCCAAGGTGTCGTCGTACGGGAACGCGTTTTCATGGTTTGGCGATACGCCAGTGGAGGCGACGACGTTGCCGCGGGCCCTGATTGTTGCTTTCGCACGATGGATTACGCCATTTGCACGCGACGAGCGGCTCGCGGCGAGAGAACGCACGTGCGAGGTACGCGTGCGGAACACGCGCGAGGAGGCCGAAGCGAGCGCCATGGCGTCGCGACGAAACGTGCGCGTGTGCGACACGATACTGGACGTGGCTCGTGGATGGCCGATCGCAAAAGTGCGTCGTCAATAACCGTCTTCCGAGATATTTATTGGACTCAGCGTTTTTCTTCGATTCCGCGGCTCGACGCGCTCCATATTGCGACGCACGCCTTGTCCACCCTCTGCGTCCTTCAAAACCCGCAGGTGCGTGCACATCTCCGCGATACCCCACTCGCCTCACCCGCCTTTCCTTCCGTGCGTTGCAGGGTGCCACACCACGCCACGTTCCGCACCGCCGATCGATCAACACGGCACGCGCGAGATTCAATCCCGCGGCTCCGATTCGCTTTCGCTCGTGACGGACGGGCCTGGTATCTGACCCCGCCTTTCCCTTCCCGCAGCCCTCACCATGGCTGACTGGTGGAACAGCATCCAGAAAGGCGCGCAGGAAGCCGCGGAGACCACCAAGCTTGTTTCCATGCGCACGAAACTGCAAGCGGAGGTAATGTACGTGGAGAACCAGGTCAAGACGTGTTTGCAAAAGTTCGGTGTCGAGGTGTTTCCGCACATGGAAAACAACAACTCCGCGCAGGTCCAGCAGCACTTCACGGACACGAAACGGGAGCTGGAGAACTACCGGGAACAAATCGCGGGGAAAAACGTGGAGATCGCGGAGCTGAACAAACAAATCGAAAACATCGGCAAGGCGGGCGCGTGAGGCTGGTGTCAAAAAAGATCATTATTTTGCATCGCGCGATTGTTGTTTCGTCGTCGTCTCTCGTTCGTCCCCTTCTCGCCATGGCGAAGTCGTGATGGGCAATTGCGTGATCCTAGGCTGCTTCGTAGACCGTGGTTGGCCATTCATTCCCCTCGTCTCCATGGCTAAGTTGTGCTCGGCAATTGCGTGACCCTAGACTGCTTAGAAATATGGGCCTTGTCGTTGCGTAATCACTGTGGTCGGTCCTTCGTAGGAAATGTCGTTCCAGGGAATGAACGGCGTTTCGAGTTTTCTGATTGGCAAGTACGGTTGCTCTTTCTTGATCACGACGTAGAAATCCTCCGCGTCGCGCGGCGTCACTATGAGCGAGTAGAACAACGACGGACCGAACATGTCCTCCGTGAAAATCGACGCGTTTGCAAGGTTGAACAACGCATCGAGGTGTTCGTCCGTGCCTGAAAGAAGGTCCGCTTTGTTATCAATGAGGTAATCGCGCAGATGGTCCCATTCAAACTCCTCGTCGTTCAGCGCGTTGTCGCTTTCAATGTAAAACAAATCTTGCCTGAAACCGTACTCCAAAAGGCAGCAAAGCCCCAGTTTAAACGCCAAGTCCCAGCTGTTCGTAAAGTGTTTCTGGATGTGATAGTTGTGTTTCTCCTTGTTCAGGAATTTTTCCGTCATCACCACCCCCCGCACCGTGGAACCAACCTCCGCGTTTCTATCCCACTGCGGGACGTATCCATTGTCGTCGCCGTCGAAACACGTGCCCAGACTCCTCAATTTTTTAACGATCTTCTGCGCAAACTCTAGAAGCAAGGGCACGCGCTGCTTCGAGGTGAGTAAGGCCCACTTTTTGGTATCGTAGCGGGGCTCCTTGAGTTTCAAGCGCCACTCGTTCAAAACACGAAGGGGTACCAGGGGGAAGTCTTGCTCCAGCACTTCCATCACGTCCTGCCAGCACTTGTTGGCATTCACCGCATCCCTGTATTCTTTGCTGACCACCGCGAGGCGCGCGCAGTCGGTGATGTCCAGCGTGCGACACGTGGCTTTCGGCTTTCGTCTCCAACGTGCTGAACGCTCTTCCAGGCTAAGGGCGGGTTTTTTCCCGAGGTCGCTGTCGCCCAAGTTCAGGAGGGAGCCGAAGTTTCGTATGACTTGGCCGAGGGGAAAGGAGTACACATCCGGGTCGTATTCGGACGTGGGAGGGGTCTGAGACAACTTGCGTTTCGACATGGCGATGTGTCGCGACGCGGGCGTATACAGACGCGCGGGCGAGGCTATGACTCTTGAAACTTAAAAGCGCCCTTTTTCAGATCTGGCGATTTAAATTCTGTGCAAAAGAAGGTCCAGTATAAATATAAAAACCTCCCCTCGCTACACGATCCACCCCCACACCGCGTACAGCTCTTCCTCCACGGTCCCTAGCGCGTATAGGCGATACAAGTAACACGGTTTCGTCTGCGGGTACCGCCGCACTCGTCCTATGGCTTGTCTCTCGTACGCCGCAGCGTGGCGCAGGGAAACCAGTTCCGGGGCGTTTGGCGACGAAAACCGAGACGCGTAGGGGTGCGCTACGATGACGCGGTTCGCGACGTGCAGGTTCAAACCAGAGGCGTGGTGCTGGTACGACACGAACAGCACTCGGGGAGTATCTGAATCACTGTTTTGGAACTGTGCCAACGCTCGCGCGCGACTCATCGCGTCGCCGAGAAGGGTCACCGCGTCGTTTGGGCGCAGAACAATTTCAAATTTGTCAACGCCCTTTGCCGCGTGTTTTCTCGCCTCCGCCGCCGCCGCCGCTTGTACCGCGCCGGCCATCGCGGCGACGGTTTCAGGCCACTGCGCGAACACCACGATTTTATCACCAGGCGCGGTTTTCAAAATATCCACGATCAGTGCCACCAAAGCAGTCGTCTTAGCGCTAAACGCGGTTGCTTCAGTTTGAGTCGGTGTTTTCACCGCGTTCGCGTTTGCGTTTATCAAATCAACCTGCGACACAAGCGGGGCACGGTTTTCGTTTCGGGTTTCCGTCGTCGCGTTCGTTTCCGCATCATTCCCTTGGTGCAGAAAAGTGCACATGTTTTTCCGTCGCGTCGGCGCGCGACACAGCGGACACATCACGACCCTCCGATTCAATCGTTCCCCATGATTCCCTTTCGCGAGTAACAAACCGCGCACGCACTGCGCGTCGAACGCGTGCGCGCACCGAAGCACGCTCACGGTTTTTCCCCGCAACAACTCGAAACACACGGAGCACTCGGCGCGCTCGTCTCGCAACGCCGCAGCAGCGGCGGCGATGAAATTCAAATCGCGTCTACCCCTATCGATCGCGGTGTTCGTTTTCTCAAGCTCGAGTTTCGCAGCGACGACCGGGTTTCGTTTTGTCAAAGGTTTTGCGTTCGGCGCGTCTCGTTCGTTTTCGTTTGAAAACGTCCCCGACTCGAAATCGCGCTCGTCGTAATCCAGGTTGTCTCCCCCCAACCCTTCAAAGTCGGTGACGTGATTTTCATGATTGGTTTCAACAGCGGAAGTGAGGTCACTGGGGGTATCACAAACCCCCAAACGCATGCTCGCACGCATTGTTTCCCGCATTTGCTGTAGATCCACCCCCCCCCCCGTTCCGTCCCATCCCTCCGCGTCGTCTTCGTCGAACAACGCTTCCGAGGTTAGCAAATCGTCCAGCTGGTCAAACGGGTTGTACCCGCCTTCGTTTTTGAGCTGGTCATCCGCGAACGTCTCCGCTTCCGAAATAACCCCGACCAACACGTCCCTCCTGGTTTCCAATTTCCCCAACTTCACGTCCATCACGTGCGCCAAACGCGCGTGCCACTGGTCCAGGGACTCGACTTTGCCGTCGCCGGCGTCGCCGCCGAGAAAATCAAAAGAGTCCAGGGCTTCGAGCTCTTCGGCGTCGCCCGCCGCGTCGCACCACCCGCCGCAGTACCGCACGACGTTCGCGAAGGTGGCGTCGAAGGACTCCGTGTACAGCTGTACCGTCGCGGCTTCTCTCCAGGAAAGGGTTACGGGAACGCACTGCGGGTGCAGAGGCACGGTGGGCAAGCACATATCAGGCGGGTCGCGTTTCGTGCGCTGCGACGTCCAGCGGTTCCGAACTTTTCGAAACTCCAGACGGGACAATCGCGCGCCGAAGGTTAGCGAAACGATGTCGCGTTTCTCGGCGTCGCTGGATCCCGGCGTCGCGCTGAGCGCCCACCTGTGTCGCGCGCGCAGTTGTGTGATGAGCCAAACCCCAGCACCGGTTTCACGCGCAGTGGGTCGCCACTCGAAAAGTAACTCCTGCGGTTCGTCCACCACAAGCCGCGACCAACGTATTAAAGTCGGATTCGAAACGACAAAAGGGTCGTTCCACAAAGGGTGGTACGGCGCGGTTTCGGTTTCGGCGGACTGATTGTTGTTTTTCGTCCCGCGTTCCCCACACGGCAAATCCTCGTGCGCCACCACGAGCACGTCCCAAGCATCGGCGCCGCCGACCAAGGGGGACCAGTCAGGTAACGCGTCGCGATCGAGCTCCTTAAAAAAAGCCGAATCGTCGTCAGTCTCTCGCTCCGCGTGTTTCGCGTCGACCCGGCGCGCCCTCAGCGACGGCGCGAATTCGCGAAGCGCTGCGAGCCACTGTTGCGTGACGTGACGTGGACACGTCACGAGCGTCCCGGTTTTGGTTTTCGTGCCGTCTCGCGAAACGCAAGAAAAGCGTCGCTGCATGAGCGCGGCGGCGATGACTGTTTTCCCGGCGCCCACGGGATGCGCTACTAATCCCCCGCGCGGCAAACGCGGCGGGGCCGCGTTCCCCGCTTGTTCGTGTAAAAAATTACACGGAATCGCGGATTGTGTTTCCGCGTCGCTCGGTTCAGCCGCCATCGCCGTTTTAAGTGCCGCCTCCACCGCCCTCGCCGTGCCGAAACGTCCGGAACGCCGCTCGCCTTTCACCGCGGCGGCGGCTACGGCGTCCGCTTCGTCCGCTTTTTCATCGTCGAAATATTTTTCTCTCACCTCTCTTCCCGACGGAAACAACAACCGTTTTCCAAACCGCACCGGTTCGCGAATCGCGCCGCTCTCGTCGTCCTCGCCAGCCGCACCAACCTCCACGGATTCCATCCAGCACACCGTACGCGCTTGGTGCGGGAACAAACCGGTCAGGTTTCGAACCGCGCGTGTTGTCGTTTCTCCGTTTACGTCATCGTCGCCGTCGCCGTCGCCGCTGTTTACGCCGCCGAAGCCGAACTCGCGCGTTTCTGTCGTCGCCGGCGACGGCGCCGCGGTGGGCCCTTCCACGAACGCTCGTAGCAGATCCAGGGTAGTCGGTTCGTTTGTGTGGAACAGGGGTAACACGGTAACCACGGGCTCAAGCGCCTCCGCGCCCACCGTGACAATCACCCGAGCGCCGTTGTCCTGGTTTTCCGGGACCACGAAACACCTTAAGTGCTGTTTCGCGAGCGCGGAAAAACCGTGATGGTTGAACACGCGTCGCACCTCAGCGTCAACTTCGAAGCGTAAACCCAAGATGAACCAGTCGTCGTTCATAACAACCAGCTCGTCGATGTGTTTGTGTAACTCACCGGGTTTCAAGTAAGCGGCGGGTACGATCGTGGCCTGGTTTCGGTCGCGACGCCACACGTTTGTCATTTCGCGCGTCGCAGGGTCGCGCACTCCAGCGAATGGGCCGTGTAACGAATCAGCAGGCAACACTCTCGCCACGAACGCGCCGTGGTCGGGAACATCCACGCCGTGCACGCTCGCGAGCTCCGAGGAATCAACCGCGAAGACCTCCAACGCGCCGGACCGCGTGAGCTCCAGGTACTCCAGCCGCGTGTCCACCACGGCGTACTCGCGGACGAACAACATCGAACTTTCAAGTCGGCGGTGGTCCTCTCCGTTTTTTTCGCGATGACAACAGAAGGTGTGCTTCCGAATGCCTGGGCCCTCCCTGACACCGGGAGGACCACGCCCTTGTCTCTCCACCCGCGACCCGCGACCCGCCGGTAGCGCGCCCCCTTCTGCGTTCGCGAACGCAACGCGAGAGAAGGAAACCCGGTGGGCAACAACGAGATACGTCACGTTTTTTTCCCCGAAACCAATCACAAGACCGCAGACAGTAATAAAAAGTTTCGTCTCGTTCGCTCCGCCCCACTGCTCGCCACATCCACGCGCGATGTCGCGCGTCTTTTTCGCAATCGCGGCGACGCGCGTGCCTCGTGATATCCGAAACACCCCCGAGGTCGCGGCGAAGCGCCCGCAGTGTCTCCGCGCGTCCTTCCTCGTCCCCAATCGGTTTCGAAACCGCGTCGTGCCGAAATCGCGCGGGCTGATTATTCGCGCCGGGGCCAAGGGTGGCGGTGGCAAGAAAACAGCCGACGGCGCGAACCCGTTCGCGTCTGTTGACTTGATGGCCTTGCGAAGCAAGTTGCCGAGTGACCCGTCGCTTGCGCCTGAACCGAGCGGGAGGGGGGGTGGAAACGACATGGTCCGCATGAGCGAAGCGGATCTTGTTGCTTCTTTTTCGCGGAAAAATAAAGGCGGGTCCATGAAAGCGGAGCGAAGCGGCGCGGTTGGGGCGACGAAACCGTCGGGAAGCAACAAAACCCCCAAACCGGGCCAAATAGGTTCCGGGACCGGTACCTCACGCGGGCTGGACCCGAAAGCGCAACTGGTACGCGTGGGCGTGACGCGCGCTGGAAAGAAAGGTAAAACCGTGACCGTGATTGACGGGCTCGACGTGGGATCTCCCGACGACGCGAGCGAGTTGTTGACAAAATTTAAAAAAATCCTCGGAACGGGCGGGAGCGTTTCGGAAAACGGAGCCTTCAGCTTCCAGGGAGACAACGCCGCATTGTTGGTGGATATGCTGAAAGCGATGGGGTTCAAGCGAGCCACGCAAACCGGGGGGTTAGGGGCGAGTAAGTAGTACACGAAAACTCGGTATACTCCCTCAGCAGACAGAAACACGTCTCCCGTTTTTTTCTAGTGTGTCGAGTGTTACGCCGAGTTCGGGCGATGTACGGAGTGCATGCAACTCGTTTGATAAATTACAGCAGCTAGGGACTTTCTTTCCGATTGCGTGGTTACCTAAAAAATTACGCCGCCGCCACGGAAAGCGCGTCCGGCTCGTCCTCCGGGATTTCGTGCATCCGCTCCAGCTCCGCGCCGTGCATGTTATCCAGCCGTTTCACTGCCCACAGCCACAGCACGACGATGAACGAGTGCGCGGCCATCAGCGCGGGCAGAGCGGCGACTATGGTGCCGCAGCAAATCAACAGCCCCTGTTGCATGAACGACCCGCCCGTTTTGCCAACCTGCGCGCCGAGCACGTCAACCGCCGCCTTGCCTTTTGTCCTCGACTCCTCATCAAGGGTGATGTACACCATCTCCTCCGCGGGTTTGAACAACGAGAACTTCGCCGCGCGTTCGATGACGTACAGAATGCTCCCTCCCCACACCAAAACCGGGAGCCAACTCGAGGTTTGTATCAAGAAACCGCCTTTGGCCATCCATATGGAAAAGCCGAAAAACGCCCACCCCAGCCCCATCGCGGCTTTCGGCGTGACGCTCAAGGTACCGGCCCACCCCAGTTTCTTGAACAGCCACGGCGCCGCGAGCATGAGGGTGCAGGTTAAGGCGCCTGACATGAGCTGCACGTCCCCCATGAAAGCGGAGTACGCCTGCGGTGAAGGGTGCAGAATCCGGAGCTGGCCTTTCCAGGCGACTTGGAAAAGAATCGAGCTCAGGCCTTGCGCGACGCTCATGATCGCGAGGCACGTGACTTCCGGTTTCTTCATGACAAACCGCAGGGCGTCGAACAGCCCGGTTTTCGACTGTTTCGGTTTCTTCCCCGCGAGCGCCCTTTCCGCGTTGATGGCTCTCAAACTCGCCTCGTCATCCTCCGCCTTCTGCGACGCCACCCTCGCCGCTTCCTTCCCCGCGCCGCCGTCCGCCAGGTGTTTCCGCCGCATGATGTACGCGTGCGTCGCGGCGATGGCGACGCCGCAGCACATCACGATTGTCATGAGAAACCGGAGTTTAACCCCCCACACCTGGTCGTGTGGTACGTCTGGTTGCCACGTTCCACTGACCCACTTCGTTATGGCGCCGCTCGTGGCTTGCGCTACGTTCGCGCCGACGCCGAGTAGGGGGTAAATGACGCTCGCGTCCCGCAACCGCGTGGTTTCGTTCGCCATGCCCCAAAAAAGCAGCGACAGAATAACGTCACCCCAGAGCTCGGACGAGACGTAGAACAGGGAGTACACCCAGTTCGTCAGGACGGCGACGCCTCCTGCTAAACCTTTCGGGAGCGTCAGCACGAGCTGTTCCGCGAAAGCCGTGGGGTGCAGAACGGCGGCGTTCGGGTACAGAAACCACGTGAACACGGCGAAAAACGCCATGAAGGTTCCTAAAAACACGTAAAAGATTTTCTCCCGGCCCCAGCGTTGCGAGAACTTGGCGAACACCCCCACGAACACGAAGGACATCGGTAACACCGCGTACACGGTGAGGTACGGTATTTGTTCCGCGCCCCCGAACGCGGTCACCACCAGGGTGTCCTTCAGCGCGTCCAACAAACCGTTCGCCAGCGCCATCCAGAAAAACATGCTCGCCATGGGAATCAGCTGGCCCCACAACCCTTTCATGGGCTTGAGGAACGTTTGGACCGGGTTGAGGCTACGTTCCGGGGCGTTGTTCCGGGGGTTGCCGGCAGCGGACGCGCGGCGCACCAGGGACTCGCCTCTTCGGCATGAACGCAACGCGTGACCGCGAACGTCCGCGGCTCCGTGCGTCTGCTGCGCGCCTGAAAAAGCGCCGCCGCCGTTAGGTTTCTCCCCAGCCGCGCGCACGGCCACCGCAGTCAGGGGTGGACCCGCGGATGGACAAGTGGCGCGCCACGGCACAGCCGCAGTGCGACGCACCACGGTTCCGCGATACAACGCACGCGCGCCACCGGCATGCCACCCAGAACTCGAACTCGCCGCGGACATTCCGTCCGCGGCACGCGTAAGCGCACTGCAGGCGACGGATGAGGCACCCATCCACGCGTGCTTGAGCTCAAGCACGCCTCAAGCACGTGCGCTCGCCAAAAGAAAACGCTGGTTCGTGTTACGCAAACCGAACGTGGTGAGACGACCAAAGGGTGTCACACGCGAGTCGCGCTCGCAAGCGTGCTGCGAGGAGCAGCGCCGCACGGGTGTGCGCGAGGTGACGTGTGCGATTTCGAGTTCAAAAACTGCAGGTGCTTCAGTTCTTTGTGGAACAATGGCGCTGGCGCGCGTCAGGCGTTTCGCTGACGCGTCCGCGTCCGTCGAAAGAGACGCTCTGCGGCGTTCATTGGTCATTCGTGTCGCGTCTCCGTGCGCGCTCGAACGACACCCCAAACCGTCCTCCGCCGTCTGATGTCTCTCGCCGTTGTCGGCGGCGACGCCATGGGTTTGCGCCAGACCGTCGTGGGCGTGCTCCGCGTGGGCACGCGTAGTGGCACGGCGCGTCGCGCCACCACCGCCGTGCGTGCCTCGGCTTCGCGATCCGCCACCTTCGCGTCGCGCGCCGTTGTTAGCACCCGACACACGCGCGGCGTTTCTTTGTTCCCCCGCGTCGTGACCCGCCCCACTTCGTCCTTCGCCGCGGGCGCCGCGGACGTGGAGACCGCGGACCCCGCCGTGTTGGCCGCCGCAACGGACGCCGCCACAGCGCAGGGCCTTGTTGTTCGAGACATCAAGGAGAAAAAGAAGAACGGCGAGGCGACGAAAGACGACGTGGACGCGGCTGTGGCGCTTCTTGTGGCGCTGAAAGCCGCGGTGGCGGCGCTTGAGAACGGAGGCGCGGCGCAAGGTGCGGCGCAAGGTGCGAAACCGGACGACGCGAAGGGCGACAAGAAAGGCGCTGATGTCGGGGTGACTCCAAAGTCGGAAGATTTCGGGCGGTGGTACCTGGACGTGATTCGCGAGTGCGAGTTGGCCGATTACGGCAAGTATTTCCCATTGAACACATTCCTCCGACTGATTGCCCATACGATACTGACATTTCTTTTTACAATCTCAGGGCCGGCGCGCGGCACGATGGTGATTCGGCCGTACGGGTACGCGCTGTGGGAGGCGATTCAGCGGTGGATGGACCTGAGGTTCAAAGAAAGCGGCGTGGAGAACGCGTATTTTCCCCAGCTCATTCCGTATTCGTTCATCGCGAAAGAACAAAGTCACGTGGAGGGGTTCGCGCCGGAGCTCGCGATCGTGACGCAGGGGGGCGGAAAGGTTTTGGAGGAACCCCTCGTGGTGCGCCCCACCAGCGAAACCATCGTGAACCACATGTTCAGCCAGTGGATCCAGTCGTACCGCGATTTACCCCTACTGATGAACCAGTGGGCGAACGTACACCGGTGGGAAATGCGCACGCGGCCGTTTATCCGGACCCTGGAGTTTCTGTGGCAGGAAGGTGCGGAAGGGGCTTTCCCAAACACCACGTTTCGACGACTGACTGATTGCCCATACTCGTACCAGAAGAGACGTCTTACCTCTGACTGTTTACGCATACACATCACGACCGATTGACACTTTCGGCTTTTATCACTCAAGGCCACACCGCGCACGCCACGCCTGATGAAGCGGAAGCGAAAGCGATCGAGATGGTCCACGTGTACGCCGAGTTCGCCGCGACGATGGCGGCGATGCCCGTGGTGGTGGGGCGGAAATCCAGGGTCGAGACCTTCGCGGGCGCGAAAACAACGTACACCATCGAGGCGATGATGGGGGATAAAAAAGCCCTGCAAGCGGGGACGTCGCACAACCTCGGGGATAACTTCGCCAAGGCGTTCGACACTACTTTCCTGGATGAAAACGGCAAGAAACAGTACGTGCACCAATCGAGCTGGGGGGTAAGCACCCGGCTGATCGGGGGAATCATCATGACGCACGGCGACGACACCGGCCTGCGCCTCCCCCCCGCCTTGGCGCCGGTGCAAGTCGTGGTGGTGCCTATCGCGCAAAAAAACAAGGACAAGGAAACCGTGTCTTTAGCGGCGGCGCACATCGTGGAGACGCTGAAACAGGCGGGCGTCCGGGTGAAGCTGGACGACGACACCCGCAACTCGCCTGGCTGGAAATTCAACCACTGGGAAATGAAAGGCGTCCCGATTCGTATCGAGGTCGGCCCGAAAGACGTCGCAACAGGCGCGTGCGTGGTGGCGCGGCGGGACAAACCCGGGAAGGACGGGAAGGAGTTTGGGGTTTCGGTGGACGCCGTCGTATTGGTCGCGAAGATCAAACAAACCCTGGATGAAGTGCAAGCCTCTTTGCTCCATGAAGCCACTGTTTTCCGGGACGATAACATCGTCGACGTGAATTCGTACGACGAGCTTAAAACCGCTATCGCGGACGGGAAGTGGGCGCGCGGCGGGTGGGAAGGCACGGACGCGCAGGAGCTTGAAATAAAAGAAGCAACGGGCGCGACGATTCGGTGCTTTCCTTTTGACCAGCCGCTTGGGGACAAAACGTGCTTGATGACGGGCGTCGCCGCGAAAGAGGTGTGCATCTTCGCCAAGAGCTATTGACCAGCGCGGGGGGGTTTGTTAACAAAAACTTGCATAATTTAAACAAACAAACACGCACACAAAGACTCATCAACACTCCAACACTGAACAAACACAACAAACAAACTCAACCAACTCAACACAACAACACTGATACTCAACACTCACTTCTTACGCGACCTGCGCGGCGAACACGGCGGCGGCGGCTACGACAATTTGCACCGACGCGCTGAAACGCGTATCCGGCGCGCCTGACGTGGCCGCCGTGGTGGTCGTAGTGGTCGTCGTGACATTGTGTTCCGGTACCGTGTACCCTTCGTAGCACGGGCAGTACAGGTCGTAGTCCAGGGAGTACGTTGCGCCAATTTGAACGCTCGCGCTTGCCGCGTCGCACTTTTGCGTTCCCGACGCGTACAGCGTTTTGCACTCCGCCACGGATGACACGGGACCGTAGCACCCGAGCAAATACGGCGGTTTCGTCTGGACGTGGTAGTGGTACACGATCGTGCCAGAGACGATACCCCAGTCCGAATACGCCGGTACAGACCCGGTGTGTCCGCCGCACGCGTCCAGGTTGGTGGGTTGCGTGGCGGTGTCTTCGTTCCTTCCGAAAATCACACGACCGTCGTTCATCACGCCCACCAACGCGCTGTGCCCCGTACCGGCCGGGTCGTACAAACAAACAGGATCGGTGTGGTGGTGGTACGGCGTCGCGTGCCCGCCGCAATCGTCCATGAACAGCTCGTCCCGCACGCTGCCGGACGGGCAGCTGTTGTACAGCGCGGCTTCGCACGTCCCGACGTCCATGCCCCCAGGGCAGTACCCGCTGTACGTGCCTCCTGAAACGCACGGGTACGGCGGTCGCGTGTCCGAGGTGGTGGTCGCGGTGGGGCCGCTGCCGAACCCGGCTTCGAACGGGCCGTAAATAAGCTTCTCCTCGGTGGTGTACCCCACCGCGCCGAGCAGGGCAGCCGCGGCGGGGACGGTGAAGACGCTCGGGATGGTGGCGGTGGAAATAGTTCCCGACAGTTTTCCCGTCGCGACACTGAACGACAGAGACGTCGCGGCTTCCGCGGTGGGGACCACGAACGCGGTCGCGATGACCGCGGCGAAAGCGACACGAGACGTGTAGGGAGGAGCCATGGCGAAACTCCGCGCGGTTGGGTGTGAAGCAGAACAGCGCGCGATGGATGATGTGTCGTTGTTGAACGAAATTTTGATAACGCGCTATTGAGGCACGCGTTCGGGATTTGAAGGGTAAATCTGGTTTCGATCGACATTGATGAGCCTTTCTCACCGCACACAAGCCCACTCCATCGCAAAAACCGACGAAACCTGCGATCAATTGGCCGCGGGGCCGTCTTGACTTCCAAAAGCGGCCAAGGGGAACTGGAGGATTCGGTCGTGTCCCTGACCCGTGGCATTGCGTGCGCGCGGCGCCGGTGCTTCGCGTTTGGATTTGATTCGTGCTTAGCGCGATGGCGTCCACGCGCGCCGTGCTCCAGGTGTTCGAGAAGTACCAGAAGGACCGCGTGGCGTTTGTGCAGACGGTCGCGGAGCTCGCGACGCGTCCGCAAAACATCGAACCCATGCAAAGCGCGGGAGTCATGGCTTTGCTGCGACCGCTGTTGTTGGATAACGTGCCGAGGTACGTGTTGTGGGACGTGTTGGTCATCACGGGCGCACACGAATGGGCGAAAAATTGGGGACCACGGAAACCACGGCGCACCGATGGCGGGGCGCGATCGTCCCGGCCGCGGCTGTTCATCGGCCATCGGCCATCCATCATTCGCGGCCTAAAAATGGCACAATCACGCCCGATTGTGCATTCTTCCCCTCCCCGATTGCAACTCCCCACGTGCTGACCTCCACCCTCCTTACCACCGTCCGCTTCACGTCTACCCCCCGCCGTACACAAAAAACCAAAAACAGCATCCAGCAATCCGCCGCGATCGCCTTAGGGCGCCTGGCGAACCACAGCGACCACCTCGCGGAAGCCGTGGTTTCCAACGAGATCCTACCCCAACTGGTGTTTTCGCTTTCCGAGCAAAACCGGTTTTACAAACAAGCCGCGGCGTTTGTGTTGCGCGCGGTGGCGAAGCACTCGCCGGCGTTGGCACAGGCGGTGGTCGATTCCGGGGCACTCGACGCCCTTGTTATGTGCTTGGAGGAGTTCGACCCTGGAGTTAAGGAAAGCGCGGCGTGGGCGCTCGGGTACATCGCGGGGCACAACGCGGAGTTAGCGTCCACGGTTGTGGAAGCGGGCGCGGTGCCTCTGTTGGTGCTTTGCGTCCAGGAACCCGAGCTTTCCCTGAAACGCATCGCCGCGTCGTCACTGAGTGACATCGCGAAGCACTCCCCCGAGCTCGCACAGGCGGTGGTGGACGCAGGCGCGGTGGCGTACCTGGCTCCACTGATCGTCTCGCCGGACGCGAAGCTGAAACGCCAAGTATGCGCCGCGCTCGGGCAAGTCGCCAAGCACAGCGTGGATTTAGCGGAAACGGTGGTGGAGGCGGAGGTGTTCCCCGCGATTCTGATGTTGCTGAAAGACGTGGACGGTTTGGTGCGGAAACACGCGTGCACGGCGATTCGCGAAGTGGCGAAGCACACCCCAGAGCTGGCGCAGCTCATCGTGTCCAACGGCGGCGTCGCCGCGCTTGTCGATTACGTGGACGAAAGCGAAAGCAACAACCGGCTTCCGGGTATCATGGCGCTGGGGTACATCGGCGCTTTTTCGGAAACCCTGGCCACCGCGGTGATCGCGTCCGACGGCATCGGCCCCTTGTTCGCCGCCCTTTCCGACGAACCCGAGGACCATGTCAAGAGCGCGAGCGCGTGGAGTTTAGGGCAGATTGGCAGGCACACCCCCGACCACGCCAAGGCCGTGGCAGATTCAGGCGCGCTGTCGCGCCTCGTCGCAATCGGCGCGTCGCAGCGGTCCTCGGACGACCTTCGGTCCAAGTGCGCGCGCGCGCTCCGGTTCATCATCGAAAAGCTCACCGACCTCCGCGCGCTGGACCGGACGCTGCAGGAACCGCAGTTGCCCCCGGAGGTGTGCAAGTTCGTGGTGCACCAAATCTCAAAGGTGCTGCCCAACGACCCGCAGGGAAGGCACGACTTCGTGGCGACGGGCGGCCTCGCCGCGTGCCAGGCCCTGGACGCCAGGAGCGGCTCCGCCCTGAAGGAATACGTGGACGTCATAAAATCCTGCTACCCAGAGGAAATCGTGAGGTACTACTCGCCCACGTACGGAACCGAGCTGCTGGAGAAACTCGAAGTCACGGCGTGAGAGCGAGTTGGCGAGTTGGTTTCGAACGCTGTCAAAAAAGAAGGGCCTTTTTATTATTTTCCATTCGCGTCGTCATCTTTTACGATTGGAACAAAGTTGATATTACACCCTCTCACTGCGCTCTGCGTTGTTTCGTATGTCTCCGTTACGCGGCGAGGATGATGTTGTTGATGGGGATGCTGCGGGGAGAAATGGGACGCGAGGTCAGCGACGGCGAAGCGAGTGAAGATGTAATCCCCGAAAAATCAAGAGGAGAGAAAAAAAAAAAAAAGCACCCGTCCCGTCGGGGTGTCGAAAGATCGACTGGATCGACCCGGATTGCGTTCCGATCGAGAGACACCCGATCGAGTAGTACGCCTACCCGAGCGATACCAACGGCGCTGCATAATCGACGTGGGTGTCGTGACACAGCCGTGACCGCGGTCGCGTAGCAAGACCGTTAGGAGCACTCGCGTCGGCGCGCGTTCCAATCGTGGGGGCCGGGGAAGAGAAAAACCTCGACGCGGGCATTTCCGGATGTGCGAATGGACTCCGGAGTGGTCCGCGACGGGGGCGAATTTCGGTGGTTGATACCGAAAAACAGGGCCACGTACAAGATGAGCTTCACGAAGAACCCCACGAACCCCATGACGATGAACCCCAGGCCGGTACGCGTGGCGATCTTGCTGAACTCCTTGCGATCGGGCTTGGTGCACTTCCGCACGAGCCGGTACGAATCTTTCGCGAATTCCTTCACGGGCTTGATGGCGATGTCGGCGACCTCCATGGTGGTGGGTGGTACGCTTTGAGGTCCCAAAGGTGGCTCGACCCTGGAGCGGCGAGGAACACGAACGACGGGCGTTACGCGTGCTGGCGAGTGACGCGCAGGCACACGGCGCGACCGCAGGAAGGGGGACGCGAAAAAGGTCCCGCGGGCCGCGGCCTTCTTTTCCTTTTCCACGAATGAAACGACGGCGAGGAACGCGTGTATGTTTTCCGAAGCCTGTCGAAAGCGACTTGCGCAGTTCGACACGCGCGCGCTACGCACGATGGCTAAAACGCACGTCCTGCTTCTCGCGCTCGCCGCGGTGCTCGCGAAGACCGTTTACGCGGAGGTGTACTTCGAGGAAAAGTTCGATGGTGCGTTTGAGGGCACCCAAGGCGTTCGCAGATCGGTGGCACACACGTCGCCTCGGTTTCCCCGAAACCGCGATCGATGTGTCGTCGCGATCTGACACGCGCATCGTCTTTCTCGGTCGCACGTGTGCGCTGACACTTCTCTAAAATGACCCCACTGACCCTTCGTACCCCTTCCCGCTTTGTCGTGACAGACACATGGGCCGACCGCTGGGTGGTTTCTGATTGGAAAGCCGACGAAGGCTTGCGCGGCGAGTTCGTGTTGAGCGCGGGGAAGTGGTTCGGGGATGCGGTTGAGGATTTGGGGATCCAGACGTCCGGCGACGCGCGCTTTTACGCGGCCAGCGCCGATTTCGGGAAAACCATTTCGAACGCTGGTAAGACCCTGGTCGTGCAGTTCTCGGTGAAGCACGAACAGAAGCTTGATTGCGGGGGCGGTTACATAAAGCTTCTTGCCAGTAAGACGGACCAAAAGACGTTCGGAGGCGACACCCCGTACGCCGTGATGTTCGGGCCCGACATTTGCGGAAGCGCCACGAAGCGAACGCATTTGATTTTGACGGACAAGAAAGGCAACAACCTGCTCACCAAGAAAACCATTCCGTGCAAAACAGACACGCTTACGCATATTTACACTTTAGTTGTCAACGCGGACAACACGTACAGTGTGTTGATTGACAACGCGGAAAAAGAAACCGGCCTTCTGGAAGAGCACTTTGACTTTTTGCTCCCGAAAACGGTCACCGACCCGGCCGCGCGGAAGCCTCTTGATTGGGACGACCGGCGGGAAGTTCCGGACGTGACCGACGTGAAGCCGGAAGGACACGATGACGTTCCCGAAGCCGTCACCGACCCGGACGCGCGGAAGCCTGAGGGCTGGCACGACGACGACGACGGCGAGTGGGAAGCGCCGCTTGTGAAAAACCCACTGTTCAAAGGGCCGTGGGTCCAAAAACAAATCGATAACCCGAACTTCGCCGGGACGTGGACCGCGCCCGAAATTCCAAACCCAGCGTACGTCCCAAGCGCGGACCTGTACTTGTTCCACGACCTGCGGTACGTCGGGTTCGAGCTGTGGCAGGTAACCGCCGGGTCCATTTTCGACAACGTGCTCGTCACGGACGACGCGCAGTACGCCTTCGCGGCGGCGGACGCGTTTTTGGAAAACTCCAAACTCGCCGAGACGAAAATGTTCGAGCTCGCGACGGCGAAGCAGAAAACAGAAAATGAAGCGGAGGCGAAACGGCTACAGGAAGAAGCCGAAACCAACGCCGCGGCGGAAAACACGTTCGGGGATTACGAGCACTCCGCGGAGGACGAACCGGGTAAAGATGAACTGTGAGAATCCGGGGTGGAGGGTGGAGAAACGTTTTGGGCGACGAAGGTCACCCGTCCGTCTCGGACGAGAAGCGAGCGCGGTCGACTTATCCATGTTGATAACAGTTGCTCGCGTTATTTTAGTTCTATTTGGCCTGCTAAGCGTAGTCCACCAGAAGTATGACCTCTGGAGTCCACCGTCTGTCCTTTTTCAAAAGAGCCTTAAAACCTGTTCCCTACTTCCTTGGTTCCAACTTCAGTCATCCGCGCTACGTGCACCAAACCATCCACGGTTCGAAATGTGATATCTGCCTTTACGTCGTGTCCTTTTTCGCGCGCCTCTGCTAGGGCGTCGCGCCACGCAACCGCGGCGTTTGATCCCGGCGCACCGAAATCGTTCCCCCAAACCCGCACCAGCCGCAACGGCGTTCCGCTGTTTGTCATGTGTCGGAACCCAGTGGCTAAGCTCGTGAGTCCTTTCTCTGCAATGCCGTTACACCGAAGGTCCAGTTCTTGGAGCGTTTTCGATTCCCCAAGCGCGTCCGCGATCGACTCCGCGCCGGCGTCGCCGAGTTTATTCTCCTCCAAGTTCAGTCGTTTCAGGGAAACGTTATTCCTCAACGCCCGCGCCACGTGTTCCCCCCCCGTCTCGTCTATTTTGTTACACCTCAGATCCAGGGTTTCCACGACGTTGTTGTAACACAAACCGTACGCCACGAGGGTTTCCAAACCTGGGGTGCTTTTCAAACCCCACTTGCCGCAAAAGAAGTGCGCCACGGTTTCGTTCGCGCCCAGCATGCGCGCGGCGGGCCAGGCGTGTTCGTCCGCCACGGAAAACTCGGTCGGGGCTTCCAGGGAGAGCCATTTCAAGGTTTTGTTGCTTTCGCTCACGGCGCCGCACAGCGCGCTCAACGCTTTCAACCCCAAACCAGCGCTTGTCAAGTCCAAACGTGTCAACGTGGTGTTCGTGCGCAACGCGTTTGCTAAGGAAACGCCGCCGGCGCACGTCACCAGGTTCCGCGATAAATCTAACGTTTGTAAACTGGTTTTTTGTAGTCGTGTTTTTAAGCCAACACCCAACCCCGAACCCGCATTCGACGCAATCCTCGGAAGTTCCTCATCCTCAGCAGTTCCTTCCAGCACCTTGGCAAGCGCGTCACACCCGCCTGGGCCTATTTCGTTACCCCGCAAATTCAAACAATGAATGTTTTTGTTCAAACACAGCGTCGCCGCCAACGCGCGCGCCGCCGCGTCGCCCAATTTGTTGTACGAAAGGTCCAAATCACGAACCGCACAGTCGTGCGTTTTGCCAAGCGCCAGCGCCAGCGCCACGGCTTGGTCGTCACTCACCCGGGCTTCGAACAAACGAGGGGCGTTGCCGTTGAGCTTGATGAAACTCAGCTCTGCTGTTGAATCGTTTGCCAGAGCGGCGAGGTGCGCATCGAGGGCCTCCACCAAAGGCGCGATGGGAGGGCACGCGCGTGACGTGCACTCGGCGAGGTACGCCGCGCGAAGTCGCGAAGTCTTAGACTCGGCCGGTGGGAAGGCTTGTGATGTTTCGGGGGCTAGGGTTGATGGGGATGCCTGTGGCATTGTAGTAGAGGTTTTGTGGTACAGGTTTTGCGAGGTTTAGAGGGTACGTCAGCTCGGGCAGGACACCCACTTTCGTTTGGGAACAAACAACAACGAAAAACGGGAGGATGACTCATCATCGTTTCCGAGGTTGGCGCGACCACGGACGGGACGGCGGGGTTGGGGAAAGGGAAGCGCGGGGGGAACTTCGGGGACGGAGGCCTCGCCGCACCATCGTGACCCTAACCCTACACCCTAAGGGGAGGTGGCGGAGTGACCGGAGGAGAGCGGGGAGATGCGTGTTGGCTGAATTGAATCACGCAAAACAAAAAAATAGGTCGCGACTGACAGGACTCGAACCTGCGCAGCAATTTGCTAATCGATTTCTAGTCGATCCCCTTAAACCGCTCGGGCACAGTCGCATTAGTCAGCAAGTTCCGAAATCTCTTCCCCCTTGCACGCACGCATACAGAACAGGACAAGACTTTGAAAGTCTCGTCGTGTTTTGTGATAATATGGCAGGTGGTGGCCCTCCTGAAAATAAGTCGCTGCGAGTATGACTCTTCTCAAACCCCTGTATTCACCCATGTCGTCCCTTCAAACCCGTCCAACGCCACTCCAACGCGGATGCCACGGGACGGTCGGGTCGATCCGAGTCACGCGCCGCGTGAACGGGGTGGACCGAGCCCAACCCGCGAGGCGCCGTCGAGTTTGGTGAGGGGGCGAACGTTGGGGCGAAGGGCGTGACCAGGCAAAGACGGACGTGAAGTAAAAATCGACCGACAAAACGTGGCTTGAAGTGCCCGTTTCAAATGAGCATGAAAACACCTTGACCCAGACCGCTCGTTGCTGCCGGTGTGAAAATTCACCCTCGACTCGCCCTGTTTCGCCTTTTTCGCACGGAACAAACCGATCTGACCTTCTTTTTGAGGCTCACGCGCGTTCCCAAGTCTTCGCGGCCGAAAAGTAAGTCTCGCTGCAATCGCGATTGCACGTCAACGCGCGTGTTCACCCCCCGCGCCCTCACAATCCCGCACAACTTCACCCTCCACACACTTCACACAAGGTGCGTGTTGTTTGTTGCCACGGCTATAGCCCGAATCAAACCACCCTCCGGAACGCGTCGCGCCACCCCGGGTGGCCGTTCGTCCGACGTTCGATCGCGTGTCCGCCGATCGGCTTTTGTGTCGCGACAGGCGGCAAAAGTTTCCACGCGCCATCAATCGGTTCCCGTCCGGTGCCCTGACCTTCCCGTCCCGTCCGACTGTCTTTTTCTTTCCCCAACCCAGATGGCCACCAAGGACGGCTCCACGTTCTTCTTCACCTCCGAGTCCGTCAACGAGGGGCACCCTGACAAGCTCGCGGACCAGGTACGTCCGATCGAGACACGAAGCGCGCCGCTGTCGATTTGCAATCAAACGCGCAACGCGGACCGTCCTTTTCTTCCCGCGTCCTTCGATCGCGTTTGATGGAACCGCGTACGCGTGGTACGGGTTAACGTTACGACGACCGCCTTAAACTCGTCCGCTGACCAACCTCACCTTCCCACACCAACCACAGATCTCTGACGGTGTCCTCGACGCGTGCCTCGCCCAGGACCCCGACTCCAAGGTGCGTGCGTTCTTCCGGCACAAAGATCGCGGAAGGATGGATGGTTTCCCGACGCGGTTTCACGAAAGAAACGTTTTTTTCCGCACGCGACGCGCTCCGGAAACGCGCGCGTCCTGTGGGTTCCAATCCTCGGTTCTTTCGGGGCGACAATCCAGGCGTACCACTCGCTTTCGGTGTTTACCCACGACCACTCCCGGGTGCGCGTCGGGATCGTACTCATCGTGCGTACGGAAACCACGGACGATGCGCGGCCGACCTCGTTTCGGAGCGTCCGCAACCCGCGGGCGGCGGACACGTGGAATTTCTCGTTTCGGCGGTGCCGTTTTTGTTTTTGCTGTTGCTGTTGATGTTTGTTTCCTCCCCGCCGCTTCCGCGCCAATCCCTGACCAATCCCTTCCCCAATCCCTGTCCCCCTGACTGTTCCCCCAACCCAACTCCAGGTCGCGTGCGAGACCGCCACGAAGACCGGCATGGTGATGGTGTTCGGTGAGATCACCACCAAGGCCAAAGTTGACTACGAAGCCGTGGTGCGCAAGGTGTGCAACGACGTGGGTTTCACCTCCGAGGCCGCCGGCTTGGACGGCAACAACTGCCGCGTCCTCGTGGAGCTGCACGGCCAGTCACCCGAGATCGGCCAAGGCGTGCACGGTATGGGCACCAAGAAGCTCGAGGAGATTGGCGCTGGTGACCAGGGGATCATGTTCGGCTACGCCACGGATGAATCCGAGGCGTACGCGGAGTACAAAGGCAAGTTCATGCCCATGACCCTGATGCTGGCGAACTCCATCGGGTACCGCCTCACTGAAGTCAGGAAAAACGGCACCTGCCCCTGGGTTCGCCCTGATGGCAAGACCCAGGTTACGATCGAGTACAAAAACGAAGGCGGCGCGATGAGGCCCCAGCGCGTGCACACTGTGCTCATCAGCACCCAGCACGACGAAACCGTGGACAACGAGAAGATCGCCAAGGATCTCATGGAAGAAGTGATCAAGAAAGTGATCCCCGCATCTCTCCTGGACGCCAACACCATCTTCCACCTGAACCCGTCAGGCAGGTTCACCATCGGCGGCCCCGATGGCGACGCCGGGCTCACCGGCAGAAAGATCATCATCGACACCTACGGCGGCTGGGGCGCGCACGGCGGCGGCGCTTTCAGTGGAAAGGACCCCACCAAGGTTGACCGCAGCGCGGCGTACATCAGCCGCCAGGCGGCCAAGTCCATCGTCGCCGCTGGTCTCGCCAAGCGGTGCATCGTGCAGCTGTCGTACGCCATCGGCGTGCCCGACCCCCTTTCCGTGTTCGTGGACACCTACGGCACCGGCTCCATCCCGGACGAGGAGATCCTCGCCAAGGTCAAAGCCGCCATGGACTTCCGCCCCGGCCCCATCGGCCGCGACCTCGACCTGAAACGCTCGTTGTCCAAGACCTCGGGACAGAACAACCGCTACCAGCAAACCGCCGCGTACGGCCACTTCGGCAGGGACGACTTGGACATCTTCACCTGGGAAAAGGTTGTTCCCCTGTAAGCGACGCACTAGTGTCGTCGCGCGCGTAGTGGAAGAAAAAAACATGACGCCGTCTGATCACCGCGCGACTTTTTTATCAATGAATCGCGTGTTTTACACACGCATCACGCTCTTTCGTCACGCCGCTACTACCCGTCCGTCCCACCCCCCACTCACCAGCCTCACCACCCCGTCCCCTGGGTCTTCCCAGAACGAAACGCACCGCGCGTAGGATTCGCCGTGGGGGCGATTTCTTTTCGTCACCGGCAACTCCCCCTCGTGCGTCGCCACCTGTCCGTCGTCGCCGCAGCTCGCCAGCCGAGGGTTCCCTGGTTTGACGCCACACGTTTCCCACGCCAGGCCACGCACGGCATCACCGTGCGCCTCGACCACGCCTCGCGTTTCAAGAGACGACGACGCGATGGTCGTGCCACCCGCGGCGTCGCCCAAGCGGGCGCGCGTTTCCAAAACGCAAACCGCGCCGCTCTCGTACCCCACCGCGAGCGCTTCGCCGAGTTCAACACCCGCCCACGCGAGCGCGTACGCCCTTCCGACTCCCGTTCGCACTTCATTCCCCTCCCTGGACGCTACCGGGCTTTGTGGGTGCCTCAAATCCCACACGCGTACGGCGCCGTCGTCGCCGGCGGTGGCGATCAGGTTTTTGTCCGTTTGGTGCGTCGCGACGGCGTGCACCGCGCCGCGCGCCGCGCCGGCGACGGCCACGACGGGTCGGTCACATTTGAACCCGCCACTCGTCGCTCGTTGCGTGTCCCACGCGTTGAGTCGCGCGTCCGCACCGACCGTCACGAACCCCTCGTTCCCGGCGAAGCACGCGATGGCGGTGACGCAAAACTCGTGCGCTCGCGCTTTGGCGCACACGGCGCGTAGGGAGATTTTCGAACCGTCAGTCGCGGAACCCGTGTTCCACACCACCACGGTTCCCGCGTCGTCCCCGGAAACGAACACGCCGTCGGCGAGCGTGGCGAGCGCGCTAACGCCCGCGTTGGTGGTGGCAGAGACCACGGTGCCGTCACAACTCGCTGCGTGGGAATTGGAGGTAGGGGGTCAGGCCGGGTGTGGGAGGAGACGACAGACGCGAAAATATAGGGCGATCCCGGGATTTCGTCGTACCCACGAGCACGGCACCGGTCCATAGTCGACCTGTGAGTTGAGACGCGCCCGCGGCGACGAGCGACCCGCTCGTCGCGATCGCATCAACGCGCAGGTCGGTGCTAATCAAGGTCTTCGGGGGTCCCATGTCAGTGAAGCGCCGAGCGTTGTGACGACTCTCAGGCGGCTCAAAATAAATTTTATCATTGATTGTTTCGTCGCGGCCGACTGGCACCAAGAAGTGCTCTTCCGGCGTCTGCAAGGTGTGTAGCGCGCGCGGCGCCGTCCACGATGCGCCGGCAATCGGCCGGGAACGTGTTTCCTTGGAATGCGATGAGGGTTTGATTTATTGTCCAGACGAGAGCTAACATGTGTTTGTAAAAACCTAAACAGAAAGAGTCTACGACGTCAAAGTCGTCCTGGCTCGTTTCTTCGCCGCGACGCCGTTTTCCGCCGCGTTCGCGCTCGTCTCGACGTCCTCGCGTCCCTCCAACGCGCCGCTCTGTCCGCGCGCCTCCCTCACGGACTCGTCGCAAAAAGGTTTCCTGGAAAGCCGGAACTGAATTCCCAGAATCTCACTCCTGTCCAGCCCCACGGCCGCGGCGTCCGCGTCGTCCGCCAATGCTGATCGTAAAAAAGAAAGTGTCAGTCGTGTATGGGCAATCACTCGGCGGAATGTGGTTATTGGGAAATACTTACCGTACTCCGCCCAGCCGCTCGCCCCGTCGCGGCGCATGTGCAGCTTCGCGACGACGCCTTTGGTGTCCAGGACGTGCCGCACCGCGTAGCTGGGCAGGGGCAAGGCGAGGGAGAAAAAAAGTCGACCCGGGGATTGCGTTGCGGTGTCCGCGGCGTCCGAGAAGGTGGCGCCCAACTCTTCAAAGTCTTCCCGCGCGCGAGGGGTTCCTTTTTCGTCTCCGGTTTCGGTTGTTTTCGTCTCGCCGACGCCGATTGTACCCAGGGTAACCTTCCCCAGCGCCCTCGCCGCCTCACCCGCGTCGTCCTCCGCGGTGGTTTCCCGCCCATCACTCGTCGTCGTTTCGTTTTCGTCCCGTCGCAAAAACTTATCCACCGGAACCGTCGCGATCCTCGCGTGCTTCCCGCTCAGGGGACGCCAGCTGGACGCGTCTTCGTCGCCGTCCTCGCGCGGCCGGCGAAGCGCTTCGCGAACTTTTTCGGTTCCCGTCTCCGTGTCCGTCTCGTGTCCGTCTCCCAAACAATTGGTGGGTTCAAACGGAACGCTCACCCCGGATGTCACACCGTCCGATCGCCCGCCGCCCCGGCCTCGCCGAACAGGCTCCTCCGCGGGCATCACCTTGACTCGTTTTCCCATCCCCGGCGGGATCTCCGCGCCGTCGAGGCGCTCAGCCGCGGCGAGCGCGAAGGACGTTTCGGTGAACGTGACGTAGGCGAACCCCCGCGAGTTCCCAGTCCCTGGGTCGCGCTTCAAATCCACCGCTTCCACTCCGTCGCAAGTCTCCCGAAACGCCCTTTCCAGCTGCGCTTTCGTGACGCACTTATCAAGCACCACGAAAACGCGTTTCTTCGAGCTGGACGAGCCGCGACCTTTGCTCGTGGTGGAAACCCCGCCGGCGGAGACCTGGTCGCCGCTCGCGCTGGGCGACGCGGGGAACGAATACACCGTGCCCCAGGGAACCGGTCCGGGAGGCAACGGCGGGGACGGCATTGGCACCGTTTGGTGCGAATGCGGCGAGTGACCCGGAAACAAATGCTGCGTGGCGACGTTTGGACTGAGCGATTGAATTGGAAACGGGGAATGGCGCGTCGGGTGGCCTGGCGGCGGCGGGTGCGGCGGCGGCGGCGGCGCGGGTGTGGTGTGCGCCCCGCTCGGCTTATCAGACGAGCTGTGGTTGCAAAATGAACTCTTCTCGAACGCGCGAGACGCGCGCGTGGCTCGAGCGCGCGTCGCCGCCGGGCGCGCCCCGCCGCTCTCCACGCTGCTCGCGGGCGAGGGCGGCCGCGGACGCACGCCCAGTCTCTGCGGCGCGGTTCCAGTAGTCGCGGAGGGTGTAAACACCGCGCCGCCATGATTGTGCTCGGGGTTCTCCGCGACAGCGCGCCTGCGCTTGGGGGAGCCACCAGGGGACCGGGAACCTTCGCGGTCCAAGCGAGGGCGCGCTCCCCCGAAAATAGAGAGCTCGGCGTTTCGCGTAGCGCCGACGCTCACGGCACCGGCTTTGGGCTCCGCGAGCATGCACTTCACGCGCATGCCTCCCAGCGTGCCTGTGGCGGAGACGGCTTCCATGCACTGCGCTGCGACACTAGCGCGCGCGAACTTAGCAAACGCCACGCCTTTGTGAGGCACCACGCGCACGGACTCCAAGTCCGCCGGACCGGGCGGGGGATCGTTTGTTTTTTCGTTTGCGATTTCGTTTTTCCCGAAATTCCGCGTCTCGTCAGTCACGGCGCAGCTGCGCGAGTCCCTCTCTTCGTCATGCTCTTGTCGTAACTTCGTCAGGAGCTGCACGAACGCGCCAAGAAGGATTTCCTGCGACACCCCTTTCGGGCACACGACGAACAGACGCGACAGCGGCGGGTCGTCGTCTGGGTCTTTTTCGTGGAGCGCGGCGTGTTTCTGTTTCGTTTCGGCAATCTTGGCGTGCGCGTCGTGACTACTCACCGCGCTGTGGTTGGGAGACACGCCTGCCACCACCGGACCCCTTCCCGAGTTCGACTGCTCCGGTTCGCCGTGCGTCGCGTCACCGCACGAAAGCGAGTCCTTTCCCGAAAACGAAACCGACGCCCCCGCGCCGTGCTCATCCGCCAGCATCACTTTCAACGTCCGCTCGCATCCACCCAGGAACTTGCGACAACTCGCGACACCGCCTTCCATTTCGCCGTCATCGTTCGCCCCGACGAAATCGATAGCCCTGGCCGCGGCGAACGGGTCATCCACACAGAACGTCACGTACGCCACGCCTTTGTCGGGTACGCACCGCACCTCGTCGACCACGCCAAACTCCCCGAAAAGAGACCCGAGCTCTTCCTCGGAACACCCGAGCCCGCACACCACGAAAAGACGCGCGAGGGCGGCGGGTTCGGAAGGGAAAGCGCCCGCAGACATCGTGGCCGATTCCGTCGTTGTCACGTCACCGAGAAAGCGCTCGCATCATGAACCCTGAATGCAAGGATACGCGCGTTGTGGTCTGAGCGCCCCCGCCCTCGAGAAGGGATTCCATGATCTTTGGGTGAAAAGAAAATAAATGAGCCGAAATCTTTTCGTAACGCTTTTCTCGGAAGCCACGACGCACAACACAAGCCACGACGCGCACACCACACGCACACAAACCATCCCCTCTTCCAACGCAATGTCCAGTAAGAAAGCTCGCGCGCGGAAGAAGAAGCGCGAAAAGCGCGAGCGCGAAAAGCGCGAGCGCGATGCTATCACCAGCGAGGCCATCCCCGGCCTTCCCGACCACCTCGTCGTCGCGCACGTTCTCAGATCTGAGCAGTCCGACGACCCCGCCGATCTCGCACGGCTGCCAGCGGTGAGCCACGCGATGCGCGGTGCGGTGGCGAAGACGGGTCTTCGGTTTGAGCAGCTTGGTGAGTGGGAAGCCGTGAACCTCGGATGCTTAAGCGCGGTGAAGCGCCTGCAACGGGGAGGGCGCCTGTCGCGTCGAGAACGCCTTTGTCAGGCAGCGGCGAGGAGTGGACAGCTCGAAGAGTTGAAGGTGTCGAGAACGGCTGCCCGTGGAACGAGGATACGTGCGCGTATGCGGCGTTTGGCGGGCAACTCGAGGTCCTGCAGTGGGCACGCGCAAACGCCGGCCCGTGGGGCGCGAGTACGTGTATGTGGGCGGCGGAGCACGGGCATCTCGAGGTGCTGCAGTGGTTGCGCGCGAACGGCTGCCCGTGGAACGAGTCGACGTGCACATACGCGGCGAAGGGCGGGCACCTCGAAGTGCTGCAGTGGGCACGCGCGAACGGTTGCCCGTGGGACAAGTACACGTGCACGCAGGCGGCTCACGGCGGGCACCCCGATGTGCTGCAATGGGCGCACGCGAACGGCTGCCCGTGGGACGCAGAGACGAGCGAGTACGCGGCGAGTGAAGGAAACCGGAGCGCTTGTTATGGGCGCAGATATCATCGCGACGTTTTACTCTAGGCGCACGCGAACGGCTGCCCGATGAAAAATCAGACACGGCTTGCTGCAATTACTCTCGAATGGCTCGACGAAGATGGCGATTCGCAGGGCGAATGAGACGCTTTAGAACGAACGCGATTACGAGACGATTTACAAAGACACCGATGTCGTACAAAATTCTGCGCGGCTACCTCCGCGTCCACGTTTTCCCCGAGAACCCCGCGGGCCTCGTTTTCGCAGCCGGCCCCAGGTGTTGTTCCTTGGACACACACGGCTCCCCCCCCCCCCCCACCACGAGGGACTTCACCATGTAAGGCCCCTCCAGCTCGTACCCGAGCTTGCGGTAGTAATGCCGCGTCCCGACCCCCGAAATCACGGCGAGTTTCGTCGACCGGTGTTCGTCCCGCGCGATGCGCTCGGCTTCGCGCATCAGCAAAGCCCCGTACCCTTGGTGCTGGAACTTCCCTCGCTGGCGGTCGTGCACGCCCACCGCGGTGCCGTACACGTGCAGCTCCCGGACCATTGAGCACCGGCCTTTCAGGGTAGGCGAGGTTACTTGCGCGGTCCGGCCGCACCGGCGCAACCGGAGTAACCCGACGAGAATGTCCTGAAGAGGGTCTTCGTACGCAAGAAACGTTTCCCACCCCCCGTTCGCGGCGTATTCCCTTCGCACCAGCTCCACCTCTTCCGGCCGTACCTTGCCATGGATGTCCTGGATACCAACCTCTCGTGTGCGCACGTCACGGCACCGCAAACCGAGGTCGCCCATCCGGGCCATCGCCAGCTCCCTCAGGTTTCCTTTCTCGACGCCCGCGGTGACGAGGGGCATGGGTATGTCTCGCTGTACGCGGTACACCCTCACCCACGGCGGAACCAGCGCCAGCGCGCGCGCCACGAGATCCACCAGCCGATCAGGAGAGTAGTTCCGGTACTGCCCCGTGCGCCACAGCTCGTACAAACCCGTGCCTCTTATTACCAGGGTCGGGTATAGCTTCAGGCCGTCGGTGCGGAAGTCGGGTGAGTCGAAAAACTCGCGGAACGATTCCAAATCCCGCTCCATCCCGACGTTTGGCAAATCGGGCATCATGTGCACCACCACCTTGAACCCCGCGTCTTTCGCGAGCTCGAAACACTTGCGCACTGCAGCGACGGTGTGCCCGCGGTTCGTGTCCCTGGCGACGTCTTCGTAAATGGACTGCAGTCCGATTTCCAGGCGCGTACACCCGTAGGAAAGCATCTGCCGCAGGTGCGGGGAGAGGCAGTAATCCGGGCGCGTTTCGATTGTCAACCCGACACACTTAGTACGGCTCTGTTCCGACGCCGCGACCGCGTGTTGCACGGAGTCGCTCGTCGCACCGGACAACGCGTCGTGCAGGTTCCGCACGAACCAGTCCCGGTACTCCGTCGGGAGGGACATGAACGTCCCGCCCATCAAAATGTACTCCACCTTGTCCACGCTGTGCCCCAGTTTCCGGAGCTGGTCCACCCTGCCGCGCGCTTGGACGTACGGGTCGTACCGCGCCCGGATGGCCCGCATGCTCGTGGGCTCATAGCCCGTGTACGACTGCGTGCTGTATTCAAAGTCCGAATCCGGACCGCCAGGGCAATACACGCAGATGTTACCGGTGGTCGCGATGTGGGGACACCGGTGAGGCTTGGACATGACCGCGACGACCGCGATGCCGCTCGCGGTGCGTACGGGTTTCGCGCGTAGTTGCGGCAACAGCGCGGCGCGGTGTTCATCCGGCACGGCTTGAATGAGCTCCACCAGTTTCAGGTTACGCTTTAAGCCGTGTTTCCTCGCCGCCGCGTTCTTCACCGCGTTCAGGTTGATCACTTTTCCCTCGCGAACCGCTTCGATCATGGCGGCCACGACCTCCCCTGTGGCGCGGACGCGGGACTCATCCTCCGACATCGCAAAGGGTGCACCGCCGTGCGCGGTGGCGACGATTGGTGCGAGCGCGCGCGTGCGTCGCGGTGACACTCCCGGGCGCGCGCTGCTGCACTGAGCTCGGGAGACGCGAGGCACCGAGGACCCTGTCGGTAGCACCGACGATTTTTGTGACGAGAGTCGCGCTGACGACGATGACCGAACTGCTTTTTTTCGCGATTGTCGTCGGCCGATTTTATTCGGTCGAGTTGGCGTCGTTGTTGCCGTGTCCTCGTCACTTCATTTGTGCGCCGGGCCTGTCGTGGTTTCGCCTTTGTTCGGCCACCGCGGTTCTAAATGCCCCCCCGCCCTCAAGGCGGGGTGAAAAGAGCCCCCCCTTCCGAGATTTCGTGCGCCGCGTGCGGGCACTTGAAGCACCCTAGGTCGTTGAAGTGCAAGAACCTGGAATGCCAGTGCGAGTGTTTGCAGATGCATCTGGGCGTGAAGCGCAAAAAAAAAGCGGAAACGCGTGCGAAAAACGAAAACGCAGACGAAACCTTCGGAACGTGGCACTCCGGGACGCACAAAAAAATCACCCTCCAAGCCTCGTTCGCGGCGGAACGCATGTGGAAAAGCAGGGCCGTGTACGCGGTGTTAGCGGCTCGGTTTTGCGAACACACAAACTCTGTGGTCACCGAATGTTGGGGAAGCGAACCCTGGGTCGGTGGCGAGCTTCTCGGGAAAACCGGCGTGCTTGAGATTGTGTTTCGGCAGCACGCGCAGGCGCACATCGGCACTGAGCCGCTTGATGGGCTGGGGGACTTCGCGAAAGTCCGCGAAGTGTTGACTCAAGCGGGACTCGGCGCGCTGTTTCCGCAATTCGTCGCCGCTCGATTCGACGCCGCGGCGTTTTCGGCGCTGGGGCGACTGAAAGACCACGCCTTCGCGGACGGAGCGCTGTGTAAAATGGGAGTGGACACAGTGGGGGACAGGCTGAAGCTCTTTGACATGGCGAGGCTGTTCGCGGAAAGAAAGGAGGGGGGCGAGGGGGAAGACGAGTGAGGAAGGGGGGGGGTCTCGTGAAACACCACGGGCGCACCTGTGCTGACTGCAACTCCAATTTCGTTCACGTGACTTTAGTTTTCACCGAAGGACACACAATTCAACGATGAGATGCCGCCGCCTCTCGTAAATCAGTCCCGACGTCGCGCGCACGATGGCCGGCCGCGGTCGCGCGGCGCCCATCCCTGGGTGGCTACCGTCCGCCTCTCCGGCCTCGGCCGGGGCGTCGCCTGCGATGGCGTTCCCGCCCCCGCCGCCCGCGGCTGGCCCTGGTACTCAACCCAACCCGATCGTGCCCGCCTCGGCCACCGATCCCGCGTTCTCTGTGTGGACCGAACACACCGCCCCCGACGGCAGGCGCAAGTACTGGCACAACGCAAGCGTTGGGCGGTCCACTTACGAGAAACCGGTGTGTTTGATGACCGCCACGGAACGCGCGGACTCCACGACGCGGTGGAAAGAAGCGGTCGCGCCGGATGGCCGGGTGTACTTCCACAACGTGGACACGAAGCAGACGAAGTGGCAGATGCCGGAAGAGGTGCGCGTCGCGCGCGAAGCCGCTTTACGGGTGGAAGGCGCGGCTGCGGCGAAAGCGGCGGTCGCGGCTGCGGAAGCGTTATCGAAGGGCGGGCCACACCTTTCATCGGAAAAAGCGGGCGGGACGACCAGTTTCTCCACAAAAACGTCGTACGCGTCGCCCGCCGAAGCGCTGGACGCTTTTTTGCAATCGCTCGCCGACGCGAACGTCACATCGGCGCACCGGTGGGACGAAGCGAGCCGTTTGGCGGTTGGTGACCCAAAGTTCCTCGCCCTGAAATCCGCGGGCGAACGCAAGAAAGCCTTCCACGAGTACCAGACCAAGCGGGTAAAGAAAGAAAGAGAAGAGCGGCGGGCTTTGGATAAAAAAAAAAGGGACGCCTTCACGGCGATGCTAAACGAAGCGGAGACCGTTTGCGGGTGCGGCGCGCCGCGCGAAGCGTTCAGGCAAGTCGCCGAGGACCTGATCAAGCACCCGCTGTACGCGCAAAGATTCAAAGACGTCGTCGAGGACAAGGCAAAGGAAGACCTGTACCGGGCGCACTGCGAGTCTGCGCGAGCGCGCGAGCGCTCCGGCCGGCGCCGGCGGCGGGAGGAGGAAAAGGACAAGTTTACCGAGCTTTTGCGGGAAAAAAATATACAAACCTGGCGCGACGTGGGGGGGTTAAGGGACGAGCCTCGGTACGAGCAGTGTGACCGGTACGACCGTTTGTGTGCGTTTGAGTTGTTCTCTGATGCTGTTGATAAAGCGGAAAGAGATATGCGAGATTCCGAAACCTTCACCCGGCGAATCGACGAACGACGTCGCCGGGACGGGTTCGTCGCGTTTCTTACCGAAAAACGAAAACTTGGCGAATTGAGTCTGCGACTTCCGTGGCGGGATTTTTTCGAAAACGAGGGGTTACGGACAAACGACGTGTACACCGAGCTACAGAAGAACCAAGGCGGCTCGCGACCTAAGGAGCTTTACGAAGATGAACAGGAGGTTTTGGAAATCGAAGCGGCGGCGTGTCGCGGCGCGATTGTTGCGGCGCTGGTTTCCACGGAAACGCTTTCGAACGCAGACGGAAGTTTCTTCGGTGCAGAGGTGTCACCCACCTGCGCGTCCGTGCGTCGCGCGCTGGCGGGTACGGACGCGACGGGCCTACTCACAAAGGCTACCCGGAGTAACACTACCGGCTCTGTCATGGAACAAACACTGAGCGCAATTCCTCGCGACGGGCCGTCTGCAACTAATTCGTCCCCCGCGGACAACCGTTTGCGCCTCGCGATTCGCGACGCCGTCGCGGTAGCTACGCGCGAAACGAAATCGCACCACCGCCAAAGCCGTCGCGCGCTTGAAAACTTCACAAAGATGTTGGAACGCGTTCGGCGAAGACACGTGTTACGTGCTGGGTCGAGCTGGGACGTGGGTGAACAGGTTCTGGGCCGCGAACCGGAATGGAAAGAGGTTTGCGATTTTCCATTTGACAAAAAGCACGAGCCTGATTTCGAGTTTGAAACCGACAACGTCGACCGCGCGTCGGTGTTGGAAAGCGCCAAACAGCGTTTCCGTGATCTGTTCTCCGCGGAGGACGGCGAGCTCGAGGAAGGCGAAGCGCCGGTTGCGAAACGGCCGAAAGTGGATGGGTAGGTTGATGGATAGGGAGACGGCGGATTGGAAGATGGGAAGATAGGAAGACTATCGCAAGTTGATCAAATCACAAAACGCACACTCTTAAGTTTCCATCGCGTCTGTTTTCTCCCCCACCGGTTCCGCGGGGTAGTACTCGTAGTGCAGCTCACCAACGTCCGTCCCGGACATCTTGGTCCAGCCTTTTTCCGAGACGTGGTACACGGAAATCGTGCCCCCCGAAAACGCGTCCCTGAACGTCGCGTGGTAAATCGCCCGGCGTCCGAGCTCGCACGCTTCCTCCACGGAAAGGTCCCATTTGTACCCCTGGTCCAAAACGCCGTACGCGAAGAGTGAGCCGGATCCCACGGAGAACCGCTTGCCTTTCAACCGGGTGCCGTCGCTATCGACGTAGTACAAACCCGGGCCGTTCAAGTCCCACCCGGCGACCATGGTTCCCATGGAAAGGCCTTGGCCTCGGTATCCGTAAAGCGTGTTCGATAGCAACTTCGAGGCGCCGCTCACGGAAATCCGCTTGCCGTTCTCCAGCTCGTGTAAACGGCACTGAATCCCCAGGTTCCGTTGCCAGAACTGACAATCCGCCGCGCCGCCCGCCATCGTACCGAGCAAATAAGGGTTGATCTCGATGACCTTCTTCACCGTTTGCGACGAGATGTACGGGCCCTGCGACGCGCGAGAATCAACCGCCACAACGACGCCGTGCTCGAAAATGAACGCCAGAGTCGTAGTGCCGTGGTTGGGCTTGACGTAATCCACGACCTCGCGCTGGAAGTCGTCGTACTTTTGGGTGGAAAAGCGAGGAAGACAGTGGGTGGGTCAGATCGGGATCGGAAACAGATCTGAGAAAACGACACGATGGAAGGAAGATGACCTAAAAAAGTCAGAAATGACGTCGGGCGGTGACGCACGTTGTCCACCATGGGGAGCTTGAAGTTCTGCGCGTGCACGTCCGAGGTGACCTCGGCGGCGCTGCGAGAGGAACGCGGGGGGGGGGTCAGTCGTGTGCGTCCGTGGGGTCGAGTCAGGTTGGCTGGCGCGAGGCTCCAGATCTGACCGAGGCACACTGAAAAAGCGACCGATCGGCGGGCGCAGGGTTGACAGGCACGCACCACTCCGCCTCGAGCTTGTCCGCCGCGCGCACGGGCGCATCAAGCACGGAGAAGTCCAGCTTCATGGTCGCGGGTCCGGTGATCGGTCGCCGGGCGCGCTGGGTGAACTGACAAGCCTGTGACTGCCCGTCTTTTGAAAACGTCGCTCATCAGACTGACACTGCCGCACCGCGTGTGCGTGCTGTTTTTTCGAAAAGCAAAGACTTTCCCGCGCACTCTCCCACGAGCAGAGACCCCAAAGATGGCCACCACGGAATCCAAATGGACGCACGCGCAGATGAAAGCCATGGAGCCTCCCGAGCAGAGCCCCGGCGCGTATCCGCAGGTGCTTCCGTTTATAAACCCTAAAGTCGACGACGACTACGACGACGAGTCACGTATGGACTTCCAACTTGCGTTCGTGCAAAACCTTGTCGGCCCCTTCGCGCGCTTCAACGGGGTGCTCGCCGTCGCCAACCCCCCCAAGGCCACCCAAAACCCCTCGGATGGCAGCACACGGCTGGTACATGTTTTCGACGAGCTCAACTTTCTCGATATCCCAGCGTGCCTCGGGTTGAGAAGCGAGAACCTTCGCTTCACCTCAACCGAAAGTGGAAAAGCCGCCGAAAAGGAGGAGGTGGGGGCCTGGGTCGCCGCTACCCTGAACGACACCGCCCTTTGCCAGCACCAGAGGACTACGAGGTTGCAATTCATGATTGCATTTGGCATGTCAAACCTCCAGTTGCCTGAGCACGGACGGCAACTGTCGCATCACATCGTGAGCCTCTTGCGAACCGAAGCCGCGCCGGACGCTGACCTTTCCACCAGCTGTGCAATGCTCGTCCTGCTTCATTTGTTCAAAGGAGGCGGAAACCCACTGATGAGTTGGAGGCTGCTCGGGTGTGGAGGTCTCGACGCGGCCATCCTCTTGATGCATAAGCTTGACATGCAGGACTCGCTTTCCGCGGCGATTTTTGCTAAGCGCTGCGACGAGGTGAAGTGCACCCCTGAATACATGAATATCACCGTGGACAGGCTCGACTTAGAGACGACGGTGAGTTGCACTTTGACTGGATTTTTGAACGAACTGGTCTACACAAAAACGCCCCCGCACACTTTAAGGGTGAACAGCGACGAGGGCGGCTTTGTTATCTTCCTATCCACCGACTTCAACACGTTCTGCACCGGAATCGACGGCCACAAGACACTAGCGTCTCCCGCCGTCAACGCGGCGCTGCGCGATATCCTGACTTCGAGACGTGACTTGTTTTGGGAGGTACAAGAATATGTGGTAGATGGCAAGGTGGGAGGGTTAAAAAACGTCTATACGCTCCTCATGGTCATCGACAGCGTCCGCATACTCCGCAAGGCGCAGGGTGATGCACGCACTGAACTCGATGACCTGATTGCCCTGGTCCCGGAAGAGTGGCAGACTGTTGCGTGTTACCGCGAGGGAGAAATTTCGGAAAGTCGCGCATACCCAGACGTTTTCGGGCGAGGACACGATGTTCGAGTTCGCGCGAGGCTGAGCTCAGAGTGGGCGACTCACCACGCAAACGACATCGCACAGTCATCTAGTAGTATTTCACGCGTGTTTCTTGTTTTATCACACACTACTATCATCATGCACCCGAACAGTCACAAACGCGCAACGTACTTTCCTCCGACATTCATTTTTCCATTTATTTCTATTTCTGGCTCGCCCAAAAAGTGCGTCGCGCGTCGGCGGCGGTGGCGCGCCCATTCTTCCCGTCCCATGTTCGCGGCGCGGCAGCACGCCATGCTCCCTCGGCTCGCCGGTGGCGCGACGCGTAGGCTTACGCACGGAAACCGGGTGGGATTGTCGTCGTTTTCGGGTCCCTTCCGGTCCACGCGCGCCGCGGCGAGTCAGCCCTCCGATGCGGTCGGCGCCAACATCGAGGTTGCGGATGCGAACCAGCGACGCGACCTGGCGGTGGTGCTTGTGAACCCGCAGATTCCCGGAAACACCGGAACCATCGCGCGGACGTGCGCGGCGACGCGCGTGCCTTTACACCTGGTGGGCCCCCTAGGATTCTCGTTGGAGGACTCGCAGTTGAAACGCGCGGGGCTTGATTACTGGAACAGCGTGTGTGTCAAGGTGCATGACGATTGGGCATCGTTCGAGGCGTATTACAAAGGATTGGGATCGCCCGGTCGCCTCGTTGCGTTTTCCAAGTTCGGCGCGAGGCCGCACGCGGAGGAAGGTGCGTACCTCGCGGGTGATTGGCTTTTGTTCGGCGCGGAAACAACGGGGTTGCCGGACGCCGCGCACGACGCCTGCGCCGCGAGCGGCGGCATTCGGCGCATTCCAATCGACGAGGCGCACGTAAGGAGTTTAAACCTCGCCGTATCCGCCGCGGTGGGCACGTACGAAGCGCTTCGGCAGATAGACGGACCGCCAACCCTAGCAAACCCACCAAGAGACGATGCACCGGGGACTTATACCATGTAAACTTTTTATTACCGCTATTTCACGTGACAAGCCTCGTCGTCGCACGATTGATTTTGCGGTGGTGTGGTTTTCGTGGCCAAATCGCGTTCACTCTCGTCACTCGCCACGCCTCGGTACTCGATCGCGTTCGACCCAGTTGGCTTCCCAAACCCCGCCAAGCTCACGCACTGCGGCAACGGGTTGAGCCAGTCGAGTACCCCTATTTCCCACCCCGCCTGCCCTGCGTGCCACTGCGCGACGCATTTCTTTTCGTTGAACGAAACCGCGGTGTGTCCCCACGCCGTGAGCGCTTTCTTCGCAACCGGGTGCCACACGTGCAGCGCGGGTATGGCGAACACCGAAAATTTGGTGAGCAAGTAAGGTCGGTGTTTCGAGTGGAAAGGTACGCGCAACGTGGTGACCTTGTCGTTCCCGGTTCGATTCCGTGCATACGCACACATCGAGTGGAACGACGCATCCGCGCTTTGAGGGTCGGCGTCGCCCGACACGACAACCGTCACGTACCCATTTCGTTCCGCCTCCCCGAAATGCGCCAGCTCGGGTCCAAAGCGAACACACGCGGGGCAGTGTTTCGCGGTGAAGTACAGACCCACGACTTTGTTTCTGAACGCATCTTTGGCGCGGACGGGTTCCCCGCGCTCGTTTTCCAGGTCAAGACCGTCCATCGTCTCAAGCAAACTCCCGGCGGGGGCGGAGTCACCGTGGCTGCCGTGCCCGTGGCCGTGACTGCTGCGGCCATCGTCGTTCGAGCAACAGCCTCTCTGCGGCGCCGCTCGGCCCGTGCCTTGGCACTCCACGCACGCCACGAAACCCTCCGCCCCCGCTTTTGAGCCTTGCCCGGCACACGAGGCGCACGAAGAGTCGCTCCACCCCGTGTCCATGCCGATCCAGGAGTGCGAGCGGTGCGTGTCGTTGTGTGTGCCGGCTGCCCGCGGCCCGAATGTCGTTTTTTTCTGGACGAAAATCGTCGCTCCCACCTCGTTGCCCGAATTCGCATTTCAAATCACCCGGTGCCACTTCGCCTCGCACGGGCCAGCGCCCTTCCCAGGGTCGCTGTTTCCCCTCGATGCCCGGGTCGGTGGTGACCGTACAGCTCGGGCAGTGCGGCAACCAGGTGCGTTGCAATCCTGCTCTTGACCCCCAAAGCTTCCCACCGCGCTTCCCCATGTCTGGTGTAAATCGTTGTGGGCACCCACCCGTCCTACGAATTCGTTGCGAATCTAACACTCCACTTCACTCCTACCCGTCCGTACTCCACCAGGTGGGCACCGAGCTTTTCTCCACGCTCGCGCGCGAAGCGGACGCGTGTTCGGGCTCGACGAGGGATGAGATCCTTGACGCGTTTTTCCGAACGCCGAACGCGCGACGAGATCGCGCCGGGTCATCAAAATTTCCCGACGATTTCCCCGAAGCCTCCACCCCCACGGCGAGGGCGGTTTTGATTGACATGGAACCCAAGGTGGTGCAGAGTTCCGTGCGAATCGCGAAGAAATCGGGCAGGTGGCGGTTTGACACAACCCGGACACTGGCGTTCCAAGCGGGGTCGGGGAACAACTGGGCTCGAGGGTATAACACTTACGGCGGCCAAGTGCGGGAAACGGCGTGCGAGTTGATTCGCAAAGAGGTTGAACAGTGCGACTTTTTCGGTGGCTTTCTGTTGCTGCAGTCCATGGCCGGCGGTACGGGCGCTGGTTTGGGGGCGTACGTCGCGCAAGCCCTGAGGGACGAGCACCCTCACGCGCCTCTTTTGAATCACTGCGTGTGGCCGTACGAATCAGGCGAAGTCATCGTGCAGTCGTACAACACGTTGCTCACTGCGAGCGCTTTGCTTGACTGTTCGGGTGCGCGTTGCGCGTTTCCCAAATCAGGCGGCACAACGTTTCTGCCGCCCCGTTCGTGTCGTCCACCGCGGTCATCCAAAGGAAGCTACTACACACGGCACATACGCACTGTTTTACCTCTAACGCGCCTGTGACTGTTTGTCCCTCCATCGCGATATACGTTAAGACGGAAGAGACTGACACTTTCTTTGTTTGGTATCAGACGGCGTGATCGTCGCGCAAAACGACTCGCTTCACAAGACGTGCGTGAAACAGCTGCGTCTGCCTCGGCCGACGTTTACGGACATGAACTCTGTCGCGGCCAAGCAATTGGCGGGGGTGCTGTTGCCTAGTGCGAACCGGGAGGTTGGCGAAAACGGAGGTTTAATACGGATGGGGGATGATAAAAATGGAGGAGGACCCGGAATGATGGATACGAAAACGAAAAACGCACGAAACGGCCGAAAAACCCACGGTTTGCACGACGTCGTTACAGACGTGTGCTGCTTCCCCGCCGCGCGGTTGTTATCCCTGCGGCAGCTTCCCGTGCTGCCCCAAAAGAGCGTGGAATTCGAAACCTTCACGTGGCCGGGGTTGCTGAAGCGAACGCGGCAGATGTTGCTATCGGGTACTACGCTTGAGGAAGGGCTTGACTGGGGTTTGGAACCAACCGGCGGTTCGACGGAAAAACGCGACGGAAAAACGCCCGGTCGGCGAAACGCGTACACGAAATGTTTTGCGTCGTCGCTTTTTCTGCGAGGCGGGAACAGCGACTTGGTGGACGCGTCAGCCGTGGGTGACCCTTGTTTGTACCCCCCATGGGTCCCAAAGCCATGTTCTGTGAACTGGTCCAACTCCAAATTCGACGGGAAAGAAATGTCCGTAACGCTGCTGTCCAACTGCCAAACCCCGTGTCCGCCGATTGGCCGGATGCTATCGCGGGCGTACCAGGTTCGTATTTCCACCCCGAATGGTTCCCTATCCCAAAGTCCCATCAACGCGAGACTGTTTGCCGTTTGCACCACAGTACACGACTGTTTGCCCACTGTATATATCGCCCAATACAAAACCCGACTGACACTTTTGTTTTACACTCACAGATGAAATCAGCTGGCGCGTATAAACACCAGTACGCCGAACACGGCGTCGGCGACGATGAGTTCGCCGAAGCCTTCGCGCGAGTAGAGGACGTGCTGGCGACGTACAGAGCGCTATAGTTAATGTCTAAATATCTAAATTAAAGTACCTAAAAAAAAAAAGGTACTCTACTCTCACAGGTATTGCTTCCCTCGCAGGGAAAACGTCGGCGCCGCTTGTTCTTTGTCCGTCCCGCGGTTCGGACGTCCCAGGATCTCAATCACCTTTTCTTTCGCAGCAACTGCGGTTTCTCCAAGCCGTTCCACGTAAGCATCCGCCGCGGCTTCGGCCATCGCGACCTCGGTGAGCAAGCGGTACGCTGCGACGTGGTCGCCGACGGCGCCTCGCAGCTCGGCGAGCGCAAACACGAATTGCGAAAACTTTTTCGGAAGCGAGCGAGGCGCTACTCGCGCGCCGTGCACCAACCCCAGGGCTAACAAACCTCGCGCGCTGGATGAGGAAAGCTGGTCCGGGTCTATGGCTTGCAGTGTCCGCTGAGCGTCAACCCGGATTGAATTTTTCAAAAGAAAAGCGAGAAGACTGGCGGGAGACGCGACACAGGTGGTATCGCCCGCTTGACCGTTTTCGTTTTCGTTTTCGTTTTCGTTTTCGTTTTCGTTTTCGTTTTCGTTTTCGTTTTCGTTTTCGTTTTCGTTTTCGTTTTCGTTTTCGTTTTCGTTTTCGTTTTCGTTTTCGTTTTCGTTTTCGTTTTTGTTTTTGTTTTCGTTTTCGTTTTCGTCGTCCCACGCCCTCCACGTCGCCACCGCGAAGGCGGTGTGCGCGCTTTCGTTTTGGCGGTCTGGGGCGAACGGCGCGATGCGGTTTTTAAGCACCTGCCACACCACCGTCTGCGTCGCCTTCGCGGTGGCGCAAATCGCAAGTGCGAACTCGCAATCCACGGATCGCATGACCCGTGGTACGCCGAGTGTTTCGACGCCGTCTGATGGGGACGTTTCCAAAATCCAGGAAACGTGTCTCCGCGTCCAGCGCGCGACAGCTTCGTCGGACGGCCGATGGAGGCCTCGCAAGTCATCGCGACACCGCTCGCGTATCAAAGCCGAGGCGAGCTGGGCACATGTGTGCGACACAGGTTCCGCACCGCACCCGGCGCCTCCAAATCCGGGTTCGCAAAGAGCTTCCGTCAACGCGCCGCGCGCTAAACCGGCGTACGTCTCCAGGGCTTGGTCGTCGTCTTTTTCCAGTTTCGCAAACAAAAGCGCGCGCGCGAAGAACCGCCCGCGGGTGACCAACACCGGCCCGAGCACGGCGACGTCCACGTCCCGCGCGTACATTTGTGCGGCCACCAATTCCGTACCTTTTTCTACGCCGTCCACGGTGCCCCCAAGCGCCCGTTCCAGCTTCGTAACGTTACCCGTCTCCGCCCACAGAACCAGCACGAGCGTGTCGCCGCGGCGCTTCAGCGCGTCGCCGTTCGCCAACGGCCTTTTCTCTAAGTACTCCACCAACGTTTTTTTCGCGCTTAGTAACTTCTTTTCAAGCGTTGACACCGGCAACACCGAGCGTAACGCACACGCAAACACGGTCTCCAGGTCGCACACAATCGGGGTCCCGCCAACCGCCGCGAACCGTTCGCGCGCGCCGAGACGCGACACGAAACCGCACTCTGTGTTTTCGGACCCCGCGCTTACTTTGTTCGCGGCGACCGCGCCCCGGAACGCCGTTTTCGAACCCGCTTGTCGCGTGAAGTACGGCAGGAGCTCCGCGATTTGCACGGCGTCGCCCACCGAGCGCCACAGCGAAACGGCGTATTCAAAGTCAAGCCTCGCGACCGCCAGAAAGCCAGCCTCGGCGCGCATGTGTATCGCGAATGAAGACCTTCCACAACGCAAGCCGTTCTCGTGTTTCCATTCGTCCCCAACGTCGCGTCCCCGCGCGTCCGCCAAAGAAACGGCCTCTTTTTTTTTGTAAAGAAAAGTGTCAGTCGTTGGGGAAACAGTCGTCCGGGATTTGGGAAAGCCCCAAAACGTACCTTCGATTCGCAGCGCCACGAGCAGCGCAACGACTCGTTCACGTGTTGACCTTCGTCGGTGCATCTCAACAAGGCCGCCTCGCACGGCGACGAGCGCGCTTGAGGACGCGGGGCACGAAAAAGAAGAAACACAAAGTTCGTTGCCAACGTCGTCCCCCCTCCCCAGCGCCGGGCCGATCGGCGCGCCCGCCACGAGCAAAGCGTTTTGCGTTTCGTTTTGAACATCGTGTTTCCCGTTACACGCGTTTCCCGAGACGCAAAACGACACGCAATAATTGTCTTCCGGCGCGGTGCCGACGCAATCCACGACCGTCGCGACGGTGGCGCTTTTCGACACGAGCACCGCGAACGGAAACGCGCACGTCAAACTGATTGGCGTTTCCACGGCTGGCGCGCCGAGAGCTAGCGAGGCGCGCTTTTCAGTTTCGCCACCGCCACCGTCGCGCGTTTCGTCACAATCCAGCCACGCGCGAAGAAGCTCGCCGGTCGGCGCGAGCGCGAGGACTCCGTTTGGCGCGGCGGCGATTGCGGGGTGCACTGGGTTGGATTCCGCACGGCCTCCATCGTCATCGTCACCGTCACCGTACACACCACCACCGAACATGGTGTCGTACGCCTCGTCGTTCGGTCGAATCGGACCGAGCCCGGCGAGGACGAGGCGGCTTTTGTCCAACAATTTCTTTCTTCGAGAGTCCAAATTTTCTGTTCTTCGCGACGCGTCTCCGTGCGCCCCCGGAAGCGGTTCCGCGAGGCCGTCCAATAGCGAAACGCACACCACGCCTCTGGGCGTGCCGACCACGAGCGTGCCGGCGTGCCAACTCGCGGTGCGCGCGGGGTACGCGGATCCTAAAATGCGCTCGTACGCGACGCGGAAGAGACCGTTTTCTTTTGGACTCGCGATACCGGTATTTTCTTTCCCGAAACGGTCAAGTTGTTTAAGTTTTGGATACTCGGGGATTTCGTACACCACCACTTTCTTTTTGCGCTCCGGGCACACCACCGCAATTTGAGTAGAATGTGTGCCCGTGGTATCCACCGCGATGGCACTTGCATTGCGTGAGTTGGGTATGCAGAACACCCGGGTACTTTCACCTTCACCTTCACCTTCGACTCCGTGGTAGTGCACCGTGACCCCGGCTTCGGCTCTCGCGACGACGCATCGAAAAGTAGGCACAAAACACAGCTGGTGGATTGCAAAGTTCAAGTTCGTTGATGAGTCGTTCTCCTCTGAAGCTTCCGTTTCACGTGAAGTCGAGCTCGACGCCACCGCGTCCTGCGCTCGTGTCACGTCCTCGACCACGAAGCGCGAGCGCACGTCCCCATCCGGCGTGGTGCCTTGCACCACGCGCATGGAGCAGACCTCGCCTCCCGCGAATCCGAGATGTGCGCGTTCGCCAGCTTGGTCCAAGACGAGCGACGTCGCGGCCAACGGGTGTTTCCTCGGTGGCCTCTTGCGCCGCGTTTCGAACCCGCCGATTAGTACGTTGAGGTCGGCGCGAGCCACACGGCGGAAGGGCGCGCCCGCGTCCGGAGACGCCATCGCCGACGCCGACGCCGCGCGCGTCCAACGAATGCGAAAGCGCTTTTTCGTTGGACGGGCTTTAAAAAAATCGTCGAGGACCTTTCGAAGCGTCGTTTATCGGAGTTGCCGAGACAACGACAACCACACGCGCCCGCCCCCCGCACCGTGAGGTTCACCATGTGGGGTGGCTTGGACGAAGCGCTCGGTGTACGTGTGCAACCCAATGCACCCTCTTCCACGCCGCCAACGCGCGATGAGGCCGCAACCGCTTCGGGAACACAGCCTGCGCCGAAACGCGCGCCGTTCAATCTGTTTGACTTTTTCGGAGGCTTGGACGCGGCGTTGGGCGTGTCCGTGAACCCCAAGCAGCCGTCGCCGAGTGCTGGTGCTGCAGCGCAGGTGTTACACGTCACGCCGGCGCCGACGCAAACCCTACGGTCGGTGTTCCAGCCCGGTCGCACTGTGGATAACACGGAACCCCCGCTGGTGGTTTTAGTGCACGGCTTGGAGAGCCACAGCGGGACGTGGGACGCATTGATGTCCCGATTCGCGGCGTCGAAAGAACCGTCGCCGTCGTTTCTCGCGGTGGATCTGCGAGGCCACGGGCTTACCCCGGTGGGCGAGGAACTGGACTTCGGACCAGCAACCCTGGCGAGGGACGTCATGGCGTGCGTCACGGCGCACAACGCGTCGGCGGAAAAGTTCATTCTGGTAGGGCACAGCATGGGCGCGCGAGTCGCGACCCGCCTCGTCGCGGACTTCCCAAACAAGGTGTCGCACTTAGTAATAGAGGACATGGACGCGCGGCAGTTCGACGGGACGAAGTACTTCGGAGAGCAGTGGCGAGTGAACGGCTTTGAATATGTGAAAGCGAGGGGGTTTTGCCAAAGCGGCGAGAGTATACACGAAGTCGCGAGCGCGCTCGTCGGCGCCGCCGGCCCAGGAACGTTTCAAAAGGTACGTATTGCGCGTTTCCCGAATCCCGCCGACTGTTTACTGCCCCTCTTTCAGTGCACTACTGTAACATTTACCAGTACTGGCAACTGTTACATACGTCACATACGCACTTTTCGGCCCGATTACTCTGAGTGCACTGTTAGGCCCGATTACTCCACCACCCAATCCCCCATACAGTACACCCGTACTCGAGACTGACACTTTTCGTTTACAAAAAAAGGATCGCGTCGACGGGTACGTGGCCCGGGGTCGGGTTTTCGCCGCCCCAAACGGAAGAGGATTTTCCCTGATTCACCCCCTAGGGTTCGCGCTCGCGTGCGACACCGTGCTCGTGTCTGACGACATGCAACTCGCGCTTGAGAAAATCGCGGTGACACAAGGTTTGCGTGATCGATTGGACCGATCAAACCACGACGTTTGTTCTATTCACCTTTGGCGCGCGCCGGAACTCTCGGGCCAATCTTCCGCCGCGCTCGCGCCCGGTGAAAAAGGAGGCGTAGCCTGGATTCTTGCAACAATAGGGGAACACAACATACACGACACCGTGTTTCCAAACTCAGGGCACTCCGTACACAACGACGCACAAGAGGCGTACGAAAACGCGCTGCGTTTGTTGGCGTTTACGGGAACCCCCGCGACGTTCGAACAGTGAGTGAGAGGTTGTTGTTCGGTTGTTCGGTTGTTCAAAAGTAGCTACAAAGACTCACTACGAAGCGGTGTCATCGTCTCTTTCCGCTTTACGCCGAAACAGCCTTGGCTGGGGTCATCGTCGCTTGCGTGCTACACGACCAGAGCATCAAGTGCCGCTTGACCGCCCGCAGATTCATGCAGCGCGAGAACATCGACTTCTTCAGCACCTACTCGCCAGTCGCGACACCGGCGACAATCAGAATCGTTGTGGCAATCGCGGCGTGTTTCGGAGTCAATTTGAAAACCGCGGACACGGCTCAACCTTTCTTGGCTTTCTTGCACTCCCCGCATTTGCCTTTCAGCGCGGCGTTGCCGTGCACCGGGCACGGGCTGCAGTCCTTTTTCAAGCTGTCGTGGCGGCATCGCGCTTGCTTATACTTAATCGGCATGGTTCACGCGTGCGCGAAGTGGCTTGGGAAAGGGCCGGTGTCGAGGCTTTAGGAGGGCTTCTTTTTCTTATTCGGCGGTAGTTCCCAGAAACTGCAAGTGTGACTTTCAAGTCGGCTTGCTGAAACTGGACGCCAGCACGCCTGGGAAGCACACGCCGGTCCTCGCACTGTCGTCAGCGCGGACGGGTGCGCATCCACGCATCCCCGCACCGTGCTCACCCGGTCTCTTCGGCCTTCCAACGCAACGCCGAGTAGTCCGGAACGATGACCATGACCGACGTGTCCGAGCTCGGCATGCCGAATGCCACGACACCGCCGCCGCTCGCGCCCGAACCCCTTGCCGTGCCCACGATGGGCCCCGGGGACGTGGTGTTGCTCGAGATGAACGGCGATAAGTGGGCGTTCATCAATCTGAAACGAGGACAGTAAGTGCCCTTGAGTTGAAATGACTCGAAACACACACACGAAGCGCGCGTGGCCTCGCGCGCATCGCCGCCGCCGCGTCCACGCGTCTGTCGCTTTTTAGGCTTCGATGATGATGATGGACGCTCCATCACGTTACTCGTACTTATGACCGGCGTGTCGTGACCGGCGCTGTGGCCGTATACCCCCTACCCTAACCTTCAACAACCCCTCCCTGACCCTCCCAAAAAACCCCCGCGCCCACCAGAACCGCGTGCATCGGCAAGCACCGCGAGGTGAATCTTGATCCCCTTCTCGGCGCGCCGTTCGGGTCGTGTTACGAGGTCGACCAAGATGGCATTCTTTACCCCGCCGCGCGCGACCCCATCGGGGAGTGGCAGGCTGCAAAACCGGAAGATGACCACCGAAGCAACGCCAACATTGTTGACAACAAGGACCACAGCGCACAGAGCTTGACGCACGACGATATCGCCAAATTGAAAAGGCAAGGCGTGACCGGCGAGTCGCTCGTCGCGAAGCTGTGCGAAAACAGCGCGACGTTTGACAGTAAAACCGCGTTCGCGCAGGAAAAGTACGTCAAGAAGAAAATGCTGAAGCACCTGACAAGGGTACGCGCGCGTCAGCCAACTGCACGGGCGGTGTGCGAAGCGTACTTCTACAAACAACCAGCCGTGACGAACTGGATGCGGTATGACGCGCTCGGGATGCTTTTGCTGTTCGGCAACGTCGGCGCCAACGCGCAGCCCCTGGTGGTGGAGACGTGCGGCGGGTTGGTGGTGAGCGCTGTGGCGGAACGGGTTGGTGCGGAGGGGTCGTCCGGCCGAGTCTGCGCCGGGCACACCGGGAAAAATTGCAACTCGCTCGATATCGCGAAACTCATGAATCTATCAGACGCGGCGCGAACGTGCGTGGTCATGGCGGCGCTACCCGACTTAATCGAAGCGCGAGGGCGGTGGATTTTGGGCGAAGACGTCGACGCGCAAGCTTTAGCTGAGGAGACGAAAATTTATGAATCAAAAGAACTCGCGCATACGCAAAAGCTCGCCAAGATGAAACAGGAAGGGGACGCAGACGGGGACGAAAACACAAAGAAGCGGAAGGAGGGATGGCGGCAAAAGAAAATCGCGGCGGCGTCGCCCGCGGTGGTCGCCGACTTGGCCAGGCCTACGGAGGGTTTCAGCAGCCTAATCCTAGCGTCGCCTTGCTTGGACCCGTTCACCACGCTGGCGAAGTGCTTGCCCTTGCTAGCCCCGAGTTCGCCTTTCGTGGTGTGGTTCCCCGCGTCGCAGCCTTTGGCGGAAACGCTGGATCTGCTGCGCACGAAAAAGATGGCCGTCAACCTCTCACTGCACGAACCCTGGTTGCGGAAACACCAGGTGCTACCTGGGCGGACGCACCCCACCATGACCACCGGCGCGGGCGCGGGCGGGTACGTCCTGAGCGGGAACTGGACGCCGCCTGATGGGAGGAAAGCGGTGGATAAAACTGTGGCGAAAGATGCGATGGACGCGGACGGAAAGGACGCCGGGGGTGGGGCGAAGCGCGCGACGGATGTCTCGAGCGCGGATGACGAGGCGAACAAAAAAGCCAAGCCGTAGAAGGTACCCGTTTCCATCTCTCACTCGTGAACGATAGATAGGTACCCCGCATTTAAAATGAATTAGAGTCATTATATACACTCAAACGTTAGCGTGTCTGACCGGTGTCACAAAACCGTCGGTCTACGCGCTGAACAGCTCTTCAACCGTCATGTCGCGATCGGCGGCGACTTGTTTGTACGTGCGCATCTCGCCGAGGCCCTTGACCACCGCGCGCGCGTTGTTCAGGGGCGAGGACGAACCTAGTTGTTTCGCGAAGACGTTCTTGTACCCTGCGAGTTCCAAAACGGTGCGGCAGCTCCCGCCCGCGATGACGCCGGTGCCCGGCCCGGCGGGGCGAAGCATCACGTGCGCGCCGCCGTTGCCCTTGACCGTGACCCTGTGAGGGAAAGATTGGCCTTTCGAAAGCGGCACGGTGATCATGCACTTCCTGGCATCCGCCGCCGCTTTCGTAACCGCGACCTGCACCTCCTTCGCCTTTGAGCACCCCACACCAACCTTGCCCTTCCCGTCACCAACCACCACCGTTGCCCTGAAGCTCATGTTGCTCCCGCCCTTCGTGACCTTCGTCACGCGCTGCACCTGCACCACGGATTCCTCCAACCCGTCGCCGTCGTCCCGGCCTCTGCCCCTGCCGCGGCCGCCGCGGCCGCCGCGTCCTCGGTCGCCGCCGCCGCCTCGGCCGCGGGCTGTAAAAAAATGTCAAGAGAGGGGGGGGGAGGTGAGCGAGGGAGCGAGTGGCGCGCGTTTTTCGCGTTAAAAAAGCAGCAAAAGCACACTGGATAAGCCACCAGAGCCCTAAAACCCCGGGGACGCGGACGTCCGTCGGGGACCGGCGCGCGGTGTGCTAGGCGACCTTCGGTGGCGGCCGGAACCGTCGCCGCTGCATCGTGAGTCGTAACCGCGAGTGCCAACACCGCGTTTCATCGGGATCGTGCCCCACGCATCGCCGCAGCTACGTCGCGCGCCGAGGTGGTCACCAGACATTCTCGTCATTGCGGTCGGACGTGTCGCGTCGTCGCGATTTCCGGAAACGCGCGTGGTGTGTGTCGGAATCGTGCCGTGCTTGGAATGCCTGGGTCGTTACGCACCACGGGGAGCGGGAGCTTCATCCTCGTCATCATCGTTGGACGCATCGGGGGCATCCTCGGTCGCCGCGGAGGCGTCGTCGTCCGCCGCGCGGACCGTCATTCGCGCGGAGCGGCCAGCAGCGCGAGCCATCATCACCGGGCGCGCGACAACAGCCTTGCCGCGAAGGCTCACCTTGGCGGCGAGGTTCAGGCGCATACCGGCGAAAACCTGGGTGCAGGTAGCCATGGCCGCCATCGCGAGTGCTAACGAGTCGCGGGTGGGCGCGAGGCGTTGTGCCCGGGCGCGCGTCGTCGACGGGAAAAGCGAAAAGGTTAGGGTTGCTCCTCGAGTGTGCGATTTTATTTTAACTCCAGGAGATTTAACTCATCGGATGTCGAAAGGAAAAAATGGCATTGCACCAGTCGGCGCTAAATTCATACCTCCCTCCCCCTCCTTTCCCGAATTTCCGTAGACGACACGTCATTCCTGAACCCAGGCAGGTCCTGGAACAAGTCTTTAAGTGTGGGCGGTATGCCCACGTCAGCAAGGGTGAGAAACGTTTCGGTCCCTTCGCCGTCCGTGCTTTTCCGCCCGGCGACGATGAATGAACATCGATGAAAACGAATCTTCGCAAACGCAGAAAACATGTTCGTCTCGCCTCCGTAGTACCTAGCCATCACCAGCCGAATCGCGGTATCGTGCCCGACCACGAAGGTTGACCCTGGTAACAACGCGGCTTTGGTGGAAAAAAGCGGCGCGCGCGTCAGGAGCAGTTTCGGGGATTCAAACTTGGACGGCGACGGTTTTATTACCGCATCCGGAGATGAAGTCGGGCTTGAAGTCAAATCCCTTTGACCGTCAAGTGTTTTGAGCATACCGCCTTCGAACTGTTTCGCGCGTTTCACAACCTCGTCCACGTGTATGGTGCCTTTGTCCACGTTGGAAACCGCGAGTTCGAACGCGAGGGGCAGGTCGGGCTTCAATAAAGACGCGGCGGCGAGCATCTCGCGATGCCCGACATGTAACGGGTTGAAGGACCCGGGTAACACTAAATGCCCATACGCGGGCACGCACTCCACTGCGGTGACCGTGCCGCCGATAAGCTCCACCAAGGCCAGGTCACCCGCGAGGAGCGAGGCGATTGGGTCTTCCAGTTTGTTTCGCGTATGACTCAAGGCGTCGCCATCCGTCAAGTCCATCGGAATCGTAAACGCGTGCCTTTTCTCGACCGCGTCCGGTTTGTTTTTCGGGAACACCGCATCTGCCGCATCACCGTCCATCTCCGCCTCCGCCCTCGCCGCCTCCGCCTCCACGGCCGCGTCCGCCAACGCCTGTACCACCACCCGGCTCGCCAGCCCGTCCTCTTCCCACCGGTCCCGCAAACCCTTTTGTAACATCAGCTCATACGTAGCGCTCCCCAAAACACCAAACGTCGCCACCACGCACCGATGCGCACCTTTTTTCGCAGGCACCGAAGCCAAAGCGCACGTGCACCCCACCCCCACCACGTTTCGGTGCTCGCTGCCGTGTGGCGGCGATAGCTTCACGCCTCGTTTATACGCCGCCCTGGCCAAGCCCATAGCAGTTTGCGCGCTGACGTACGAAGAGGGCTCGGCGCCGAGGACGTCAACCATCGCCGTCCGCGCGTAAGGCACTCTCGCTTCGAGTACCGTCCGGCTCGCCCCAGGCACGGCCATCACCCACCCCAGGCTCTGCGCCGCCCCGCCCGTGACGTGCACCACCGCGCGCACGGGGGATAAGTGCACCGCCTCCAGCGCCACCCGCAGCGCGGGCTCCATGACGGCGCGTCGGTGGTGACCGCGTCCTGCACTGGCAGAAATAGGTCATCTCATCTGATGCAGTTTCACGAAAAAGCAGGATTTGTTTGGAGAGTCGTGATCACCAACGCCTCGCGTCACTTCCAAAGGCGTCACCCTCCTTCGCGCGAAAGGGAAAGACGATCGCTTTTTCCCGTACGTCGCGACTGCGTAGATGTCCGCTGACGGTGCGAACCCTTCTTCCCGAAACCCAACTTTATCGTTTCCAAACGCCGGTCGCCGGCAGATCCCGTCGCCCCAAAAACCACGTTTTCCACAAATGCGGACTGGTCGTCGATTGGAACCACGCACGACGGGGGCGCGGGCGCGGCGTGCTTCGTGTGAAGAAAAGAACCCCTACCCACCCACGTCATCACACACTGTTTCACCAAGAAATCAAACCCGGTGCTGACCTCGAACGTGTCTCTTGCTTCGTGTCACGCACTCGATGACACATCATCCATCAACTCGATCATCTCGATGCCACAAAAACCAAAATAAAAAACCACCCATCCCAAACCCACAGGCAAAAAGCAACTCACCTTCCTCGACCCCGAGAAGCTCGCGAACAACGCCAGGGTGAACGACACTGTTTTCCAGTTCCTGTCTATTGTGAGCGGCGTTGTGTGTGGCATCCTTGGATTCACCGACCTCGCCGGGTTCGCGTTCTTTTTGGTGTTTAACGTCTTCATCGGCGCAGCGGTGGTGGCGAAACTTAAGTTCCAACACGTTCACTTTTTCCCATCCCTGGATCTGATCTTCGTCAACGGCGCGTCGAACTCCTTAGGCACGTTTGTGCTGTTCTGGACCCTGTTCTACAACATCTGCCACCTGTTTTAGGGGGGTGGTAGTTAAGGGTTTTTTTTAGGGACCGGAAGTAGTTAGGGGTTAGGAGACGGACAAAAGTAGCGTCGTTTAGGGGACTGAAACTAGCGTCGTCCGATCGCTTCGCGCCGAAAGGCCATTCGGAAGAAGTCGTCATGTATCCATTCACGCGCCGCCCCGACCGACCGCTGCAGCGGAACTCGCGGCTGCGGAAACTCACGTTTTCGCTTCGCGACGAGTGGTTCGGGGAGAAACACGCGGGCGGCGCAAACGCGGTGGTGGTGTGCGGCGAAAAAAACGTGTGGACGGGCGGACGGGACGGTACCGTTCGCGAGTGGGTGGTTGGCGGCGGTGACTCAAACATTCAAAAATGTGTTTCCTCCACGGAGGCGCACGCGGGGTGGGTGAACTCGTTGGTGGCGCTGGGTACCGGCGGTGATTTTTTCGTATCAGGCGGGTCCGACAGGGCGGTGAAGTGCTGGAGAAAGACAAACACGAGCACCGACCCGCTACAGTGCGTCGCCACGCTGGAGCGGCATACCGACTACGTCACGAAAATCGCGCGCGGTTCGGAAAGCGATCCGGCGAGCACCAAGTTCGTTTCAACCGGGTTGGGCGCGGACCAGGTTTATTTGTGGGACGTCGGCTGTTTTGGGAAAACGAAAAACCCGATCGCGCAGTTCACCGGCCAGACCAACTCCGCGTACGCCTCAGGTGTGTGCGCTAACTGCCACACGATCGTTACCGGGGACAACAAAGGCGTGGTGCGTCGGTTCGACTCGCGAGCGCCTCACCAAAAACCGGGCGAATTCACGGGACACACGGGGACCGTCCGAACACTGTCCGTGGACCCGACGGGTAGGCTTTGTCTCACCGGATCATCAGACGGAACGCTGCGGCTGTGGGACCTGGGGCAAGGCCGGTGCGTGCAAGTTTTATCGGGAGTGCACCGCGGGTCCGTGTGGAGCGCCGCGCCGGATGCAAACTGGCGTTCGGTGGTTTCGGGCGGCGCGGACGGCGCCGCTTATGTCACCGATTTAGTCAAGAGGAGGTCGCAACTGCTTTTTTCTGAAAAAAGCGGAATCGTGGATTTGCAGTACGCGGGAGAGGGCAATAGCGACGCATCCGTCCCCGGGCGCATCACGGTGTGGTCCGCAACCTCTGGCTGCGAAATCAACCGGTGGTCCAAACGAGTCGCCGAGGATGACGAAATCGGGGGTCTTGCGTCCCCTGGGTCGTCGCTACGCGCGAAAACGGCGAGGCTGAGTGTCGGATCGAACCGCAACGCACCCGACCAACACGGCGGATGGTTCGCCGCCGGGACAGGTGGTGCCTCCCCAGGACGACGGTCGTCTTTTTCGTCCCCGGGGCTCCAGGGTTTGAAACCGCGAACAAACGGCGCCGTGAAAATTTTTTGTATCCAAGGCACCGCGCCGGTGGTGGAGCACCAAACGCTTCCCGACCGGCGGCGGGTTTTGTGTCGGGACACGGACGGGGGGTTGGCGCTGTGGGACGTTACGCAGTTCAAAGTCCTTGAACGGTGGGAGCCGGATTGCGACGATTCACCTGAAGCCGCCGCCGCGTCGTATGGGCCCGCTGACACCGAGTCCAAAGAGCCTGACGCGTCGGAAGAGACCGCCGCTTCGTCACAGTTCGAAACCGTGTTCGCGCGACTAAAAACCCCGGTACCGATCTCGGTACCGTCGTGGTTCACGGTGGATTCGCGCGGCGGGTTCTTGTCGGTAACCCTGACCCCGAGCGCCGCGTTTCAAGCGGAGGCGTACGCGTGCGAGTTTTCGAATGAAGCGAACCACGAGACCAAAATCAACCACGGCGTCCAGGCCATTCACGCGCTGTTCCGTTCGTGGCTGGTGAAAAGAAAAGCCACGGCGCGCAACGATTGCGACGTCGGGGACGACGTGGAAGGCCTCCACCGCAACGAAACGGAAAAGGAGTTTGATATCAACTCAGTGCGTGTTTGCGACGACGCGCGCGTTTTCCAAACCCCGAAAGTTCCCACGGATTTTTGGTCACCCATTTTTTCCTTCGAACCACCCGAACCGGAGTACGACCCGGCTTCGTACGGGCGGGGAAAACAAAACCAGTGCGTTATTTTCCTCGAGGGCAAACGCATGACCGGTACGCGTGACGAAGAAAACTTGTTACCGGAGTGGGTCGTGGACGTGCTTCACACGCGGTTCAAGGTTCCCGATGCGGGAAAAATCGGGTTCTTCGTGACAGAGGATGAGACAGAAAGTGAAGGAGGAAACAGTACAAGTAGTAACAGTACCACCAAGTACGTCGGCACGGGTAAAACTTTTTCCTCAGGCAAGGTCACCGCGCCGAGAGTTTTGACGATCAAAAAGGTCGCCGCGTACGTGGTGGGCAAGCTGCAAATAACCCTGGCTGGTGATGTTTTGCCCGAGCAAGTGGTGACAATTTGTTGCGACGGCCAGACACTGGACCCGGGGTTCAGCTTAGCCACGGTGAAGGTACGTATTGCATTTCCCAAATCTCGCCGACTGTTTGCCCATACGCGACTGACACTTTCTTTTATTTATCTCAGACACACTTCTGGCGAAAATCAACCGACCTCGCCTTGACGTTCCGAGTCACCGACGCCGTCGCGAGAGAGACGCGCGACGGAAGCGGCGCCGACTCGGCGTAAGTTTCTCACTATATGCTCTATGCGTATATCAATACTTTTTTTTTTCTTTCGAACATCCTTAAAACGTATCAACCAGCTCCAGTAAAACCTTCCCTAACACGGCGTGCCGTCCACCACCTCCGCGGTGACCGGTCGGTCGGCGAAGAGTCGGCCGTGCATGCGTCTGCGCGCCATCTCCGCATCGCGCGGGTTTTCAAATAAAACGAAAACCGTCCCGACGTCGGGAGAGTCGAAGTTCTCACCCAGCGGGCTGGGCATCGTGGCGTGTATGGAAACCACCGCGCCGAACGCTTGACACTCCTCTTCCGTTTCTTTCAAGATCTCGCCAGCCTCGACGTTGTCAAGAAGCTCCTCGCGGGTCGTAACGCCGGACAGGCGCACGGTGCGCGCCGGCGATCGGCCGCGACGCTCTTTCGGCGTCGGAAGGCTCTTGTCAGTCGGAAGACTCTTTTTGGTCGGCTCTGTAGTCGTCTCAATATTTTCACTCGTCTCAATCGCACGCGGCGAGCGTTCCAATCGTACTTCGCGCCCGTCCTCCCGTGCATTACGATCCCGCCTGTCCTCCTGTCTCTTATAGACAGCCCCGTCCTCTTTACTGCTCGATGTCAAACGTTCACCTCGCGTACGGTCAACGTCGTTTCCCAAATCCACCCTCCCGGACTGCGGATATTCGTGTTCGTCTTTTCCGGGAGACACAGGCGGCGTGCCGTTGCACCCCCAGGCGCGCGCAGACCTCGCGCCTTTCAGCGTGGGCGGCCTATGCGCGCGAGTAAGCCGCACGGGGGCGGGCGTGTCATATCGCGTGCCATCGTGTCTCCCTGGCGAGCCTTCGGTGCGGCCGCGCGCGCGACGGAGAAGCGGCGGCGGCGGGGACGTTTTTGTTTCTTTCCCACCCTCATCCGCATCCGCGCGTCGCGAATCCCGACCAAACGAAGAAGGCGTCTCCCTTTCCCGCGACGGCGACGAATTTTCGTACTTTTCCGCGTCCTCCGCGACACGTGCGTGTCCTGTTTCATTCTCAACACGACGCAACCCACCACTAACCTCCATCCCGAACTTCTCCGCGTAGTGCCGTTCCCAAAACGCGACGTCTTTTTCGTGGAGCGATTTTCGTTTCGTTTTTTGGTATTTTTCCTCTTTTTCGGTTTCGCCGCGAACGCGCTTCGCGTCGCGATCGCGTGTCGAGCCAGACCCGTGTCCCTTTTCTTTTCTGTCGTACCAGTGGTCGTTTCGTTCGTCGCTTCTCGTCTCAGAGACACTCCGCCCCGATCTTTTGTGTGTGTCGCCCTTTTCGTGTCTCCGCGTTTCGCGCGCCGCCGAGACGTCCAGCCGCGATTGCGCCATTTCGATTTCAATCGCAAGGCGCGAGCGCTCCGAGTTGACGGACGGTTTGTGTTTCGAGTCGCGTGGCTGCAGCGCCTCACGGGCGACGTCCTGCCAAGTCGTGCTTCGCTCGCGACGAGGCACGACGTCGTCCGATGGCTTGTTGCTGCCATTTCGGCCACCACAGGAAAGGGGGGGAATCTGTCTCGGAACCAAGACTGAGAGTTTTGGTATTTTTTCTTCGTGCGACTTTTGTGCCTGGCGTGCCGACTTTTCGGGAATCACGTCACCACTCGTCTCGGCCGGCGGCGGCGGCGGCGACGGAGGCGCGCGCGTTACCGGCGGCGGCGGGTGATTGCTACTGTGAGGATACGAAGGCGCTGTGCTTTTGCTTTTGCTTTTGCGGTTGCGGTGTTTTTCTGTAGTCACGTCCACCTGTGTTTCCGTTTGCGGTGTGTTCGTGCACGCCGGTTTCGTACCAACACTCCCTTTGCTCGCCGCACCCGCGCCGCGTTCGTTTTCCACCGCCGCGAGTTTCTCCGCGAACATCGCCGCGACCCGTGCGAGCTGCTCCTGCGAAGGCCCTGCTGCGGCGGCAGCGGCCTGCGCTTCGTTGTGTTGTTGCCACTGAGCCGCACACGCGGTGTGATACGCGCTCCACTCACCACCGGAGTACTGCGGATGGTACGCGTACTGCTGCTGCTGGTACGCCGCCCACGCCGCGGCGTTCGCGTTTGCATCTGGAGATCCACCCCAATCCTGACCGGCGAGTGTCGCGTTGTTTGTCACCGGCACCGAGTCTGAAACAGGTGCGATGCCTGTAGACACCTCAGGTGCGCCGTCCACCGGCGGCGGCACCGCGCCGTCCAGACGCGAAGGCGCCATCGCGACTGACAACCGACGCGGAGGTAAGTACAAAGCAATTTTGAAGTGCCAAACGAAAAGCATTATCGTTTCGGGATATATTTCGATGCCATCGAAGGGCCCCAGATCTGGTCTCCATACAGCCGGCGCCCCGCCGCTGGTAGCAACGATGGGTTCCCGTGCGTAATCGCGGTTTCGCAGCACGTACACTCCGCGCATGACGTGCGTATAGTTAGATAGATAGCACGACATGGCGTCCGCACCGCCGCGTCCGCCCTCGGACGGCACCTCCAATGAAAACGATTCGGTGGTCACGCGCGGTGGGTTTCGTTTGCTTCGTCGCACGCAGACCGTAAGGCGGACGGTGGAGGATTTGTATTTAAGGGACGACATCGGGTGCGGCAGCGCGCTTTGTGTGAGTTGCGTTGATACGCGTTTCGGCACGGACAACGGAATACATCCCCCGCCGTTGCGCGCGGACGCGAGTCACTACGCCATCCCCGATGCGCGCGCGCTTGTTGAATTCGCGGACGCGTTTCTCGCCGCGGCGGTTCCCAACGCCGCGGACGTCGTTTTGCTCACCTCCGAGCTCGGGAAGGCGCTTCTGGTGGGCGACCCGCGAGTTGTACGATCGCTGCGCAAGTTCACCACAGACCCGCTAACGTCAAGAGGGGTCAAGCACTTCCCCAACGATTTCTGCCGAGCCACGAGCACGGCGGTTTCGGTTCACCGGCGCTTGGCAAAAAAGTCCAGCGCGATTCTCGGACGAACCCCGCAGATGTCCTTCGCGTCCCTTCCAAAAAACGCGGAAGAAGTGGCGACGCAGACGCACTGCGTGCTAAGGGCGGCGGGGTGGTACGCATCGCACGTGGTGCGCGGTGCGTTTCCCGTGGTCGTCGTGACCGACGACCCGACCACGCTTTCGTTCCAAAAAGAATCCCTCCCGCGCGGAGTGGAAGTGTGGACGCCCTCGGCGTACTTTCCCAAGTTCCGACCCAACTCGCTTCCGCTCGCCGAGTTCGAACGCGCGAGGGACGCGCGAGTGGACGCGGAGGCGGCTGCTATGGCTGCAATGGATGCGACCAAAGATTCAAACGCGACTTCACCCGCGAATCGCAAATTCGCGTTCCCGCCGCACTGGTCGCGACGCGACGTCGCGGAGGGTTTGCGTGTCGGGACGCTGGTCACCGGGACGCTGCGAATAGTAACCGACGCGACGGCTCGGGCGGTCGTGGCCACGTCGTCCACGTCTGTTTCTTCTTCCGGTGTGGCTCGGACAGGTCGGGCCACCGATGGTTCTTCTTTGAAACCCGCCGACTCCAACCAATCGACCAATACCGGAAACGCGGAGGGTGAAACCCACGAAACCGACGACGTGCGCGACGCGGACAGAAACGCGGAGGACGACGTCGCGGAAAACGAGAACTCCGACGACGGGTCCACGGCCTGGCGCGGCGGCGACGTTTTCATCGCCTCGCGTTTGCTGAGGAACCGCGCCATGGACGGCGATCAGGTCGCGGTGTTGCTTTTTCCCACGGCGCGGTGGTGCAAGAAAAGCGCGGTGCATCGCCGCCGAGATTTGGACGACGGCGACGAGGACGAGGACGACGACGGCGCGAAAGACGACGACGCCGACGCCGACGACGAAACCGTCCCAACCGGCGAAATCGTCGCGATTACTCGCGCGAATTGTGTTGACCTCGTCGCGGTGGTTTCTTCGGTAGACGCCGATGAGCTACTCGGGTCATTGAGTAGCACGCGAGTCGCGAACCGAAACCACGTCATCGCGGTTCCGAGCGACCGCGCCGCGCCGAGGATACGCCTGTTCACACACAGAGCAGGGGAACTGGTGGGAAAACGGCTTTTGGTTCGAATCGACGGATGGCGCCGGGAAAGCGGTTTCCCGGATGGACGCGTGGTGCGAGTTCTTGGAGATGTAAACGACCCAGCGACGGAAACCGCTGCGCTGTTGCTGCAACACGGTATCAACGACGCGCCGTTTTCCAACGGCGCGACTGCGGGGTTACCGACTGAAGGCCATTTGTGGGTGGTGCCGCCGGGCGAGTTGAAAAACGCCAACCGAATCGACGCCCGCGCGTGGCGAACCATGTCCATCGACCCGCCCGGGTGTGTTGACGTGGACGACGCGGTTTCCGTCCGGAAAGTGCCTTTGGTTTCGCTTGGAGGGGGGCGTGTCAATGCGGTTGGTACCACTAGTAGCGCCGATCCCAGCACCGGCGCCACGCCAAAATCGGCGTACGAAATAGGCGTTCACATCGCGGATGTTTCGTATTTCGTGTCCGAGAATTCGGTGTTGGATCTTGAAGCGCGCGCGCGGGGTACCACGACGTACTTAACCGACCGCCGAATCGACATGCTACCCGAGCTGTTATCTGCGAACTTAGCGTCGCTGCTGCAAGGCAAAGACCGGCTCGCGATGAGCTGCGTGTTCACGGTGGATTGCGAAACGTTGAAACCGATCAAACCGCCGCGGTTCGGCAGGAGCGTGATCAACAACAAACACCAGCTGAGCTACTACGCGGCGCAGGCTATTTGCGACCGGGAAGGTTTGGAAGGTACGGTACACGATTTGGCGAAACACAACATTACGTCGTTATCGCCAACAGAAGTTAAGGGAATAGCAAGCGACCTCCGCGTGCTGGTGCGGTTCTCGGATACGCTGTGCAACGCGCGTCTCGAAAACGGCGCCATCGAGCTGTCCTCCGCGGAGCTTCAGTTTGAAACAAGCGCGGACATGCGCGATGATGATGATGACGACGAAAACGCAGCAAACTCTTCTCAATCTTTTTCTCGAAAAAAGGAAGTTCCCATGATGTCCGTGGTGGCCGAGCTCATGATCGCCGCGAACAGCGCGGTTGCGACTAAAATTATAAACGCACAAAAAAAAGGAGGCCCACCCGCCCTGCTCCGAAAGCACGACCCGCCTCTTCCCGAGAAGTTCGCCGAGCTCTCCGTTTTGTTGATGGAAAACTCTGGGGTCCTTTTAGACGCGTCCAGTGGTAAAGCGCTGTCCAACTCCCTTACTGCCGCGGAACACAAATCAGCCGACCCGAACGCGGGCCAGATGTTCCGCTCACTCGCCACGAGGGCGATGTGCGAAGCGCAGTACGTCAACGCGTTTGACGCCGGGTATGAGTCACAAGGAGACGCGCGAAAGAGCTCAACGAAAACGTTCTCGCACTACGGCCTCGCCCTCGATCTGTACGCGCACTTCACCTCGCCGATTCGCAGGTACGCCGATCTCGTGGTGCACCGCCAGCTGTGGGATGCGCTTTGCGTGTGCGGTGAAGTTGTCGGTGACTTTACGGAGGTGAAACCTCAAAACTCAAACGCCGTGGCCAAGTTAGCGGAGCACTTGAACCGCAAAACGCGCGCCGCGAAAATCGCGCAGCGCAGAAGCGTGGACTTGAAAGTGACGCAAACCCTGCGGAACAGGCCGGGGGTGGTTTTCGAGGCGTACGTCCGGTCGGTTACCCGAACGCGAGTCTCGCTGTTTATTCCCGCCATGCACGTGCACGTGTTCGTGGACGTGCTGACTAGCAACGGGCACGCGGTGTTCCCCAAAGGAAACAGTTACTTTGACAAAGGTAAAAATGACTCGCCTTCCACGGAAGCAAGCGGCGCTACTACGAAGATCGCGTACGAAAACGGGTTCAAAGTGCTGACTTTCGTGGACAAAAACAGCAAGCTAGCCCTTCCAAACGCACCACGCATAAAAACGGGAACCAAGGCGTTCGTGGAGCTTAGCGTGCGCGGCGGGGACACGGGACGGGCGGCGCGGCTGGACGCGGTTTTGCTCGAGCGCGAGACGGGTTCCTTTTCTTTGGAACAAGAAAAAGCAAGCGGGTTGGAAACGAGATCGGGGGACGGCAAAAAGTCGCACGAGAAGAAACGTTCGGTGACAAAAATAACACAAAGCGTCGCGGGGTTGACGTTGATTGAAACAAGACTGGCTCATGCGGATGCGGGGGATACCGAGTTGACTGAAGTGAACGCACTCAAAGAAACCGCAAACGCAAACAAAAAGACGCACTCGGTGGATACGAGGATCGGCCGAATACGTTTCCATTCCTCGAAACACGCGGCGACGCGCGTTTTCCCGGGCGCTTCCTTCCTCGACCCGGGCGACACCGCGAAAGAGTCACTGGTTAGTTCCGAAGTTTGCGTTGATTTGATGCGGAGAGTGAGACCTTTGCAACAAGGCGATGAGCCGAGTGGTTTGTCTCAAGTCGTGCGGTCCCGGTTCGTCCAAGCGAGAGCCGCCGCCGCGACGGCCGCGGCGGTTTCGGCGGCGACGCGGAACGGCGCTCTCGACGAAAACGACCCGGAAAGGCGTTTGCGGCGGAAAAGACGCGCCGCGGTTGCGGGGCTACTGGCGGAGGAGGCGCGGCGACTGATGTTGGCGACGACTACGGAGGAGTTTAGGGGTGATGAATGACCATCAGATAGTTTTAGCAGCGTTAGTCTCGTCCAGTCGTTCGTGTTACCTTTCCGAAGGTACTTCGTAGCCAAAGGTGCTTCACATCTTATTAATTAGTACTCCTACGTTACTCCTGTGTTCCTCCGTTCCCGTATCGCTTCCCAACTTACGCCTCCATCATCCCCTTACCCCCCCTGTCTTTGACCCAGGACGTACCTCCAACGGAGGAGATGCAGGGCGCCTTTTTCAGGTACGGGAAGGCGTCTTCGAAAAGCGCGCCTAGGCAGAAATCGGCCACGTCGGCGCGCGCGATGCTCCCGGCTTCGCCGTCGATGACGTTGATCACGCCGGTTGGCGCGGTGGTGTTCAGGCCGCCCGGCCGGACGATGACGAACTCCAAATCCTTGCCAGGGCCGCCCATCCCGAGGAACAGCTGTTCCTGGTTATTTTTATCCGTGAAGATGGAGCGCATCACGGTGCTCATCAAGATGCGGAAAACGAGGGGGGCTTGGTCCGCGCTGTCGCCGGCGCCGATTGACGTGACGACGGCGACTCGGCGTACGCCCGACGCTTTCATGGCGTTGATCACGTTCGTGGTACCATCGGTGAGCATGGTCTTGCCCACGTCTTTCGTTTTGCCGCCCAGCGCCACGACCACGCCCGTGGTGTCGCCCGTGATGACCTTCGCAACATCCGCGAAGGAACACACGTCGCCCTGTACCACGGTCAGGTTGGGGTCGGTAACGGGGGTCCCTTCCTTGGCGCCGCCTGACCCGGGGGGGTACACCATCTTACTAGGCGTGCGCGCAAGCACCGTGACCTTGCTGCCGCGCTTTAGGGCCTGCACCACGCACTCGGCGCCGCATCCGCCCGTGCCTCCGATGACGACGATGTTGGATTTCTCGGCTGGGGTCGCCGAGGCGACCACCGAAACGGTGGCGCGTCTTGGGGAAACGTTCGCCGACCGGCGCGCGCGCAGTGCATAGCCTTGGGCCACGCGCGCGCGGCATGACAGGGGGGAGCACATAACAGAGGAAGACATGACGTGTGTGCGAGTTCAACTGCGCAGTGCCGCGTTCGGCAGGGCACTGCAATGTTAACAATCTTTTAAAACAACTTGTTGTGACGTGTCACGCGGCGCAAATCTTGGCGCCGGCGAATCGACGAGCGTCTGCTCACCTTCCCGAGACTCGTCGCCGCGTTGCAAGCGCGCTGCCGCGCTTGCAAGTCTTGTCTGATTGGACTCGAAAAAAAAACCACGACCCTCGAGTAAACGCCCGACTGTTCGTTCCACGCGCGGCAGGCACACGCGCGCGCGCCAGACACACGTCATGAGCGCGATCCTCGAGTCCCGGGGAGTTGACACTGGGCAGTGGCGAAACCCCCGGCGCGGTAAGGGTGGAGGGTCGAAGAAATCAAGGGACGTCGTGAACGTTCCCGACGGACACGCCGAGGCGACATGGCTGGACCAAGCGGGTCGCGTCATCCCGGGTGCGTGGGCCAGCGCGGTTGACCAACCCTCGCGGGGTGACGAGTTCCACGACGACGACGGTCAACTCTCCGCCTCGCCGGTGGGCCCGCTGTCCTGCACAACACAAACCTCCTCCGCCTCGGAAAACTCGGACGTCTCCGAAGACGGCGACGGGTGGCCCAGGCCCATCGCGCGCGCCGACGGTTCAGCTTCCCGAAGGCAGGTGCCCGTGGGAAAAAAGAAAAACGACGCCGTCATCGACGGCAACGCCTCCGCGCCGTTGCAGCAGTGGGTGGCGCAAGGGCAGACGGGTGATAGTGTGGTGAAAACCGACTGCGATCACTCCGCGTCGGAAACCGGTGCGACACAACAGGCCCCGCTTCGCGTGGACGCGCTGGAGCGTTTGGCGGAGGAAAAAGCGAGAGGTGAAATGGAAACGACCGCCGTGTTGATGGCGTCGAGCGTGGACCCTAGCACGATTTCGGTGCTGGAGTCGCTACAGAAAGCGCTTCACGCGGAAAGAGACGCGAGGGACGCGGCGGTGCAGGCCGGGGTCGCAGTCGCAAGAGCAGAGGCGTTCGACGATTTGAAGGAGATGGCCACGAGCGTCGCGACGCAATCGGCGCGGACTTTGTTCGCGACGCTTGAAACGCGGTTTGCGGAAACGGCGGCCGCGAACGAACGCGCGACACGCGAAAACGCGGAACGCGCAGCGCGCATCGCGGAGCTGGCCCTTACAACCGCGAACGCGGCGCAAGTCGAGATCGAGGTCATGGCAGCACAGATCGCGATGATGAAAAAGTCGCGGCTCAAAACGGAGAACGAACTGGAGACGGCGCTTGCGAGCGCGTGCGAAACGTGCGCCGCGCTCGCCACGAAGGTTTCGGCGCTGGAGAAAACGCTCCACAAAGGCTCCTTGAAACCGGCCGCGAAGGTCGCCGCGAAGGTTTTCAGGGAGAAGAAAATCAAAACCGTGCAGTTCTTTGAACAGACGTTTGATGCTGCTGATGACACGGAAGAAACGGCGGTGGAGAGAAGTTCCAACGGGAAGGTGCTTCGCGAGAACGCAGAGCCTGTTCGTCGGCGCACGTCGGTTGCGCGGGGCGACTCCGTGAAAACGCCGGAACCGGCGGCGGCGGCGAAGGAAACTGTTACGCCTGTGGCCGTCGCGCATGTGGCCGTTACGTCTGTGCCCGTCGCGCCAGCGCCCGTCGCGCCCGCGCCCGTCGCGCAACCGGTCGCCGTTCCAATCAGCGAGGTCCGCGAACGCGACATGACCGAAATGACCGACCACCAGCCCGCCGACAACCGGCAAAAGTGGGTCACCGCGAAACGCACTTCAGGTGCGAAGAAGCGACCCGACGCTGTTGCTGATACCACGATCGCGGGACAAAAAAAAGAAGCGCAGACGCAAAAAGTAAAGCGGAAGCACTCGCTGCAGAACCAGTACGACGGCCCGGAGTGCGTTTTGGAAACCGCGTCGGCTCGGTCGTCTGAAAGCAGCTACTTCGCCGTGTTCGAAGACACAAGAGAGACGCGTTTAGGCGACGAGGACAGCGACGACGAAACCAACACGGAGTCGGACAGGAAGGAGGGATTGGTGGGAAGCAGAAACAAACAAGCGGCGCGGCGCGCGGCGAGGGCGAAGACCAAAAAATCCCCCTCGACGACGAAAACGAAAACGAGCGTTTCGCTCGCCACCGTGGGAAGCGTCCAGGCGGCGCAGCGCGAGATCGAGCTCGCGGACAACGCGAAACGCAAAAGCGAAAACGACCGGATTCACAAGAAACACCAACTCGGGTGGAACGGAGCTTTGGAGGTGACGGGTGGTGCGAAGAAACGAGGAGACCAAACCGCCGTTTCGAAACCGTACCCTAAGCCAAAGCCGATTTCTAACGCCGTCGCGTTCGACAACATGGGCGCCACCGCGTTGGCGTTCTTGGAGGCGGTGTGAGATGTGAGATGGGAGGGAGGTTTGTTTGGAGTTCGTAATGCGATTTCAGTTGTTTCAGTAGTCTGCTTTCTACCCATCGAGCGATAGCGCATCCACTAGCATTTCACATTGGATTCCAAAAAGTGAAAAGCACTGCAACTGTCAAAAATCGGCCACGCGAACCTGATTTTCCCGATTCAAACATGGCAGATGGGGCGTTCGCTGCGACGAGACCGTCTGCGTATGGTACACCAACGCGTTCGACAATGCGCTCTTCCCGTATTTTTGTTCCCTCAGAAGTCCGGTTCTGCCTTGAACCCCGCGTTGACCACCGCGTCTACTAACGTGGGCATCATCCCCAGCCCGTCCATCATGGTCTCGCAGGTCACGAAGACGGAGACTTTTTTGGTGTCCAAATCCACGCGCACGTCCTGATTGTAAAATAATAAATGTTAGTCTTGTATGGGCAGTCAGTCGGCGGAATGTGGTAAATGGGAAATACTCACCTTCACCGCGGACGTCGCCGCAAGCAGCGCTTCGGTCACCGAGGTCGCGCACCCATCACACATCATCCCCTCAACCTTCAGCGCGATTTCAAAAGGCTCATCCTCCGACGTAGAGGCTTTGATCGTGTACCGGCTCGCGACCGCGGGAGCCGAGGTGGAAGCGACGCGGCCGTGGGAACCAGCGCTGCGGATGGAAGACGATATTTACAGTGTCAGTGGTGATCCCTTGTTTTCGCGAGGGCGGCCTTTGGGGCGAAACACGTGAGGCGTGACAGGGGGTTCCGGGAGCGCAGCTCAGGTCAACGGACGTACCTCACGGGCACGAGCTTGATGCCCGAAAACGAGAGGAAGGGAAGCGTGAGCGACATCGTGGCGCGCGTGCGTGTGGAAACGACGCTTCGAGGAAACCGCGTCACGTGTTAGGCACCAAAAGCACTCGCTTTTCGTCCACCTGGCACTCACTTCAAACGAGTCGCTGGCAATGACTTTCAGCTGACGAGCTCCGCTTGATCGGACGACCGGTTGTCTCGACCGGGCAGTTCGATGTATAGACGGTCGACCATTTCGTTGACCGATTTAAATTGTTTTGAAAAAGCCAGTTTTAGAAACGTCCCCTCGATTGCTCCTATGACCACGACGACTCGTAGCTTCGGGTCACAAGTCCTCGGGCGGCCGTGATGTCGTCGTCGCGCGCGGGCGCGTCGCCGTCGTTACGCGGAGGAGGGGACGCCTGGGGCGACGGCGGCTTCCGGGCGGGTGACCTGGGCTCCGCACAAGGCACGCCCGTGCACGTGCCGATGGCTGCTTCCACGGACGGCACGCCTTCCACGGCGTACTTGGAGCGCGCGCGGGCGTTCGCCGAGCGCATGCAGGCCTCCATGGCGAGCGCGGTGAAGTCCGATTCGTTGTACAACACGCTCGCGAGTTCCCCCGCCACGGAGACGTTCGCGACCGCGAGGGCGAAGGAGCTGATGGAGGAGCTCATCCAGGCGGAACGAGGGGGACGGGAGGATGGTGACCATCGTCGTGATGGTGGGAGTTCGTTTTACGCGGGCGGGTCGGGGTACGACGACGAAGGCGGCGACGATCTGGCGAGTCGGATAGCCCGGCTGGCGGACGAACCGCTGCGCACGGGAAATGGGGACGAGGAAGAGGGTGGGTTCAGTGGCTTCAATGGCACGTCGTGGGGGGGAAATCTCTTCGAAACGCCGTGGAGTTCGCCGGGCGCCGCGCCGGAGAAAAATCAAAATCAAAATCAAACGCGACGCGACGGGTTCCCGCGAAACGAAGGACCGTTTTGGGACGATTCGTCGTTCGGCGGACGCGTGGAACGCATCCCGCCTGCGACGGGTGGGAAGCGACCGGCGGATGCACCGAGTGTTGCCTTTCAGCAGGAAGCGCGACCGGCGGATGTACACGAGTTCGGGGGCACGGATTTGGGTTTCGCCGAAAGAAGGACCCCGAGCGAAACCGAAACCGAAAAAGAAACCGTCGCCGAAAGAACCCTCGACCGCGAAACCTCCTTCGAAACCACGGAGCGCAAAGCGTACCGCAGCGTGGGCGCTCCCGTGGAACCTTCCGAAAACCAGGTCGGTCCAGACGTACTGCCAGACGCATCGGCGTACGCGCCACACGCCGGTCTGGCGTCTGACAAGCTGGCTTTGTTTTCAAAGTACCTCGGTGGCTTTTCCGGTTCGTATGACGCGCCGGGCGCGGGCGCGGAAGGCGGTTCCAAGGAAACCCGAGCCACCAAACGCGAGCTCGAGCGCGTGCGTCGCGACTTTCTTGTTTCCCAAACCGAAAACGAAACCTGGAGGCGGCGGATCGGTAGGTACGAAAAGAAAAATGAAACCCTGGACATGAAACTCACTGCGTCCAAACTAGAGTTTCGCGCGTTGCGTACCAAGTACGTCGCGCTTGGCGATACCCTCGAGTCGGTGGTTCGCGAAAAGGAAACGCTCTCCGCGTTTGCGAGGGAAACTTGTACGAAACTGGAAACTTTCACGGCGACAACGCGAACTCAAAAGCGCAAAATCAAAGCGCTAGAACGCGAGTTACACGCCTCAATGGCACGCGAAAAAGAAGCGGTTGCGAAAGCACACGCCAGCCTGGAGAAGGTCCGCAAACCAGGAGAACGGCTTGCGAAAGAAACGAGCGCGTTACGCGACGCGCTTGAGATTGAACAAAAGAAGCGTTTCGAGGCGGAACAAAAAGTGACCGAAACTGAAAAGAAAGTTTCCTTGGGCGTCGAAAGAATCGCCCAGGCGGAGGAAAGCGCGCGTCGCGAGAGCGTTCGTTTCGACGCCGTTTCCGTCGACGCGGACGTTGCGTTGCGCAAAAAAGTCGCACTAGAGACACAGCGACTGAACATCGAGATGGAACGCGTTCGCTTTGAAACCGAAACCGCGTTCGCGCGACGCGAACGCGCGTTGGAGAGAGAAATCGACGCACTGAAACTGGAACTTGAGCGGTCAAACGCGGAGAGTAACCGGGACAAGGCGGATTTAGCCAAGGAGCGGAACGCGCTTTCGCTGGCGACGGAGCAAGCGCAAAAGACGCTGACGCTTCGGTTGCCCGCGCCGGGAGATAAGAAACGACGTGGCAGAGGGATACGAAATGATTCCGGGTCTGACACCGACGACGACGCCAAGTCCGTCGCCGCGTCCCTCGCCAGCGCGGTACTGAAGGCGATTCACGATGAGCGAAGAACCGGAGGTAACGCCCGCGGGGTCGGGTCCGTGGACGACGCGACGCGTCAAGAGATCGCGGCCGCCAAGGCTCTTGCCGAGCAGAGCCTATTGGTTTCAACCGCCGCTTTGCGAGCGTCGGAGGATGAAAAAAGGATCCGGGCGATGGAGGAGATGGTCAACACGAAACTCGAGGCGAAACTTTTGGAGTTGAACACTGACGCGAACCGGCGCGACCGGCGCGACGGCGGCGGCGGGTCGGCGATGTCCGAAAACGAGCGGAACTACGCGGCGCACGTCACCGGTGTCAAAATCGAAGAAGCCGAGCGGCTAGTGGAGCTGGCGAGAAACGAAGCGCAGGTCGCTTGCAAGACCGCGGAGAACGCGATGCGAGCGGAACAGGAAGCGGTGGCGCGGTGCCAGGCGCTTGCCGAGAAAGCCACGCGCGCGGAAACCGCGTTGGCTGAAGTGCGGCGCGAGATGGACGGCGCAGAAGCTAGGGTGGGGGAACGCGTGGCGCAGGAAGTTTCGCGACGCGTGGAGGCGGAGAGGAATTTCGAGGCTGCGAAAGAACGGCTGGAGTGGTGCTTAACGGAGAAGGAGGTTTTGGTCGGTACCGTGGAATCCCTGGAAAAGAAATGCACGAGTTCCACGAAAGAAGCGAGCGACGCGAAACAAAAAAACGCCGCGTCGCGCGAGAAACTTGAACGCCTGGCGACTGAAAAAACAACGGTTGATGCGGAGTTCCGCAAGCTCGACGAGGAGCTCGTGGTGACTCTTGAAACGCTGGCTCGGCTAACGGGCGATGCCGAGCGCACCAAAGGTACGTGTTGGCGTTTCACCAAATTCCGCCTCCACGTTTGCCAATACAAGACGTTAACCACTTTTCTTTTACAACAAAAGCTGCGCTCGTCGTTGCCGAAACCCAATCGCGTTTGTCCGGAAAAGAAACCGCCGCGCTTGAGAGTAAAATCGAGACGCTTGAAAAAACGGTAACGAATCAAACGGAATCCGTCCGCGACGCCGAGTTCCGGGCGGCGGATTTGCAGCGAAAGATTTCGGAATTCGAAACCGCACGGACGCAGTTGGAGCTCGAAATCAGTTCCACCGAGCGACGCGCGGTGGATTTGGAGCGCGCTTTGGCGGTGCAAACCAACTCCGCGCAAAGCAGCGCCAGAAAAGTCACCGAAGCCGTGAGGGCGCTGCGCCGAGTCAAGGCCATTGCCGCCAAGGACACGAAGGGGTTGAAAGACACTTTGTCCGCGTTGCGAAGGAGCGTAAAGGAACGGTTGGACACCGCGTGGGAGGTTATGCGCGCGGAAGCGGCGGAAGCCGCCAGAATAATTGCCCATACAGCGTCGGCGACGCTGGATCCGGCGCGAGCGGCGCTGGCGTCGGAACTCGCGGCGGCGAAGGAAGAAACTCGCCTGGCGAAAATGGCGCAGCAAGAAGCGAGGGAAGAGGCGAAGCAAGCTACCGCGGCTGCTCGTGAGGACTCGCGACGAACGTACGAAGAGGCATGGCGAGAGGTACACTCCGCACTCGGCCAGGCTCGAAAAAACGTCGACGACGCCAACGCGGAGGCTTGGATGTCGAACGTGGAGTTGTCGGCAATGCGGGACGGCGCGGACGGGTCGCGAAATATGACGAAAGCGGAAATCGATTTGCTGAAAAGTCGCGCCACCGACGCGGAGGGTACCTTGGCCGAGTGTGAAAAAAAGCTGGAAACAGCGGAACGCGAGTTAGCCGCCGTGCAGCGCGAGATGTGTGTTCTCACGAAAGAGAATGCGGAAGTCGATTCGTTGAAAAAACGCGCGAACGACGCGGAGGGTACCTCCGCCGAGTGTACGAAACAGCTGGAAATGAGCAAACGCGAGTTAGCCTCCGTGACTTGCGAGCTTACAGTTCTCTCGAAAGAGAATGACGCCAACAAAACGGAAGTCGATTTGTTGAAAAGTCGCGCGAACGACGCGGAGGTTGCCTTAGCCGAATGTACGGAAGAGCTGGAGACGAGCACACGCGAGTTAGCCACCGTGACTAAGGAGATGCAGGCTCTCGCAACCGAGAATGACGCCCACAAAAGAGGCGAGGATGTTTTGCGCAAAACAAACGTCTCGACGGCGGATGAGCTGAACAAAGCGCGCGCGGCGTTACGTGAGGTGTTGAACGACGCCGATTTGTTCAGAAACGGGATTTGCTCGCTGTTCCCGGATGACGCATCGCTGCCTGTGCTGGACGAGAACGGCGAAGCGCTGTCACCAGCGTTCATAGTCACGCGGGCGAAGACAAAGGTTGTTACCTCGATTGACGCCGAGAAAGCGTCGCGAGTGAAAACGCAAGCGCTCGTTGACCGCCTGCACTCCGCCCGGACGCAACACGAACAACTCGTGAGGCTTCACGACGAAGCCATGGCTAAGGTGGTGGCGTCCGGTGCGGCTGCGTCCGCTACTGAGGCTCGCGAGGAGCTTGCCGAGATTCGAGAAGAAGTCGTTGGGTTAAGAGACGCCGCGCACAGAGACGCGGCGCTTCGGTCGGCGGCGCTTGTGGAGGCGCGGGACGAAGCGACCCGCGAGACGCACCGCGCGGACGCCGCGACATTCGCCCTCGATAACGCGCGACACGCTTTGGTGAAAACAGAAACGACCGCTCGCGAACGAGAGAAGATGCACGAAGAAGCGCTGGGGAGGTGCAGGGAAAGCCTGCGGGTGCTTCAAGCGAAAACGGGATAGACGCAGAGGTACCGCCAGTATTTTTGTATTAGACATGATGGTAGAACAGAAACGTTCACTGGTTCACTTATCAAACCCGAAGTAGCCTTGAATCGTGAACGGCTCTTGCTTGATCCCCGGCTCTTGCTTGATCTCGGGCTCGAGTTTGATCTCGGGTTCGGGCTTGATCTCCAGCTCGCGCTTGATCCGCTTCGATCTCGGCGGAGCGGCGCCTGCCGTTTTGCACGCTACGCACGTTCTCTTCCGCTTCCCGTGCGAGCAACCGGTGCACGCCACGCAGTCGATTTTCACCTTCCCGTGAGGGCAGGGGTTGCACACCGCGCACTTGTAATTCACCTTGCCGTGCGGACAGGGGTTGCACAACGCGCAGTGGTTTTTCAGCCTGCCGTGGGGGCAGGCTTTGCACTCCTTGCAGTCGTGTTTCCGCTTCCCGTGAGGGCAGGGGTTGCACGTCGCGCAGTTGCTTTTCACCTTCCCGTGCGGGCAGGGGGTGCAGTCCGCGCAGTTGCTTTTCACCTTCCCGTGAGGGCAGGGTGCACACCGCGCAGAACTTTTTCAGCTTCCCGTGAGGACACGGGTTGCACTCCGCGCAGTGGTCTTCCCGTTTCCCGTGCAAGCATCGCTTTCGTGCTGCCCGCATCGTTCGTGCTCGACCGACTCCGCGCGCCGCGATGTGCGGCCGAAGAGCGACGTCGATTCAAAGTTCTCGGAAAGGTGAAAAGTAGTGATTTTTTTTTTCCGAGCGAAAAATCGTGGAAATCTTTCCTGGAGGTGTTCATGGTGTTCATATCTTGTGCACACACGCGTGCGCCATGTCCGCCGCTGACCTGTTCCCCGGCGCAGGCCAGTCTCCCGGCGTGGAGTGCTGGCGCATCGAGGCCATGCGGCCCGTGAAGCTCCCGTCCAACTTCAGCGGCAAGTTCCACGCGGGCGACAGCTACATCGTGTTGCACACGTGGGAGCACAAAGGAATTTTGTTGTTGAACGTGCACTTTTGGATCGGCACCGAAAGCACGCGCGACGAAGCGGGCGCGGCGGCGCTGTTCACCGTGGAGCTTGACCAGCTTCTCGGCGATCTGCCGACGCAGTTTCGCGAAACCCAGGGACACGAGAGCGACGAGTTCTTACAGATATTCCCGAACGGCGTGCACTACCTCGAGGGGGGCGTGGAGAGCGGGTTCAAAACCGTGGACAGAGACGCGTACACTACGAGGCTGCTTCACGTGAAAGGCAAGCGGAACGTGCGCGTGATGCAGGTCACTGTTTGCGTCGAGTCCTTGAATTCTGGGGACGTTTTTCTGCTGGACACGGGGAAAACAATCACGCAGTGGAACGGGTCGACCGCGTCGCGGGCGGAAAAAGCCAAAGCGCTCGACGTGGCGTTATCGGTCAAATCGGAGGAGCACGGCGGGAAATCGAGTTTTCACGCCATTGACCAGACCGGGTGCGACTTTACCGATGACACCGTAAAGGCTTTCTTTGCAGTGCTCAACGAATCGTCGGAAGGAAACGAGAAAGAAGACGCCGCCGTTTCCGCGACGCGAATCAAATCCGCAAACGAAGGCGGCGACGACGACGAAATGAGTAAAAGCACATCCGGCGCCGGTGCCGTTCGTTTGTATCACGTCTGCGACGACGACACGACCGGGACGCTCACCATGACCGAGCTTTGCGACCGACCTTTAGGGAAGGAGTCGCTGAAAACTGAAGATGTTTTCGTGCTTTGCGCGGGGGGGGTGGTTTACGTCTGGGTGGGCAAGAAAACTTCAGCGGCGGAACGCGACGGCGCGAACGAGTTTCTGCAAGGAGGCGAACGGGCGGTGAAGTTTCTGGATTTGAACCGCCTACCACGAGAATCGTCGGTGAAAATAGTAAAGGAAGGCACGGAAACCGCGCTGTTCAAGCAGGCGTTTCACCGGTGGGGCGTCGTGGCGGTTCCGAAACCGGCGTCCGGGTTTTCCAAAAAAGAAGAAAAAGAAAAACAACAAGTCGACGTCTCGGCTTTGATTGCCGGTTCCGAAAGCAACACCGTGACGAACGCGTTCGACGACGGCGTCGCGGGGGTGCTTGCGGTGTGGCGAGTCGAGGATTTCAAGCTCGTGGGCGTCAAAGAAGCGTTTCACGGCCAGTTCTTTTGCGGAGACTCGTACGTGCTGCACTACGCGTACGACGAGGTACGTATTGGGCCTTTCCCAAATCCAAACACTGTTCGGCCCCATTACTCTGACTGAATGCTCACTCACATGGCCCGAAAGACTGACCCTTTTCGTTCACAATCACAGGGCAAGCGGCACGTGGTTTACTTCTGGCAGGGCCGGGAAAGCAGCACGGACGAGAAAGCCGCAAGCGGGTTGCTCGCGAGGGAGGTTAGCGATACCCGGGCGGGCGGCGTCGCGACGCAGGTCAGGGTGGTGCAGGGCAAGGAACCGGAGCATTTCTGTTCGCTGTTCCGCGGGCGCATGGTCGTGAGGTCGGGGGGCAAGGCGAGCGGGTTCCGAAACGTAGACGCAGCTGTACGTGTCGTATTTCCCAAATCCGACACACACTGTTTTACCGAAGCTGGTGACTGTTGTCCATACATCGCGATATACAAGACTGACACTTTTCGTTGACAATCGCAGGATACGTACGACGAGGACGGCGTGTGTTTGTACCACGTGCGCGGCCGGGACGGCACGAACGTCCGCGCCGTTCAAGTCGCCGACGACGCCGCGTGCTTGAACTCTGGGGATTGTTTTATTTTGACCCTTGAAGCGAGGGGGGAGACGTGCGCGGAGGACGACGTCGGCGTCGTGACGAAACAACCCCCGAGTGACCCGCGAGTGTTGGTGTGGATCGGGGCTGGGTCATCCGAAGCGGAGAAAGCGTGCGCCAACATGGTCGCCACGTTGTTAGCACCGGGCGTCGGTGTGGGGTCCAGCCGGGTGGAGTTGGTGGAGGAGGGAAAGGAACCGGATATTTTCTGGGAAAGAATCGGGGGTAAAAAGTCGTACGCCAAGTTTTCCCGCGACGACGCGACGGGATCCGACCCGCGGCTGTTCCAGCTGTGCGACGCGAAATCCGGTGGTGTCGGTATCACCGCTGAAGAGGTGTTTCACTTCACGCAGGATGACTTGGACGACGACGACGTGATGCTGCTTGACGTCGCGACCGAGATTTTCCTTTGGATCGGCAAGCGCGCGAATGAAAACGAACGAAACGAATCGCTGAAACTGGCGGAGCAGTTTGTCGCCGTCGCGGCGGCGACCGACGGCAGGGACACGGAAACGCCCATCACGTCCATCCCGTCCGGGTCCGAGCCCAATTTGTTCACAAGGCACTTCACCGGGTGGGACATCACCAAAGCCTCGCGCACGTTCGTGGATCCGTACGAAATGAAACTGAAACAACTCATCGCCGCGAACCCGGCGGTACTGGAGGTGCATTCGCTGCGGAAAACACCCGCGAAAAAAGAAACCGAAAAGGACGATTCGTTCGCGTTGCCCGCGCTTCGAGACGCGCTTTCGCCGTTGAAAACGATGTCACCCTTGACTGACAGCACGTCAAGTCCCACAAAAGACGACCAGCCCGCTTCGCCGAAAGCCGCAACGCCGCACGCCACGCCCGGCGCGCCGTCCCCCGCGGCGGGCGTTCGCGAGGTCACCACGCCGAGCGGCTCGCGTGTGATCGCGCTGGACGAGTTACTGGTGATGGACGGCGGTTCCGGCCTGGACTTGTCAAAAAAGGAATCGTACCTTTCCTACGAACAGTTCGAGGAGGTGTTCGGGATGACACGGGGCAAGTTCGACGCGCTCGCGGAGTGGAAACGGAAAGACGCTAAAAAGAAGGTAGGGTTGTTTTAACGACGAGGAACGCTTTTGTTTGAAACGCGAACGAGTGAAAGAAAATACGCGCTTTTCATGAACCTCGCGTCGACTTGTCTTCAGTGATGCCAACCTAAGTGCCTCTCTGCTGACACAACAACATTTGCGCACTGTCAAACGTTGTTAGGACAGTGACGAGACACTTAGGATGAAAGCCCTAAAGAGAAGTCGATGCAGACGAAGTTCATGAAAAGCGCCAATTTTCTAAACTCCTTCAAGTGGTATTCAGTCTTTCCATTTTATGTCGCGCGAGCATCCCTGGAGTCGAAGCTGTGACAAAACTGCTAATCCGATACAAATCCTCCGCGTGGAGCCCGCGTTTGGCGAGCGCCAGGTTGAGAACGAGTATCTGATTCGCAGTTTTTTGACAGCTTCGCCTTCAGGGATGTCCGCGCGCCTTCGTCGCTCTTTTGTCTTTTCTTGCTGCTTTTTTTCGCAAACCCAACCCCGGCATCGGCGTAAATCCCCGTTCGCGTTCGTGTTCGCTCACCTTACCGAGCACATCTTCCTCGAATGGATGTGTTTACCGTCCTCTGTTACACTAAACCCATGGATGCGGTGATGATGTGCTTGGTGAGGACAAATGGAACGTGAACGCAACCGGAAACTTAACACCGCCGCCGAGAAGGTCGCTGAACAAGCCGGCGTCTTCTCGCGCTCCGCCTTTTCCTCGCTTACTCCGCCGGGTCACCCCCCACGTCGTCGCGGTCCTTGACAACGCGCGCGATGCTCAAAATGCCCAGCGTGCCAATCGCGGCGAGCTCGCCACCGGTGATGTTGCGCTTTTGCGTCTTCTTGGACAGGTTGTACCCGTCCATAGCGGCGCCTGGGGGGTTGATAAATTATTATTTTTGGAAGAGGGTGATTTGTCAACACGTTTTCTTTTTTTGTTCTTTTGCGGAACGCCGTTACCTTGGACCACTCCAGACGGACGAGAAGCCGCTGAACGCGAAGGATCTTGGACGAGACGGAAATCCGATTTCACATCCGCGTCAGCGTCTTTTATTCGCCCGTCGTGGTTGCGTCGGTCGTTGCTTTTGCGTACCTGCGAGGAGTCCCGCGCCGTTCGCGATAAGCAGGTTCCGCTTGGTCTTTTTGGACTTGGAGTCCGCGAGCCCCGCGGCGAGGTTCAAGCCGCCTACCCAGCACAGAGACAAGCCGAGCCAGCGCGTGCTCGGCTTGTGAAAGGGCGTGGGCGCGTCCTCTTCAGCGGTCGCGGAGAAGTACGCCTCGTGCATCTTCTGGGGCTTCAACACGGTAGCGACGCCGGCGGCACCGGCGAGGGCGGCGCCGGCAAACAGAAGGTGGTTGGCTTCGGGGAGGGGGAAGTCGTCGAGCAGGTCCTTCATGGCGGTTGGTTGGTCCGTGAGCGAGGTGAGTCGGGGTGTGTGTTGCACCAAGACTTTCGTCAAGCGCGGGTCGTTGTGTCGACTCGGTCGAGTCAGCAAAGAAGGTCTTGGAACTTTCGGGGAGACGTCGAGGCTTTTGGGAAAATAGTTTTGGAAAACATCTCCTCAAAAACGTTTGGCGATTTTGGTGACTGCCGTTTGAACAGAAGGTTCAAACCTGGTTGAATTTTAAAAATGACAACACAACGCCCCGCGCGCCACTGCGACTGCACCTACGCCTGGTCGCGACCCGCACGTGTTTGTTTGGTCGGACCCTTTGGTTTCCCCCGAGATGGCCGCGGACGCTACCGCGAAAGCCCGGCTCGAGCGTCTGCTCGGTGAGCTTGACAAGTCCGCGGAGACTCCCGCGGGTGAAAATGTGGACGGTGGGGACTACGACGGCGATGAGTACAGCAGCATGAGTGACGTGACGGAGTCCGACGCGGACGAGGGTCGCGCGTCGCGCCGCTCGGAGTCGCAGGCGGGGGGTGTGTACTCCGGTCGCTTGGGACAGAAAGTCGCCGCGCGATGCGCGAAACTGGAGGAACGCATCTCTTCGCTTGTGGAGGAGAATGCGCGAAAAGATGGTAAAATGAACGCCGCCCTTGCTGCGAAGGAGCGCGAGTTCGGGGTTGAGCGCGCGAAGATGCTGGAGGCGGTTTCGCTTTTGAAAAATAAACAAACCGAGCTGGAGCGGCTGGCGCCGCCGTTACGGGAAGCCGTGTTTCAAGCCAAGGAACAACTACGAAACGTGGTTTGCTCGCAAGAACGCTTACGCGAGTTGCAAGGCAAGAGCCCGGGCGAGTTGAGCCTGGGCGATTTCGCGACGCTCCGCGTGCACCAGGAAACCGCGAGCCTAAGGGCGGAGCTGGTCACCACACGCGTGGAGCGGGACTCGCTATCCGACAAAGCGACGAGGTTCGAGCAGGACAACACGCGGCTTTCGCGGGAAGTCCAGAGGGCCACCGCGTTTGTGACGCAGACCACCGCTGAGATCGAATCCGAACGCGCGGCACTTGAATCCAGGGCCTCGCGTTTGGCGAGGGAGCTGGAAGACGCGATGGTCAAGGTTGAGGTCCTAAGCGCGAAAGGCGCGATGTACGACGAAGTCGCGAGTTCGGTGGACCGAGCTGGCAAGCGCGCGGCGGAGGCGGAGAAGGATCTGGCGGTTGCGAAAGGTGCGGAGACGAGCGCAAGGCGCGAGCGAGACGCGCTCGCGAGCCAGCTCGCGTCCAGGCACCACCAAGTCGAGCTTCTTACGCAGGACAAAGCCTACCTGTCACGCGAAGTCGAGGACGCCAGGGACCGGGACCGGAAACACGAAGATGAGGAGGACCGGTTACGCGAGAAAGTACGCGTGTTGCGCGTAGCGCGGGACGACTTACGCGAGAAGGTACTCAACGGCCACGCCGAGATGCGCTCGACGCACGAAGAAAGATTGGATTTGGAGGTCACGCGGCTGCAAGCGAAAGCCAACGACGACTTGGAGCGTCTGCGAGAGGAACACTCCGCGCACCGCGACCGCGAAATCAGAGCGCTGCGCGACTTGCGCGACGCCGCGGTTGCGGATGCCTCGGCTTTGCGATCCGAGCTGAGCGAATTGAGAGCCGGGTACGACGACGCGCTCGGGACGTTGCGGCAAACGCAAAAAGCCGCCGACGTCGCGCACGCGGAGATTACCGGACAGCTCAGGATGAAGTCCATGGAGCTTGAACGGGTGTCGCTGTTGCACGGCGAGTCGCAATCGATCGCTAAGGTTTTGAGATTAGAGTGCGAGATGCTCACCAAGAAGGTGCGTCTGTTGGAGGGCCAGTACCTTAACTTGGAAGGCGTGGCGAGCCGGCGGACGCAGGAGCACGCCGCGCGCGGCGCGGAGATGTCAGCGCGGTTGGAGCACTACGAGAACCTGGAACGCGAGCTCGACGACGCGGTGATGAACGCGGCGTCGGATCTCGATGTCGTGAAAAGCACCGATAGCGTCGCGGGTGCGCTCGGGGCGCTCGGGAGCTCCGTGCCCGCGAGTTTGCGCAGACGGCTGGCGCAGAACGTGGCGCTGGGTAAGCGGTGCAACGACTTGGAAAGGCAGGTAAGGGCGGCGACTGAATCGAAAGACGCCAAGGCTTCCGAGATCGAGGGGCTTTTACAAAGAGTGAAGCGCGCGGAGAGCAAAGTCAGTGACAACAACCAGCCGTACGCGTACCTGGTGGAGCGAATCTCCGCGACGGAGGTTGAGGCGGACGAAGCTACGAGACGCGAAAAACTGGCGGTCGGCGAGCTGGACAATGCGCGGCGCGCCGCGAGGAAAGCCCGGGACGAAGCCGGTGCGTTGCGGGTAGATTTACAAAGAACCATGGACGAGCGCTCAGAGCTGAACACGATCAAATCGATGCTGCAAGGCACGGCGAGGGTGGGTCCCGGTCCGGTGGGAACAAAAACGGCACGGAAAACGGTTAGGGCGTAGAAGGGTTGATTGTTATCCCATGGATTGATTGTCAAGGGCCTTGAACTAGCCTTTGTGATTGTCAAGGGCCTTGAACTACGTTGTAGCCCTTGCGGTTGTGAGATTTGAAATCCGTTCCCTTTTCGTCATTTCAGTGACACTCATTTCGTCTTGCTTCCCCGTCGCACCGTCCCCCTCCCCTCCGCCTGCGCGACGCAGGTTTCGCATTGACACTCGAAACCGTAATCACGGAGCTCACCGCGTCGCGTCTGCACGTCCTTCGTTTCGTCCACGTAGCACATGGTGAGCTCTTCGTTTTCGTTGATGTCCCGTTTCGCGACCAAAACGCACTTCCCGTCGACGTCGCAATCGTCCTTCGTGGGCGCGACGTTCGGATCGCAGTCGCTGTTCAAACAGCTCTGCAGCGCGAAGAAACCGGAGCCTTCACACGGGGTGCAGTAGCCCGTGTCCAACGCGTCCAGTAACGGGTTCGTGATGGCAGTAATCTGTGTATCCCCCAGTTCGTCAATCATCAAAAAGTAATCCTCCACGGGCGACGCCACCGCGATTTCCAGGTTGTTCAGCTCGAACATCCCGACCACGGACGCGAACACTTCCAGGGTGAATAACCCGGGGAGCCTGGAAAGGAACTGAGTTGGGAGGGTTTTTTTCAACAAGTTTAAAGACTCGGTCGCGATCTCCCGCATGCTGTCCCGAAATTCAAGCTCAGCAGCGCCGGACGCGACGTCCGTGGGTCGCGCCACGGCTTCCCACCAGATTTGCTTATGCCCGTGGTGAAACGGCTCCCACGCTTTTAACAGCGCTTGTTGCGTCGCGGCGGTGCCGTCGGGAGCGGGCGGGCTGTGTTGTTTCGAGATATCCGCGCCTTCCCCGGCAGCCTCGTCATCACCCGGCACCCACGCAAGCGCCTGACCAGCGACGGTGAGCAACACCTTAGCCGAGAGGATGAATATATCGTTCGTGTCCCTCGCGTGCTCTAAAAAATCCTTTCCCTCCGAGCCGCGCAGAAGTTTACCGTGACGCGCCCAGGACTGGTTCGCGCATTCGACGCCGCAGAACACCTCGCCGCCCTCGTTTTTGCTGATTTCCGGTAGCTTAAATTGCGCTTCACTCGACAAAGGCAACCGGGTCGTGCCGTCCCTCAGGTTCTCCAGGAATTCTTTGCACACCCCGTTTCGCTCGCAGGTCGACGACATGTCACCCCGTAAAAGCCTTCGCGCGATTTGCGATTCCACCGTGCCGACCCACCGGAAACAAAACCCGCACACCTGCGCATCCGCCCGGTTTGTTTCAGCCTGCATGCCCACCAGAGGCGCCTCCACGAGCACGCGCTCGCCTTTTTTGAAGGAACGTGCCGCCACAAGGCCTTTGCCGTGCGCAACGCGCCGCACGCGTACGTCGCCAGCGCCCGACTTGGCGGCGGCGGCGGATAGCGCGGCGTAATACGCGCGCTCCGCGTCGGGGGATGGGGTGGCTAAAAGCGCCGCGCGCTGCGCATCCGCAACCCCGGACGAAGACGAGGATGCCATGATGCGATGAAGAAGAAGCTCGCGCGGCGAAACCGCGAGGAACACTCTGCCGCGGGACCACAAGGTGCGCGCGAGATGTAGTGTTCGAGAGAGAATAAAACACGAAAACGAGCGAAGAACAGACTTCTCACAGATATTATTGTATTCCTTCCGCCTACCTCTTGATGGTGAGGCACTTCGCCAGGCACGCGTCGGCGTCGAGATCTTCCAGCAGGTCGAACACGGACCCTTTTCCGTAGGTGTGCGTCACGACTGGGTCCAAGGACCACTGTTTGATCGTTTCCGCGTCGACGCCTGACTTGATAAGCTCTTTGCCAAAGCCGTCGCTCGCGGCGTCGGCGCTGAGCCAGTTCATGCGCTCCGCCAAACCTTCCAACGGAGACGCGCTGGCGTGCACGCCGTTCTCGCCCGTGAAGGGCTTGCTTTGGATGCCCAGGGCTTCGTACTGGGCAAGAATCTTGCCTCGCAAGGACGAGGCGGGGGCATCCGCGGGGTCGGTGGGTCCTAAGATTTCGCCTCTGAATTCTTTCCAGCTCACGTCGCGCTCGTCAAACTCCACGACGAAGTAATGGATGGACACGTCCGGGGAGACGAACCCGGAGCGCATGGTCATGAAGAACCCGTTGAAGACGTAGATGTCGTCAACTTTGGCGCAGTAGAAACCGCCTCCGAACTTTGTCATTAAGTCGGCATCCTTCGCGCGTTGCCATTTCTCGTTCAAGCCATCCGCGTCTGTGTCCAATTTCACGCACGCGTCCGCGGCGTTGAACACTACGCCGTCGTCCAGGGCTTGCTGCCACTCCACGCCGAACTTTTCTTTGAATTTATCAGTGGGGACGGGCAGGTCTTTGGGCTTGGTAAGCGTCGCTTTTGACGCGATGGCGTAGTAGTGCTGGTCGATGAATTTCTTCGCGTCGATGGTGGCGCCATCTATTTCGCCTTCGGCAACGATCGCGATTTTGTGTTGAGAGAAAACTTCCCGCACCAACGCCCGTGTCCCTTCCGTGTTCGCCGCGGGCTTGACGAACACGAACGCGCTGTTCTTGCGAGGAACCGGTGTCGGTGTCGCGAGCTCCGTAGCCTTCACAGAGGGTTCCTTCTTAAGCACCGGGGCGGCGGCGGCGGCCGGGGCGGGAGTGGGCTTGGGCGCCGGCGTAGGCTTGGGGGTCTCCGCAACCTTCTTCTTGATTTCGGGTTTCTTCACCTGCGCAACCTTCGCAGGGGGCTTCTTCTCGGCTCTGGGCGTGAGAACATCCTTGACCTTGTCCGCTGCAGCATTGGCTTGATGCGCGAAGAAACCAACCGCGCCGAGGGCGAACACGGCGAGGAGCTTGGGGGCCATCGTGGACGGGGTCCCAACCGAATCGCGCGATCGAGAATGAAATGTGTGGTTGGTGGTTGAAAGATACAGTATCGCGTTCAACTTTCCTTCGACGACGCGCTTTCAGTGGGGAGATACGGGAGACCGTTAAATCCTTGAGTCAATCGACTCGATGCGGTTTGACTCAAGGAATAGACCGTCAGCAGAGGGATTGGCACCTCCATTTCGTTTCATATCGATATGCAACAGAAAGTTTGGGCTGCGGAGCTGAACCGAACGAAACAGAATTACAAGAAACTCCGAAACGTTTTCGTGATCCCTCTCACTCCGCACCTCCCCCACCCCCACAATGGCCACCGAACAAACCTACATCATGATCAAGCCCGACGGCGTCCAACGCGGACTCGTCGGCCAGATCATCTGCCGCTTCGAAACCAAAGGTTTCTTCCTGCGAGGCATGAAGATGATGCAGGTCGAAAAAGCGCACGCCGAGGCGCACTACGCGGACCTCTCAAGCAAGCCTTTCTTCGGCGACCTCGTGGACTACATGTGCAGCGGCCCCGTGGTGTGCATGGTCTGGGAAGGCAAGGAAGTGGTCAAGACCGGACGCAAGATCATCGGCGCGACCAACCCTCTGTGAGTTTACACACCGCGTGTCGATCTCAACGACCCCCGGCCGGCTTGCTTTATTCCGATCCTCAGCCGCCGCCGCGAATTCGGTCCAGACCGATTGGACCGCCGACACCGACCGCACCGACCACCGCAACTCAACTGACCTTCCCCTGCCCCAACTTCCCTTCCCACTTCCTTCACGAAACAGCGCCTCCGAGCCCGGCACCATCCGCGGCGACTACTGCATCGAGCTCGGGCGCAACGTGATCCACGGCAGCGACGCGGTGGAATCCGCGCAGCACGAGATCGGGTTGTGGTTCCCCGAAGGCGTCACCTCGTACGAACGGTGCGACAAGGCCTGGATCTACGAATAAGTGCTCACTCAGTCGTCGGTCAGGTCATCAGAGGGTATAGAGCGCGAAGCGCAAGCCGCGTAGCGGCTGTAGAACCTCTGGTCATGCACCTCTTAGACACCAGATGTACACAAAGTGTACTTCTGACAGGGTGTGATTAAAAATCCATCACACGTCTCTATCCTATACATGCACAGTCTCTATCCTACACCTTCTTAGTCGATCTTGACGCTGCCGTAAATCACCCTGACGAAGGAAAAGCACGCCACGAACCCCACCGTGCCGGTGGCGACGAAGAACCCGAAGGATAACAAACCCATGTACGCGAAGTACATTATTGACGGAACTAATTTGCTGATTTCCAGATTCGCGAAAAAGTACCACGCGCTGTACAGAAACACATAAACCGCGCACGCCCCGCCCGTGAAAAACGAACGCCACCACCACCGGTAATCCTCGGCGCACAGGTGGAAGTAGCACACCAGAATCGCGACCTCGGCGCAGGTTAGGATCAGCAAAAGGAACACGACGGAAAGGATCCCGAACACGTAATACACCTGGTACGATTAACAAGAAAGGGTCAGTCGGGCGTGATGTTCGTAACGTGTATTCCGCAAACAGTGCACTTGAGATGGGTATGTATACTTCCTTTTTAATAAGTGTAGTCAAAGAGGGGCTGTAATCAGGGAGGCGGAACGTGGTGCTTATAAATGAGAAATACGTACCTGGTGGTGCCACATTGAGCTCAAAATGAAAAACAGCTCGATGAACACGGCGGCGAAAGGCAGGACGCCGGCCACGGGGGCGGTGAAATACCTGTTCAAAAACCATTTCTGCCGCGGTACTTGTCGCGGTATTTTGTTCGTGCGCACGGGTTGCTCGGGAGGTGTTTTTTTGTGCCCAAAGTAGCTCCCTAAAAACGTCAACGGCGTGGACACCAAAAACCACAGCGCGCAAATCTGAAGCAACGTGGCGAACGGCGCGGCGCCCGCGCTTACGACGAACAAAAGAAAGTGTCAGTCCCGTGTTGGGCGTGTATTGGACTATGTATGGACAAACAGTCACCGTAATCGGTCTGAACAGTCACCAGCGTTAGAGGTAAAACAGTGTGTTGACAGATTTGGGAAAGCCCGAACACGTACCTTCGCTGCTCCCAGACTAGCAGGTTCAACACGAAGAAAACGGCAAACGCGATCCCCGGCATCCCGATCGCCGCTTTGGTCGTGATTTTTTTCCAGTCCTGGTTGGCGAACATGCGCGCGACCCTACGATAAATAAAAGAAAGTGTCAGTCTTTCGTAATGTGAGTGAGTAATTAATCTGGACAATCGGCAAAACATTGTGTTCGGATTTGGGAAAGCCCCACCACGTACCTCGCCACCGAGTACCCGTTCCAGAAGCCCATGGCCGTGAACAAAAGCAACGCGGCGGTCATCAGCCCGCCTCGGTTGGCGGGGGATAGGAACCCAGCAACCGCGAAACCGATGACCACGACGGTCATGCCTAGAAGTTGGCAGCCGGCGCCTACAAAGACCGCGAGCAAATCGGTGTGGGGGGGCGGGCGGAACACGTCGCCGTGCACCAGCTTCCACCCCGATTCCTCAACCACAGGGTCCTCCGCGCTTTCCTGGTTGTGACAAAGAAAGGGTTAGTCTCTCGTGATGTGTATGAGGGATTGGTATGAGTAAACAGTCAGAGTAATCGAGCCGAACAGTCGTGGTAATGGACAGAGGTAATGCGCCCTTCTGGTAAGAGTATGGGCAATCGTCAGTGAGGCGGAGCGTGTTCAATGGGAAAGGCGCTTACCAAGTCGCGCAGATTGTACTTTTGGATATCCGCCTTTAGCGTTTTCGTCAAAATCGCGGCCACCATGGCGCTTAGAAACACCACCACCAAACAGCTGTTCACCACGGAAAACCAGTGCACACCCGCGCCCGCCGCCATCTGTAGGTACACGTCCCACCGGCTCGCCCATTTTATTGGTGATTCTTTGAACACGATGTCGTACGTGAAGACGATTTCCGTGCCGACCGTAACTTGCTGCGGCGGAATCGTGTTTTCGTCGCGTTCCGTGGTTTTTCTCGACTCGGCGTCGATGGTCACGCTAGGGTGGTTCCTTTCCGTACAGCTCTTCAACGCAGGGTCTACGTCGTTCCAGGTTCCGTACGCGTGGTGCACGCTCAGGGGCGCGACTTCGAAACCCACGATGCGCGACATCTTGGCGGTGCCGAAATCGGAATGCACCAACACCGTGAACCGCAGGTGGTTGTTGACGAAAAACGACCCACCCTTGTCGGAGTCCTTGCTTCGTGTGCGTCTCTTCTTGGCTTTGAAAAGAGATGACGGTTTACTCGTGTCAGACGTACCGCTCGCGGCGGTCTTGAACCCAATCGGGAACCCGCGTTCGTACGTTGATTTGGAAACGCCGGTTTCCTCATCCACGAAATCGTTTCGCACCGCCGCGGGCAGGTTGTCCAGAATCATGTTCACCCTGTACTCGTCACTAATTGCGCCGTGAAGCGTCGTGGTTTGCGCCTTGGTCAAACCAGTCACACGACAAACAACCTTGCAGTTCTCGTCCAACCCCGTTTGCGCCTGGTAAAGCGAGTTGAAGATGCGATCGCCGCGAAGCACCTCCCCCAGGTTTTCCGCGGAGCTCACGATCCGGGGAGGCTGGCAAAACGGGAGCGAGTAGTAACCCAACGGCAGCGCGGTTTTGTCGGAAGTAAGCGAGTTGACTTTGAAGTTCACGAGGTCATCCTTTTGGGAGGGGGGAGGGGGGGGGGGGGGGTGAGCGGC
>Ga0209710_1000066_pt1 | contig 117537 bp, 116 predicted proteins | sample ArcticOcean_MG_C_5_FD_187436 | JGI IMG/M metagenome (GOLD analysis project Ga0209710, IMG submission 187436) | Marine microbial communities from western Arctic Ocean - ArcticOcean_MG_CB4_138 (SPAdes) (version 2) | ecosystem: Environmental > Aquatic > Marine > Oceanic | place: Arctic Ocean...
TTGAATTTGAGCGGACGCAAAGCCGCTTATTGGAGATGCAGAGCCATGAATATCTCGCGAAACCACATCGACCTTAATCGACTTTAGAAAAAAGTTAAACTTTGGTGCAAACAGCCCTTGTATTAGGTCTCTCTGATCATTACAATTCGCACCCTTTTTGGGGATGTCCCAAATCCAGGTAGGAAATAATGAAAACATTTAGTGCAAAAGCAGAAACAGTAGAACGCGATTGGTTTGTGGTTGACGCAGACGGAAAAACTTTAGGCCGCTTGGCGACCGAAGTGGCTTCACGTCTTCGTGGTAAGCACAAGCCAGAATTTACTCCCCATGTTGATACAGGTGATTACATTGTAATTGTTAACGCTGAGAAGATTACAGTCACTGGTAACAAGGCAAAGGGAAAAATTTATTATTCTCACACTGGTTATCCAGGTGGAATTAAAGATATTACTTTCGAAAAGTTGATCGAGAAAGCGCCTGAGCGCGTTCTTCAATCAGCTGTAAAGGGCATGTTGCCCCGCGGCCCATTGGGTCGGGAAATGTTTAGAAAGTTGAAGGTCTATGTAGGCGCGGATCATCCGCATACCGCACAGCAACCTCAAACACTCGAACTGTAACGGAAAGCGATTATGGCAGATACTCAATTTTATGGCACTGGACGTCGCAAGACATCCGCCGCACGTGTTTTCATGACTTCTGGAAACGGCAATATTAGAATCAATGACCGTAGCATCGAAGTTTACTTCGGTCGTGAAGTGGCTCGGATGATTATTAGACAGCCTTTTGAGGTTGTCGACATGGTAGAGAAGTTCGATTTAAATATCACTGTAGCCGGTGGTGGAAACTTTGGTCAGGCCGGTGCTATTCGCCACGGTATTGCTAGAGCACTCGTTAGTTATGACGAAAATCTACGATCACCTCTGCGAAAAGCTGGGTTTCTGACTCGTGATGCGCGTCAGGTTGAGCGTAAAAAGGTTGGTCTGCACAAGGCTCGTAAACGTCCGCAGTTCTCCAAGCGTTAAATTTAAGGTCATTAAGAAGCCCGACCCATTGGTCGGGCTTTTTTTTGTCCAATAAAATCAAGTAGTTAACCTATATTTACTGCAATGCTATGTTGCGTAAAAAATTGATATCCGGTAAAATCTCCGAAAGTGAAAACCTGTGCTTTTTTTTCATAAAAAACTTAAATTTTTTCTATCCTATAACCCAATTTCTATGTTGAGGAACCGCCATGAATGGTGATGTTGTCAATGAGAGCCGCCGAAAGTTTCTATTAGGTGCAACCTCCGTTGTTGGAGGAGCCGGTGTCGTGGGCGCCGCGGTCCCTTTCGTCGCTTCTTGGCAGCCTAGCGCAAAAGCGAAGGCTGCAGGAGCACCTGTAAAAGTTAATATATCCAAGCTTGAAGTAGGCGCGCGGATGGTCGTGGAATGGCGAGGAAAACCTGTTTACATCGTACGAAGAACTGCAGAAGCGCTTGCAGCCATTAGTGAGATTGGCGATGACATTTTAAGAGATGTTGATTCGCAGGAAGCGTCTCAACCAGCTTATGTTAATGGCAGTGCCCGTACTTTGGCCGGAAAAGAGGAGTACCTGATTTTAGTTGGGCTGTGTACTCACCTAGGATGCGCCCCTTTATATAGGCCTGATGTCGGTGCGGCAGATCTCGGCGGCGATTCTTGGCTCGGCGGATTTTTCTGTCCTTGTCATGGTTCTAAGTTTGATCTTTCTGGCCGAGTTTATGCGGGTGTTCCAGCACCAAAGAATCTAGAGGTCCCACCCCATATGTATGAATCAGACAATATCGTAATTATTGGCGTCGACGCGGAGGTTGCATAATCATGAGTGAAGAAAAAGGATTTGCCGTCTGGTTAGATTCTCGAATGCCTACGCTGAAGATCTTGTGGAACGACCACATGGCGAAGTATTACGCGCCGAAGAACTTTAATTTCTGGTACTACTTTGGTGTGCTTGCCATGGTCGTATTGGTTATTCAGCTAGTGACTGGTGTTTGGCTTTTGATGAGTTACCAAGGATCTGCAGAACAGGCATTTGCCTCTGTGGAATATATTATGCGTGACGTTGAGCTGGGTTGGGTGATTCGCTATGCCCACTCTACCGGCGCATCCATGTTTTTTCTTGTCGTCTACATGCATATGTTCCGCGGATTGATGTATGGCTCTTACAAGCCACCACGTGAATTAGTGTGGATTTTTGGAATGACAATCTATGTCGCGCTTATGGCCGAGGCCTTCATGGGGTACGTACTACCTTGGGGACAGATGTCCTACTGGGGTGCACAGGTTATTATCTCTTTGGTAGGGGCAATTCCTGTAGTGGGAGAAGACCTCACGACTTGGGTGCGTGGAGATTATTTGATCTCTGGGATTACGCTAAATCGCTTTATGTCTCTGCATGTTGTCGCGATACCGATCATATTAATAGCGCTGGTTTTAATGCATATTATTGCCTTGCATGACGTAGGCTCGAACAACCCTGATGGCGTTAGCATCAAAAAATATAAGGATGAAGAGGGGAATCCGATTGATGGGCTTCCATTCTTTCCTTACTTTGTGATCCACGACCTCGTGCCGATTGTGGTCTTTTTGTTAGTGTTCTGTACTATCTTATTCTTTATGCCGGAGATGGGTGGTTATTTCTTAGAGTATGCTAACTTTGAGATAGCCAATGGGCTCAAGACGCCAGAGCATATAGCGCCAGTCTGGTACTTTACACCGTTCTATTCGATGCTTCGAGCGGTGCCAGACAAACTAGGTGGCTTTATCGTTATGGCTGCCGCCATTGCCATTTTATACGTTCTTCCTTGGTTAGATCGTAGTCCGGTGCGCTCCATTCGATATAAGGGAACGTTCAGTCGAGTGGCTTTGCTGGTCCTAGCAGCGGTGTTTATTATCCTTGGTTACTTAGGGGTTAAAGCGCCGACAGAAGGGCGTACGATCCTTACACAAATTTGTACCGCTTTATACTTTAGCTACTTTATTGGTATCTACTTTTGGACAAAAATCGAGAAGACTAAACCAGAGCCGGACCGAATAACGATGGATGGCGGTATGGGGTTTGCTAAAACGTTTGGTGCAGTTTTGATCGTTGCACTTATGGTCATCATACCGATTAAGGTCGTTGGGGCAGAGAGTAACTATTCTTGTGGAACTATTGACTGTGATCCCTTTGAAGCCGAGCTTAGTAACGACGCCTCATTGCAAAATGGCGCTAAGTTGGCGGTGAATTACTGTATGGGATGCCACTCATTTAAATATTCTCGCTGGCAGAGAGTGGCCGATGATATAGGCATCCCCCATGGAATTATGATGGATAATATGGTATTCACCGGACAGAAAATTGGTGAGTTGATGGATATTGCAATGCCGCCCGAAGAGTCTAAGTCGTGGTTTGGTGCTGTTCCTCCAGATCTAACGCTCGTTGCTCGAGCTAGGTCACCAGAATGGGTCTACACCTACCTTAGAAATTTTTATAAAGATGATTCTCGACCCTTAGGTGTCAATAATAAGGTCTATAAAGACGTCGGTATGCCTCATGCGCTTTTGGATCTGCAAGGTCTTCCAGAGTGCGGTTTTGGTCAAGCTGTGTCAGTTTATGGCGGTCTCAAAAGAGATCTTATAACGGGCGAAGATATACTCGACGATCCTTGTGGTCGATATAACATAGAGCAAACAGGAACTTTAACACCTGAAGAGTTTGATGTAGCTGTGTTCGATTTGGTGAATTTTTTAACCTATGTCGCGGAGCCAATGGCTGAAGAGCGGAAACATATAGGTAAACTGGTCATCTTATTTCTGCTACTATTGTTAGTGTTCGTTGTATTGCTGAATAGAGAATACTGGAAAGGTATTCACTAGGTCCCTGAGCATTATTGCAATTTAGCTCATTTTTACGATTTTCTCATTTGGGGGACAAGTAGTCTCTCAGTTTTGTACTACTAATTAAATATTCCTTGAGAGGTATGTGTGCGCCGTTCTTCAATGACATTATTTTCAGATCCGACTTGCCAATATAGCCATCGCGTTCGTATTGTACTCGCAGAGAAAGGCGTCACTGTCGAGATCGAAGATACAGACCCTAAGTCCGTTTCCGAAGAAATACTCGAAGCCAACCCATACGGCACGCTCCCAACATTAGTTGATCGTGATCTTGCGCTTTATGAGTCGAAGGTGATCATGGAATACCTTGATGAGCGCTTTCCTCACCCACCACTGCTCCCTGTTTATCCTGTAGCTAGGGCAGAAAGTCGGTTATGGATCTATCGAATTGAGAGAGATTGGTGTGGCTTACTAGATGAGATTAGGTTGAATCCTGAAGGTAAAAAAGCGGACGATGCCCGAAAAGAGTTTCGTGACTCCTTAATCACTGTGGCCAGTATTTTTGATGAAATGCCCTACTTTATGAGTGAAGAGTTCACCCTTGTAGACTGCTGTTTGGCACCTATGCTTTGGCGACTGCCTGAGCTTGGCATATCCTTGCCGAGCAATCGTCAGGTGAAGCCGCTGTTAGATTATATGGATCGCTTATTTGAGCGGCCTTCTTTCCAAGAAAGTCTGACTGATCTAGAGAGAGAGATTCGCGAGTAAGAATGCGACTTTAATATGCACTCTAACCGTCCCTATTTGCTGAAAGCATTTTTTGACTGGATCGTCGACAATCAATGTACGCCCTACATTATTGTCGACGCCTATCATGAGGGTGTGGAAGTTCCGCAAGAATTCGTCAAGGATGGGCAAATTGTACTCAATATTGCACCTCGTGCCGTTTCTGATTTTGTTATTAATGATGTTGCTGTTGAATTTTCCACTCGCTTTAATGGCATGCCGATCAACTTATATCTCCCTACTTTATCCATCATAGGTATTTATGCCCAAGAGAATGGTAAAGGTATGATGTTTGAACATGAAGAAGGTGTCGAACCACCACCAAGGCCACCTAAAATCGTCAAGGGCAATAGTAGCTCTACGCCTGATAAAACTGCGTCGCCAATCAAACTAAAGCCATCTCTAAGAGTCGTTAAGTAGACCGTTTTTATATCTATTAAAAAGGAGCTCTCAATGTCTAACCCAATTGCTATATTATCCGCTGTTCGGACCCCTATCGGAGGAATGATGGGCGGTCTCTCGACGCTTTCAGCGCCAGATCTTGGCGCTATCGCAATCGCTGCGGCGATCGAAAAAAGTGGAATACAGTCTTCTCAGATTGAGGAGGTCCTAATGGGTTGCGTCTTGACTGCGGGTCAGGGCCAGGCGCCTGCTAGGCAAGCGGCGCTTAAAGCAGGGCTTTCTAATACCACCTCCTGCACGACGGTTAATAAGGTTTGTGGGTCCGCAATGAAGTCCATTATGCTGGCTGGAAACTCACTCCGCTCTGGTCAGATAGAGTTAGCGGTTGCTGGTGGAATGGAAAGCATGAGTAAGGCACCTTATCTGTTACCTCAGGCTCGCCAGGGTTATCGGTTTGGCCATGCGCAAATGTTGGATCATATGCAATACGACGGTTTGCAAGATGCTTATCAAGATGTGGCGATGGGAGTTTTTGCAGAAACGTGCGCTAATAAATATCAATTCAGCCGGGAGATGCAAGACACTTACGCCCTAGAATCATTACGTCGTGCCAATCAGGCGATCGATCAAAATCACTTTGTGAATGAAATAACCTCAGTGACGATAGAGTCTCGCCGTGGCAGTGTAGTTGTGAATGTTGATGAGCAGCCAGGCAAAGGTCGACCTGAAAAAATTCCGCAGTTAAAACCTGCCTTCCAAAAAAATGGAACTGTCACTGCCGCTAATGCAAGTTCAATTTCCGATGGGGCGGCGGTACTGACATTAATGATGGCGGACAAGGCAGCTGTTCAAGGCCTTAAACCCATCGCCCTAATTCATGGCTACGACGAGTCAGCTCATGAACCGGAGTGGTTTACTACGGCACCAGTGACAGCGATTCAGAATACTCTAGAGCGAGTTGGATGGACGCTTGATGAGGTCGATTTGTGGGAGATCAACGAGGCTTTTGCGGTAGTGCCTATGGCCGCGATGTATGAGCTTGGTATCCCTCATGAGAAACTTAATGTGAATGGCGGTGCTTGTGCCTTGGGGCATCCAATAGGTGCTAGCGGTGCGCGCATAGTGGTCAGTCTAATCCACGCAATGATCCGGCGCGGTGACAAGAAAGGTATGGCTAGCCTCTGCATTGGTGGTGGAGAAGCTACTGCTATGGCGATTGAGATAGTTTAAAGCGCTATGAAATAAGACTAGTTTTTATTTCACATATTCGAGGCATTTAACGACTTGACGGACCCCGCTAGTGTTGCGTGCTGTCTCCGCGGCCAGATCGCCGGCAGCCTCAGAAACAGTTCCCAGTAGATAGACAACGCTATCCTCAGTGACTACCGTAAGGTCAGAGTAATTAACCGCGCTGTTGAATGCTAATTTAGTTTTTATCTTTCCGCTAATAATACTGTCGTTAGTTCGCGAAATGATGGATGTTTTTCCACGCACTTGTAATTCGTTATAGACTTGACGAACGCGAGTATATTCTCGCGCCACATCACCGGCCAGGATCTTCAACGTAGCACTAGGCACCTCGCCTGTCAGTAAAACCAAACCGTTGAACACTGAAATATTGATGTGTGCTATCTTCAATTCTGGATCGGCTTTTTTAAGATTCACACCAATCAAGGTTGCCATCTTGGTGTCGTCAATGTCGGTACCGAGCGTGCGGCCAGCTGGATCCGGTTTGAATGGCTCAGTTGTTAGTTTGTTAACGACTGAGGTACAACCCGTGAGTAAGGTAATCAAGCTAAATATCATAACGAACTGACGCATCTACGATCCTCCAAAAATTTTATCATCAACCAAAGAGCACAAGCATTGCACTATCTGGAACTGAGCGAGTAAGGACAAATGACCCGAAAAATTAGCGACACTGATATGCACATCAGCGTACCCAATTGAATCTATCAACTGATCATCATTTCCACTGGACAATAGCACTATCGACATACCTTTTTCAATGGCAGACTCTACGACTTTTAAGAGTTTTGGGTTATTATCGCCGGCACTGGCTATTACTAATAAATCATTGCTACGGGCATGGATATTTAAAACATCAGAATACATATCTTGATTAGTACTTTGATGACACAAATCATGGATATTCAACGCAGGGAAACCTGGTCTTTCGATTTCAAAGCCTGCAGTAAGATAATCGCATAAAAGCTTAGCGATCAAACTCCCGGATTTTTCGCCACAAGCAAAAATAGTGCCGCCTGTGAGTAAAGTCTTACTTACTGTTTCCGCTGCATTCGTCATTGAATCTGAAAAAAGATCGCCCACTACCATTGTAGTTTCGATCATATTTTGAAATTGGCTAAATATTTTTTCTTTCATTATTTAAAACGAAATTTCCGGTAAGGTTGGTATTGTTATTACAAACAAATCACTAAAGAACCGACGTTGTTAGTCAAATATCACGTTCTCGATCCAGTTTACACTATAAAGCTCCCGCCTACTTAAATCCCCCGATAACGCGACCACATCGAATCGGGCGGCAGTATTGTTGGTTAATCTATGAGCTTGCATGTATGCCGCGGCCGCTGCTTTTAGTCTCTGATACTTTATTGCAGTAATCGATGCCTCTGCGCCGCCGAAGAGTGCCGACTTTCGAAAACGTACCTCCACGAAAACGAGTTGCTTGCCATCGCGCATTATTATATCAATCTCCCCCACGTCGAGTATTAAAGTTTCGCTCGACCGGAGTGAGGCCTTTTAAGAGCAAATAACCATAGGCAATTTTCTCGGCTTTTATACCTGAGGCGGATATCTCTTTCTGCTGGTTGGGCTTGCCAGTGAAATCCATTTCACAGCTCCTTTTAAACGTTGTGTAATTAGGGTGTCAATGGGCGCGCATTGCCTTGTTGAAATTCGCCCCATTGTGCTTTCCGTTTAACAATTCCGTCTTCAAGAGTGAGGATTCCTGTTGATCCAAATAACGGCATTTTTGGCTCTAGCTCCAGGTTATTTATATTACGGTGAACCAAAAAGGTGTCATAGCCCATCGCATAAAGTTGCCGATATGCTGTGTGCATAGATGTGTCAGAGCTGAGTTCGGCGCTCAGATGTCCTGAAAAGGTCCACGGCATAGCAGTAAATTTTATGCCACTAAGGTCTCTGTCTAGATCTGACCGTTGAATGCCATTATAAATTTTCGAGCTCGAATAGACGGGTAAACCCGATGCATACAGAAATTCCAATGCGGGCTTGATTTGCCGAGCCCTGTCCGGGTATCCCAACAACACAACGAAATCTATATCCTGACGACGACGAGGGGTATAGATAACCTGACTGTTTACAAAACGTCTCAGTTCAATACCACGCTTTTCACTCAAATCTATTTGAAGAGGAGGTTTAAGAAACTTAGTAAAGTCCTTTACTGAATCAGAGTATAAAGACGAGCTAACAACACGCCCACCTCTGGCTTTCCATTTTTTTGTAAAATAATCGCTAGTCTGTTGTCCCCAGTTCTGCTCAGGAGCAATTAAAAATACTGATCTGTGACCTTGATTCCATGCTTTATCCGAGATCTGATCCATTTCATCTCGCGCTGAATTGCCAAACTGAAATAGATTTAATGATTGATAGGACTGCTCATTCTCAATGCGATTCAAACTAATTGTAGGTACTTTAAGGATTGGCATATTCATCAATGCTTTTACTTCAGCTTCACGAATGCCACCTATAACCATCTCCGCACCCTCTTCTAATGCATTGCTATAGGCCTGCTCGATGGTTAGCGAAGAAGTGTCATGGATTCTTACCGTTGGTGGTGAGCTATTCTTCTGCTGGTAAAGTTGATAATAGGCTTCCATAAAACCATCTAAGAATGTTGAGCTGGGTCCTTTATACTGACCTTGAAGAGGTAGTAAAATGGCAATCTGACTAGGTGATGAGTGGTTGAGGCTTTGCTTGAACCAAGAGGGATTAACTATAGCTGCGGGATGATTAAAATGGATTGCTTTCCATTCAGCGAACTGTGATTTTTGCATTTGACGATTATTTTGATAACGACGATTAGCATCTGCTAGTTGGCACCAGCCAGCCAGCGCCTTATCGGCGTTGTCCTGACAAGCCTGCAAATTGCTAGATGTTTGTGTCGCTAATTGACGCCAAATTTTATTGTGAACATTGGTAATATCAGCGTTATTTTCTAGTAATGCGCTGAGCGCTATAGAGTCGCTGATACTGGCTATACCGTCACCCAGTTGAGCATTTATATCGCTGCGTAAACTAAGCACTCGACGACGATATTGCTGCCCGAAATATAATTGTAGATCTAGAAAGCGCTGATTATCAATATTGAAAAGTGCTGCAGTTGGGTCGTTAAACTGTAAATTCAATTCGACGCTAATAAGAGAGAACTCGACAAATAACTGATCGTCAATATTATCTGTATTTACCAGTAACAGTGACTCAGCGCTTCTTTTAAGATTACCGTTTTGAGCGAACATAATTGCAACATCAAGCAGAGCTTTGTCGGGGGCTTCCAGCTGTTGCGCTTCACTAAATAAAAGCTCTATTTTCTGGTCTACGGTTATATCTACAGATTTAGAGATATAGGCAACGGGAACTCTGCCACTTTCGTTAGTTGCTGTTGGCGCACAACCGCTAATAAAGGCTAAGATACACCCTAAATAAATAATCTGTGAAAGAAATTGGTTGCCCATGAGTTCAAATCAATCCGGTACGTTATATGTTGTTGCCACGCCAATCGGCAATCTAGGCGATATGGTACCTCGCGCGGTCCAGACTCTCCAGTCTGTTAGTGTAATTGCCTGCGAGGATACCCGCCACAGTAAAAAGCTGTTGGAGCATTTTAGTATCGATACGCCTTGCATTGCGTACCATGACCACACTGATCAAAGGAGTGCTAATAAAATTCTCACCCGTCTGGGCGGTGGTGAAGATGTTGCGTTAATTTCGGATGCGGGTACACCACTTATTTCGGACCCTGGCTACCGGCTGGTTGCACAAGCGCGCAGCCAAGGCGTTTCGGTTATTCCTATCCCTGGAGCGTGTGCGGCTATTTCCGCCTTAAGTGTTTCTGGCCTACCCACCGACAAATTTCGTTTTGTTGGGTTTTTAGCCGCAAAGACAGCGCAACGTAAAAATATTTTAGAAACACTTAAGTCTGTACCTGACACTCTGGTCTTCTACGAGGCACCACACAGAATCTGCGCCACTCTTAAGGATCTAATTGATGTTTTTGGCTCCGACCGTATTGCTTTTATGGCAAGAGAAATCACTAAAACCTTTGAAACCTATATCTATGGAACTATCGGTGAGCTGTTCGAAAAAGTTAGCGCTGATAGCAACCAGCAGAGAGGCGAAATCGTTTTAGTACTAGCAGGAAACGTTGTTAGCAACGATAGCTTATCTGCAGATGCTGAAAAAATTCTGAAATTGTTAATTAGAGAACTGCCGCTCGCAAAAGCGGCGTCTCTTGCCGCCAAAATTACTGGCGGCGATAAAAAGCAACTTTATCAGCTGGCCTTAACACTACAGAATAAGTAGCTCTTAAACAGAGTTACTTGGCCGCATGAATATCTGCGACGGTCAATGCCGTCATGTTAAAGATACCGCGCGATGAAACTGACGGAATAACAATGTGAGCAGGTTTGCGGAAGCCATTAATGAATGGGCCTATCAGTAGGGCATCAGTTAACGAGCGGATTAGACCCATTGCGATGTTGGCCGAGTCCAAACTTGGCATAACTAATACATTGGCACGACCTTCTAGGTTTGCCTGGGAATAAATGGTATCCCTTAGTGCTGGATTCAATGCGCTTAATACATGCATTTCACCATCAATCTGCAACTCGGGATATTTTTTGCGTAATAATTCTGATGCTGTACGCATCTTCTTTGCCGAGCCGGCATTGGAAGTGCCGAAATTTGAGTGCGACAACAATGCAACCTTTGGTTCGATGCCAAAGCGCGCCACTAAATCAACACTGGCTTCGGTTATCTTTACTAAATCTTCGGCAGAAGGGTCAACATTCATGGCAGTATCTGCCAAGAATAGTGGGCCATCGGGCATTAATAACACCGCAGCGGAGGAGACTAACTGGTTCGGATCTTCAGGGCCGAGCAAATGCATAATTTCTCTCAGATGGAAATCGAAACGACCCACCTTGCCGCAGATAAGGCCGTCTGCATCATCATTAGCCACCATAACAGCAGCAATTGCAGTGTTGTCATCACGCATAATCTTTCGTGCAGCGGCGACTGAAACGCCATCTCTCCCAACCATCTGATGGTATAGAGCGGCATACTCTTCATACTTTTCGTTGTCATCTGGATTAAAAATCTCTACCTGCTGATCAAGATCAATGCGCAAGCCAAGTCGATCAATTTTCTCTGCCATCCGATCTCGGGCGCCGATCAAAACTGGAGTAGCGATACCTTCATCAATAACAGCCTGGACTGCTAAAAGCACATCTTCATTTTCACCCTCTGCATAAACGATTCGTGCTGGGGATTTTTTTGCAACCTCAATAATAGGCTGCATAAAAAGACCCGCTTGATTGACGAATTCATGCAACGTTTGTTTGTATGCTTCTAAGTCCTCGATTGGTCTAGTGGCGACACCACTGGCCATGGCAGCCTTTACTACAGCCATCGGGACCACCTCTATTAAGCGCGGATCAAAGGCTTTTGGAATCAGATACTCTGGGCCAAACGTGAGTTTTTCATCAGCATAGGCCGCAGCAACAACGTCTGATGTTTCCATCGTAGCAAGATCAGCAATAGCACGAACCGCAGCCATTTTCATCTCTTCGTTGATGGTTGAGGCGCCACAATCTAGAGCGCCACGAAAGATAAATGGGAAGCACAAAACGTTATTGACCTGGTTGGGGTAATCTGAGCGACCTGTGGCTAAAATTGCATCCGGACGGGCAGCTATAGCGTCTTCGGGCATAATTTCTGGAATTGGATTAGACATGGCCAAAATAATAGGTTTTTCACCCATTTTTTTCAGTAGATCACCATTAAGAACCCCCGGGCCTGAGAGGCCCATAAATAGATCTGCGCCCACAATGGCGTCTTCGATAGTACGATCACTGGTTTCTATTGCATAGTCTTCTTTCCAGGGGTTCATGCCTTTCGTACGACCTTTATAGATAACACCGGTACGATCAATCATTCGAACATTTTTCTTCTGAAGTCCCATACTAACCAGTAAGTCGACACAGGCAATACTGGCAGCACCCGCACCAGAGACTACCAGTTTCACGTCTTCAAATTTCTTTTCTACAATACGAAGACCATTGTAAATAGCCGCGGCAGCGACAATGGCAGTCCCATGTTGATCGTCATGAAACACCGGAATCTTCATCCGTTGTCGAAGTTTTTCTTCAACCATAAAACATTCGGGCGCTTTAATATCTTCTAGATTAATACCCCCAAAGGTTGGTTCGAGTGATGCGATAATATCGACGAGTTTGTCTACATCTGTCTCGTCAATTTCGATATCAAAAACATCAATGTTGGCGAATTTTTTGAACAGTACCGCCTTGCCTTCCATAACCGGTTTAGACGCTAGAGCACCGATATTACCCAAGCCAAGAACGGCACTACCATTGGTGATTACGCCGACTAAATTACCTCTCGCGGTAACCGATGCAACAGCAGTAGGATTTTCTTGAATGAGTTCGCAGGCATAAGCTACGCCAGGAGAATAGGCCAGAGAAAGGTCTCTTTTGTTGGCTAATGGTTTAGTTGGCCTAATCTCTAATTTTCCAGGAACTGGATGAGTATGGTATTTAAGTGCACTCTCTTTAAAGGAGTCGGTCATGGGAATATCCTGTGACGGCGTGGGAATGCGCCATTTTTTATAGGTAAGCTAAAATTTGTGGCGCATTTTAACGCTGAAGCCTCTCAAATAGCCAACTAGAATACGGTTAGGCTTGTAATTAAGACTAATTCATAAAAGAATACGCCTGCTTGAACTATTCCGTTTGCGTTTATGAAGGGCCGCTGTAGTTTTTTGCGAATACTATTTTTATTTGATTCAATAAATCAATGGATTTTGACTATTTATGACTATGCACTTTATTTTTCCTTACGCTTCAAAACCTGTATCGATCACCCAAAACATGTGTGACCACAACGGCCATATGAATGTTTTGTTTTATTCGCAAATATTTGGCGAATCTATGGATGACTTTTACGCCGGGACCTTAGGTTTCTCTGGAGAGTATTTTGACTCTGGATTCTCGTCGTTCTCGCTGGAAGACAATATCAAATATGTAAAGGAGTGTTTGTTAGATGAGATTATAGTGACGCGATACAGGCTGCACCGAGTCAATAAAAAACTGATCCATCTCACGGCGGTGATGCTTAATGAAGAAGACCAGCTGTGTGCGATTTATGAAACCATACTGGGTCATATTGATATGAAATCACGAAAAACAGCGCCAATGGCCGGGCCGTTTTTCGATAATTTGTACCAAATCATGGAAGAGCATAATCAGCGGGAAATCAATATTCCTTTAAGGCTACAGATCAAAGAAATTTGATCTAGATATATTCAGTGCATTTATAGTTTTGCGCATTGCAACCTGCCCTGTACCATGAAACATTGCGCCCTATAATAAGAATGGAGAAAAATTTTGGAAGCCTTTGTAAATTATCTGAATAGTATTATCTGGAGTTCAGCACTTATCTATCTGTGCTTGGGCACAGGCTTATATTTTTCGATCCGCACCCGCTTTTTACAGATAAGGCACTTTCGCCACATGATAGCGTTGATGTTTCAAGGCAAAAGCTCTGAATCGGGAGTGTCCTCGTTTCAGGCCTTGGCGATCTCTCTGTCTGGTCGTGTTGGCACCGGTAACATTGCAGGTGTAGCCACCGCGATTGCCATGGGCGGCCCGGGAGCGGTGTTCTGGATGTGGTTAGTAGCCTTTCTCGGCGCATCCACTGCCTATGTGGAAGCGACATTGGCGCAAATATACAAAGAAAAAGATGAAAAAGGCATGTACCGCGGTGGCCCAGCTTACTTTATCGAGAAGGCGATGGGCCAAAAATGGTATGCCTGGCTGTTTGCTGTATCCACGATTATTGCGGTTGGCTTTTGTCTACCCGGTATTCAAGCTAACAGCATTGTCGCTGCTGCTGAAAATGCCTGGGGTGTTTCGCCCGTGGTGGCGGCTTCAGTCATTGCCGTCGGTGTGGCTGCAATTGTTTTTGGTGGTGTTAGACGTATTGCGCGCTTTACCCAAGTCGTAGTGCCGGTCATGGCGCTCGGTTATATTGTCATTGCACTGCTCGTGATGTCGGCTAACTATGAAAAAATTCCAGCTATGTTTGGTTTGATTATCGACAGTGCCTTTGGCTTTGATGCTGGTTATGGTGCGATTATTGGTATGGCCATTCAGTGGGGCGTTAAACGTGGTATATATTCTAATGAGGCCGGTCAAGGAACAGCACCTCATGCCGCAGCAGCAGCAGAGGTATCTCATCCGGCTAAGCAGGGTTTAGTCCAAGCCTTCTCGGTATACATTGATACGTTCTTCGTATGCACCGCTACTGCTTTTATGATCTTACTCACTGGTCTTTACAACGTCCAAGGCCCTGACGGTGTCATGCTCTATACCGGTCTAGCCGGAGTAGAGGCAGGCCCCATTTATGTGCAAAGTGCCTTTGAGACCATATTACCGGGGTTGGGTGCTAGTCTGTTGGCAATTTCACTGTTCTTTTTCGCATTCACCACGATTTTGGCTTATTACTACATCGCCGAGACCAACGTTACTTACATTAACCGTTCAGTTCACCGTCCTTGGTTGATGATCTTTTTAAAATGGTTAGTACTTACTTCCGTCATGTACGGTGGCATCAAGTCTGCCGACCTAGCATGGGCCTTGGGTGATGTTGGCGTAGGCGTTATGGCCTGGTTAAATATAGTGGCGATCTTAATTCTGCAGCGGCCGGCATTATTGGCGCTAAAAGACTACGAGACGCAACTTAAAGACGGCATTGATCCGACGTTTGATGCAGCGGCTGTGGGTATCAAAAATGCTGATTTTTGGGTAAAAGAGAAGTAGGATAATGAAGATTTAATAAAAAGGCCGCTTACAGAGCGGCCTTTTTTATGTCACCGGTCTGAAGCCTGATTATTAATTAGTTATTTGGTGGCCAGCCACCTAATTCTTTCCAACGATTCACAATGCCACAAAAAAGCTCTGCGGTTTTGATGGTGTCATACAAGGCACTGTGCGCATCATTATTATTAAAATCGATTCCTGCGGCTTTGCAGGCTTTGGCTAATACGGTTTGCCCATAGGCAAGTCCCGCTAGGCTAGCGGTGTCAAAACAAGAAAATGGGTGAAAGGGGCTGCGCTTTATATCGCAACGATTAATGGCCGCATTCACAAAACCAAGATCAAAGTGGGCGTTGTGAGCAACCATGACCGCACGAGTACATCCAGTGTTCGATACTTCTTGACGAATGGGTTGAAAAATCTCACGAAGTGCTTCACCTTCTTCCTCGGGATCTCGATCTGGGTCGTAAAGATCAATACCAGTAAATTCTAGTGCGGCATCTTCAACAATGGCACCCGGAAAAGGCTCAATATTTTTACTGTAACTTTCTTTTATTTGTAAGTTGCCTTGACCGTCCATTTCTAGAATAACCGCAGCAATTTCTAGCAGGGCATTTTTATGAGAATTAAAGCCCCCGGTCTCTACATCAACCACAACCGGTAAAAAGCCACGGAAGCGCTTGGCCATAAATGTATCGGTCGTTTCATTAATCATATCCATTATTCCATCAGCTTCCAGTTGAGTGTGGTACCCGCGCCCAGTGGAATGACCTGGGTATCTTCAAACGGCAGGCTGTCGGGCAATTGCCAAGACTGCTTTTTCAACTCAATAGTTGTCTTATTGTGTGGTAAGCCATAAAAATCAGGACCATTGGTGCTTGCAAAAGCTTCGAGTTTGCCAAGTGCATTGGCTTGATCAAAAACTTCTGCATATAACTCTATGGCGGCATGGTGACTGAAACAGCCGGCGCAGCCACAGGCACTCTCTTTAGCCCCTTGGGTATGGGGCGCTGAATCAGTGCCTAGAAAAACTTTGTGACTGCCACTGGTGGCGATGTTAATCAATGCTTGCTGGTGAATGTCGCGTTTTAAAATAGGCAGACAGAAAAGATGAGGTCGAATACCCCCGACCAACATGTCATTTCGGTTGTATAGCAAGTGCTGTGGGGTAATAGATGCGGCGACATTATCACCGGCACTTAATACGAAATCGGCGCCTTGCTTTGTTGTAATGTGCTCCATGACGATTCTTAGTTTTGGAAACTTCGCCACGATAGACCGCAAATGACGCTCAATAAATACTGCTTCGCGATCAAAGATATCGATATCTGGAGTGGTAACTTCGCCATGCATTTGCAGCACCATGCCTACCTCTTGCATGGCCGCAAATACTGCGTGCATGTTATCAAGGTTGGTAACACCTGAGTCAGAGTTGGTGGTAGCACCGGCTGGATAATACTTGCAACCATAAATAAAGCCGCTTTCGGCAGCGGCAATGATGTCATCAGGACTGGTATTATCAGTCAGATACAGCACCATAAGTGGCTGCCAAGCAGAACCCTCAGGGCGCTGAGCAAGAATGCGTTCACGATAGTCGCGTGCTCTGTTGACGTTGATCACTGGTGGTGTAAGGTTGGGCATTATGATACCCCGGCCAAAGCCTCTTGACGCTGCTGGAACCGTGGTGCTCAAGGCCTGATTATCTCGTAAGTGGAGATGCCAGTCGTCAGGTTGGATCAGTGTTATTGTATCCATTAAAAAGGGTCCGCCGTTATCACGTGAATGCTACCGTAAATGAAGGCTGCATAATAGGTTTTGTGAAAAAGTAAGCGTAATCAATTAGCCACTAGAGCCATCTCTATGAATATAACGCTATTAACTAACCGAGATTTAGCCAGCCATTTGGCGCTAAGTTATCTGAGTAAAAGGCTCAAAGGACATAATTTCTCGTTATTTATTTCAGAAAGAGTGGGTGCTGAGCAGAAATTGCCAGCTGAGTTAGTTGAATTAGCGCTTTTTGAACGAGAACTTTTAAATGATGGGCGCCCTAGTTTTACCCAGTTAGCAGAGCAACTAGGGTGTCAGCTCCAAGACTTTGCTGATTGTGATAATCAAATTAATACGCCCACGGGATTAGGCAAAATATTATTCTCCCAACCTGATCTAATTATTTGTGTGCGCTTCGGCTTAATTCTTCAGCAACCAGTGATTGATTTACCAAGGTATGGAGTCATAAATCTTCACTCTGGCTCATTGCCGCACTATCGTGGAGTCATGGCTACTTTTCGAGCGATGTTAAATGAAGACGTAGCGGTGAGTTCGACGCTTCACTATATTGATGATTCTAAGATCGACAATGGGCCAGTCATTGGTATTGTCTCGGTACCTTTAAAAACCGAGGTTTCATACACTTTAAATGTGCTCAATTTATATTATTCTGGTTGCGAAAATTTAATCTCTGCGGTGAACCAGATTAGCCGTGGTGATCAGCTTAAACAAACAGAACAGACAAAAGAAGGCTGTTATTACAGTTTTCCAAGCGAGGAGGAGCTATCTCAGTTCCATCTTAAGGGGAATAAGTTATTCAATCGGTCGGAGATTGATACAATTAATAACTTATATGATCAATTTGAGACAAACAGTGAATCCCCAGCAGGCTTGGGTTAACATTGCGCACTTATTAAAAATCTACGAGGTTATCTAGTGTCATCAGTTAAAAAAGTTGTTTTGGCCTATTCAGGCGGTTTAGATACTTCGGTCATTGTGAAATGGCTACAAGAAGAATATAACTGTGAAGTTGTTACTTTTACAGCTGATATTGGGCAGGGCGAAGAGGTTGAGCCAGCGCGTGCAAAAGCTGAGGCTCTAGGTGTTAAAGAAATTTATATTGATGATCTGCGTGAGGAATATGCTCGGGATTTTGTATTCCCAATGTTTCGTGCCAATACCATTTACGAAGGTGAGTACTTGTTGGGAACCTCTATTGCGCGTCCACTCATCGCCAAGCGGCTCATTGAAATTGCCAACGAGACGGGTGCCGAAGCTATATCACATGGTGCCACCGGTAAAGGTAATGATCAGGTGCGCTTTGAATTAGGCGCTTATGCACTAAAGCCTGGGATAACGGTCATTGCGCCCTGGCGAGAATGGGATCTTAATTCACGTGATAAATTGATGGAATATTGTGAGGTTCATAATATCCCGGTAGAAATGAAGCGTGGTAAAAAGTCGCCCTTTTCTATGGATGCCAACTTACTGCACATCTCATATGAGGGTGGTAATCTCGAGGATCCTTGGTCTGAGGCCGAAGATGATATGTGGCGTTGGACTGTCTCGCCAGAGCAAGCGCCCGATGCACCTACTTATATGACGATTAGTTACGAGAAGGGCGATATCGTTGCCATTGACGGTACTCCCATGTCCCCAGCAACAGTTATCGAGCATTTGAATACTGTTGCCGGCGCCAATGGCATAGGGCGTTTGGACATTGTCGAAAATCGCTATGTAGGCATGAAATCTCGTGGATGTTATGAAACCCCGGCGGGTACCGTCATGATGAAGGCCCACCGCGCTATTGAATCACTGACATTGGATCGTGAGGTGGCCCATCTCAAAGATGAGTTAATGCCACGTTACGCCAAGCTTATTTATAACGGTTATTGGTGGGCGCCAGAACGAGTAATGTTGCAAACGGCAATTGATCAAAGTCAGGACGTTGTTAATGGCGATGTCCGTATTAAACTCTATAAAGGCGGTGTTAGCGTCGTCGGTAGACAGTCTAATGACAGCCTGTTTGATGCCAATATAGCGACCTTTGATGACGATGGAGGGGCATACAATCAAGCGGATGCAGAAGGCTTCATTAAACTTAATGCTCTGCGTATGCGTATTGCTGCTAATGCGGGACGAAAATTTTAAGTTGGATGGCTACATTACCCGTAGCGTGTTAAATGATATGGAATAAATTCTGGCGCAAAAATAGGATTAAATTTAGTTAAGGATTGATCAATGCCCATTAGTATTGCTGACGTTATAGATGCCCACGAGCGTATCAAGCCGCATATCCATTGCACGCCAATGCTACAGAGCTCGCAACTCAACAAATTACTGGGCTGTGAGCTAGTTTTTAAAGCCGACAATATGCAAAAAGTGGGGGCTTTTAAGGCTCGCGGAGCGTGCAATGCGGTTTTTTCCATGGATCAGGATAGCCTTAGCCGAGGCGTAGTGACACATTCCTCTGGTAACCATGGTGCTGCCCTGGCATGGGCTGCAGCTATGCGTAAAACACCCTGTACTGTAGTGATGCCTGACAATGCCCCACAAGCTAAAAAAGATGCTGTTATTAGTTATGGAGCCACTGTAGTTTTTTGTGAACCGACGATGACTGCTCGCGAAGCGACAGTCGCTACTCTTATGGAGAAGGACGGTGCTAGTCTTGTTCATCCCTATGACGATGATCTAATTATTGCAGGTCAAGGGACCGCAGCACTGGAAACTATTACACAACTTGAACAGCCTATCGACATTCTCATGGCGCCTGTTGGGGGCGGTGGTTTACTGGGTGGTTCTGCACTGGTAATCAAGCAATCACTTGGCTTTGAATCGACACAGGTCATCGGTGCTGAACCGGAGATGGCTAATGATGCTTGGCAGGGCTTTAACTCGGGTGTCAGGGTAGCTAAGTTTGTCCCTAATACCATTGCAGATGGATTGCGCGGTACCGTCGGTATCCGTAATTTTGAGATCATAACCGAGCATGTTGATAATATTTTATTAACCTCTGAAGCACGTATCGTAGAGGCGATGAAACTTATTTGGACCAGGCTAAAAATTATTGTTGAGCCATCAGCAGCAGTTCCAGTAGCTGCAATAATGGACCAACCTGATCAATTTCAAGGGCGGCGAATTGCGATCATACTCAGTGGCGGCAATTTAGATTTAGACCATCTGCCCTGGTGATGGCTGGCTGTAACTAGAGGTCTAGATGAATTACCGATACTTTATATGCGATGTTTTTACCGATCAACGTTTCAGTGGTAACCCACTAGCGGTTGTTCCCGAGGCCGAGGGACTTAGTGAGCGACTGATGCAACAGATCGCTCGGGAATTTAATTTTTCAGAGACGACCTTTGTTTTTCCTCCAGAACACGGTCAAACGAGAAAAGTCCGTATATTTACTCCAGTCCGCGAAATCCCCTTTGCGGGTCACCCTAATATTGGAACAGCTTTTGTACTGGCTCACGATGGTGCCCTAGGTAACATTGATAGTGGACTGGAGGTCGTCTTTGAAGAGGCGGCAGGGTTTGTTCCGATTAGTATTAATAAACGTGATGACGGACTGATTAGTTGCGAACTCAATGCACCAGAACCACTGTGGTTAGGTAAAACTGTGTCTAAGACGGTTATTGCTAACATTCTGAATCTAGATGCGGGTGATATTCTTTGTGACACTCATGAGCCTCAAGAGGCTTCTGTGGGCTTAGCCTTTTTGTTCGTCGAAATTGCCTCACACGAGGCGATGAAAAAAGCGAAGATTAATCTAGAGGCGCTGAGTGTTTTGTCAGATCAAGGCGTGGTTCCCCATATTCATCTGTACTTTCAAAGTCATGATGAATTTGACGTCAGAGTCAGAATGTTTGCGCCTCTTGATGGTGTTTTGGAAGATCCCGCAACGGGAAGTGCTAACTGCGCGTTGGTAGCCTTACTCAGTCACTTTAATCCGGCTACTGAGGGTGACTTCAATTGGCGTATATCACAGGGTGCTGAGATAGGGCGGCCAAGTGTGTTAAACGGTCGAACCGAAAAGCGCGAGGGTGGCATTACCGGCGTTTGGATCGCCGGAAACACCGTTTTGGTCAGCGAAGGTATTCTTCAACTTTAGGCATCACAGATCGGTTGAAGTTTGTGCGATTGAGCCTTAATATGAAGTCCCGGTAACGACAGCTGTCCGAACAGCGTGAAGGACGATTACCCATCAATACAACATTATTCGCCAAAACAATAATAAGGAAAAATTATGTTTAGTCACGTTATGCTCGGTGCCAATGACATCGATGAAGCTAAAGTATTTTACGACGCCACCTTGGGAGCCATTGGCCACAAACCAGGAATGATTGATCCCAAAGGTCGTTGTTTATATATCGCTGATGGTAGCATTCTCCTTTTGAGCAAACCCATCGATGGCGAGTCTGCCAGCCACGGTAATGGTAGCACTATGGGATTTGCAGTAGATAGCCCAGAAGCGGCAGATGCGTGGCATGCAGCGGGGATCGCTAATGGCGGAACGGCTTGTGAAGATGCTCCTGGTGTCCGTGATGGGGGTCCAATGAGTATGTATCTAGCTTATCTGCGTGATCCTTCAGGGAATAAAATTTGCGCCATGTACCGAATGCCGTAACGTTATAAAAAAGTAATATGTAAGAATGTACTCTCGATCACTATAGGTAATCTATGGTGTCGAGGGTGCTACACTAACTCTTTTATTAACCTGCTTATTTACCATGTCAAAATCAGCACAACCTCTTTTCCATTTAGCGTTTCCGGTCACTGACTTAGAGCAAGCGCGCAGTTTTTATGGCGACTTGTTGGGTTGCTCAACGGGTCGCGAATCCGATCGCTGGATTGACTTTAACTTTTTTGGTCATCAGCTCGTGGCACATTTAGTATCACCCGAAGATCATCCAGCGGCGGCAACCAATGCCGTAGACGGCCACGCTGTGCCGGCCTCTCATTTTGGAGTGATCTTGGATTGGGATGTCTATGAAACATTTGTAGCACGATTACAGGCTACAAAAGTCGAGTTTGTTATAGAGCCTTATCTGCGCTTTGAAGGTCGCAGGGGGGAGCAGGCTACATTATTTCTGCATGACCCCAGCAATAACTATTTAGAGTTTAAAGCCTTCCGTGACATAGACATGTTGTTCGACAAGGATATCGATAGCTACTAGATAGTATTAGTTAACTAATGTGCCCCGTTGTACGCACTCTTTTTGCCCCTTTGATTACTTTTTCGCGCTCAGCATCTGCTCGGTTTTTAGCGATATTGTCGAACATGTTTTTTAACGCAATGAGTAAGCCTGTGACTAAAAATGCGCCGGGCGGCAAAACAAACACCAAAAAACTGTAGTTCTCACCAAATGGCTGGATAAGCCAGTTGGTTGCGATGGTACCGAACAACAGATTCATGTCGACGAATAAGGTGCCTTGCCCAAGTAACTCTCGGGTGGCCCCTAAAACAACCAGCACAAGCAAAAACCCAAAGCCCATCATCAAACCATCTAGGGCCGCTAAGCCGACTGGATTTTTACTAGCAAAAGCTTCGGCGCGGCCCAGAATGGCACAATTGGTGACGATCAAGGGAACGAAAATACCGAGTATCTGATACAGCTCATAGGTATAGGCTTTCATCAGCATTTCAGTACAGGTAACGAATGACGCAATAATCATAACGAATACTGGTAGCCGCACGGCATCACCAACATGGTTACGAATAAGAGAGACGATGGTATTGGAACCCACGAGCACTAGTAGTGTTGCCAGGCCTAATCCAAGGGCGTTGGCGACCGTAGAGGTGACTGCCAGCAGTGGGCAAAGTCCAAGTAGCTGCACCAGTGCGGGGTTGTTGCGCCATACACCGTTAGCGGTGATCTCTTTAACAGTTGATTGAGTCATTTTAAACTCTGTATTTCAGAAGATTGATCTAACGCTAACAGTCTCGACTTGTCTTGTTCAAAGTATTTAAGTGTGTTGACCAGCTGATTGATGACGGCTCTGGGTGTAATCGTTGCACCAGTGAACTGATCAAACGCGCCGCCATTTTTTTTAACCGCCCAAGCAGATGTCGGGGTATTTTTAAGAGAATGGCCATTAAAGTCCAGAATCCAATTACTCTTACGTAACTCAATTTTATCACCTAAACCTGGGGTTTCACGATGGTCAACGACCCTCACCCCAGCGATGCTTCCATCAACATTCACACCGACAATCATTGCAATATTACCGCTATATCCATCAGGGCTAACGGTAGGGATAATCGCCGCTATGGGGGTATTGTTGCTGCGAGCGATATAGATATCACCACCCTCATCGAGACCAAGTAGTGACCAGAATTGCTCGGGAATGGGTCTAGTGTCGAGTAAAAGATCATTGTCGTGCCGATTTGGAGGCACTATTTCAAGCAGAGCCTTTTGAGCGGCGACTCTTTCAGCATGGGCAATGCGGTCAGCGGTGAGGTTATTGATCGATGACAGTAATAATGCGGTTATTAAGGCAAATAATGCTAGTGCAACAGCATTTTGACGGACCGACTGTAAGATCATTCGCTCTTCTCCTTTGCTGTAGCGCGTCGGCTTTTATCATGGCCATAGGTTCTGGGTACGGTGTAATTATCAATAAAGGGTGCAGCAAAATTACCCAGTAGCACTGCAAATGCAACAGCATCGGGATAGCTTCCCCAGGCCCGAATAACATAAACAAGCAGGCCGATTAAAGCGCCATAGATCAGACGACCACGGTTGCTAACGGTGGAGGAAACTGGATCAGTGACGATAAAAAAGGCGCCTAGCATAGAGGCACCACTAAACAGGTGCATAATGGGCGATCCTGGACTGTTTGAACTACCACCATCCCAGAATAGCATTGACATTAACGCCAACGTCCCGAGCATTGCCATGGGGCCATGCCAGGTAAAAACACGTGCTTTTAGCAAGGCTAGACCACCGATTAAAAACGCCACATTAGCCCATTCCCAGCCAACTCCAGCAAAGCTGGCGCGGCTAAATAGCGTATTATTCTGATAGATTTGCTCAACCAGTAACCCATCATTATGCTTGAATAGGTCCAGTGGTGTGGCTCCCGTTACGCCGTCCACTGGGCTATTGTCAGTGAACACAATAGCCAATGACTCCAATAGTCCTGGATGGCTAATGTCGGCGGCAAGTAAAGAGATGGGCGTAACCCAAGTTGTCATCTCTATGGGGAACGAAATTAAGGCGACAACATAGCCGACCATTGCCGGATTAAAAGGGTTAAACCCTAGTCCACCGTATAGCTGCTTTGCGATGACAATTGAAAAGACGGTCGCTACAACGACTAGCCACCACGGTGCTAGAGGTGGCAATGCAATCGCTAAAAGCACTGCGGTGACCACTGCGCTGTAATCACGCAGATAAAAGTCGATCGGTCGGTTGCGCAGTTTAAGAACTAACGCCTCAGCAGAAATGGCTGAAAGAGTCGCTATTAATAGATTAATTAATAGACCCCACCCAAATTGATACGTTAGTACTAAGAAGCCCGGTAAGGTCGCTAAAACAACCAACTGCATAATCTCACCCGTTTTTTGACGAGCATGACCATGAGGTGAGCTTACTTGCTTAAAGACCATCAGTGACTTACCTCGGTCAGACGCTGTGTAGTTTGCTCAACTTTGCGCCGCGCAGCTTCAACGCTGGCCAATTGCTGCGCTTGTTGATGTGCACTCCCTTTGTTGGTAACTTGAACCAGCCGCTGTTGAGCTTCTTCCAAGCGCATTTGTGCCGCCAGCAATGTGCGTTGCAATTTAGCTTTTTGTTGCTCCGGTGATGCCTGTTTGGTAATTCCGCGTAGTTGCGCGGCTTTTATGATATCGGCAGCGGATGACCCAGTTGATTGTGTTGCAGATGGGGACATTTTTTTAGCTTGCTCAGTATTTAGTCGGCGGGCTTCGCGTTTAGATTCTCGAGCAATGTCTGCTTTTTCGAGCCTGACTTGCCTAAATTCAAAGCGTTCACGAGAGATCGCGGCAGTTGCCTTGGCAGCAAGAGCATTAGTGATATCACCTTTACTGCTCCGGTAATACTGTACTAATGGGATATTGCTAGGGCAGACATAGGAGCAGGCACCGCACTCGATACAATCAAAAAGGTTATGAGATTGTAGGCGCTCATGATCCTTCGCTCGGGAGTACCAATAGAGTTGTTGAGGCAGTAATGATGCTGGACAGGCCTCCGAGCAAAGGCCGCAGCGAATGCATGGTTGTGGAGGTTCGTCATCAGGTATTTCGGTATGACTTGGTGCCAGAATACACGTGCTAGTCTTGATCAGGGGTACTTCGCTAGAAGCGAGGCTGAAACCCATCATTGGGCCACCCATGATGAGCCTGCTACACAGAGCTTGGTCAAAATTGTTATGTTGAAGGAGGTGGCTTACCGGCGTACCGATTAAAATCTCATAATTGCGATTAACACCGCAAGCCTCACCGGCGAGGGTAGTGATTCGTGAGATAAGTGGCTCACCATCGATCACCGCACGCTTGATGGCAAACGCAGTGCCGCTGTTTAGGCAGACCATGCCAAGGTCAGCTGGTAATTGCCCACTGGGGACCTCTTTACCGGTGAGAATATAGATCAGTTGTTTTTCGCCGCCAGAGGGGTACTTGGTCGGAAAATACACCACCTCAATACCAGTGCCTTGGCAGTGCTGATTAAGCGCGTCAATAGCTTCGGGTTTATTATTTTCAATACCAATTAAAATCGTCTTTGGTTTACCCAGTAGATGACTAACGATGTCGATACCTTGAATAATCTGATCAGCACGCTCGCGGATGAGTATATCGTCAGCGGTAATATAAGGTTCACATTCAGTTGCGTTAATAATCAATGTATCTATGGGCTTTTTTGTTCCGCTATCAAGCTTGATTGCCGATGGAAAGCCAGCGCCGCCGAGGCCTGCAATACCTGCATCGGCGATTAGATCGCGGAGTTGCATAGCACTTGCCTGCTGATAGTTTGGATAGCTTACACGCTCTATCCAGCGATCTTCACCGTCACAGGTAATCTCTATGCAGACCGCCGACATCCCCGATGGATGAGCTACGGACCGCTCTTCAATAGCCGTTATCCAGCCGGAGCTAGGCGCATGAACGGCTGCACTAATGCCAGAGCTAGCAGAAGCCAGTTTTTGCCCTTTGAGAACTTTTTCACCCACTACAACACAAGTTTTTGCCGCGGTACCGGCATGTTGTGTAAGCGGTAATATAAGCTTTTCAGGCAGAGGCAAGTGACCGATATTTTTGGTGAGCGATTGCTCTTTATTGTCTGGCGGATGAACGCCGCCGGGCGTATTCCATGTCTGTCTCATGCGGCGTCCTCATGCATTCCGGAGGCCGTTGTGGCGATTAAATCAGCAGAATGTTCAGGTGCAGACCATTGCCATTGATGAATGTTTTCTATAATCGGTAGCATGTCGATGCAATCTACAGGGCATGGTTCAACACAGAGGTCACAACCAGTGCACTCATCTGCAATGACTGTATGCATTAGCTTTGCGGCGCCTAATATGGCATCGACAGGACAGGCTTGAATGCACTTAGTACAGCCGATACATTCGTCTTCTCGAATGTAAGCAATGGTTCTGATTTCCTCTTCACCATGCTCCTCATCTAGACTCGGTGCTGAGATATCCAATAAATTGGCGATTGCATTAATCGTTGATTGGCCTCCGGGGGGACATTTGTTAATGGCATCTCCATCAGCGATAGATTGAGCATAGGGACGGCATCCTGGAAAGCCACATTGGCCACACTGTGTTTGAGGTAACAGCTCATCAAGTTGCTGAACAATAGGATCGCTCCCGACTTTGAACTTCTCTGCAGCGTAGCCTAGCAAGCCGCCGAATAGAGTCCCCAGTCCAACTAGTGCTAGGAGGGCGGCGAGCATAGTATTGTCAGTCAGTAATGACATCATTTAAACAAGCCCACTAAAACCCATGAACGCCAATGACATTAAGCCAGCGGTAATCATGGCAATCGCAGCCCCCTCAAAGGGTTGCGGAATATCAGCAGCGGCTAATCGCTCACGCATCGCTGAAAAGAAAATTAGTACAAGAGAAAAACCAGCGCCGGCACCAAAGCCATAAAGGGATGACTGCAAAAAGTTGAGATCTTTATTAGCATTTTGTAGTGCTACGCCCAAGACCGCGCAGTTGGTTGTTATTAGAGGTAGGAATACGCCCAACACGCGGTACAGAAGAGGACTAGTTTTTTCAATAAACATCTTAGTGAATTGCACGACCGCAGCAATCACCAAAATAAAAGCGATGGTACGCAGATACATTAAGCCCAATGGCATCAATATCAACTCATTGACGATATAGCTGACCATTGCGGTAAGCGTCAGTACAAAGGTGGTTGCAGCCGACATACCAATGGCAGATTCAAGCTTTTTCGATACACCCATGAACGGGCACAGTCCAAGGAACTGCACTAGAACGTAGTTGTTGATCAGAATAGAGCTGACCAGAATGACGGCGAATTCTTGCATGCTCTTATTATAGTGCCTGTTGTCGATCTTTATTATTTTGGAATAGATCGATGCTATTCAACTTATATCACTCGATAGCGAGCCTTTCGTTATTCATAGGTCGGGCAAAAGTACAAGTCACTCCTAGTAAGTTCATGGACTCTTAGGTTACTCGCTGACCAGGCTGAGCGCCGCTATCAGGCTCTAATAGGTAGATACCTTTTTTATCTGCTGCGGCGAGCACCATGCCTTCAGACATTCCAAAGCGCATTTTGCGTGGCGCTAAGTTGGCAACCATAACGGTGAGTCGCCCTTCTAAAGACTGCGGATCATAGGATGATTTGATGCCTGAAAAAACTTGGCGTGTCTCACCACCAATATCCAAGGTCAATTGCAGTAATTTGTCTGCGCCCTCAACATGCTCGGCCTTAACAATTAGTGCAACGCGTAAGTCTACTTTAATAAAATCATCAAAACTGATCTCATCAGCCAAGGGTTCATCGGCCAAGGGACCACTAATTATGGGTTCAATAGCTTTGGGGAGATCCTGTTTACTAGCTTCAACCATAGCATCAACTCTCTCTTTTTCAATACGCTGCATGAGTGGTGTAAATGGATTTATTTGATGCTTAACCAGAGGCTGATTAACACTTTCCCAGGTCAAACTGTCATTCAAAAAAGTCTCTCCAGCTTCTGCCATAGAGGGCAACACTGGCTTAAGGTAAGTCAGTATCACTCTGAATATGTTGATGCCTAGAGAGCAGATGTCCTGAACTTTTTGTTGTTGGTCCGGATCTTTATTGAGTTTCCAAGGTTCTTTGGCAGCGATATATTCATTAGCTAAATCAGCCAATGCCATAATTTCACGAATAGCCTTACTGAAATCGCGATTCTCATAGTGGTTGGCAATGCTGTCTTTTGCGCCACTAACCTGATTCCATAGTGCTTGATTTTCAATAGTCGATGAAAGAATGCCATTATTACCATTAGTCAGAAACTTGGCGCAGCGGCTGGCGATGTTAACAACTTTACCCACCAAGTCACTGTTGACCTTCTGAATAAAGTCTTCCAAATTAAGATCAATGTCTTCTACCGACCCAGAAAGTTTAGAGGCGTAGTAATAGCGTAAATACTCTGGATTCAGATGATCCAAGTAACAGCGTGCATTAATAAACGTACCTCTGGACTTGGACATCTTTTTGCCATTTACGGTGACAAAACCATGCACACAAACCTTTGTGGGGGTGCGATAATTAGCACTCTTGAGCATTGCGGGCCAAAACAATGCATGGAAGTTAACAATATCTTTACCAATGAAGTGATAGAGCTCGGTGGAACTATCTTTTTCCCAAAAATGGTCAAAATCTATGGCTTCCCGCTCGCAAAGATTTTTAAAGCTCGCCATGTAGCCAATAGGAGCATCCAACCAAACATAAAAAAACTTGCCCGGCGCATCAGGGATTTCAAACCCAAAATAAGGCGCATCACGGCTGATGTCCCACTCCTGCAGGCCACTGTCTAACCACTCACCCAGCTTATTCGCCACTTCTTTTTGGACCGTGCCACTATTGACCCATTGCTTTAGAAAGTCGGTAAATTCAGGTAATTTAAAGAAGTAATGGACAGATTCTTTTTCAATTGGGGTAGCACCAGATATAACCGACACAGGGTTGATGAGATCAACGGGTGAATAAGTTGCTCCACAGACTTCGCAATTATCACCATACTGATCATCAGTTTTACATTTTGGGCAGGTACCTTTTACGTAGCGATCGGCCAAAAATAGCTTCTTTTCTGGATCAAATGCCTGAGTAATAGAACGTTTTGCAATATGATCATTGGCTTTCAAGCGATTGTAGATTAACTCTAAAAAAACTCTATTTTCTTCTGAGTGAGTAGAGTGGTAGTTATCAACGCCTATTAAAAAATCTTTAAAGTCGGCTTCGTGAATAGTGCGCATGTCGGCGATGTGCTGTTCTGCAGAGATACCTTTTTCATCTGCCTTGAGCATTATGGCTGTGCCATGAGCATCGTCCGCAGAAACGTAGTAACATTCATGACGGCGCATTTTTTGAAAACGAACCCACACGTCAGTTTGGGTATACTCTAAGATATGGCCCAGGTGCAGCGCTGCATTGGCATAGGGTAGGGCGTTAGTAACCAGAATTTGACGTTTTGACGACATGGTAGGGATCTTTTAGTCTTTATTATAAAGACGCGAGTATAGCGATTTTATGGTAACTTTTCATCGGCTATTCAGTTCGCTAGCATCAGTTTAGCGAGTTATTCAAAAACAGTAATAAGTTGGAGTATTTTTTGTGTTGACCCAAGTTAAAAATATTATTGCAGTTGCTTGTGGTAAGGGTGGTGTGGGTAAGTCAACCACCGCGGTTAATTTAGCTCTGGCCTTACAGCAGGCTGGTCAGAAAGTAGGTCTTCTTGATGCCGATATTTATGGGCCCAGTATTGCCATGATGCTGGGTGTCGAGGAAAATACTCGGCCTCAGGCAGTCGATGAAAAATATTTCAAACCCATACAGGCACATGGGTTGTCGACGATGTCGATGGCTTATTTAGTGACAGATAAAACACCTATGGCATGGCGCGGACCAATGGCTGCTGGCGCATTACAGCAGCTACTGCAACAAACTGCATGGGGTGAGCTAGATGTGTTGGTTGTGGATATGCCGCCGGGTACTGGCGATATTCAGCTTACACTCGCGCAAAAGGCTCAGGTGGCTGGAGCAATTATCGTCACAACACCTCAGGATATTGCTCTGCTTGATGCGCAAAAGGGCATCGAGATGTTTTTAAAGGTGAATATTCCGGTGTTGGGTATTGTTGAGAATATGGCAGTTCATATCTGTAGCCAGTGTGGACACGGCGAACATATTTTCGGTGACGGCGGTGGGGCTAGAGTTGCTGATGAGTATGGCACTAAATTATTAGGTAGTCTGCCGTTAGAATTAGTCATTAGGCAGCAGGGTGACCTTGGTATACCTGCAGTGGAGGCGCTTAAAGATAGTGTGATTGCGCAGCAATATCGAGATATTGCCAACTCGGTCCTCGTTGAGTTAGCCGCTATGGATAGCGATGAAGGGCCAGAGATTGTCTTTGAATAATTGCACTTAAGTATTAAGACTGGTCTTGCTGAAAGACTGTAAATGCGTATCATACCGGCTATATTCTTAAGTCGGTGCGATCTGCACCTGATGGACCAACCGAGAGACATTAATTCATGAGCATCAAATCAGATAATTGGATACGACGTATGGCTGAAAGTCAGCAAATGATCTCACCCTTTGAGCGAGAGCAGGTACGATATTCTGGAGACGAGCGTGTGATCTCTTATGGGACATCTAGCTATGGTTATGACGTGCGTTGTGCCAATGAATTTAAAATTTTCACGAACGTCCACTCCAAAACAGTTGACCCAAAGAACTTTGATGAAGATTCTTTTGTTGATGTTTCAGGAGACTATTGCATTATTCCACCAAATTCATTTGCGCTGGCAAGAACCATTGAATATTTCAAAATTCCACGTTCGGTGTTGACAATTTGCTTGGGTAAATCGACCTATGCCCGCTGTGGCATTATTGTCAATGTGACTCCTCTTGAGCCAGAGTGGGAAGGTCATGTCACTCTAGAATTTTCCAATACGACTAATCTTCCAGCAAAAATCTATGCTAATGAAGGTGTTGCCCAGATGCTATTTTTTGAATCTGACGAGGTTTGCGCCACGTCTTACGCAGATCGTGGCGGAAAATATCAAGGGCAGACTGGCGTGACGCTTCCAAAAACGTAATGGCGAACGTATTAGTATTTCTTTGACCTCAGCTGGTACCGCTGGGGTCGAGTAGGGCATTCTTGAGAAGTAGCGCTTGTTTCTGAATTCGTTTCGTGTTTTCAGGACCACTGCGAACTAACTGTTTTTGCAGTGGCGATAGAGACTCAATTTCTGGATCAGCAAATTTGTAAGCAACAGATTCGCGGGTCAACCGAATCGGTTCAACAATAATGGGTGCTGAGAGAATTTGTTCTAGGGCGGTTAAAATAATGCCATCCATTTGCCGAGGCTGATAACCAAGCTCAGAGAATGCGCGTTCTATAAGAGGTCGAGAGAAATGGAACATTTGCGCCATTAATTTCATGTCAATGGAAGTCAGAACCAAAATGGATGAGTTGTAGCGTTCATAATTACCTGCGTTTAGCCAGATCCCATCTTCATCACGATGCGTGGTAAATTTCCCCTCTGGGGCACTCAATGGAAAAATCTTACTAAGGACCATGCCTCTGGAGAGACCGTCCAGATAACTGGCTGTTCGACGCAGTAAATCGTTTGTAGCAAGCCAGGACTGCAAATTATCTTTGTTGCTCATCAGTGCCACTCGTTTGCGAACGAATGAATCACTCTCATCCAGCGACGGCAGTGCTGGCGTCTCTTCTACTACCTGATTCGTTGTAACAATGGCACTTACTGTTTCCGGTATGGACGCCTCGGGCACGTCAGGCTCAGTGATCGCGGTGACTATATTTTGCTCAGGTATCGATAAAATTTCTTCATCGACTAAACCATCTTGCTGCGCTTGGTATAAAACTCCACCAACGATAATGATTGACGCTAATGTGCCGAGTACAAGGATAAATTTGCTCGTGTTGTTAGAAGTTCGAGGTGCAGTCATGACTCACTCGCTTGGATTATTTCCAATGGGACTATATCGCGACCCGCGATTTGTCCTTTAGTTATATTAAGTTCGTGGCTATCGCCATTTTCGAGATGAGATAATTTCACAATAAGAAATTCCCAATCATCAGCCAACCAAATGATAGTTTCGCGCTTTTTATCCTGATTGACAACTCTGCGCAGTTTTGTGGTGTTTAAAGGGCCAAGACTCGTTGTTAAAACTTCTGAAGCGATCACTTCATAGTTGTACTGTTTGCGCTTATCGCGAGACATTACTGAGTAGTAAAAAGTACTTTCAGCCGCTTTTAAGTCTCGGCGTATTTGTAATTTATGAGTCATTAAATCAAGTGTTCCCTGCGTTACGGGAACCACGTTGCTAGTGTCATTTTTTGTATAAGTGAGTTGCCCAGCATTCCAATCAAATAATTGGCTTTCACGGCGAGAGACCCCCATTAATGATCTTTTGTAGTGGTAGCTCCGCGGAATTAGCTGGCCAAGGGTATTTAATTCAAATTGTGCTTTTTCGGTAATTTTACCAAAAATACTATTGGCTTCAGATGTTTCACTATAGGTGTCAGCGTCCAGTTGCTCTAACTGATATTTGGCTGTGATAGCTATACCGTTGTAATTCGCGCTGTAACTCGCGGCATAGTCGACTAGCTCCGAACTATGTGCCGGCACTAAAAAAGTGGTGGCGATGACACCCGAAAAGATACGGACATACCTTAGTAATGTCGATAAAAAAACTGGATTGGCGATGTCTGTAAAGCGGGACATTTTTCTCCTCAACGCACAAAAACTCAAATCATTAACCACTTAGAGTCTTATTAATAGCTAATGTTCACTCTCACTAGAAAATAGTAATCCACTTTCACCAACGGCTGTACCATCATGGAAAACCTTACCCTGATCCATCACCACTCGACCCTGACAATACCATTGTGCAACCACTGGGTAGATTTCATGCTCTACGATCAACACGCGTGCAGCGAGATCAACAGCAGTGTCCTTGGGCAAAATAGGCACCGCTGCTTGCAATATGGCGGGCCCGCCATCTAACTCAGAGGTAACAAAATGTACAGTGGCACCTGCGGTTGAATCGCCCGCCTCAATGGCTCTTTGGTGCGTGTTTAGCCCTGGATATGCCGGCAGTAAAGACGGATGAATATTGATGAGTTTGCCGATGAACTGATTAACAAAACCGTCAGTGAGTATGCGCATAAAACCTGCTAAAACAACTAAGTCCGGCGTAAAACTAGTGATTACTTCGGCCAGATGCTGATCAAACTCTTCTCTTGATTGAAAGGCGCGATGGTCGATCACTATGTTAGGAATGTCCGCCGCGGAAGCTCGATCAAGACCTTTAACGCCTGGCCTGTTACTAATGACGGCCATAACTTTACCATCGACAATTCCGGCGCTGCAGGCGTCAATAAATGACTGCAGATTTGAACCGCTACCCGAAATAAGTATTACGATTTTACTCAGTGGCTGATCGCCAACGGTCATTGGCGGAGTCCAAGTAATTCAACCTGCTCATCGCCCGGCAACATTGGCTGAATGTCACCTAAAACAAACGCTATCTCTCCATTATCAGCGAGCTTTACAAGAGCGGCATCTACTGAAGACGCAGGTACACAGATAACCATGCCAACGCCGCAATTTAGCGTACGGTGCATTTCATGTTCATCGATATTACCGCCTTTCTGTAACCAGTCGAAAATCGCAGGGCGTTGCCATGCGTCAAGATTAATCATCGCCTTGGCATTGTCTGGTAAAACACGAGGAAGATTCTCCAATAGACCACCGCCAGTAATGTGAGCTAGAGCATGCACTGGAGATTCTGAGATTAGTTTGAGTAAAGATTTGACATAAATTTTGGTCGGCGCCATGAGTAAATCAATTAGAGGCTGACCCTCCAATTCTGTGGTAGCAGGATTGGTACCTGTGACTTCGAGAACTTTTCGGATAAGAGAATAACCGTTCGAGTGGGGTCCACTTGATGCTAGCCCAATCAAAACATCCCCAGTGGCGACTTTACTGCCATCAATGATTTCAGATTTCTCCGCAATTCCAACGCAAAAGCCAGCCAAATCATAGTCTTGATCTTCATACATTCCAGGCATTTCTGCGGTTTCCCCACCAATTAATGAGCAACCAGATAGTTCGCAACCGTCGGCAATACCATTGACAACTGCAGCAGCGGTATCTATATCAAGTTTTCCAGTCGCGTAATAATCAAGAAAGAATAATGGTTCGGCGCCGCATACGATAAGATCGTTGACACACATGGCAACTAGATCGATGCCAACAGTATCGTGTCTTCCATAATCCAGAGCCAATCTTAGCTTGGTACCCACCCCGTCGGTACCTGATACCAACACGGGTTGTTTGTAGCCAGCGGGTAGTTCAAATAATGCTCCAAACCCGCCTAGTCCGGCCATTACCTCAGAGCGGCGCGTGCGTTTTGCAGCACCTTTTATTTTTTCGATTAAAGCATTGCCAGCATCAATATCAACACCCGCATCTTTATAGCTCAATGATGGTTTATTTTCGGCCATGGGGAAACGTCCTATTTGAAAGTCGACATTTTAGCGCGGCTATCATAGAGGCGCTATTTTTTAATTGATGTTATTTTAAAATAACGATATTTTTATCAATAAGGCTAATCTTGATAAACCGCTGTTACAATACAAAAATCCAGTTGGAGTAGTGATGTTAAGAAAAGTATTAGTCATATTATTGTTCATGAGCAGTCCTTTCAGTAATGCTGAAGAGGTTGAGAATCTCTACGTTAGCTTAGTACCTGTTGCGGATCAAAGCGCGGAGTCGAAGGAGCGTGGTATCAGTGATGCGTTAAAGAATGTTTTAGTTAAATTGACCGGCAACGGTGACGTTTTGCAATTAAGTCGTTTGGCCACGATTTTTGATAATGCCAGTGCCTATATAGATGCCTTAAGTTTTCAAGATTTACCAATAACCAATAATCTGACCTCTCAAGACTCAGCCGCTCAAAAGGTCGGGTTGCGAGTATCATTCTCACGGTCGGCCATTGACGAGCTCATTCGTAACAACCAGCTGCCGGTACTGCCGTCGAATAGGCCAAAATTGTTAGTCTGGATTGTCTTAGATGATGTAACAACTGGCCGAGAGTTTTTGGGGCAGGATGCCTCCAGTTTGGACGCTGACAATAACCTAGGAGCAGAAGTTCTGGCCGAATTATCAAATATTATGACAGAGCGAGGGATCCCTTACATGCTTCCCACCTTTGATTTGGAAGACCAGCTGGCTCTGCCTATCGATTCGGCTTGGAATCTGAGGGCAGACGAAATCCAATCGGCATCGCAAAGATATAGTGCAGACGGCTGGGTTGCATTACGTTTTTATCGAACCTCAATCGGCGAGGTCCGTGGTGCTTGGGTTTATCAAGCTGCCGGCCAACGTCAGATAGGTGATTTCAATACCGAAAATGACGAGCTTTTCGTCACCTCTGTTGTCAATAATATTTTAAACAGTTTGACTCGCTCTTTTAGTTACATTCCTAGGGGAGATACTAATTCGCTACTTGTCGAAATTGCTGGAATAAACTCCTACAATGACTATCAGCGTGTTAACGAGCAGTTTAAGAAACTCGAGATAGTGAGTTCATTTGACTTATTTTCAACCAAAGAAAGTCAAATTACTTTTTCAGTGGCTGCCGAGGGCGGGGCGGCACTGCTACATAAGGCTTTGGTGCGCAGCGGTTATTTTCGCAGCCGCGGGGATGATTTACCGAAAGATAGCCAATATCTCATTTTTGACTGGATGGCAAAATGAAACCAACTGAACAACTGAGCCTGGCCATTGCACTAGATGACCAAGCCACCTTTGACAACTACTATGCACCTAACGGCACTCCTCAGCATATGGCGACTTTCTTGCTTAAAGACGAGGGTCGTAAATTTGCGTATCTGTCCGGTGGGAGCGGTACCGGATTGTCCCATCTTCTCCAAGCTATTTGTCAGACCACTGTACTGGGGAAAAATGTAGGTACTGTGTATTTACCACTAAAAGATTTACACAGCTACCCGCCAAATCAAGTGTTGGAGGGCCTAGAGAAAGCACCTCTAGTGTGTATTGATGATTTGCAATTGGTGGCTAGCATCCAAGACTGGCAAATACCGTTGTTCAATTTATTTAATAATTGTCGCGACTCGGGCACACGCTTGGTGATTGCAGGGCATCAATCAGTGGATCAACTAGATATTCCGCTTGCCGACTTATTGTCTCGACTGAAATCGGGTGTCTCGTTGCATTTGCCTCACTTTAATGACGCTGACCAACGACGGCTGCTTCAGTATCGATCTAGTCGACGTGGTTTATATCTGTCTGATGATGTTGCTCTTTTTCTACTCCATCGATTGCCTAGAGATACCCATACATTGATGGAGGCATTGGAACAGCTAGACAAGGCTTCGCTCCGCGAACAGCGCCGGTTAACCATGCCGTTTGTGAAGGAAACATTGGACCTTTAGCGGCAAAGTGAGGGCGAGACTTTGCAATATAAAAGGTGCTGTTAAGTGGGATTTTTGACTCTCAAGCCTTACTCTCTAAAATGCGTTTTTCAATAACGCCTTGATCGTATAACTTTAGAAAAGTTTCTGTAACCTTTACATCGAACTGTGTGCCACTCTTTTCTTTATTGTATGTAATAGCTTCATCGATCGTCCATGCCGATTTAAAGAGGGCATTTCTCACAATATAAATAAATATCTTTGGGATCATTTAAAGCATTGATAAAAGTTAAAGGCTCCAAGACCTTTTTGACGTAACGTAAAGGACTACTGTCAGGGATTGAATAGTTCGAAACTGATACCAAACCCAGCCTTTGCAAGGACCCTACAACATTACCATTCAACTCAGTGATCAAAGTTTCAAAGGGGGACATTTCTTTGCGACGATAGTCAATCTGGTAGTCATCTAAGTCAGCTATTTCGGCGGCCACCAATATAGCATCATTAAGATCACCTAATTGATCGACTAAACCATTCGCCAGCGCCTGATTTCCCGTCCAGACTTGACCTTGGGCAATTTTATGAATTGCTTCAGGCGTTAAGTTTCTACCATTAGCAACCAGGGTAATAAAACGAGTGTAAATATTATCGACACCGGCTTGAATAATGATTTTAGTTTGCTTTGTGAGAGGGCGATCGAGTTCCATCATAGCGGCAATGTCTGTGGTGCCAACACCATCGGAATAGATGCCCAACTTTGCCAGAGATTGGTCAATAGTAGGAACAAGCCCCCATACGCCGATGGAGCCCGTGACGGTTGTTGGCATTGCTAGTATTCTGTCGGCTTCTGCGGCGATCCAGTAGCCTCCTGATGCAGCAGCGCTGCTCATCGAAACCACCACTGGGATACCTTTATCCCGAGTTGCGTTGATTGAGTCACGAATAATTTCAGATGCAAACGCGCTACCGCCGCCGCTGTCAATTCTCAAAACTACCGCTTTTACGCTATCATCGTTACGCAATTCTTCGAAAATGGACGCCAAGGTATCACCACCTATACTACCTTCCGGCTGCTGCCCATCCATAATAGAACCGCTTGCCACCACAATGGCTATTTGATTTTGAGCGTTTGAAGTTTCTTTATTGGCAAGACGTGTGTTGGATAGATAACTGTTCATATCAATGCTGTTAAAGTTACTATCTTCACCCGCTATGTTAGCGTTTAAGTAGCTCTGAATGCCTGAGCGGTTGGTTATCCTGTCAACTAAGCCTACAGCTTTCGATAGGGCCGCGCTATCGCCTTTGTACTGTTCAAGGGAAGTATGTAATTCATTGGCATACTTATTGAGAGTACCGGTATCTAGATCTCTTAGAGACTCTACTTCTGACGTATAGGACTTCCATAGATCATCCAGTAAAACACCTGTTTCCTTCCGCACTTGAGAGGACATACTATTGCCCATTAGTGGCTCTACTGCGCTTTTATAGTCGCCAACGCGAAAAATGTTCATCGTAATTTTTAGCTTATCTAGAGCGTCCTTAAAATAGCTTCTATATGAGCCAAAGCCAGTGATCATAACTCCGCCTAACGGATTGAGTATTATTTCATCGGCATGTGCAGCAAGAAAATATTGTGACTGTGTGAAATAATCGGCGACGGCAATAATCGGCTTATCAGTCGCTTTGAAACGTCGCAGGGCTGACCCTATTTCTTGTAATTTACTGAGACTAGCACCGGCCATATAGTCGGTATCTAGTAGTAAATGAGTGATTCTATTGTCGTCTTTAGCAGTATCAATGGCTTCGATAATGTCCCTCACTAAGGTTTCATTACCCTGCTGGCTTCCTTGGGACAGAATCTGGGCGAGGGGATCAATATAACTTTTTTGATCAACTAATAACCCTTGGGGCGCAAGATACAAAGCGCCTTCGGTGGGAACTGGTTTGAGGTTTTCTGCGAACATGCCGCCAATGACTGAGATCACAACAACCAGAATCAAGAAGCTGAATGCATGACGTATAGCGGTTAACGCACTACCGATAAATGTAGAGATCCGACGTATTAAACCCGGTTTTTTGTCAGTCACTTACAAATCCTTTTATGTATTAGTTTGGTTTCTAAAGAACGTTTTTTTGTCTCAGTCTTGCATTGCCCGTTGCTGCTACGAACAATACAACAATTAGCACTAACTCGGCAATGTCGAGCAATAAAGGATCTGGAACACTCAGTTTATAAGTCGCAATAGCAAAGTACAGTAAGAGCACAAAACACAGCCAAATCAGAGTGCGTAGTCTGCCTTTGATAATGCCAGAAATAAATACTGCCAGTGGGGCAAGGGACATAAAGTAGATTATCAGAGGTGCGCTTTGCAGCCAAAGATTAGTTGTTAATACGATCAACAATATGAAAAAACTGCCCTGTGTTGCGAGTCTTGAAATGGTTATTTTACGTTCTACCTTCACCGATACCTTCCTGACGTTATTATTAAATGGTGGATTATGTTGAGGTACTTAATTTTTTGGCGAGCATAGCTAGGCGAGCCCCTTGAGATCGACAAATCTGCACTTCTTCTGAACTTAATGCATCGGACTCAACATGGCTTGAGCCATAGGGCGTCCCGCCAGTGGTGGTTGTTGTTAAGGCTGTTTCAGAGTAGGGCACGCCCGCAAGAAGCATACCTTGGTGCAGCAAAGGTAACATCATCGACAACAACGTGGACTCTTGTCCGCCATGCAGACTTGACGAGGATGTGAAAGCGCCTGCTGGTTTGTCGACGAGGGCTCCTCTCAGCCAGAGGCTGGCGGTACCATCAATAAAATACTTCAGAGGTGCGGCCATGTTGCCAAATCGCGTAGGGCTGCCAATCAGTAAACCGGCGCAATTGGCTAAATCGTCTTCAGAGCAGTAGATATCGCCATTAACGGGGATATCGTCTTGGGTGGCTTCGCATACGGTTGATATAGCAGGTACCGTTCGTAACCTCGCCTCCAATCCGGCGCTTTCAATCCCTAGTGCGATTTGCTCGGCAAGCATTTTCACGTGTCCGTGGAGGCTGTAGTAAAGAACTAAAATATAAGTGTTTTCAGTATGAGTAGTCATTATAAGAGGCCAAGTACAGTTTCAGGAGGTCGTCCAATGACGGCTTTGTCACCAACAACCACAATAGGACGCTCTATTAAAGCAGGATGCATTACCATGGCGTCAAGTAATTGTTGCTCAGTGACCATCGTTGCATCTAATTGTAAGCGTTTGAAGTCAGTTTCATTTCGACGAATGAGCTGGCTCGGGGCCAAGTTTAGCTTCTGCAACACTGATGTTAGGTCTGCAGCGCTCATTGGATCTTTGAGGTAAAGAACAATTTCAATATCGATATTTTTGGCACGCAAAATGTCCAGCGTCTGGCGTGATTTCGAACATCTAGGGTTGTGATAGATTGTGGCCATATTTTTATAGATACATGCATTTTTGCTTAGCTACATTGTAAGACTAATTCGCTAAAACAGAAAGAATCTTGAGCGCTCTATTAGTGACCCTTTTCTAGTACCCACCGCGGTTATTTTTAGTCAATAATTTATATAAAGTACGGTATGCTATGGGGGAGTAGACCATTGTTATACTGGTTGCATAAATCGATTGGCACAAGGAATGGAAATGTTAAAAAAATTATTTTTCATCGGGTTGTTGTTAGTAGGATGCTCCTCCGATGTTGGCTACCCTACATTAGACGGAGAATCTATCGATGTAGCGTCACCTGGAAAATTATTAGTTATTAATTATTGGGCAGTATGGTGTGCGCCCTGTCGCAAAGAAATTCCTGAACTCAACGAACTTGCGGCGCATCACGTTGATCGTTTAACTGTGTTGGGCGTAAACTTCGATGGCTCGCAAAAAGACACTTTGCGTAGCGAAATTAGTAAGCTTGGTATCCAATTTCCAAGTTTTACTAGTGACCCCAGAGTTACCTGGGGTTTAGAGCCAGTCTCGGTATTGCCTGAAACGTTAATCATTAGCCCAGAAGGTAAGCTTTTACACAGATTGATAGGTCCGCAAACGCTCGCATCATTAGAGGCGCTGCTTTAGTAGATTCCCCTCATAGGGTATAGCCAATTACTGGGTGGGCTAATACAGTCCTCCTTTCAAATAAAAAACTGTTGCAGAGGTAATTATGAAAGATTTACGAAAATTTTATATTGATGGTCAGTGGGTCGATCCTATTCAGAGTAACGACCTGGCTGTTGAGAATCCGGCTAATGAAGAGCTTGTGGCAACCATATCATTGGGTGCGGCGGCTGACGTAAATCTTGCTGTAGCAGCCGCTAGACGTGCGTTTCAAGGTTTTTCTCAGACCCCAGTTGATGAGCGAATTGCTTTGATGGAAAAGCTCTTGCAAATTTATATGGATCGCTATGATGAGATGGCTGTGGCTATCTCTGTTGAAATGGGAGCGCCGATCTCTTTCGCCACTGCTGCCCAGGCAGACTGTGGACGCGGCCATATCAGTACGGCTCTTGAAGCATTAAAGCAATTTGAGTTTGAACGACAGGTTGGCAACACGCGAATTGTTAAAGAAGCTATCGGCGTCTGTGGGTTTATAACGCCGTGGAATTGGCCCATTAATCAAATCAGTTGCAAGGTAGCCCCTGCATTAGCAACAGGTTGCACAATGGTGCTTAAGCCCAGTGAGATCGCTCCAATCTCAGGTTATTTGTTCACTGAGATGATGGATCAGGCCGGCTTCCCCGCTGGCGTTTACAACATGGTAAACGGTGATGGCCCCAATGTGGGATCGGTCATTTCTAGCCACCCCGAAGTAGACATGGTGTCATTTACTGGATCAACGCGTGCCGGAATTTTGGTCGCCAAAGCGGCTGCTGATACCGTTAAGCGGGTAACTCAGGAGTTGGGAGGAAAGTCGCCAAATATTATTTTTGAAGACGCTGATCTTGAGAAAGCAGTAACCGCCGGAGTTACTCACATGATGGGCAACACTGGTCAATCCTGCAATGCGCCATCTCGCATGTTAGTTCAGTCATCTGTGTATGGTAAAGCACTGGCTATCGCAAAACAGGCTGCCGCGAATGTAGCAGTAGATCAGCCTACTAAAGAAGGCTGGCATTTGGGGCCGCTCTCTAGCCGAGCACAGTTTGATAAGGTGCAAGGATTGATTCACACGGGTATCGAAGAAGGTGCGACGCTAGTAGCAGGAGGCCTTGGTAAACCAGAGGGTTTAGAGACTGGTTATTTTGTAAAACCAACCATTTTTGGCGATGTGAACAATGAAATGACAATCGCTCGTGAAGAAATATTTGGACCTGTGTTAACCATGATTCCCTTTGACAGTGAAGAGCAGGCTATCGAAATAGCAAATGATACGCCCTATGGTTTGTCCGCATACTTCAGTACGGGAAGCGAAGAGAGAGCAAAGCGAGTCGCCGGAAAGTTGCGGGCAGGCATGGTTAGCGTTAATAGCGCCTCGCAAAACTACACTGCACCCTTTGGTGGCTACAAGCAATCGGGTAATGGCAGAGAGTGGGGTGAGTTTGGTTTTGATGATTTCTTAGAAATAAAAGGTATTACAGTCTAATTATGATCTGATGGTTAGGTGCTCAGTCTCATCGCTGAGCACCTAACAGCAAGACGATTTTAAATCTTTCGTTTATCGATTTTCACGGTCACGAAATACATGATAGCCCCGGCCACAATGATGGCGATTCCCATAGAGCCCTCTTGAGGCTTCGAAATAAGAACATAAATTAGAGTCCATAACGTAACCGCTAGATAAATTAGTGGTGCTATAGGGTAGCCAAAGGTTCGGTAAGCCCCTTTTATATTGAGCTTTTTCAAGCGCAATATAAAAACCCCAATCACCGAAAATAAGGTATTAATACCAAGCACAAAACTGGAGAACACTAAAATCGACTCAAAGGTTGCACTAACAATAAAAATAATGGCTAGCGTGCTTTGGAATATGATGGCGGTAGTGGGAATGCCGTTGCTATTAACCCGGCTTAATCCCTGAAACAGCCTAAAATCTTCACCGATTACTTGCAGAACTCTCGGACCGGCTATGGTCATTGCGCTCACAGTTGAGATAAGCAACATCGCCAAGACAGCCCCCATGGTTTTACCTGCGGTATCCCCCAGAGCATGATCGGCAACAATAACGCCAACCTCTAATTTTCCTTCTAACAGCGATATGGGCGCGGCGCTTAAAAAAGTAAAATTAAGTAGTAGATAAATCAGCATTACCGATACCGTGCCAATTAAGAGAACGATCGGTAAGCTTCGTTGAGGATCATCCAGTTCGCTGGTGACGTAGGTTACCGCGTTCCAACCGGTATAGGCATAGTTGACATAAATCAATGACACGGCAAAAGCACCGCTAAACAATAATTTTTCATCACCTGCACTAGGCATAAGGTTTATCGGCTGGGGAGCGCTGCCCCAAATGAAAATAGTCAGACAAAATACCAAGATCAAAATGACTTTGAGAGCGGTGAAGATTTGTTGAAAACTACTGCTAGCCTGCCGAGACAAGCAATGAATACCCGTTAGTAAAATAACCAGAACAACGGCTGAACCAGTCCGCGGTAGTTCTGGAAATACTGCGGATAAATAGGCGCCAAAAGTCATAGCGGCCAGCGCGACGGGCGCGGCAAATCCTACAGTGGCAGATACCCAACCTGAAATAAAGCCGGCGCAAGGATGGTAAAGCCGACCAAGAAAATTATATTCGCCGCCGGAGCGAGGTAAATTCGCACCAAGTTCAGCATAGGTGAGCGCACCGCAGAGCGCTGTCAAACCGCCGATTAGCCAAAGCATCATTAGCGCAAAGTATGACTGAATACCGAGTAGCTGAAATCCCAAGCTGGTAAAAACGCCAGTTCCTATCATGTTGGCAACAACCACAGAAATGCCGGTCATCTTAGAAAATTTTTGCATAGTAACCTTGCAGGCGAACGTTATTTTTTCAGCACTTTACCCTAGCGCTTGACTTTGTGCAGTAAATTCCCGAAATCATTGAAATGACATTTCGTATGCCATAAGCTGACCCTAGTATTACCCCCGCTTATTTTACGTCGCATAAATGTAAAATACCTCAATGCAAACTAGTTGAGAGTGGGCGTTGTGGGCTGAGACTAAAAAACATCACGTTGTAGGGAACAAGAACAATGAAAAAAATGATCTTAGTGCTTTGTGCCATGGCGAGTGCAATGACTAGTGCAGAGACAAGCAAAAACGTCTATTTTGGTGACACTCACCTGCATAGCTCTTATTCCTTTGACGCATTTTTAAATAATAATCATAGTGCCGACCCAGATACAGCCTATCGTTGGGCTAAGGGCCAGCCGGTGATACACCCATACAATCGTGCTCGAGTACAGATTGATACGCCGCTGGATTTTTTAGTGGTTTCAGATCATGCGGAGATGTTGGGTGTTATGCGAGCCGTCCGCGAAGACACAATAATAAAAGAAGACCTTGGCTGGATTGGAAATATCAAAAGATGGTATGCGTTTAGGCTGATGAATGACGCTATTGATACTGATACAGGATTACAGTTTTTTGGACAATTCTTACCCAAGATTGCCGCGGATAATGATCATAGCGACCCAGTTCAAAATGCCAGTAATAACATTTCAGATGTGAATATTTTTGGTGACACGACACAAACATCACAAATGGCTTGGGATGATATTATTGAGAGTGCAGAACGCCACAATGACCCGGGTACTTTTACCAGTTTACTAGGTTGGGAATGGAGTTCTATTCCTATGGGAGCCAATTTACATCGTATTGTTATAACCCCAGATGGTGCCGATAAAGCTAGGCAGTTTTTACCTTATGGGTCAGATAAAAGTCAGTATCCAGAGGATCTCTGGCGATGGTTAGAGGAAACTCAGCAACGCACGGGAACGCGATTTATGGCGATTCCGCATAACTCGAATATCTCTAAAGGCTATATGTTTGACGATACTAGCTTGCGAGGAGAGCCTATTAGTGCTGATTATGCTCGTCGCAGAATCAAGTGGGAGCCTATTGTCGAAGTCACTCAGATTAAAGGAGACAGTGAAACGCGAAGTGATTTTTCTCCGGAGGATGAATTCGCAGATTTTGAGAACTACGATCACTATATCCAGCAGGGAAAATCCAAATATAAGAGCTCTACCGCAGATTATATTCGACCGGCATTAAAAAAAGGGCTAACGATTGAGCAAGATATCGGCGTCAATCCCTACAAATTCGGACTAATTGGATCCACGGATGCTCACTCTGGCCTGTCCTCTGCCGAAGAAGGCAACTTTTGGGGGAAAATGGCTAAAGACTCAACGCCTGAAACGAAAGAACGCTTTGGAAGTATCAGCTCTTCTAACGGTTGGAATATGTCTGCGTCTGGTTTGGCTGCCGTCTGGGCTAAAGAGAATACGCGTGAGGCAATCTATGCTGCCTTTAAGCGTAAAGAAGTATATGCCACCTCAGGTCCTCGATTACGCGTTCAAATGTTTGCAGGATGGGATTTTCCTGAAGGTGCCGAGACTAGCGACAGCTTCGCTCTTATGGGCAGTCAGTACGGTGTACCCATGGGTGGTGATTTAGTGGCTAATGATAACAACGGCAAAGCGCCTGTGTTTTTATTACGAGCTGTAAAGGACCCTGTGGGAGCCAATTTAGACCGCTTACAAGTGGTTAAAGGTTGGGTTGACAATGCGGGTGAGCAGCAAGAGAGAGTTTACAACGTAGCTTGGTCGGATGATCGGAGCTTAGATGCGAGCGGGAATCTTACGGCTGTCGGCAATACAGTAGAACTAAGTTCTGGCCGCTACACCAATACGATTGGTCAATCGGAATTCTCTCTGAAGTGGACGGACCCAGATTTTAGTGCACAGCAATCAGCATTTTATTATGTCCGAGTGTTACAAATCCCGACACCCAGGAATGGACTGTTGGACAGTTTGGCACTGCAATTAGATGAGCCTCCAAGAGGGCCAAAAACGATTCAAGAGCGCGCCTACTCCTCGCCTATTTGGTACACACCCTAAAAATGGACTCACTTATGTTATTGATTAAATAGTGTCGTCGATGAAATTATCTTACGGTGGTTTGGTTAAAGAACCTTTACTACAGTTTTTGGTCATCGGCCTTATATTGTTTGGCGGCGAGCGGCTGTTGAATGCTGATGATTATGCAGACAGCCACTATAAAATTTTGGTTGATGACGAAGTGTTGACTCAATTTCTGCAGCAACGAGCGAAGCAATATAAACCCGAGCAAGCCATTCAGGCATTAGCTGCAATGGACAGCGGAGAGCTGGCGTTGCTCACTGATGACTACGTTCGAGGGGAAGTACTTTATCGAGAGGCCCTCGCATTAGATTTAGATCGGGATGATCCTATTATTCGTCGTCGACTTATGCAGAAGATGGACTACCTAGCTCAGGGTTTTTATGACGAAATAGAGCCTCTCACACAAGATGACTTAACAGCTTTTTACGAGGTAAATAGGGAAGACTACAGGAAGCCTGCTAGCGCGACCTTCACGCATGTTTTTGTCTCCAGTGAAAAACGTGGTTCTGAGGAGAGTAAAGTTCGGGCTGAGAGTTTACTTACAGCGATTAATCAGACTCATGTACCTTTTGAAGAAGCCGGACGGCATGGCGAGCGGTTTTTATATAACCGAAATTACGTCAACAGAGACAGTCAAGAAATAGCCAGTCATTTTGGACGGTCATTTGAGCAAAAATTATTCGCTTTAAATCCAGTCCTGTCAGATACTGAGGCGCAGTGGCAGGGTCCATTGCTGTCAAATTATGGATGGCATCTAGTGCTGTTGACCAAAAATATTGAGTCTTTTGTGCCTACGCTCATAGAAATCAGCGGCATTGTCTTGGCGGATGCGCAGCGGCAGCAGCAGGATGAACTTAAGCGCGTGGCAGTTGATGCGCTTCGTGCCAAATATACAGTTACCAAAAGAGCGTATAAAAATTGATCAGAACGACGCTAGTCTTTTTGTATCTTTTTATGTTGATGTCACAGGTTTCGGCGGATGAAGCTAGGCCGGTCTATGTTGAAATTGAACAGGTCTCTACCTTCAAATATTCGGTTAGGTGGAAGATTCCTCCAATCATGGCCGAGGGAGAGGAACCACGAATTAGTTTAGAGCACGCCAGTTGTAATCTGGCAATGGATAAGTCGCCTGCTGGTCTGCTGGGGCGTGCATTATATGAGTGCAGTGAGACTGATTTAAAATTCGATATAAGACTGATTTATCCTGTGGGTAATCCCGCATTAACATCTCTGGTTGTGTTTAATCGTTTATTCTCCGATCCTCAGCAAATATTTTCTGGACCTGAAGTCACCACTATTACATTGGGAGCCCTCGATGAGCCGCTGGATGTTAGCAAGCAATATCTTTCTGCCGGTATAGAACATATCTTGGTTGGATCAGACCATCTTTTATTTATTGTGTGCTTAATTGTGATTGCCCGAAGTTTCAGGCGGTTAGTGCTTACGGTGACGGGGTTTACTGTAGCGCATTCGATTACCTTGAGTCTGGCGACCTTAAATATTGTGCAGGTCAGGACTGAGTTGGTCGAGTTACTTATTGCTCTGAGTATTCTTTTGCTGGCTGTTGAGATTATTAAGCATTACCGGATTAAAGATTACACCAGTTTTACATGGCGTTATCCTGTAACAGTTTCTTCTGTCTTTGGTTTACTTCATGGATTGGGGTTTGCGGTAGTGCTGCAAGAGTTGGGGCTACCGCAGTCAATGAAAATTCACGCACTGTTATTTTTTAATATTGGTGTCGAAATTGGCCAGCTACTATTTGTTGCCGCTGTTGTGGTCGTTTCCTTGTTGGCAATAAAACTGATTCCCGCTGTCGACAGGAGTCAGATAATGATCACTCAATTATCTATCTATGTTATCGGTAGTTGCAGTGCTTACTGGCTTTTCGAGCGGACTATATTGCTACTCTAAACCGAGCGAGGCACGCTTAAATACTTGCGCTCATTTAAGGTGGCCCAAGTGCTTGGCGATAACTTTTAGGGATGGTTTGAACAATTTGGGTGTGCAAGCAATAATGTGGCCAGTGTCCAGAAAGGACTCTCCGCCTTGAAAATCACTGACCATTCCGCCAGCTTCCCTAACAATAAGAGCTCCAGCTGCTATATCCCAGGGTTTTAAATGCATTTCCCAGAATACATCCATTCGCCCTGCAGCCACATAGGCTAAATCAAGAGAGGCTACCCCTAGGCGTCTAATGCCAGAGGAGTTGTCAGCAAATTCATGCATGCATGCTAGGTAATTTTTCATCTCACTAAAGGATGGATCACTAAAAGGGATTCCGGTTGCATAGAGAGCACCTGCTTCTTCGCGGCGGCCTGATACTCGAATTCGACGGCCATTCAGTCTAGCGCCGCCACCGCGGCTAGCAGTAAATTCTTCGCGTTTAAAGGGCTCTAGAATAACGGCATGCTCAAGACGTCCCTTTACCCGGCAGGCGATCGAGATCGCTACATGGGGTATGCCTCGCACAAAATTAGTGGTGCCATCTAAGGGGTCGATTATCCATTGAAAATCGCTACTCTTGTTACCGGTAGAGCCGCCTTCTTCGCCAAGAAAACAGTGATCTGGGTAGGCTTTTTTAAGTTGCTCAATAATCATTTCTTCAGAGCGTCGATCAACTTCAGTGACAAAGTCATGACGACCTTTTTCATCGACTTTGACTAACTCTAAGTTGTCGGCAGCTTTTACTATCATTTCGCCGGCCTGACGGGCAGCGCGGAGTGCGATATTGACCATCGGTTGCATAAGAGGTTTCCAAGTGATGTTTAGACGGCGCGCATTGTACCAGAGAACCTTGATTCTGATACACTCGCCACCCAATTTTTAACTGATCAATAAAAGAGTGTTAAAACACACTTAAGAGGTAGTTTGTGTCAACTGAAGAACGGCAATCTAAAATTCGCATGGTTTTGGTCAACACCACACATCCCGGTAACATTGGTGGTTCGGCTAGGGCGATTAAAAATATGGGACTAACAGAACTCTATCTGGTCCAGCCGCGAGAGTATCCTGCGCCACGAGCTGTGTGGCGTGCGGCGGGAGCGCGTGACATATTAACAAACGTTAAGGTTGTAGAATCCTTAGATGAAGCGATTGCAGGCTGCGGCCTGGTCGTGGGAACCAGTGCTAGAGAGCGCAGAATTCCGTGGCCTTTAATTAATCCTCGAGAATGCGGAGAAAAAATCTGGAGCGAAGCGGCGAGTCATGATGTTGCACTACTGTTTGGCCGCGAAGATCGAGGCTTAACCAACTCTGAACTGCAAAAATGTCATTATCATGTGCATATTCCTTCTAATCCAGACTACAGTTCTCTCAATTTGGCAACAGCCGTCCAGGTGCTTGCCTATGAAGTACGCATGGCGAGTTTGCAGGATGAAAATGGTGTATTGCCCTCCATGCATGAGTGGGATCAGCCGTTAGCCACCGCTGATGAGTTAGAGCTTTTCCATCATCATTTAGCGGAAACTATGGCTACATTGAAGTTTTATGATCCGAATAATCCAAAACAACTGCTCACTCGCATGCGCCGACTTTTTAATCGAACCAGAATGGATAAAATGGAAGTTTCAATGCTGCGTGGTCTGTTGACTGCAGCGGGTCGTACAAAAGATAATGTTTAGTTAGCGTCGCCCATAGTAGTTGACTAAAATACTAGGGTATTAGATAATTATGATGATAATTAATTATTTTTAGCTTCTATTTTAGGGACGATAATAACAATGCGACTGACGACAAGAGGGCGCTATGCTGTGACGGCGATGTTAGATCTGGCGTTGCATGCGCAAGATAAACCAGTGTCTTTAGCGGAAATTTCGGAGCGACAAACAATTTCGTTGTCGTACCTAGAGCAATTATTTTCTCGATTACGCCAGTCTGGTTTGGTGGGAAGCGTAAGGGGGCCTGGTGGCGGTTATCGGTTAGTCGAGTCCAGCGCAAACATTTGGGTCGCCGATATAATAGATGCGGTCAACGAGTCGGTTGATACAACTAATTGCCAAGGCAGAGGTGATTGTCAAGGCGGTAGTATTTGTTTGACACATTATCTCTGGGATGACTTGAGCAAGCAGATACATAATTTTTTAAGTAGCATTTCGTTGGCTGATTTAGTCGCTAAGCGTGATGTGCAAGACATAGCCCATCGTCAAGTAACACAGCTTTTGACCTTGGATGAAAACGTGCGGGCAAGCGCCTGCTAATTTGGAGTAGTAAATGAATCTTCCGATTTACCTAGATTATGCGTCAACAACCCCAGTCGATCCGGCGGTTGCAGAAAAAATGATGGAATTTATGACCCCTGCGGGTCATTTTGGGAATCCAGCGTCTCGTTCACACATGTTCGGTTGGCAAGCCGAGGCTGCTGTTGAAGACGCGCGACAGGACGTAGCGACATTGATTGGTGCGGATCCTAGAGAAATTGTGTGGACTTCTGGTGCCACTGAGGCGAACAATTTAGCGATTAAAGGGTGCGCCCACTTTAATCAGCGTAAAGGTAAGCATATTATTACCTCTCGTATTGAGCACAAAGCTGTTTTAGATACCTGCCGGCAGCTAGAGAGAGAAGGCTTTGAGGTCACTTACCTTGATCCGGACAGCAGCGGATTAATCCACCCAGAAATGGTTGCCGACGCGATTCGCGAAGACACTACGGTGGTATCGATCATGCACGTTAATAATGAGCTCGGTACGGTCAATGATATTGCCTCAATCGGTAAGATCTGTAGAGAAAATAAAGTGTTTTTTCATGTTGATGCTGCTCAAAGCGCAGGTAAAACTGGCATTGATGTTGAAGCGATGTTTGTTGATATGATGTCATTTTCAGCGCACAAAATTTATGGGCCAAAAGGTATTGGTGCGCTCTTTGTGCGTCGCAAACCTCGCGTCAGGATTGAAGCGCAGATGCATGGCGGCGGGCATGAGCGAGGTATGCGATCTGGAACCCTACCCACTCACCAGATTGTTGGTATGGGACAGGCATTTAAAATTGGTTTTGAAACTTTGGCGGCTGAAAATACCCGCATTGAGGCTTTGCGAACGCGCCTTTGGGAAGGTGTTACCGACATGGATGAGGTGCACCTAAACGGGTCAGAGCATCAACATGTGCCTGGTATTGTAAACATAAGTTTTGCCTTTGTGGAAGGCGAGTCGCTGATGATGTCTCTGCGCGACTTAGCTGTTTCATCGGGTTCCGCATGTACTTCTGCGAGTCTAGAGCCATCCTATGTTTTGAGGGCACTTGGGCTTAACGATGAGATGGCACACAGCTCGATTCGCTTTAGTATCGGTCGTTATACCACTGAAGCTGATATTGACGCGGCTATCGCACAAGTTCGAGTAGCAGTAGAGAAGTTACGTTTACTTTCCCCACTTTGGGATATGTTTAAAGCCGGTATCGATTTAAGTACGGTACAATGGTCAGCACACTAAGGGCTCGACGTTTTAGAGTCATCGATTTAGTTTAATTAATAGGAGTCATTATTGTGGCTTACAGTGAAAAAGTTTTAGATCATTATGAAAACCCTAGAAATGTTGGGCAGCTTGACGAGAATTCTAAAAATGTCGGTACTGGCATGGTTGGAGCACCTGCATGTGGAGACGTTATGCGACTTCAGATTCAGGTCAATGACCAAGGGATTATCGAAGATGCTAAATTTAAGACCTACGGTTGTGGGTCAGCGATCGCCTCAAGCTCTCTGCTTACCGAATGGGTCAAGGGTAAGCACTTAGATGATGCAGAGAAAATTAGAAATACTGAAATCGCGGAAGAGTTGGCGCTACCCCCAGTAAAAATCCACTGCTCTGTGTTGGCGGAAGATGCAATTAAAACTGCCGTTCGTGATGTAAGAGCAAAGCAAGCGAGTTAAGGTTTCTCCATGAGTATAACCATGACATCGGCTGCCCAGCAGCATATAAATAAGCACCTAGAGCACCGTACTAAAGGGCTTGGGGTGCGGCTTGGCGTGCGAACAACTGGCTGTTCTGGATTGTCTTATGTCCTAGAGTTTGTTGACACTGCTGCTGCCGGCGATGAAATATTTGAGTGCGGGGATGTAAAGCTGGTGATTGATCCCAAGAGCCTGCTGTACCTCGATGGTACTGAGTTGGACTATGTCAAAGAGGGCCTAAACGAGGGATTTGAGTTTAGAAACCCCAATGTGAAGGACGAATGTGGTTGTGGAGAAAGCTTCCACGTTTAGCGTTTACACTTTTCAATGCAAAATAGTCAGAGTGATGGCCCATTGGACTTTTCTAGTGATTTTTTCGAAATCTTTTCTATTCCTGTAGCGTGGGACATAGACCTTAATGGTCTTGGTATTCGGTATCGCGCTCTGCAACAAGAATTTCATCCTGATCGTTATGCGACCAAACCAGCCGTTGAAAAGCGCTTGGCAGTTCAGTCCGCATCATTAATTAATCAAGCCTTTGACACCTTAAAGTCGCCTTTAAAAAGGGCTCAGTACCTTCTTGAATTAAACAGCGTTGATGCTTCTCAGGAGGCGCATATAACCACTGATACTGGTTTTTTGATGCAGCAGATAGAGTTTCGTGAGTCCCTATCTGGAATTTCTGAAAAACAGGATCCATGGGTTGAGTTAGATCGGTTAACGACTGAAATAGAGCGAACTTATATTAAGCTTCAAAGTGAATTCCAGAATTTTTTTTCCGAAAACGCGTTAGATCTGGCTTTTAATACAGTCGCTAAGATGCAATTTTTTTCCAAATTACTGACCGAGATAGGGCACATTGAAGATGAAATGGACGACGCTTAACTAATGGTTCTTTTGCAAATTTCAGAACCGGGACAATCTCCGCAACCTCATCAGCGTAAGCATGCAGTTGGGATTGATTTGGGTACCACTAATTCATTAGTTTCTGCAGTGCGTAGCGGTATGCCTGAAACACTCGCAGATAGTCAAAACCGTCATTTACTGCCGTCAGTTGTACATTACTCTGAGCAGGGCGCTAGCGCCTTGGGTTATGAGGCAATGGACTTCAATATTAGTGACCCGCTAAACACTATTTCCTCTGTGAAACGGTTGTTAGGCCGTGGCGTAGATGACTTGGTGATGCTGGGTGATCAACTTCCCTATGATTTTGTTGAGATTGATGGTGGTATGCCAAAGATCGATACAGTCAGTGGGCCAGTCAGTCCCATTCAAGTGTCCGCTGAAATACTTAGAGCATTAGTAAATCGTGCTGAAGAATCTCTAGACACTATGCTTGATGGTGCAGTGATCACGGTGCCTGCCTATTTTGATGAAGCTCAGCGCCAAGCCACTAAGGATGCAGCTACCCTCGCCGGTATTAAAGTCTTAAGGTTGCTTAATGAACCTACCGCCGCGGCTATCGCTTACGGTTTAGATGAGGCGGCTGAGGGTGTTATAGCCGTTTATGATTTAGGTGGCGGTACGTTTGATATTAGTATTTTACGTCTTTCCCGCGGAGTGTTTGAAGTTCTCGCTACCGGCGGAGATTCTGCGCTGGGTGGAGATGATTTTGATCATGCAATTGCGCAGTGGTTGCGAGACGAGATTGGCATGAGCGCCTCGCTAAATCCTATGGAGCAGAGAATCCTTATGGAGACCGCGCGGGCAGCTAAAGAAGAACTCACAGAGTCAGATCAAGTAGACATAGAAGTCCTAGACTGGCACGGTGTGTTGTCCCGACAAGTGATGAATAGTTTGATCGATGAGCTAGTGACTAAAACGATACGTTCGTGTCGGCGTGCGCTGCGAGATGCCGATGTCAGTATCGATCAGATTGATAGTGTTGTGTTAGTCGGTGGGTCAACAAGAGCGCTATTGGTACGAGAAAAAGTAGCCAATTTCTTTGGTATGCAGCCGATGTGTAATCTTGATCCTGATCGCGTTGTCGCAATGGGTGCAGCTGTTCAGGCCGATATCTTGGTAGGCAATAAGTCTGGCGATGAGATGTTGTTGTTAGATGTTATCCCGTTATCGCTTGGCATAGAAACGATGGGCGGACTGACTGAAAAAATCATTCACCGCAATACGACTATTCCCGTCGCCAAAGCTCAGGAATTTACCACATTTAAAGATGGCCAAACGGCAATGGCAATCCACGTATTGCAAGGTGAGCGAGAATTGGTCGATGATTGCCGCTCCCTCACTAGGTTTGAGTTGCGTGGTATTCCACCTATGGTTGCTGGTGCTGCACAAATACGCGTTACCTATCAGGTAGATGCGGATGGTCTACTCAATGTCACTGCGCGTGAACTTACCAGTAATGTAGAATCTCGAATAGAAGTTAAGCCATCTTATGGCTTGGCCGAGGATGAAATTACTCAAATGTTACAAGATTCATTCAGCTATGCACGTGATGACATGCAGGCAAGAGCATTGCGCGAACAACAAGTAGAAGCAGACAGAATGGTGGAAGACTTGCTCGCAGCCTTGGCAAAAGACGGAGCAGAACTGCTTGATAAAGACGAAATTCAGTGTTTACAGCTTTCTATTAAAGAATTAAAGGAGGTACGGGAAAGCACTTCAGAACATCGTGTTTTGGCAAGACAAATTGAAGCGGTAGGAAAGGTGAGTGAAAGCTTTGCGGCTCGTAGGATGGATGCGTCGATCAAGAGTGCCCTCAGAGGACAAAGTCTTGATGAAATAGAGCGCGGTTAGCGCAACATTTATAGAAACAGGAACTAATAAATAATGGCTCGAATAGTTTTTTTACCGCACAAAGAAATTTGCCCAGAAGGCGCAATTGTTGAAGCTGAGAAGGGTGAGTCAGTCTGTGATGCTGCACTGCGTAGTGGGTTGGATATTGAACATGCCTGTGAAATGTCATGTGCATGCACAACTTGTCATGTGTTCGTTCGTGAAGGGTTTGATTCTTTGCCTGAGGCGGACGACTTAGAAGAAGATTTCTTAGATAAGGCATGGGGAGTCGACCCTGACTCTAGGCTAAGTTGTCAGGTTATTGTTGAAGACCAAGATCTGGTTGTTGAAATTCCAATGTACACCATTAACATGGTATCTGAACGACACTAAAGAGAGTTAGCAATGCCGCAGTTAACTACACTTCAAACAACAATAGTTCAGCGCATTTGCTTAATTTTGCTGTCTATAGTGTGTGCGTCATGTGTTGTTTCTATCGACACGGTTATCGTATCGTTGGACGACCCCATAATTTTAGAACAAGCCTCTCCGGTCAGGCATACCGTGATGTCTGATGACCATCCAATGGCGCTGTGGGGAAAAAGTCACGACGATCCAAAAGGAATTATTCTTTTTGTGCATGGCAGAACGTGGAGCGCTCTTCCAGACTTTGATCTGCAAGTTGATGGAGAAGAACTTTCTCTGATGGATGGCATGCTGGATCAGGGCTACGGAACTTATGCGGTTGATTTACGCGGTTATGGAGAGACTCCAAGAGATACGACTCAGTGGCTTTCGCCGACGAAGGCTGCAACTGATGTAATCAACGTCACTCGGTGGATATCTGAGCGCCATCAAAACACACCAATTCATGTATTTGGCTGGTCCTATGGTTCTGTGATTTCACTACTGGCTACTCAGGCTGATCCGAGCAACATAGCAAGTTTGACATTATTTGGCTTTTGGTTGGACTTAGATGCTGACGTCGTCAAAGATCCCTCTAATAAGTCGCTGGAACGGAGAATAAATACCTCTAAAGCCGCTGCAAGTGACTTTATAGTCCAAGGTAGTATAAGTCAGCGAGCTATTGATGGTTACGTCGAGGCTGCCTTAGCGGCTGACCCAGTACGAGTTGATTGGCGAAATGAATATGAATTTTTATCTATCGACCCCAGTCAAATTGACGTGCCTGTGCTGCTGATGCAGGGTGAGTTTGATCCGATCGCGCCAACCACGTTACAAGCCAAGTTGTTCTCCCGATTAAACACTGCAGATAAGAGTTGGGTGGTAGTGTCTGGGGGTGATCATGCCGCATTTATGGAAGCTCCAAGGCCTTATTTTATTCGTGCGTTTAGCGACTTTATTGACCGATTTAATCCATAATAAGAATTAATAGACGCCTAAAGTCATGGCGCAAAAATAGAAGGTAGACACAATGCTTAAATGGACCGATGTAAACGATATCGCCATAGAATTAATGGAAAGTCATCCTGATGTTGATCCGCAATACGTCCATTTTGTAGATTTGCGGAATTGGGTAATGGCCCTTGAAAGTTTTTCTGATGATCCTGAGCGCTGTGGTGAGAAAATACTTGAAGCGATTCAGATGACCTGGATCGAGGAGATGGACTAGCCAGTTACCTAATAAACTTAACCCGAATATTGGAGAGGATGTATTGTGAAACGGATTTTTAACGTTCTAGCACTAAGTGCTTTGGTATTACTGATTGTGATAGTGGTTAGAGCGCTTCTTCATACGCCAAAAATCACCGACCAAGTAGAGACCATTGATTACGCTCTGGATGAAGGTCTTATGCTAGCGCATTTGTCCGAGTCTATTCGGTTTCAGACTATATCTCATCAAGGTTCGCTTGCTTTAAATACCGATGACTTTGACAATTTTCAGGCTTGGGTGCGGCAGACATACAGTCAATTGGATCAGGCTCTTGAGTTAAACATGTTCAATGGCACCATGCTTTATAAATGGGCTGGAACGAACTCTGCATTAAAACCAATTTTGGTGACAGGCCATTACGATGTAGTACCGATTATTCCCGGTACTGAAGACTTGTGGCAGCAGCCACCGTTTTCTGGGGTAATTAGTGATGGCTTTGTTTGGGGTCGCGGGGCGCTGGATGATAAAAGTGGTGTGATTGGTATTTTAGAGGCAGTTAATTACCTGATGGCTGAAGGGTATCAGCCAAAAAGATCTATTTATCTCAGTTTTGGACATGACGAGGAGATAGGTGGAGCTAAAGGCGCGGCCTTAGTCGCTGATTATTTAGAAGCCAATGGTGTCCAGCTAGACTGGTCACTAGACGAAGGCTCTTTTTTGCTCGATGGTTTCTTACCCGGAGTCGATAAATTAGTAGCAACAGTTAACGTTGCAGAGAAGGGATCCACAACTCTTCAGATAGTGGGCAAGGGTGTCGGTGGTCATTCATCCATGCCGCCTAATAAAAACGCTGTCGGTTTTTTAGCGGCAGCTATCACCAAACTTGAAAAAGATCCTATGCCGGGGGGGCTAGATGGTTTGAGTCTGGCTTTGTTTGATACAACTAGTCGAGAAATGCCCTTCAGGCTGAAGTTGTTGTTCGCCAATAGATGGCTCTTTAGTGGCTTAATTGAGACTACATTAGCAAAGGATCCAGCCACTAACGCGATGTTGCGGACGACCACAGCGCCAACGATGCTATCGGCTAGCGTGAAAACGAATGTTTTACCCATCGAAGCGATAGCGACAGTCAATTTTAGAGTGCATCCTAGAGACAGCGTTCTTAGTATTTTTGACCATGTTAGTAAGGTGGTGGCGAACGACAATGTTGAGGTTAGACCAATGAAGTGGGATGGTTTCGGTCTAGGTCAGCCGGCATCTCAAGTGTCCAGCTGGGAGTCAAAAGGCTACAAAAACATCGAAGATTCGGTTAAAAATATTTATGGAGATGTCATCGTTGCGCCGGGGCTTATGGTGGCAGCCTCTGATTCAAGGCATTATGGAAGGGTGGCAGATGATGCTTATCGATTTAATCCTTTTCCATTAACTAAGGCCCAGTTAACTGGCTTCCATGGTACTAATGAGCGAATTGGGACAGACGATTTTGTCCGTGGCGTTAAGGTTTACATTCGTCTTCTAGAGCTTGGCTCAAGCCAATAATGAGCTCTCAAAATTTACCCAAGGTCATGGAAGATAAATAATCGATGCGTGTAAAATTTATGGTCGGTGCAGTTGTGACTGCGCTATCGACGACTACCTTCTCTACAGAGCTGCCACGACCCTTCTATCAAACGGATATGAATCCGTTAACGCTCGGCTATGCTGGACCAGAATCAAGTTTTCCGATGATCCAAAAGCAGGGGGCGTGGCGCTGGCAGATGGCGACAAATATCGCTAATACTGTCCAGGCCGATAGTAATGCCATGTCTGGCGATAATATATTAATCGATGCAGAGACAGCTGCAATAAGGCTGGCGGTCGAGTATGGCTTAGCTGAGCGTTGGAGTATGGTCGTTGACCTACCTTATATTAACCATGGTAAGGGTAGATTAGATGGCGCGGTTAATGAGTTTCACGATATTTTTGGTTTCCCTGACGGACCTAGAGGTGATCGGCCTGAAGATTTGTTTGAGGTCAGTTACCAAAGAGACGAGCAATACCTCGTCAACATGGCAAGGCCTCAATCAGGGTTTGGTGATATGGGCGTATCTCTGATCTACAGCTTGGATAAGTCTTGGGTTCAGGATCTCAAGGTCGGTTCAAAGTTGAAGGTACCCACGGGTAATCCGAGTCGTTTGACTGGGTCGGGTACTCATGACATTGCCTTCTGGTTGTCTGCTACAAATCCCTTAGGTAATCAGTTCTCACACTTTTTGACACTTGGCGGTACTCTCATAGAGCAAGACAGGGGGTTGTTGAGCGATATGCGCAATTCAGGTTATGGGTTTCTATCTTACGGCGTGGCATGGCGTTACAGTCCTGCGATTGATCTAAAGATTCAGCTAGATACCCGATCAGCCATTTACAAAAAGACCGCTCTATTACCGCTAGGATCGGCTGCTACGGTAAGCTTTGGCGGCGTCTTGCGGCTGCCGAATAACTATATTTTGGAGATTGCCATCGCCGAGGATATAGCGGTGGGTACTGCACCCGATGTGGTCTTTCAATTTAATGTGACTCGAAATTCTAGCTTTTAATGCCAGCTCGGGGTGCTACGGATATTTGCGGTAGCGGAAATGACTTGCGGGCAGAACAAGTATTCCGTCAATGGGGTAAGATAAACCAGTTGTGACGTCGCCTATTGATAGGTAGAATTCGCGCTCGTTTTACCCTGAGATTAATTTTTACTGACTTTGGAGAATTTACATGGCGTCTGAACGCACACTATCGATTATTAAACCTGATGCAGTGGCAAAAAATGTTGTAGGCCAAATTTTGGGCCGTTTTGAAACAGCTGGACTGCACATCGTCGCGTGCAAAATGATGCACCTAAGCCGCGAGCAAGCTGAGGGCTTTTATGCTGAGCACAGTGAGCGCGGATTCTTCAACGACTTGGTAGGCTTTATGACTTCTGGTCCTGTGTCTGTGCAGGTTCTTGAAGGTGAAAATGCTATCATGACTAATCGTGATTTAATGGGTGCCACTAACCCAAAAGAGGCTGCAGCCGGAACTATTCGCGCAGATTTCGCAGAGTCAATTGACGCGAATGCCGCCCATGGTTCTGATTCAGCGACATCTGCAGCCAGAGAAATCACCTACTTTTTTGCTGACGACGAGATTTGTGCTCGTTAGAAGTTAATACAATAGGGCGTTTATGTCCCAAGAATTAGCAACAACAGTAGCCAGCGAACAACCCCAGAAGGAGAAAATTAACCTTTTGGGGTTTTCTGCGTCTCGTCTTGCCGAGTTTTTTGAAGAAATTGGCGAAAAACGTTTCCGAGCGACACAGGTTATAAAATGGATTCACCAAGAGGGTGAATGTGATTTTGACGCAATGACAAATATCTCAAAAGAGTTGCGGGCTAAATTACATGATATTGCTGAGGTCAAACTGCCGGAAGTCGTTAATTGTCAAGACTCTGTTGATGGTACGCGCAAATGGTTGATAAGAGTTGATGGCGGCAGTTGTATTGAAATGGTCTATATTCCAGAGCGTGAGCGAGGTACTCTTTGTGTGTCATCGCAGATTGGTTGCGCCCTAGACTGCAGCTTTTGTGCGACAGGTAAGCAAGGTTTCAATCGCGATCTCACCGCTGCAGAAATAATTGGCCAACTCTGGATTGCTGCAGACTCCTTTGGTCAGTTTATGCCGAAGGGCAAGCGTCGGGTTACTAATGTAGTCATGATGGGTATGGGCGAGCCCTTAATGAATTTTGATAACGTCGTTGCCGCTATGGGTATTATGTTAGAAGATAATGCTTATGGACTGTCAAAGCGCCGCGTAACTTTGAGTACAGCCGGAGTTGTTCCTCAGTTGGACAAGTTAGGTGATGTCAGCGATGTTTCTCTAGCCATTTCTCTGCATGCACCCAATGATGAGCTTCGTAATCAATTGGTGCCGATTAACCGAAAATATCCTCTCGCTCAGTTTATTGAGAGTGCTAAAAACTATATTGAAAAGATGCCTGATAATCGGCGAAAGGTAACGGTCGAGTACACGCTGATGGATCAAGTTAATGATCGTTCGGTGCATGCGCGAGAGTTAGTCGAGTTATTGAAAGATTTACCCTGCAAAATCAATTTAATACCGTTCAATTCATTCCCAGGCTCAGGCTATAAAACAGTTACTAATACCGCTCTAGATCGGTTTCGGGACATTCTTGTAGCTGGGGGTTACACTGTTATGGTGAGAACAACGCGAGGCGATGATATAGCCGCGGCTTGCGGGCAGTTGGCTGGTGAAGTCAACGATCGAACTAAGCGACAGGCGCGCTATAAAAAGCGCCTAAATGAAATAGAGTCACTCAATATAATAGAGTAAATGCACTCATTTATTGAGGCGCTATAACTTGTCATAGAATGGAATGAGCCGCCAATGTTGTGGGCCGATTCTGGCCAAGCAGGAAGGTATCGAAAGTTAGTGCATTAACCGTTAATATACGGAGCTTCTATTTAGGTGATTAAAGTGAGAAAGTTTTGAGTTTTAGTGAATCACCAATTGTAAGACGAAAGTCCCGGCAGATTATGGTCGGCGATGTTCCAGTGGGCGGAGATGCGCCCATCTCAGTACAAAGTATGACCAATACGCCGACTTCTGATGTTGATGCAACAGTTGCCCAGATCGAGAGTATTCAGCAAGCCGGAGCGGATATTGTACGAGTCTCAGTGCCATCTTTAGCGGAGGCTGACGCCTTCGGTGAGATTCGGAAAAGAGTATCTGTTCCATTGGTTGCTGATATCCATTTTGATCATAAAATCGCTCTTCGAGTGGCTGATCTTGGTGTAGATTGCCTGCGCATTAATCCTGGCAATATTAGCCGAGAAGATCGCTTACGAGAGGTCATTGCTAAGGCTAAAGATCTCAATATTCCTATCCGTATTGGCGTTAACGCTGGATCGCTGGGCAGGGATTTATTGCGTAAGTATGGTGAGCCAACGGCAGAAGCGATGGTCGAGTCAGCTATGCGTAACGTTGACCGGCTCGATAAATACGATTTTCAGAATTTTAAAGTTAGTGTCAAAGCATCTGAGATATTTATGGCGCAAGCCGCATATCGAGATCTGGCGAAGCGTATTGAACAACCATTGCATCTAGGTATTACAGAAGCGGGAGGGCTTCGTTCTGGAACTGTAAAGTCGGCGATTGGTCTCGGCGCATTATTGCTCGACGGTATTGGCGATACCATTAGGATTTCCTTGGCTGCCGATCCAGCTGAGGAAGCAAGAGTGGCATGGTCTATGCTACGTAGCCTAAGGCTTAGGTCAAAGGGCATAAACTTTATTGCTTGCCCGAGTTGCTCACGACAAAACTTTGACGTTATCTCTACTGTTAACGCGCTAGAGGCGCGTCTAGAAGACATAACGGTTCCCATGGATGTGTCTATTATTGGTTGTATCGTAAATGGTCCCGGCGAAGCCAAGCTCTCCGATTACGGCCTTACCGGTGGCTCTCCTGCTAATCTGGTTTACCTTGATGGCGTGCCCGATCACAAGATAAAGCAAGAGAATTTGGTTGACCAATTAGAAGCTGAGATTCGCGCAAAAGCAGCTGCCAAGGAAGCGCAGATGGCGATCGATGCCGAACAAATTATTGCGAGAGGCTGAGACGGGTCTATTATGAAAATTCAATCCTTGCGTGGTATGCATGATCTCCTTCCTGACCAATCGACCACTTGGCAGTATCTTGAAAAAACCGTAGCCGATCTATTGGGCCGATACAGTTATAAAGAAATCCGCTTTCCCGTTGTTGAGCAAACTGAGCTATTTAAGCGCTCTGTTGGGGAGGCAACAGATATCGTCGAAAAAGAGATGTATACCTTTGAAGACCGCAATGGTGATCAGTTAAGCTTGCGTCCAGAGGGGACTGCGGGCTGCGTTCGAGCCTGCACACAAAATGGCCTTCTGCACAATCAAACTCAACGCCTATGGTACGCAGGGGCTATGTTCCGACATGAGCGACCACAAAAAGGCCGGCTCAGGCAATTCCATCAGATTGGCGTCGAGGCCTTCGGCCTAAATGGTCCGGATATTGATGCGGAACTACTTTTACTAACAGCGAGATTATGGAAAACCCTAAAAATTGATCATGTGGTAACCCTACAGATCAATTCATTGGGTACATCTGACGACCGTAAAGAGTATCGTGGTGCGTTAGTTCAATATCTTACTCAGCATCATCAATCATTAGATGAAGATAGCCAGAGACGGTTATTGACTAATCCGATGAGAATACTAGATAGCAAAAACCAGGATGTGCAAAAAATTCTAGAAAATGCGCCGATTCTCAGTGATTTTATTGATCAGGAATCACGTGAGCATTTTGAGCAACTGTGCGCCATTTTAGATGCCGCTAACATTAGCTATGACATTAATCCAAAATTAGTCCGAGGTTTGGATTATTACTCCAAGACAGTGTTTGAATGGGTAACCTCAAGTCTTGGCGCTCAGGGTACCATTTGCGCGGGTGGCCGGTATGACGGACTGGTGGAGCAGTTAGGTGGTAAACCATGCCCCGGCGTCGGTTTTGCAATGGGGCTGGAAAGACTGACGCTATTACTTGACGAGTTAAATACTGTCCCCGATAGTGTTGCCCAAACTGTCGATGTCTATATAGTTGCGGTTGGCGATACTATGCTAGACGCAATGGTACTTAGTGATATGTTACGCAGCCAATGCCCAACTCTACGTTTTGAGAGTCATTGCGGTGGTGGTAGCTTTAAATCGCAAATGAAAAAAGCGGATAAAAGTGGCGCAAACGTTGCTATTATTCTTGGCGAGGACGAAGTGAATAATAAAACTGGCGGAGTAAAGTATCTCCGACAAGAACATCTACAAGAAACTGTTGTCCAAAGCGAATTGGCTGACTTATTAAATACATTTTTTACTGATTGAGGCACACCCGTGGCAGAAGAGCGTACTGAAGAAGAATTGATCGAAGCGTTAAAAATTTGGTGGCAAGAGAATAGTTTTAAAGTGATTGCTGCAATAGTGCTAGTTGTAGGTGGTTATTTTGCATGGCAATCCTGGCAACAAAACCTTACTGTCGAGTCAGAGGAGGCTTCAAGCCTTTGGCAAAGTAGTATAGATATTGTTGCAACCCAGCGAGCTGGAGAATTGCTGGATAGCGCAAAGCAGCAAATGGTCAACGGTAAAGCTGATACGCTAAAAGCTGACTTCAGTGGCACTGCCTATGCACACCTAGCCGCGGCGTTAAAAGCTAAGTTAGCGGTAGAGAGTGGTGATTTAGAACTTGCCGCCACCGAATTGCAGTGGTCTTTGGATAACGGACCCTCAATGGCAGCTGAAATTCTCGTGCGCTTACGTTTAGCGCGAGTGGAGGCCGCTCGAGGTAATGTTGAGCTCGCCTTGCAGATGCTTCAAGGTGTTAATGCAGGCGCTCACAAATCGGCTTACGAAGAAGCTAAAGGTGATTTTTACATGCTCCTTAGTAATGCAGACGCAGCTTATACAGCCTATGACGCGGCCATAGTGGCTAACAAATCTTCAGATCAAATCGTACGGAATGTCCTGGAGCTGAAAATTGGCCAAGTGCGTCCTGCGCAGGTACCTCCTCAGGTACTACTAAATTCTGATGAGGCCAGTGCAGCCACAGATATGGCCGGTGAGGGCAGTCAATGAAAAGGCTAGGTCTTCTAATGTGCGTGCTCGCTCTTTCAGGGTGTAGCTGGTTTAGTGGCGAGGATGATATTGCTATAACACCGGCTGAATTAGTCGATTTTACCGCTGAGGTTTCTATTGAGCGCATTTGGTCAGTCAGTGTTGGTTCAGGCGCCAAAGATTATTTAATTAGTCTTCGTCCAGCCGCCAGCAGAGATACTATTTTCGCTGCAGATTACTCCGGGCAGGTTACTGCACTAGAGCTCACTTCCGGTAAAAAGTTGTGGAAAGTCAATCTGGATGCAATGATAACTGGTGGCGTAGGCTATGGCTCGGGTATGGTCATGGTAGGCACTGTGGAAGGAGTGGTTCATGCTCTGGATGCGACTGATGGATCAACACTTTGGACCAGTCAGGTGAGTTCAGAGGTACTTTCGAGTCCTAAAACAAATGGTACTGTCGTGGCTGTCCATAGTATTGATAACCAGATGGTCGCACTGGATGCAAAAACTGGGGAAGAGTTGTGGAGACATGACGGAGACGCGCCAATCTTGAGTGTTCGAGGCACTAGTGAATCAGTGGTAACCAGTAATATGGTGTTGTCAGGATTCGATTCTGGTAAATTGATCGCATTCAACCCGAGTAATGGCTCTGTGATTTGGGAAACACGTGTTGCCCTTCCTAAGGGTCGTACAGAACTAGAGCGTATGGTTGATATTGATGGCGAGCCACTATTGGTAGGTGATGTTATCTACGCAGCGACTTATCAAGGTCGTCTGGGGGCTATTTCGCGTGGTACCGGAAGAAACCTTTGGTCTCAAGATACTTCCTCTCACCATGCTCCTGTTCATCGTGCAGGAAAAATTTATGTTACTGGTGGAGAAGATTCTATTCAGTCATTTGGTTCTGGTAATGGACAAAAAGTATGGGCAAATGACGACCTCTTTTTGCGTCAGGCAACAGGCCCAGCGGTACTTGGCGGAACTATCGTAGTTGCGGATGCCGAAGGTTATTTACACCTTCTTGATGCTGAAGATGGGCATTTTGTCGGTCGAGTTAAAGCCGATGGAAGTGGTGTCAGTGCACCCTTGTTAAGTGTCGGAAATAGCCTTGTCGTGCAAGCCAATAATGGTAGTATCAGCGCATATAAAATTCAGTAGCGAAAAATCTTGTTAATTGCAGTAGAATGCCGCACTTAAACCATGCGGCATTTTTTATTCTATGATTCCTGTTATTGCCCTAGTGGGCCGTCCTAATGTAGGCAAATCTACTCTATTTAATCGACTCACTCGTAGTCGCGACGCCCTCGTAGCCAACTATTCGGGACTCACTAGAGACCGTAAGTACGGCGATGGAGAAATGTTTGATCGTCGTTTTATGGTCATCGACACTGGTGGCATCAGTGGTGAAGAAGAGGGTATTGATGCTGAAATGGCTGATCAGTCTCTTCTGGCTATGGATGAGGCAGATATTGTTTTGTTTATTGTCGATTGCCGAGCAGGAGTAACGTCAGCAGATTATTTGATTGCAGAAAAGCTGCGCCGTAAGAACCGTAAAGTCTTTTTAGTTGCTAACAAAATTGATGGTTTGGATCCCGCTGCTGCGCTTGCTGATTTTTATCAGATGGGCTTCTCAGGCATGTATCCGACCACAGCAACTCATGGCCGTGGCGTACGCTCAATGATGGAGGAGGTGTTAGAGCCTTATCCGGAATATATTGAACCTGAGGATGATGGCTCTAATAGCATAAGAATTGGCGTTGTTGGCCGCCCTAATGTCGGTAAATCAACCTTAGTTAATCGACTTTTAGGTGAAGACCGAGTCGTCGTTTTTGATGAGCCAGGCACCACTCGCGATAGTATTTATATCGATTTTGAGCGTCACGGACAAAACTACACGCTAATTGATACTGCGGGTATTCGAAAACGCAAAAATGTGAAGCTCGCTATTGAGAAATTCTCGATTGTTAAAACCTTGCAAGCTATTGATGATGCCAATGTTGTTATTCTAATGGTCGATGCCCACGAAGGTTTGGTTGATCAAGATCTTCACCTAATGGGTTCAGTTATCGATGCTGGCCGTGGTTTGGTTATTGGTATCAACAAATGGGATGGGCTTGATCCCGATAAGAGAGAACACATTAAAGTTGAGATAAAACGTCGTCTGCAGTTTGCGGATTTTGCTGAAGTCCACTTTATCTCTGCACTACATGGAACGGGTGTTGGTAATCTTTATGATTCCATCGGCGCCGCCTATCGAGCGGCGACTGACGCACTAAGCGCCTCGCGCCTGACCAAAGTATTAGAAGGAGCCGTTGAGGAGCATCAGCCACCATTGGTGCATGGGCGACGGGTCAAGTTGCGCTTTGCTCACGCAGGAGGTCGTAATCCTCCTGTAATTATCATTCATGGTAATCAGACCGATGCGGTACCTGCACAATACACTCGCTACCTCGAAAAGATTTTTCGCCGCGAATTAGGCCTGCAAGGTACCCCAGTGAAAATTGAATATCGCACTGGAGAAAATCCCTATAAAAACAAGGCGGTTACCACTAAAGATCGTGCTGGAATGAAGCGTAAGAAGATCGTTAAATACAGTAAAAGAAACGACTAATGTCTACTGTCATACGCAGCCGCTAGACGCGCGGTGGTATGGCCCTTTATGTTGTGAAAACATCAGTTTTAGTGATTTTGGTGACTTCAATGTTAAGTTCGCCATCGATCAGGCTTGCTCTAAGATTCTCTCCTGGGGTCACGGAGGCAATACTCTTAACCACTTGATTTTTATCGTCGCGAATAACGGAGAAACCGCGGCTGAGTATTTTAAGAGGACTGACAGCATCCAGTAGGTGCATTGTTTGTTCTGTGTGGCTCACTTTTTCTTTCAGTTGCCGGCTAGCCGCTTTAGATATTTGGTTGATGGCATCATTCAAGCGCTGTCTTTGATGCGCTAGGGCCTCGCGAGGGTGTTGACGTAGCAGACGATCTCGCCGCAGGGTTATCTTGTGGCGATAGATCTGAAGTATCCCTTGAATCGAGCGTTTCAAGCGAATGTCCAAGTGATCAAGATGCTGAGCTTGCTCTTGAAGTTTTCGGCCTGGATGCTGCAGTCGATTGCGTAATTCCACTGTCTTTTGGTTTAATCTTTGTAGCCGCCTATTTATTGCATTGGCTAATAATGTTTCAAACCCAGCAAGCTGTGAGATTATCTCATCGCCATTTGGACTTATTAACTCTGCTGCTGCAGATGGTGTGGGTGCGCGAAGGTCGGCAATAAAGTCAGCAATGGTAAAGTCAACTTCATGGCCTACCGCACTGACAATAGGGATGCCGCTATTAAAAATAGCACGCGCCACTGACTCTTCATTAAACGGCCATAAATCTTCTAGAGAACCGCCGCCGCGACCCACAATTAAAGCATCACAACAATTATTTTGGTTGGCGTTGTCTATTGCTTCTACAATTTGTTCCGCGGCTTGGCCGCCTTGAACTGCAGTAGGGAAGAGAGTGACTTTAATGCTAGGAAATCTGCGATTTAGGACGGCTAAAATATCTTTGAACGCGGCACCTGTAGACGACGTGACAACACCAATATGGTTGACTGATCTCGGCATAGGCTGCTTATGAGCCTGATCAAATAAACCCTCATTAGCCAGTTTTACTTTTAGCTGGTCAAACTGCCGTTGCAGCGCACCAAAGCCAGCTTCTTCCATGTGCTCTATAATTAACTGATAGTCTCCCCGCCCTTCATATAAACCGACTCTGCACCGAACCAATACAGAAATTCCGTTACCGGGTTTAAAGTTAACGCGTGTATTACTGTTTTTAAACATAGCGCAGCGAACCTGCGCGTTCTGATCTTTGAGGGTTAAGTACCAATGGCCTGAACTTGGCCGTGCAAAGTTCGATATTTCACCTTCTACCCACAATAGAGGTAGCGTACTTTCCAGCAACTGGCGAACAGTGCGATTGAGTTCACTAACGGTAAAAATTTGGCGATTAGGGGTATCTGTAGGCATGGCCATATTGTAGTGAAATGAGCAGCGGAAGGTAACTAATTTAAGATGTATATTTCAACACCTGTTAATTCCCGAGGAGTAAAAAAATATTAAAATCAGTGCTTTATCATCATTTAGTCTATCCAATCCAATACCAAATAAATGTTTACCTTATAGTCCCTGAGGCCTATAATGCGCCGCTTACTTTTTAAAATCCAACATGTATTCGCTCTTTAGAGCATACCGAGGTAGGCGTTCTTTATGTTACGAATCTCTCACGAAGCACTGACCTTTGACGACGTTTTACTCGTGCCTGGGTATTCTGACGTCACTGCAAAAGATGTGGCAACACAAACACAGCTAACTCGCGGTATTACCATGAATATCCCGCTGGTATCAGCGGCAATGGACACGGTTACTGAATCCCGCCTGGCGATCGCTATAGCCCAAGAGGGCGGTGTTGGTATAGTTCACAAGAGTATGACTATAGAAGAACAGGCCAAACAAGTTTGGGCGGTCAAAAAGTATGAGAGTGGAGTGGTCAAGGATCCTTTCACTATTGAGTCCTCTGCCACGTTGGAACAACTGCATGCTCTCACGCTGGCCAATAATATTTCCGGTGTTCCCATTCTTGAGAATGGTAACCTGGTTGGCATCGTAACGCGCCGAGATGTGCGTTTCGCTACCGACATGAGTGCCTGTGTAACCTCAGTTATGACGCCCAAAGAGCGCTTAGTAACTGTCAAAGAGGGTGCCGGTGCTGATGAAGTGCGAGCGCTACTTCATAAACACAGAATTGAAAAAGTATTAGTCATTAATGATGCCTTTGAGCTTAAAGGACTAATTACGGTAACTGATATCGATAAAGCTGAACAATACCCCCATGCTTGTAAAGATGATCAGGGTCGACTAATCGTCGGAGCTTCAGTCAGCGTTGGAGCGGGAACTGATGAGCGAATAGCCGCTCTTGTACATGCCAATGTAGATGTACTGGTGGTTGATACTGCACATGGCCATTCTTTAAACGTATTAAATCGCGTCAGGTGGATTAAGAAAAATTTCCCTGATGTCCAGATAATTGGTGGTAACGTGGCGACCGGAGAAGGCGCTAGAGCCCTCGTCGATGCCGGCGCAGATGGCGTGAAAGTAGGTATTGGCCCCGGGTCAATTTGTACAACGCGCATCATTACGGGTATTGGCGTACCCCAGATAACCGCGGTTGCTAGTGCCGTTGAGGCACTTAAAGGCACGGGTGTGCCGGTCATTGCCGATGGTGGAATTCGTTATTCTGGCGATATGGCAAAAGCTATTGTTGCAGGCGCAAGTTCGGTAATGATGGGCTCCATGTTAGCTGGCACTGAAGAAGCGCCAGGTGAAATAGAAATGTTCCAAGGTCGTTCTTATAAGAACTATAGAGGCATGGGTTCTCTAGGCGCTATGTCTCATTCTATGGGTTCAAGTGACCGTTACTTTCAAGATGCCAGTGCGGTTGAAAAGTTGGTTCCAGAGGGCATTGAGGGTCGAGTACCCTATAAAGGGTCAGTCTCTAGTATTATTCATCAAATGATGGGTGGTTTACGTTCTGCCATGGGTTACACCGGTTGCACAACCATAGAGCAAATGCGCACCAAACCAGAGTTTGTCCGTGCAACCTCAGCCGGTATTGGCGAGAGTCACGTACATGACGTACAAATTACCAAAGAAGCACCTAACTATCCTGCCGGTGGTCGATAGGGCCATCGTTTAGTGTGTTTTTATATGATGTTTAATAAAGGGCTGGGCTGAGTAGCCTAGCCTTTTTACTTTAAGGGCAACTAATGACCGATTTACATTCGCAAAAGATACTTATTCTCGATTTTGGCTCTCAGTACTCTCAGCTAATTGCACGTCGTGTGCGCGAGATAGGTGTGTTCTCTGAAATCAGAGCTTGGGATATTACTGAAGAAGAAATTCGCGAATTTAATCCTCAAGGTATTATTTTGTCCGGTGGTCCCGAGTCCGTCACTGGAGGAGCAAGCGCCCCCAGAGCGCCAGATTGTGTATTTACTATGGGGTTACCCGTCTTAGGAATCTGCTATGGCATGCAGACCATGGCCAGCCAGTTAGGTGGAAAAGTTGATACTTCGGATGTCCGAGAATTCGGTTATGCTCAAGTCAAAGTTGAAGGTCACTCAGCACTCATTGGCGATGTAAAAGACCATACAGGCACCGCTGGTGAAGCCTTGCTAGATGTTTGGATGAGCCACGGTGATAAAGTTGTGGCAATGCCTAAAGACTTCAGTCTGATGGCGTCTACTCCCTCATGCCCCATTGCTGGCATGGCTAATGAAGAAAAACAATTTTATGGTATCCAGTTCCATCCTGAGGTAACTCATACACTGCAGGGTGAAAAAATCTTCCAACACTTCGCCTTACAAATCTGTGGTTGTGAGCCCCTATGGACCGCTGCTGCGATCATCGAAGATCAAATGATGCGTGTGAAGGAGCAGGTCGGCGACAGTCACGTCCTTCTCGGCCTATCTGGGGGTGTGGACTCCTCTGTCGTTGCTGCCTTGCTACACAAAGCCATCGGCGATCAGCTTACCTGTGTGTTTGTTGATAATGGCTTGTTGCGCAAAAATGAAGGCGACATGGTCATGGAAATGTTCGCCAAAAATATGGGCGTTAAAGTGATTCGTGCCAATGCCCAGGACAAGTTTTTAGACGGTCTAGTAGGCGTCAGTGATCCGGAGAAAAAACGCAAAGTTATAGGCAACACCTTTATCGAAATCTTTGATGAAGAGTCGCACAAAATAGACAATGTTAAATTTCTCGCTCAGGGCACCATCTATCCCGATGTGATCGAGTCTGCCGCCTCCAAAACTGGCAAAGCCCATGTCATCAAATCACACCACAATGTCGGTGGCCTGCCAGATCATATGGCCCTGAATCTGGTTGAGCCACTGCGTGAGCTGTTTAAAGATGAAGTGCGCAAGATCGGTGTTGAGTTGGGTCTGCCCTATGACATGGTCTATCGTCACCCTTTTCCTGGCCCCGGCCTCGGTGTGCGTATTTTGGGTGAAGTAAAGCGCGAGTATTGCGCTATTCTCCGTGAAGCCGATGCGATCTTTATCGAAGAGTTACACAACTTCGGTTGGTACCAAAAAACCAGCCAAGCCTTTGCCGTGTTCTTGCCGGTTAAATCCGTCGGTGTTGTTGGCGATGCTCGCCGCTATGAATGGGTCATTGCACTTCGCGCTGTCGAGACTATTGATTTCATGACCGCTCGCTGGGCACATCTGCCCTATGAGCTATTAGAGAAAGTCTCTAATCGTATTATCAATGAGATCACTGAGGTGTCTCGGGTGACTTATGATGTCTCTAGCAAGCCGCCGGCGACTATTGAGTGGGAGTGATAGCGCAAATAATAAACCCATTAAAAACAAGGATTTAGGATACCTTTAGGTTTGACACACTGTGACACACTTGTATATAATCAATGTTATTTCATCGTGAAAAACAAAGATTTGACACATTATGACTACTATTGATTCCCATAAGTTTCAGCAAGAGCAAATCAACCTCTATCATGGAGATGTAAAACTCTTTCGCAGACAGGGTGGTGGCGTCTGGCAAGTAAAGATTTGGATAAAGGAAGAGCAAAAGTATCTTCGCAAATCACTTAGAACTAGAGATGAAGACCTAGCAAGAAGACTTGCAGAAGATGAATATATTAGTGTCAAAGCATCACGAATTACAGGTCAGAAGATATTCAAGGTAGCGCTTCATGCCATCATTGACGAGTGGTTGGTTGAGCAAAGGAAAACAGTTGGTATCTCTAAAACACTGGGTAGATATCAAGCAATTGTTTCTCAAACCAACTGGTTAAAAACATTCATTAAAGATCCCAACTATAAGATTGAAGATATCCAACCTTCACTTTTCGTGGATTACTATGGATGGAGAAAAAGTAAGAGGTCTGAAGTTGTTAACTCTACTCTTGTGAATGAGAAGGCAACTATTAATGCAATCTTTAAGTTTGCAATCAGGAAAGGATACTTGAGTGCAATCTTTCAAGCAGAGTTCCCACCACTCTTAAAAAGTTCCAATAAGAGGGAAGCGTTAACAGTTGAAGAGTATAGAAAAATCTACAGATACATGAGGACTAAAGAGTTCTTGGATGAAAGAGATACCCTCAAAGTAAGACACTTCATTAGAGACTTCACAATGTTACTTGCAAACACTGGACTTCGTTTTGGTGAAGCAAGAAGACTCAAGTGGAAGCATTGTAAAGTTGTTAGGGGTAAGGATGAGAAGAAGAAACTATGTGAAATAAGTCTTTCTGCAGAAATGACAAAGAATAGAAAAGCAAGAGTAGTTCAAGGGATGAGGGGGGATGTCTTAGAGAGAATCAAGTCTTACTCTAATTACACTAAACCAAATGACTTCGTATTTGTGGATAACAACAGTGGTAATGAACTGTCTAGAGATTACTACTATCGTGGATGGAAGTTCATGTTAAAGAACACTGGTTTGGATATGGGGGTGAAGGAGATTACTTACTACAATCTTAGACACACCTACGCTACTTGGAGACTATATGCAGGAGTTAACAGTCGTGCATTGTGTGAGAACTTAGGAACAGGTCTCAAGTATCTAGAAGAACACTATGGTCAGATGCAAACCAAGATGATGAGGGACTCTCTTACTGGGTCAATTGAAGACGATATCAAATATCTGTTAGAGGAGTAACTACGTTGGTCACTAAACCTTCAATCAAGGTCGCAATGTATGTGCGCGTGAGCACTCAACAACAAACTACAGAGAACCAGTTACTGGAACTCTATGAGGTCTGTGAGAGAAATGACTGGACTGTTGTAGATGAATACAACGAGACAGTATCAGGAACTAAGGGTGTTAGTGAGAGAAGTGAACTGCATCGAATGTTAAAAGATGCATCAAGGAAGAAGTTTGATAAGGTCGTTGTGTGGTCAGTAGATAGAGTGGGTCGTTCAATGAAACACTTAGTGTCTGTTCTCTCTCAACTTAAAGACCTTGATGTAGATATCTACTCTTACAAACAAGGCATCGACACTTCTACCACTATGGGGTCTTCGTTCTTTCATATGGTTGGTATCTTTTCAGAATTAGAGAACAACATGAGAAGAGAGAGACAAGTGATTGGTATTAAGAGAGCATTAAGGGATGGAATTAAGTTTGGTCGTAAGGATGTCATCGATGAGGACAAGGAATATGAGATATACCGATTAAGGAATCAAGGTAAGTCTTATAGAAAGATTGCAGATGTCGTTGGTATCTCTCATACAAGGGTCGCACAACAGTGTAAATCAATGTCCCTTGCTTAAATCACACTTAGTGTCTCTGTAACACTTATAAACACTAGACCAAGCAGATCTGATAAACCTGTAAATGAAATCAAACGATGATTTACACACCCCCTCTTCAACAAGGGGGTGATTCGATTATTTCTCGCAGTAGGACATATCTGTTTCTTCATCATTTTTATAACAATATGAGTAAGTCACATATCCAGCAATGTCGTAACCCGCATCAAGACCATCTTTCTTTCCGTCTTTATAGTTAGTTTCACCATATATAATGGACTTACGACCACGATTCATATACGTGAGTGTACGACCGTATTGTTGCCCATCTTTCCAATTACTTTTATAACTTAGATGACCACCTTGGAAATAGGTCTCATAAAGTCCATCGTGCTTTCCGTTTTTATAAAGTATTCTCTTTTCTAAATCACCGTTCCCGTGGTAAGTCTCATAAAGTCCATCGTACTCTCCGTTTTTATAAAGTATTTTCTCTTTTACTTTACCGTCCCAGTGGTAAGTCTCATAAAGTCCATCGTACTCTCCGTTTTTATAATTTACTTTCCTACTTAATTTACCGTTTGAAAGATAAATCTCAACAAGACCATCTTTTTTTCCGTCTTTGAAGTTTCCTTTATAGTTCAATTGACCGTTATCGAAGTAACCCTCATGGAGACCGTGTTTTTTCCCACCACCAGATTTGGGTTGGTAATTTGCCCTACTTTTCAATTTACCATTCGAATGAAACTCTTCTTTTACTGTGGGTTTGCTATCCGCAATCCTTTGCTTCTCTGTTGCTATTCTTTGTTCCTCTGCTCGTTTCTCTGTTGCAATTCGTTGTCTTTCGCGTTTAGCATCTTTAAGGGGTTGAAGAATTTCATAATAGGTTTCATTCAATACCAATTCCTGACACAGTCCCCATTCAAATGCCTCTTGAATTGCGTCATCACCGCCCAAGAATGCTTCTCCACCTATCTTTTCTCGTGCGTCATTCATTTCTCTAACACGCACTGCGGCATCCATATTTCGTGTTTCACCCATAATGGAACAGGTGACAGCAGCAATATTTGTCTTTTCTTCTTGAGAAAGACCACAAGAAGCAAGAACAACAAAACTAAGGATGATTAGGATTTTATTCATATTCAATTCAACATTATCTAAATGAGAGACTTAGAGTCTATACCGAATAGAAGGACTTATGAAGTGTTGGGGTGATTGGGTGTGAGTTGGGTTGTGAGGCGGGGGGTGTCTATGTCTAGTGTTCAGCGAGCGAAGAGAGAAGCATGGTGACGACGATGATGATACGCTGACCCCCTTAATCGTTTAAACACCGTGGAGACACATAGTGAAAAACACCCTCGCATTCTTGTTGGCGATAGTTACGAGCGCCGTATTTGCAGAACCGTATGAATCCGAATTGTTAGGGCGGACTCTTGATGTTCCAGTGGTTCCATTTGAACGAACATCGTTTACACGACCGTTAGAGGGGGTGAGTAAAACGGTTTATCTCGGAGATAACATGATTACTCAAAAGACTGGGCACTTTTCCCTGTGTCTGAATATCGTAGAAGCACAAAGGTCTAAAAACATTGATTTTTCAGAGGGAGAAATCTGTCAGTTTGGAGAAAAAAGTATTTGGTGGTATTCAAAAGATGGGCGGTCACTAATCAAGCGCAAAGATGGTTTCGTTGTTGAATCAGATTGGGCGAGACGAGTCAGCATCGTAAGAAAAAAGAAAGGGTTATATGTTTGTCATAGTGGTGCATCATTAAGTGGTTCTTGCATCAAAAAAATGGATCCCGCAGTGTTAGCGGAGACGGATACACAACACCTGATCGAGGATAAAGATTCTCTTCAGCAAAATATCGAATATCTTGGTAAAGAAGGCGACATACTCAGATTTGCCTACAGCGAGACCCAAGCGGGGACAATCAAAAATTCGGCAACGGGTAGAATAGAGAATGCGGAATTTGCCAGAGATGCTTTTACCAGAGAGTTTGTGCTGGATATTTCTGAAGACAACATAGTTGCATTCAAAGGTGCTCTCATTGAGGTGGAAAAGGCGACCTCATCCCGTATCGTTTACAAGATAATTCGAAATTTTGCAGGTAGATGATTTAAATCGTCGCTGGCATAAGAGTTAATGTGGGATTTACAAATGGACTTGCCAGAGATGCATTCACGAGGGAGTTCTCGATAGACTTATCTGAGGATAATACTGAGGCATATAAGGGTGCAGTTTTCGAAATAATAAAGGCAACGAACTCGACCATAGAATATAAAGTGATTAGGAATTTTCCTTTCGGGAATTAGTTCATAAATTGGTTATGGAGTGGGAACATTCACCCTCGAATAGAAAGGGGGGTATTTGATTATTTCTCGCAGTAGGACATATCTGTTTCTTCACCGTATTTATAACAAGTTTTTCCCTGTGACAGACCTCTTTTATCGAAATATTCCATAAGTCCGTCAACCTTACCATCCCAACAAAAAACACTGTATCTGTCACAATCGCGTGGGGGTAGTAGAGGTAACTCATCCAAAGGCATCGCGGATGATGAGATGAAGTTTGCCGTGCGTTCTAATTTACCGTTTTCGAAGTATAATTCTTCACGTCCATCCCTTTGTCCGTCTTTGTAGTTTACTTTTCGTTTCAAATTACCGTTTTCATAGTAATCTTCTGCCAGTCCGTGTGCTTCCCCTCCATCAGTTTTGGGTTGAAAATTTATCCTACTTTTTAATTTACCACTTGCATAAAACTCTTCGTTTACTGTGGGTTTGCTATCGACAATTCTTTGTTTCTCTAATGTTTTTCGTTCTTGTTCCCGTTTAGCGTGAAGAATTTCATCATAGGATTCATTCAATACCAATTCCTGACACAGTCCCCATTCAAATGCCTCTTGAATTGCGGAATCACCTCTTAAAAATGGTTCTCCACCTATCTTTTCTCGTGCATCATTCATTTTCTCCACACGCACTGCCGCATCCATATTTCGTGTCTCGGACATAATGGAACAAGTGACGGCAGTAATTCTAATTGCTTTTTCTTGTGCTAATTTTTCACTTGCTTCTTGTTCTATCCGTTGCTGTTCCATTTCTACTTGCCGTTTCTCTTCAGCAGAAGGACCACAAGACGTAAGAACCACAAAACTAAGGATGATTAGGATTTTATTCATATGTAATCTCAGTTATTTCTCGCAGTCGGACATATCTGCGTCTCGACCGTTTTTATAACAATTTTTAAACTTCAATTGACCGTTCTCGCCGTAATACTCCCTAAGTCCGTCTCGTTTTCCACTTTTGAGGTTTCCTCTCATCATTAATTGACCGTTCTCGTGGTAAGACTCATAAAGTCCGTCTTGTTTTCCTCGTTTGTAGTTTCCTTTCCATGATAATCGACCGTTCTCGTGAAAACTAACAGAACTTCCAGTAAAGGGAGTTTGGGAACTGCGTTCATATTTAATACCATCTCTTTCAACGAGGTTTTTAGAGGGAACTTCATTGGGGGCACAAGAAACAAGAAGAACCAAACTAAGGATGATTAGGATTTTATTCATATCTAATTCAACTTTATCTAAATGAGAGACTTAGAGTCTATACCGAATAGAAGGACTTATGAAGTGTGCGGGTATTTGGGGGGTGAGGGTATAGTCATATGACTACTCTTCCAACCTTGGGTTAATTTGTTGGTGGTATTCCTCTTCGTATAACAGTTACCGACCAACCTATTTTGTGATTGGTAATAATCTCTTGTCTAAGGTCATTTAAGAAGACTTCAATGTCTTGGTCTGGGTCTACTAGTGTTGTTTGGAATTCTCGCTTGAGTGTCTCTAACATCTTTTCAGTCGTATCGGTAAGTTCGTGGGTTTCCCAGATTACCTCCTTGTTCCGTCTTTTATCCTCTTCTTCAGTCCATTTCTTTTTCTCTTGCTCTGTAACCTTTCTCATCCCTTTGGTTACTTGATCTTTTATCGTCTTACCTGACCATTTGTTCCCCCGTGAGGTTGGATGATCTATATGGTTGAGATGTGACGCAATATTCCCATAGGTTAGACATCCCCACTTGTCACCGTCACGAGAACAGAAATTACCGCTCTTACAGTTTTCGCATTCAGTCTGTTCATAGATGTAGTTCTTTATCAGGTTCATTGTGCGAGACCAGTAAAGAGTATTCCTTGCTCTAGTCTCCTGTGTAATTTGGTGTTCAATCATATGGTTTCTCATTTAGTTTCTTATTGTTACCCTAACATTATAGTTACTAATGAAATTGGGGGAAAGATGAGAGTATTAAGAATATGTTGGTTCATGGGGTCTCTTCTCAGTATAAGTGGCAATCTATAGTTATATATAACATATAGAGAGAGACTTTTATAACGCAGGAAAGACAACCCACTTAGGAGATAACAAATGATAGATATTAATAGGATTGGTCAGATTCAGATTCAAGAAGAAGAACGATTACTTCAGTTACTAGAATCATCAAATCTAGATGACCAAAGTAAAGAGTCCGTACTTAAACGCACTCATCACCAAATACAATACCTAAACAATCTAATAGAACTTCAGGAGCACTAGTCTATGGCACTGAAACAATACTGTTTAAAAATGTCACACTCATTGTGGAATGATGTCGATAAGAATCGTATGGCACTTGTAGGTACTCTTTATCCGCAGGGTATTACTCGTGCAGACTACATCCGTGAGGCAGTTACTCAATACAACAAATGGAATGCTGAAGTTGTAGCGCCAAAGATGACTGCTCTTAAGAAGGAGATGGATGAACCTATCGGGTTCTATATTGACGATGGTTTGGATGTAAGGTGGTGAAAACATTTGAAGAGATAAGAGGAACTGCTGAGACCGAAGATCTCAATGAATCACGACTATTAAGGAAAGGGGGCGCTCTACTCTTTGCAAGGTCTGCTAAGAAACACGGAGACGATGCTCATAAATCATTTAATGATGCTAAACAGAAGATCAAAGGAAACCCTTTAGACACTGATGGAGAGCGTCTCACAAGTGTTCAGGAGGGTTTTTTGGATCTATGTGATGGACTCATCTCTATCCGTAAGCAGAACGGTGCAATCACAGGCATTATGACTACTGCTGTTCTGTTCAATGAGAGGACTAGTCAGCAGTTGGGGAAGATTATTAGGAAATAGACCACGACCACATTCACAGTGTTTGGTATGTGTCGGAAAAGAGGGAGGGTGGTAAATGATGTATTGTGAGGTCACTATTCTACGAGTGACCTCACAGTTACCTTCTCACTAATATTTAGACAATTAACTAATTATATCTAAAATCTCTTTTTCAAACTTGCCTGTTGCTACGCAAGTTACCCCTTCATCATTACTTCCAACATCATTAGTGTTAAAAGATACGGGTTCCACATTACCACTTGTATCTCGTTGCTTATTTCTCACCAAATTATATGAATTATATAAAGGCATATACATATATTCTTCATATGAGATTTTTACATCCCAGATATATCTTGTATTGACACTAACAATCGTACTGTCTCCCTGCGGAGCAACATAAACATTCGCTCTACCCTCTAATGAAGGTGAACGGAACAGTTTGAAATATGTGGTATTTGGAGGCGCTGAGTTTCTTGTAGAGTAAGTATAATTTACTGATTTATCTGCTGTCTTGTAAGATATGTTCTCGTTAACATCAACAAGACTGAAGGATTTGTTGGAAACACCACAATCAACATAATCACTAATGTTGTTAGTAATGGAAAAAGATAAATTAATCAGTCTGCTTTCCTTATCAATATTGTTGATCACATAAAAGGATTTCGACATCTCACCAACCAAGTCACTCCAAGTCTCATCATAGTTAGATGTTACGATTACCTCATTATTGATGATGGTTTTTTCTGGTATCGTGTAATCCAAATTGTAGGTCGCCGTTTTCCCTGCACACCCCGCTAAAAAAAAGGATAGACCAATTATTGCTATCAAACGTTGTGTGTAAATCATTTTTGACCCCTAATCTGATTCAGTTATTAACGGTTTGCCCAATTAATAGAGTATCAAACCTCAGTCAAGAAGACCACGACCACATTCACAGTGTTCGGTATGGGATGAGTGCCCCCAAACTCACCCCCACACTTCATAAGTCCTTCTATTCGGTATAGACTCTAAGTCTCTCATTTAAATAATGTTGAAGAGGGGGTGCGTAAATCATTATGTGAAGGCGTTAAGGAAACTGCTCTAAATATACCCCAAGACACGCTCTGATACCCTATAGAATGCCCTCTAAAGGACGTTTACCTCTATACCCATCGATACAGTAATGCTATAAAAATAGTCGTGTGATAAGGTCTTTCGCGGAGTGAATGACAGAAGGGTTTTCTTGGTGTTGGGGGTGGTTTAGTTATCGCCTTAGAACTATAAATCGGGTGGTTTTATAGAGACACAGTGTGTCGTTATCAGTGGTAGAGTAGGTAAATAGAGTTAGGATAGGTAATCTATATAGTCGTGGTGACACATATTTGACACAGTTAAAAAAATACCCCTGTATCCCTTATGCAGTAAGGGTTTCAAATCATGCTACTATTGAGTGGGAGTAATAACAAGCTCTCAAACCCCCATTCCTAGGCTGTTTCCCCATGTTGTAAAGACGCATTCCTAACGTTCATAGGCGCCTGCCTGCCAATGGGACCTCTTTTTCTCGATAAACTCGATTAGGGCAGTCAGAGCCTGCGGCATGTTTTGCTCGCCGAAGCCGATGCGAAAGTAATCCTGATAAAGGTCGCTTTGTGCGCTAAACAGAGGAGCTGGTTTGACCGAGATACGCGCTGCGGCCATTTGCTCGGCTAATTGATCTGCGCTCAGCGGGCCTTTAAATCTCACGTAACCAATGGCTCCGGCACTGGGTCGGTTCCATTCAAACAGATCGCCATGTTGGCGAAAAAAATCATCCAGTAAGATGAGGTTTTTCCTGATAATTGCCAGCCGACTTTCAATAATGGTATCACTGGCGCGCAATATCATCATGGCCTGAATTTCACTGGCGCGACCGATGCATGCAGTGCCAAAGTATTGGGTGTCGATGAGCTTTTGCTTAAGCTCTAAATCCTGTAGTACCAGCCAACCAATCGTCACGCCACAGCCACCCCAGGGTTTTGACATGGTGCAGGCACTGATGCCTTTGTCGTACAGTTCGGCCATGGCTGGAAGTCGATCCTTCGGGTTATGTTCGAGGAGGCGATAGACTTCGTCAGACATTAGGTAGATGTTATTTTTGTCAGCGATATTTTTAAGTTGCCGCTGCAATTGATGACTCATCAATGTGCCGGCAGGATTAAATGGTTCGTTGATGATCATGTATTTAGTGTTGTGCTCAATCGCGGCTTCAACCGCGCTGAGATCTATCTGCCAGTTGTCTTTGGGGTGTAGTTGAATCTGAGTCACCTGGCAGCCTGCATGCTCTGGAGTTTGCTGTACCGACTGATATCCCGGAGTGAACACAATGGCGTGGTCATCCTCGTTCAATAGCGCTATTGCCGCCGTTTGCAGGGCCACTTGTCCACCGGCGAAGACAATTATATTGTCAGCACTGATGTTATCCCCGTAGAGGTTGGCAATATCTTCTTTAAGATCCAAGCTTCCGCCAGGAGGCGTGTATTCCAAGGAATGATCATGGAATTCATCGACAATTGCTCGGTCACCTCTGGCCAGTGACAGCTTGACCAATTCCCCGTGACTAAGAGGCTCCGCAAAGGAATTGGACAGGTTGTATTCTGTATCCTTATTTATCAATTTGTGTGTTTTAGACCACGGTGTTTGATATCCCATTATAATTTCCTAGGCGAGTATATATTTTTCATCTTCAAGTTTTTTGAGTAGGGCACGTGCTGATTTTTGCGATATCAAAATATATTTATTCTCAGGAAATAGTTTGGCGCTGTGAGAGGTCATAATAATACTGGTCACTAGGCGCATGGCAACCAGATAGTAAATTATTTCCCGCTCGTTATCTGTTATTTTAAATTCGCGATCATATCCTTCGATCATGTTGCTTGAGGCCATCTCAACATTGGGTTCTCCGAGCAATGAATAGGCCATACTGATGGCAAGATCGTTGATCTGGCTGGCCATTTGCATTTCACCAAAATCAATCAGGCCAGCAACTTTTTCAGGCTGTTCTGGATCGATAAGTAGGTTTTGTTCATTGGCATCACCATGGATGATGGCCTTGCGTAAATTCGCAAGCTTGGGAAAGATAGTTTTTTCATAAACGGCGTATAGCCGCTCAATGCGATCGGCAGCGTCCCTATCGATGACATCCGCAAGATACTTTTTGCAGGTCAGTACATTATCAAGCATCCACATTTCGTCGGAGCCCTCCACTACCGTCACCGAATAGGTCTGCATGGCTTGAGAAAGTTGACCTACGAACCGGCCAATATCCTTATATAGCGCTGCCGTTCTTGGTATGTTGGTTAGTAGGTCACCCTCAAGATAGGTTAGTAGACGTATTGCAAAGCCATCAACATAAGTTATGTGTTCACCCTTTAGCGTGGGCACAATGCTGGGAAACGCCAGGCTCGGCGCCTGTGTTTTTAAATGGGTCAGTACATCAGTCTGCATTTCAATAAATTCATGTGACCATCTTGTATTGGCAATTTTTAGCACATAAGTGGTGGTGTCCGTTTTTATCCGAGCATTTTGATCTTCGAAGGAAACTAAGGGCGCTATCTCGCCCTCAAGACCGTAGAGGTCTTTCAGTAAGGAAGCTAGGGACTCGTCATCAAAATTAGGCACTTGCTCTAACATTATCTATTCTCTTTTATGTGGTAGTTAAAATAATCGCCAGCCCTAAGATCCTGCTAGTACGGCTTGTACTATTTGCAAATCTTGAACACCAATACCCGAAGACAGAAACAGTTTTAGTTTTTTTGCCGCCTGCGGATTTTTCAGGCCGTTGTTTAAAAAGTCGCCGAACTCCTGCAGGTCTGATTCAACGATCACACCATTGTGCAGAGCATCTGCGGCATTACCGTGGTCTTTGCCCTGCTTAATGGAGTCAATCAACACGCAATCGGCTTTTTTCAATAGGCTTGGGGCGAGTTCGAGTTTGCCGGGCATATCTGCACCAATTGCGATCACCAGAGTGTTTTCTTTGGTGATGTCATCGGCCTCCAACAATGCCACTTCTGAGGCTGTGGTGGTCACAATCAAATTGGCCGTTTTGGCCACTTGTTGAGGGCTGTCTACTACAGTGACTTGCCAGCCATTTTGGGTCATTTCCCGCGCATAGGCAACGGCGTTTGTTGGCGTATGTCCCCACACCGTGAGTTGGCGACATTGTGGATATAAATCCTTGAGCAGCGACACTTGCAAACGGGCCTGGACACCTGTGCCTAAAACACCTATGCCCGTCACTTCGGCCTCAGGCATTAGTTGTTGGGCTGCATTCCTGCCGGCAATTGCGGTTCTTAGATCGGTTAAATTTCCCTCATCTTTGAGCACCACAATGGGATCTCCGGTCTTGGCGTCAAACGCCATCATCAACCCCTGGGAAGGTGTTAGGCCACATGCAGAATTATTGTAAAAAGCGGTGGCGATCTTAAACACATAAATATCGCCACCGCTTTTATGTGCGCCCTTAAGATGTAAGTCGCCGCGCCCCTTAAATGGTAGATAAATTACCTCGGGTATTACCACGTCCAGCCGACTAAATGCTTTAAATCCCTGATTTTGCAGTTGCCATACTGTCTCATTGCCAGTGGTTTCAAGGCGTTGTTGGATATCCGCCCAGCTGAGTTCTGGAATGTTAGTTGTGGTCGTGACGGGATTGTGTGTGTCACTGGGGTGAATGTTCTCGCTCTGTGGGAATAGGGCTATGATGATGCCAGTATGAGCATCTCCAACCAGAGTTAAATGACGGCACTGTCGTTGATCACTATTGACAGATGATTGAAGCTGCGAGAAAAATTTAATGATGAAATGGTCTGCTCCAGACTTGTAGGTGGCGGTTATCGTTAAATGGCCCGAGGCAGGAGAATCAAAATCCATGCTAATGGTTTCACTGACAATATCGACCTGATCAAACATTGTCGATTGAGGGCCAATATAGGCATCTTTTTCGGCCGGAGTTAATAGTGCAACTAGGTCGGCATCTGTGGCTAATATTTGCATTATTGCGCCCAAATAGTACGTTGTTGATCGATAAACTGTGCGAAGGCTTTTAGGGCCCCAGGCATGGTGGTCCGACTGAAGCCGATGCGAAAATACTGGTTGAGTGAGCTTTCGCAATCAAAAATGGATGGCGGAAATACTAATATTCCCTGAGCCAGTAGCTGACTTGCCAAGCTATTGGCGCTAATGGGGCCTTTGAATTTTACAAAACCAGTGCCCCCAGCTTTGGGGCGTACCCATTCAAATAGATCATTATTGGCCGCGAAATACTGCTCAAGCAATTCTAAATTAGTCTTAATAATATGTATGTTTTTGTCGATAATCCGGTCTGAACATCGCAGTACCATCATCGTTTGTATCTCGCCGGCGCGAGAAAAGCACACCGCATAGATATGTTGAGCCCTACGCAATTTTTCGCACAGGGTCTGGTCTTGGCAGGCTATCCAGCCGATGCCCGTGCCGCCGGCTCCCCAGGGTTTTGACATAGTGCTTAGGGCGAGCGCATTTTTGGAGATATCCGCCATAGACGCCGAGCGCTCCTCTGGGTCGATCTCTAATAGCCGATACACCTCGTCGGATAAAATAACCAGCTGATGTTTTTCTGCGACCTTACATAGGGCTGTTTTGGTCTCAACATCCATTAATGCACCGGATGGGTTGTGCGGGTCATTGAGGGCAATATATTTGGTGTTGTCTTTGATCGCCGACTCAATCGCTATAATACTTAACCGCCAGTTGTCATCTGGAGACAGGGCGACTCGAGTGACCTCACAGCCGGCTAATTTTGCACTGTCTTCCAGCGATTGGTAGCTCGGCGTGACAATGATTGCATGATCCCCGGCATGTAATAATGCTTGGGCGGTTAGGGTCATGCCGGTCTGTGCGCCGGGAAATACCACAATATTGTCGGCGCTAATATTGTCGTTGTATAGCTGTGCAATTTCTTGTCGCACATCCAAGCTGCCGCCGTTGTCGGCATAGCCCAGAGAATGATGATTAAATAGTTCAATCAACGCATGCTCGCCCTGTTGCTCGGCAAGTTTTATCAGATCACTGTGCCCGAGTGGTTCAGAGGACGAGGCGTAAAAACGATGGGTTATATCGATTGTTTTTGCTAACAATTCTTCTGATCTAATCGGATTTTGTAATAGATGCATTGTTCAGTTCCATACTTTAATTCTGTGTGTGATTGATCTACAAAGTTCAAAAAGGGGTTGAGTGCTTAATGGCACTATGAATAGGTTTTATCCGCAACCAGAATGCCTACCTATTCAAATAACAGTATCACTCGGCGGTGCAATTCGCTATTAGAATTATATTAGTGGTAATGGTCGGCGTGGTCTAACTTAGATATATTAAAAACGATATTTAGCATGCTGCCTAGAGAGCTCTAGATAATGCATTATTTAACCATAACAGGATAGGCCAGGCGCATATGCAAACGATTCAACGGATCAAGCAATATTAGGTTGACGGTTTATTTAAAGCTAAATGCAGTCGGTTACCTGCACACGCATCTGCACGAGCAGGTAGGATAAGTGATCCAGGGTCGTTTCGAGCTAACAGTGGCTGGCGAAGGAACCACCATAGGGCCAGGTGACACCTATTATGTGTCTTCAGATATCGAGCATGGCGTCGTTGCATTGAAAGACAGTATTCTACTTGATGTTTTCACACCCCAGCACGAAGATTTTGTGGCATAGATCAACATCAATGACCCCTACCGGCAATATCTCTTTTTTAAGGTGAAACTAACTAGCCGCGCAACATACTGTGCATCACCTGCTTTAGGGCTTCGTGTAGATTGCGCATTTCATTGAGATTATCTGGGTCGGTCATCCAATGATAGACGATGCCACTCACCGAGGCTGTAAAGTGATCCGCGAGCATTCCCGCATCCACTGTCGATGGCACTTCGCCAGCGGCCATAGCCTGTTCAATCCAGCTTACAACATCGTCGCGACGGCGTTGATGAATTCCTAGGATAACGCCTTTGAGTTGAGAGTCTGGCGCCATGGAGTCAAACCAGAGACGGTAAAAGGCCTCCACATGTTTCGGCGCATCTTCACAGAATTTAATGTGGGCATCCAGCGCTGCAGCTATAGCCTTGTAACCAAAGCTATTTGCCGTGACCTGAGTCAGTTCCGCAAGCCATTCATCGCCAACCGACCTGAGGACAAAATCAAACAGACCCTCGCGATTGCCAAAGCGATAACCAGCCAAACCACGCGAGTAACCGGCTTTTTCACCGACATCCTTTAAGGTTACCAGGCCCGCCCCACGCTCGACAATCAAATTTACCGCCGCTTCAAGCATCTTGGCGTCGGAGATTTCTTTGCGTTCAACCTGAGTGAGTCCTAGGGCTTTGGGCATTTTTTATAGGTTCCTAAATTAACTATTTCTAGATTAACGATTCCTAGTTTTATTCCACTAGCGCATTATGCGCCGGTAGTTTGCCTACTTCTGGCGTAAAATACCAAGCATGATTACATACTGCGTCTGTACTGCCCGCCGACGTCAAACAAAGCATTGGTGATTTCACCCAAGGAACAGACCCGCACCGCTTCCATCAACACCTCAAAACCATTGCCGCCGTCGCTCACTGTATCCTGCAAGCGCTTAAGCACTTTCGCGGACTCGGCACTGTGGGCCTTTTGAAAAGCGCGCAGACGTTTAATCTGGCTCTGCTTTTCCGCTTCGGTTGAACGGGCCAACTCAATTTCCATGGGCTCTTCTTCAGTCTCGCTGAGGAAGGTATTCACCCCCACAATCGGGAAAGAACCATCGTGCTTCTTGTGCTCATAGTAGAGCGACTCCTCCTGAATCTTGCCGCGCTGATAACCGGTTTCCATGGCACCCAAGACACCGCCGCGATCAGAGATTTTCTCAAATTCTTGGAGTACCGCCTCTTCAACTAGGTCAGTTAGTTCATCGATAATAAACGCGCCCTGACTGGGGTTTTCATTTTTTGCTAGACCCCACTCCTGATTAATAATCAGCTGAATTGCTAGTGCTCGGCGCACAGACTCTTCAGTTGGCGTGGTAATGGCTTCGTCGTAAGCATTGGTGTGAAGGCTATTACAGTTATCGTAAATCGCAATTAAAGCTTGCAGGGTAGTACGAATATCATTGAAGTTCATTTCTTGAGCGTGCAGGGAACGGCCGGAAGTCTGAATATGATATTTTAGTTTCTGGCTGCGTGGGTTGGCATCGTAGAGATCGCGCATGGAGGTCGCCCAGATACGGCGAGCCACTCGACCCATCACGGTATACTCCGGATCCATACCGTTGGAGAAGAAGAACGACAGGTTCGGGGCAAAGTCATCGATCTTCATGCCGCGAGCCAGATAGGCTTCGACAAAGGTAAAACCGTTGGACAATGTAAAGGCTAGCTGAGAGATGGGGTTAGCGCCGGCTTCGGCAATATGGTATCCGGAGATCGATACTGAGTAAAAATTTCGGATCTGCTCATTGATAAAGTACTGCTGCATATCACCCATCATGCGCAGGCTAAATTCGGTGGAAAAGATACAGGTATTCTGCCCCTGATCTTCCTTGAGGATATCTGCCTGCACTGTGCCGCGCACGCGCGTCAAGGTGTTGCTGCGCAGCTCTTGGAATTCGTCATCCTTGGGCTGGCGACTGTGTTCGGCGACAAACTGAGCTACCTGCTGGTCAATTGCGGTGTTTAAAAACATTGCCAAGATAGTCGGCGCCGGACCATTAATAGTCATGGAAACCGAGGTGGTTGGATTACAGAGATCAAAACCATCATAAAGAGCTTTCATATCATCCAGGGTACAGATGGAGACACCGGCATTACCCACCTTGCCGTAAATATCCGGACGTTCATGGGGATCAAAACCGTAGAGAGTCACAGAATCAAAGGCTGTGGACAAGCGTTTGGCATCCGAGTACTCCGACAGAGCCTTAAAGCGGCGGTTGGTTTTAAAGGCGTCGCCCTCACCGGCAAACATACGGGCAGGATCTTCGCCTTCACGCTTAAAGGGAAATACACCGGCGGTGTAGGGAAACTCTCCGGGCAGATTTTCACGCATCAGCCACTTGAGCAGTTCACCGTGATCTTCAAAGCGCGGTAACGAAACCCGGGAGATCTTGTTGCCAGCTAAGGAAATCGTATTCAGCTTAGTGACTATCTCTTTCCCATTGGGCAGCACATCAACCTTGGTATCACCGCTATAGGCGTCCACGACGGAAGGCCAGTTCTCTAGCAAACTGCTAGCCTTCGCATCCATAGCCTGCTTGCGCTCGGCAATCAGGCTGTCGATAGTCTCTGGCGCATCGCTGCCACTTTCTAACAACATGGTTTTGGTCGCCGCGAGCTGTTGCTGTTGGCGAGCTAGATTGGCCTGCACCAGAACGTGCTTGTGATAGTTGCGCACGCTGGCGGCAATTTCAGCCAGATAACGCTGACGATCTGCTGGCACCACCACGGTTTTTTCCGATGGCGTGCGCCGATCCACTTTCGCCAGATGCTGCTTAAAAGTGCGCAGCCCACGGTTTTGTAACAGCACTAACAGTTCCTGATAAGCGGCGCTAACACCGTCATCATTAAAGCGTGAGGCAATGGTGCCAAACACCGGCATCTCATCCGGCGCCTGAGTCCAGGCTTCGCGGTTGCGCTGCATCTGTTTACAGACATCGCGGTAGGCATCGTCGCTGCCGTTGCGGTCAAATTTATTAATAATCGCCAGCTCGGCATAATCGAGCATATCGATTTTTTCCAACTGGCTCTGGGCGCCAAATTCTGGCGTCATGACATAGATTGGGATATCCACATAGGGCACGATACCCGCATCACCCTGACCAATACCAGGGGTCTCAACCACGACCAGATCGAAGCCACCGAGACGCATGGCACAGATAATATCCGTGAGTGCTGCTGGCACTTCACCGGTCGCACCGCGGGTGCCGATAGAACGCATATAGATAGAAGAATGATAGATCGCATTCATGCGAATGCGGTCCCCGAGCAAAGCGCCGCCAGTCTTACGTCGAGTCGGGTCAATGGCCAGCACGGCAATCTTTAGTTCGTCGGCACTGTCTTGACGGAAACGACGAATCAATTCGTCGGTTAGTGACGACTTACCTGCGCCACCGGTACCGGTAATTCCTAGAACTGGTACTGTATTACTTAAAAATTGCGCCTGCTCCCGGAGTGAAATCTGCTGTTCTGGACTGAGTTTATCGCGCTCAATGGCGGTGATCAGGCGAGCTAGATTGTTGCGACCCCTGTTATCAGAAAGCTCATCAGTAAGTTCTGCTGCGGCCACAGTGACATCGCTATAAGCCCCCAGTGAACAGCGCTCAATCATATCGTCGATCATACCCACCAGGCCCAGATTCTGGCCGTCGTAGGGGGAGTAGATACGCTCGACGCCATAGGCCTCAAGCTCTGTGATTTCAGCTGGAATAATCACACCGCCACCGCCGCCAAAGACCTTAATATGTTCGGCGCCGGCTTCTTTTAGCAGGTCCACCACGTACTTAAAGTACTCAACATGGCCGCCCTGATAGGAGCTGATGGCGATGCCTTGGACATCTTCCTGTAAAGCGGTCTGAACCACTTCAGCTACCGAGCGGTTGTGGGCTAGATGGATAACTTCAACACCAGCTCCCTGTAATATACGACGCATAATATTGATTGCGGCATCGTGGCCATCAAAGAGACTGGCGGCGGTCACAAAACGGAGAGGAATGACTTTTTCCTGTGCCGGATCTGAGGGTGATGAATTGGCTGAGGCGCTCGCGGAAACTTGAGAGGTATTCATTTTCTTGTCCATTTACATTTTTAATAGTAAGAGTTTAGTTATCTTGCTTGCTACATGCAAGTAAGTTTATCCGTGTAGAGGCCAGGTAGGCCTTGATTACAAGAGGGTTTTGTACAGATTGGCTAAAAAGCAGTCCTATTAAGGAGTATCTGAGCCGTAACCAAAGTAGTCAGCAATGGCCACACCCCCCGCCACAGTAGTAAAAGGTTCGTGTTCGACAACCTTGCCGAGAAACTGATTCTCGAGAATGTCCTTAACTGCGAGGATTAAACTCACAGCCCGCTCCAGCTCGAACAGACGATCGGTGATCATCAGCTCGAACTCCCAGCGCTTTTAGAGATTTAGAAATGACTTACTTTTACACTCGTCCCGCATTATTAAAAATCTTATAAAAACAATATTTTAGGGAATTCATATTTTTCAGCGGGGGTAGCTGTCACTTGCTAACTAGAAGCTCCACCCATTAAATTGACACTTCTATAATCAGAGCAGGATGGTCACTTAAAGGGCCTTCTTCTGTGACAAATGATTCGTCTTCTCCCACAGAAATAATCTTAAATTCTAACTCTTCACCTTGCTTGTATAAAATGTAATCCAATATAGTCCATTTTTTACTTATTTTATGTCCTGTAAAAGAATCTGTTAATTTCAGCTCTTTCTTGAAGTTTTCTAAGAGTTTTACGTCTTCAGGATTTTTAGAATTCAGATTAAGATCTCCAGCAACAATCAAAGCTTCAGTAGTCGCTCTTTGCTTCATAGTTGAGATAATATGCTCTAATTGTTTCTTTCTTGCTGCCCTATCGGAATCTCTTTTACCGGCATCCATGTGCGTATTAACTATAAAAAATCTTTTATTGCTTGGCAGAGTTATTTTTATTATTTGAAAACCTTTATAGGCAAAGCAATCATTTGCTCCTCTTAACCAGCCCGAACAGGTGTCGTAGGTTTGATTTTCTACGTCTACGGTCCAATTTTTAGGTAGATTGAATACAGACGTTAATCCTGAACCAGTGCAAAAGGGACATATTAAACGGCCACCCAATCCACCACGAATAGCGAGGCTTTCTTTAGCCAAGCCAGATGACAATTCTTCATGATGTGAATAGTCTTCTTGTAGTAAGGAGATGTTAAAGTCTTGTGTTTTTTTACCGATGACAGGAAAGCGCTTCTTTGGATTGTCACTGATAAAGATTTCAGGAAGCCCGTGAGTGTTATAAACAAGTATTCTTAAATTCTCACTTTGTTGTTCGAGTGAGAAAAGGTTCATAGAAAGAATCATGGTGCTAAGAAATAGAGCTTTAAGTTTCATCATTTAAAATTTATTCTTTTAATCAGTATGGAGTGTATGGAAGATAACACAAGACCGCAAAAACAGCACAGCAAGCGCAGCTCACCGTGGCTTGTCATATTTTGTCAAAGCCTTTGGTACAGTGGATGATGCGAGGTATTAGCTTAGCATTAGACATTTAACCCGTATTATTGCCTTTATGACAATAAACATACCCACATTACCTTATTTATTCTTGCCTATATTAGGCTAATACAACCCTCTTTTAGAGTAGATCTGTGCATAGGCTAGCCATGGCCAATATTGGGCGACATTAGCACTCAAAAGTAATATCGAAATTTAGATTAATCAAGCTGCTGTTGAACGTCATAAGTTCACGGAAGTTTGAATAGATCCTCAACAGTACAGTGCAAGGTTTTAGTAATTTTCAACGCAAGGACTGTAGACGGAACATAAATGCCATTTTCGATTGCGTTGATGCTTTTCCTTGATACATCGGCACTCTTTGAAAGTTCCTGCTGAGTTAAACCTGCAGCTTTTCTCAGTTGTTCAAGATTATTCAAAAGTTTTTTATGGTGATTACCCACTTACTTTACTCTTCAAATTTTTCAACGGCTTTGTTGATTTCAGCGCTATCATTGGGATAAAGGTATCCGGCTATTGTTGAACCAATACCAATAGCTGCAACTAAAAGACCAGCACCCTTCAGGAACTGTCCCGCTTGATCATCGGCCCCTATAAAAGTAACACCAAAAAGAAATAAACCAACACCAACAAATAAGGTTATTACGCCGCTTCGCCTGTAATCAATAGGTTTCTTTTTGTCATTTAAAGTATCAAGGATTTCTTCAATTTTAGATGGATCATCGATATTTTTAGAAACCTCAATAATTGCGTTATATTTGTGTTTTTCTATTTTGTTAATAAAAAAGAAAACAACAAATACGATTCCTATCGGGAAAAATATTCCTGCTAAGGGTATTAATGATTCTAATATGCCTTCCATAACTACTCCTGTTTATAGTTGTGATACATCTCATCATGAAATGTAACGTAAACTTATCACGAAATTAAAGAGAAGTAAAGGTTACATGCAGAAGATCTAATCGGATCGTTTTAAGCTAATAATTGCTGTATCTAGACGAGACAATATTTATCACACCATGAATTAATCGGGGGTGGATGATTATAAAAATCGTAAACTAATCGTTACAAACTATTTTTTCAGCGCTGCTCAATTTTTTTAAAGTTGCAGAAGCTGCTACTGTTGAATAGAAATTAACTGCCACACTTAACTATATTCAAACTTTAATTATAAAAAATTTCGAGTGGCCTGAGTTTTATATTAAGGTGACTATTTCTATCATAGTTTGCTTGCCAAGAAAGTTTAAAAGTCTTGCAATACTCTCTGGAATTCTCCATAAAGACGTCACTATGAAAACAAGAACTATGACATCGAGTCATATTCTGTAAATGTGTTAGTGAAGAATTAATAATCAAGCAAAGGGCTAATTACGATGTCTCAATTCTCAGGAAAAACCGCGGTGATTAGCGGAGGAGCTCAAGGTATTGGGTTATCTATCGCCAAGGCGTTAGGTGAACAAAACATGAATATTGTGCTCGCAGATATCGACCAAGAAAATCTGCAAAAAGCGGCTTCAGAGTTGCAAGCCGCTGGAGTTTCCGTATTAACAGTTGTTTTGGACGTCGCGGACGAGGCTCAGTGGCAGGCAGTCGGACAGCAGACTGTAGAGCGCTTCGGAAAAGTTCATATGGTGGTTAACAATGCAGGGGTAGGTGGAGACTCAGGGTCCATTGAGAGCCAAAATAAAAAAGGGTGGCAATGGGTGCTGGACGTAAATCTAATGGGGGTAGTTTACGGTGCTAAGGCGATTGTTCCCCTGATTAAGCAACACGGTGAAGGGGGATGGGTCATCAATGTCGCATCCATGGCAGGAATGACTGGGGTGCCTTATAGCGGCGCTTATACAGCGACAAAAGCGGCTGTTGTGGCACTATCCGAAAGTTGGGCGGGCGAACTGGAGAGAAAAGGTATCAAGGTTTCTGTATTGTGTCCTGCCTTTGTTCAAACTCGCATTTATGACTCAGAGAGAAATCGTCCAGAGCAGTACCAGACAGATGACTGGGATGTAACGTCTGAAAGTAGCTTTTCAAAGAGAGCCAAGGATATGGTGGAAAATGGCATTGAGGTCTCTATTATCGGTAAACGCGTTGTCGAAGCGCTTAATGCCGGTGAGCTGTATATCTTCACTCATCCTAATTATCGGCCCGTTGTTCAACAACAAGCGGCCGTCATAGATAAAGCATTTCAACGAGCCGAACAAAGTCCATTACTTCAGCATATAGTGAATCAAAAGATAGATATGCTCTGAAAATAAGCTTTGTGAAAGATCAGTGTTGATTCTTTGGCAATAAGAGCGAGCTTTAAAGTCCCCATGGGGGCTGTCGGTGAGCTATACCGTGCTTAGTAAGATGCTGGTTTCACTGTTAGCAATACCATCAATTAACCGAACTTCTCTTAATACCTGGTCGAAGTCCGCCAAACTGGATGCTTGAATTTCTGCGACTAAATCCCATGCTCCATTCGTCGTGTGGACCTTTTGTAACTCAGGTAGGCCACGCAACTTGGATATGATTTGAGAAGTGGACTTGCCTGTTACTTCAATCAACATAATGGCGCGAATAGCGCCATCGTCAACGCTCGCACTAGCTCTTATGGTGAAACCAATAATGGCTCCGGTTGCAATTAACCTATCGAGACGATTTTGCACAGTTCCTCGCGATACTTTTAACGCGTGCGCTAATGCTGATATTGACGCTCTTGCGTCGGTGCGAAGCATGGATATGAGGTTGCGGTCCAATGAGTCATAGCTCACTGTTCGGTTGTTATCTTTCATGGTTTTACCGCTGCTTGTGAGGCGAAGACGGTATTATGACTGCAGATTCGTAAAAATGACATTTGTGTCTATCAATATGACAAATTTTAGTACATTTTATATAAAATAATGCTATATCGTTTGACATTCTATAGCTCTATTATCTCTTTCATTGAGCAACGGCTCCTATATTTAATGACGCAACCAAATATAAGTGGCTCTAACAGAAAATGACAGGTGATATCTAATGAAAAACCTAACAGCTATTGATGCCAACAGTATTTTGCATCCCGCAACGAACGCTGATGATTTTGCCCGTACCGGGTCAAAAATTATTGAATCCGGTGAAGGGATTTATTTACGTGATCATTCGGGTAAACAGTTGATTGATGCCGTGGCAGGTTTGTGGTGTGTCAATGTGGGCTATGGGCGCGAAGAGCTAGCGGAGGCCATGCAAAAGGCTGCTTTGCAGCTTAGTTATTATCATACGTTTTCGGGTATGTCGAACACTCCGCAAATAGAGTTAGCTGAGAGACTATTAGAGAAAGTCCCCAATGGTTTATCCAAAGTATTTTTTGGCACCGGTGGATCTGATGGTAATGATAGCCTGATAAAAATTGTCTGGTATATCAACAATATTCGCAATAAGCCGGAAAAGAAAAAAGTTATTTCTCGGTGGCAGGGCTACCACGGCACGTCATTAGCAACCGCTAGCCTGACTGGGTTGCCATCATTTCATACTGCATTTGATCTACCAATGAACAATATTTTGCACACTGAATCGCCTGATTTCTTTCGCCATGGCTTAGAGGGAGAAACGGAGTTGGAATTTTCATCACGACGGGCACAGCAGTTAGAAGAGATGATTTTGAGTGAAGGTAAAGACACTGTGGCAGCATTTATTGCCGAGCCAGTATTGGGCGCCGGAGGTGTTGTGCCCCCGCCTCAAGGGTATTTTGAAGCCATTCAGAAGGTTCTAAAGCGTTATGACATTTTATTTATTGTCGACGAAGTCGTCTGCGGTTATGGCCGATTAGGTAAATGGTTTGGTAGTGAATTATATGATCTAAAGCCTGACATGATGACCACGGCAAAGGCATTAACCAGTGGCTATTTTCCTTTTTCAGCGTCTTTCGTCTCCGATGAAATTTGGCAATTATTAAAAGAAGGCTCTGTTAAGTATGGCAATTTTGCCCATGGTTACACCTATGCAGGGCACCCTATAGGAGCGGCGGTTGCCATGGCCAATTTAGACATTATTGAAAAAGAAAATTTGGTTGATAACGCAGCTACAGTGGGTGCGTACTTTCATGAACAATTAAAGCAGCGTTTTGAAAATGACAGCTTTGTAGCCGAGGTACGCGGTACAGGAATGATTGCCGCAGTGCAGCTAGTTAAAGACAAAAGTAACAAAACATTTTTCGATAAAGACACAAAGATTTCAGCCAAAGTCGCTCAACAGTGTTATGAAAATGGCTTAATTTCACGACCACTGCCCTCATTAGATTCAATGGCATTTTCACCGCCATTGACCTGCACGCACAAAGATATTGATAACATTGTTGATCGATTTGATCAGTCGGTACGCACGGTAATGGCTGAAGTATTGTAATTAATGTTCTGTAAATTAACTTAATGTTAAATGTTATATAAAGGTAGTTCAGTATGATTATCGTTAGACCAATTCGAGATGAGGACTTAGATAACTTAATGCGCTTGGCCAAAGCTGCGTATCCGGGGATGACAACATTACCTCCTGATCGAGATGCACTGCTCAAAAAGATCGAAAAATCAACGACAAGTATTGCAAAGCAGGTAACAGAGCCTGGGCGTGAAAATTATCTACTGGTCATGGAAGACACAGCGACTAATCTACTGGTAGGGACTGCAGGAATTATTTCCCAGCTGGGTGAAGATGATCAGTTTTACTCCTATAAAATTAACAAGGTTACCCATAGCAGTAAAGCGCTAGGAAAAAAGGTTAGCGTCGAAACTCTTAATCTGTCTAACCATTTTGAGGGTTTTGCCGAAGTGGCGACTTTGTTTTTAGATGTGCCTTATCGTATGAAGGGGAATGGTAAGTTACTGGCTCGCAGCCGTTACTTATTCATGGCCCAATTTAGACAGCGTTTTCCCAATCAGGTAATGGCAGATTTACGTGGTTATTTTGATGACCAAGGGCGCTCTCCGTTTTGGGATGCCATCGGCCAACACTTTTTTGATATGGACTTTGCTGCAGCCGATTTGTTTGGTGCTGTAAATGGCAATCAGTTTATTGCCGATTTAATGCCCAAACAGCCTATTTATGTCAATTTGCTGTCCAAAGAAGCGCGAGACGTTATTGGCCGCCCCAATGATCAGGGTAAAGCCGCGTTAGCGATGTTGGAAAAAGAAGGTTTTTTATGGCGTGGCCAGATAGATATTTTTGACGGGGCTCCCAGTGTTGATACCTTTATCGATCATCTTGAGACTATTCAATGTAGCGCCGTTGGAAATATTGTCGGCCAAGCATCCCAATGTGATGACACTCAATACTTAGTTTGTGGTGGCGACATTGCCTCGTTCGTGGCATGTATTAGCGGCATTGAAATAGCGGTTGATGGCAGTGTAAAGCTACCATCAGAAACCTTAAATGCACTAGCGTTGACAGAAGGCGACTCAGTTAGATATGTAAAATTGTAAGCGCGTTTTAGTATCGGTTGTGTGTTCATGGTTGTTTTATATAAAAAATAGGAAGTGAAACGTGTCCCAGACAGTTGAGATGAATTTTGATGGACTCATTGGTAGTACCCACAATTATGCGGGTCTGTCTCAAGGTAATTTGGCCTCAACTAATAATGCCAAACTAGTATCGCAACCGCGCCGAGCGGCAAAAGAAGGCTTGGCAAAAATGCAGCGTCTGCATCAACTTGGTTTAAAGCAAGGCATCCTAATTCCGCATGAGCGGCCGCATATTCCAACCTTGCGACAGCTAGGCTTTAGCGGCACTGACCAGGCGATTGTAGAAAAGGCCCATAAATCTGCGCCTGGCTTGTTAGCCATGTGCTACTCAGCATCGTCAATGTGGGCGGCTAATGCGGCTACCGTATCGCCTAGCAGCGACACTACGGATGGGCGTGTTCACTTTACACCTGCCAACTTAAAAAGCATGTTTCACCGCTCAATAGAGCACAAGATGACGGGTAATATCTTAAAAGCTATTTTCAATAATGATCGCTACTTTTCACACCATGACGCGCTATCTGGTGGTGTTTATTTAGGCGATGAAGGTGCGGCCAATCATAATCGGTTGTGCAATGACTATGGTGAGCAAGGCGTAGAACTGTTTATTTTCGGCAAACATGATTTTGGCCCGTCTAGGACAAGTAGCCGTTTCCCCACGAGACAGTCTTTAGAGGCATCAACAGCCATAGCTCGCAGGCATGGTTTGTCAGCTGACAAAGTAGTGATGGCGAGTCAGAGTTCGCAGGTGATCGACGCCGGTGGCTTCCATAATGACGTAGTGAGCGTGAGCAATAAAAATGTGCTGTTTATGCATGAACTAGCGTTTACCGATAAAGCCAGTTTATTTAAAGAAGTGGCTAGCGCTTTCGGTGAGCAGGAGGTTCATTTTATCCAAGTACCAGAGCATAAGGTGTCTTTAGATAATGCCATTAAGTCTTATTTGTTTAACTCACAGCTGGTTAATATTCCAGGGACTGATGGCATGACTTTAATATTGCCAATGGAGAGCCAAGAAAACCTTAGCGTCCATAGCTATTTAATGGATCTTATTGAGCAAGATACTCCTATTAAACATGTAGAGTTTGTCGATGTTCGTCAAAGCATGCGCAACGGTGGCGGGCCTGCATGTTTGCGCTTAAGAGTCGTGTTAAATGAGCAAGAACGGACGCAAGTTAACCCCTCTTTTGTATTTACCGATGAGCTATTTTTGACATTAAATACCTGGGTAGACAAGCATTATCGAGATGAGTTGTGCAGCGCTGATCTAGCCGATCCGACTTTACTCTGCGAAAGTAGAGCGGCATTGGATGAGTTAACGCAGATCATGAAGCTGGGCAGTTTTTATGAGTTTCAGCAGGTTTAATGCAATGAATAACGTCCAACAACAATTATTTGGCACTCAAAGTTTTCTAGCATTCACCCTAGATCATAGACCTATTGTCGGCAAACCTAGTGCGGTGCTCAGCAATAATGTGCGCGTTGAACTTTGGGACAATGGCGTCCTGTATTTTCATCCCCAGGATGAGACGCTACAAAACTCACTATTATTGTCGGTCGGTGTTCATGGTAATGAAACCGCCCCCATCGAAATTATCAATCAGTTAGTCAATGATATTTTGGCGGGCAAAATAATGGTTAAGCAAAACTTATTGATTGTGATTGCGAATCCCGAGGCAATAAATGCTGAGTGTCGAGAAGTAGATGAAAATATGAATCGGCTGTTTAGCGATGACTCGATACCTAAAAGTAGCGATAGTAATGAACGCCATAGAAGCCGCCGATTGATGGAACACAGCCAGACTTTTTTCGCTGCAGAGGCCACACAAAAAATACACTATGATTTACATACAGCCATTAGAGGCTCTTTCTATAAGAAGTTTGCCATTTCGCCAAATACCGTTGAAGTACCTGCAACTGAGTATCAATATAACGTATTGGGGCAGTGGGGTATCCAAGCGATATTAAGTACCCAGCAAAAGAGTCCAACCTATTCGGCCTTTACGGCCAATGCCTGTGGAGCAACGAGCTTCACTGTAGAGCTTGGACAAGTAAAACCATTTGGTGAAAATGACTTGGACGAATTTTCTTCAGTGATTGATGGACTAGTAGCGGCAATAAGCGACGATGAAGACACATCTCCGACCAATACGGCGGTTAAACGTTTTAGTGTAGCGGTTGAAGTAGTCAAAAAAACTGAACATTTCCGTCTGTGCTTTCCCATTGATACCGTCAATTTCACTGAGTTTAAAATAGACCAAGTATTAGCCACCGATGAAGACTATCAATACATTGTCGCCAACAGCGGCGAGCGAATTTTATTTCCTAATGAAAATGTTGCTATTGGGCAACGAGCTCTGGTTATTATAAGACCTGAAGACAACGCAAAAGCGAGTATTCTATGAACAAAACAAAAGTCTCTATCATTGGTGGCTCTGGCTATCTTGCCGCCGAGCTACTGCGTAATTTATTAAGCCGCGAGGACGTAGAAATATTACGCGTCTCTAGCAAGGACCACATCGGCAAAAATATTGGCGAAGTGAATCGTGCCTTTTGGGGCCTTAGCGACATTATCCTTGAGGATATACCGCCCCGTGAATGTGCCGCTGGAGCGGACATTGTATTTCTTGCTATGCCACATGTAATAACAGCACGAGTGGCTATGGAATTGTTCGAGTTAGATGTCCGAATTATCGACTTGTCCGGGGACTTTCGCCTAAAAGAGCTTAGTGACTACACCCGCTACTATGCTGACCAACACCCTTGTCCTGAACGCTTGGGCTCCTTTGTTTATGGCATGCCAGAGTTATATGCACAGCAAATTAAAACCGCTAAGCACGTAGCTAATCCGGGTTGTTTTGCCACCTGTGTAGCTACGTCTTTACTACCTTTGGCAAGTGCAGGTCATATGCGCAAATCCGCAGTTAGGATTGTGGCGTTAACCGGCTCAAGTGGCTCAGGGGTGCACCCGCAAGCGGGCAATCATCATGCTGTTCGCACTAATAATATGAAAGCCTATAAAGTCTTTAATCATCAGCATACCCCCGAGATACTGCAGACCTTAATGTCGGCAGGAGCGGGCGAGGTCAATCTTGATTTTGTACCTGTGTCGGCCCCACTTTCACGCGGAATGATGTCAATCACGCAACTTGATATGCCAGTAGACCTCAGCGAAGATAAGCTGCGCGGAATGTATGAAACCTACTATCAAGGTTTTCCACTCATCTCGGTACTACCCAAGGGTGTTGCTCCTGAGGTGGTTGCGGTTAAAAACTCAGCTCGAATAGAAATTGGCATTGATGTCAGTGAGAGTCACAGTGATGGGTCGCGCACATTATGTGTCACCAGCGTATTGGATAATCTAATTAAAGGTGGTGCAGGTCAGGCCATGCAGAATTTTAATTTGATGACAGGTCACGAGAACGACTACCAGCTGGGCGCATTGGGTATGTGGCCATGAATGATCAGACAAATTCTGGGTCAGATTCACGACGTCTTGCGGTCATTAAAGTGGGCGGCGATATATTACTCGATGAGATACAACGCTCTGGTTTGGCAAAAAATATTATAGGACTACTCAGCGAAAACTGGCGAGTGGTAGTGTTGCATGGCGGTGGCCCTCAGTTGTCTGCCATGCAATCTCGGTGTGGTATTGAACCGCGTAAAGTAGCAGGGCGGCGTATTACTAGCCAAGAAGATTTAGTGCTAGTCAAACAAGTATTATGCGGCCAGGTCAATGTAGACCTTGTATCTTTAATGCAGGCTCATGGCGTCAATGCGTTTGGTTGCCATGGCGCCTCGGGTAAGCTTATTCAGGCCAATAAACGACCACCCATCAAGGTTTCTGGCGGTGGCGCTGAACCTATAGACTTTGGTGAGGTAGGTGATGTGACATTGATTAACACCGAGCTATTAAGCAGCCTGTTGTCAGCCGATCTAGTACCTGTCATTGCGTCTCTGGGCATAAATGCCAATGGTGATGTTTTTAACATTAATGCTGACACTACCGTTGTGCAGATTGCGCGGCAAATGTCAGCCGAGTTACTTATTTTTGTGACGGGTATTGGCGGTATTTTTCACAATATAAAGGACCCTGCCAGTTGTTTTACCGAGTTAGATGAAACTACCGCAAGACAGCATATTGATAACGGTATTATTGTCGAGGGTATGATCCCAAAAGTGGAAGAAGCCCTGTCATTAATCACATCAGGTGTGGGCACTGTTGCGATAGTTGATACGCGCGATCCTTCAGCATTTGCAAGTATTGCAAAAGGTAACGCAGACTATGGAACGCTAATTAGAGAGCGCTAAGCTCATGGTTAGAAATGCCAGCGAAACAATGAAACCTTTTTGCTTTTTCTTATTCTGGGTCTTTGGATTCTTCGTGTTACTCTCTTTCGACTTGTTCATGTAACGTAGCCTAAGAGGTTGATTTAAAGAGGGGTTTTCTAAGTTACACTTTTTGATGTTTTTGGGCATTTTTTGATGCTTTCTAGGTCAACTTTCTAACTCTAATTATGAGTCATATAAAGTCACTAAAACCTACTAATTCTATTTAAGTCGTTCCAGATAAGTGGCGACATCATTGTTTCCGTCTTACTCTGTCTTTCGGCGATATAGTCATGAAAGGTCGAACGGAACCCATTGGCAGTGATCTGCCCTTCTCTACCTACTTGCTTTGGATAATCCAAAAGAGTGCTAATTGCGTAACAAAGAGCAACCGCGGTCGACGACCGTAAGAACACCATACCGGAATGTACGGGAAAGAATTATGAGAGATAAAATAGCCAAATCGATGACCAAGTTTTTCAGATTTATCGCTGACACATTTTTTGCAAAGAGGTATGGGCATAGGGCAGTAGTACTGGAAACAGTTGCCGGAGTCCCAGGAATGGTAGCCGGGGTGTTATTGCACTTTACAAGTCTGCGGAAAATGAAGACGGGCTACGGTGCTGATATCAGAGAGTTGCTGGCTGAAGCAGAGAATGAAAGGATGCACTTGATGTTTTTTATTGAGATTGCTAAACCAAATTGGATTGAGCGTTGGTTAGTGCTCATTGCACAGTTTACTTTTAGTATCTTTTATTTAGTGTTGTATCTAGTCGATAACCGCACCGCACACAAAATGGTTGCCTATTTCGAAGAAGAAGCGGTGGTTAGTTATACAGAGTACCTAGAATTGGTGGAAAGTGGCGCTATGGAAAACGTGGCGGCGCCACAATTGGCAATAGATTACTACGGCATGAATGCTAACGCTAAGTTGGCCGATCTTATCAAGCATGTACGCGCCGATGAACAACACCATAGCGAAGTCAATCACCGCTATGCGGCCGGTGGCTCACAGGCTACGCAGCCAGATGACAATGACACCTTTGATAAGCCCAATAAGACAGCGGAGGTTTGAGGTAATCAGTAATTCCCAAGCCATTAGCTCGTTTGACATACAACTCAATTGGCAAAATTTTTTCTTCTAGATCACAGCCAGTGCGCAATCTAGTACGTTTATTCTGAGAGCTAAATTGTGCAGGCACAGCATGCACTGCTACTGAAACTGTTCGAGGTAACTAGCGACTTCGTTCAACCCGGCTGCACTCATTATAAGCTCTCTAGGTATGCCTTTAAGATGCGAGTTCTCTGAGGTCGTTCATGGTCTCATCTCGGCTTCGTGGCCGCCCATTATGGAATATAATGACTGGTGGGCTCTTACCAATAGTGTTGCAACTTGCTCTGGGTCTGGTTGTGTCTCTGTCGAGATCTGAGTAATTTGCGCTCTATTGAGTCCCAGAAAATGCGCTGCCTTTATCGAAGCTTCTGTCAGTATGTCCATATCGACACCATATTAACTGTAAGCATCCTTGTTTTGATTCCTAGCTAGTCACTGTTTTTAGTCCACACTAAGGAGGGAAAGTCAGGTACCGAAATTCTCCTCACCTTATAATCGTTTGTGCTCATTACTACTCTTATACCTAACTCTCTTTAGTACAGTACTATTCTATTACTGTCAGAGAAACCGTAAAACAGTTGGTCGAAGGTACTTGTTAAGTATTTGTCAATCTGACGCCAACCAACAGGATGGTGCGTGATCTAGGCCACATTATGTTAGGAGAAAGCGTTGTTATACTCGGTACTCTAGATAATGAATGGTTAGAGTGGAATGGAATCACAAAAAACCATACTATTTGACCCTGAAATTAACCTACCAATCTAAATCAAGGTCGACACATGAAAAAGACTTATCTTTTGCTGTGCATCACAATACTCGCTTTATCCGCATGTCAGCCAGAGCTTAAAGACTCCTCGCAGTATCAAGTAGACATAACCCGCACACAATTTGGCGTACCTCATATTAAAGCCGCGGACTACGGTAGTCTCGGTTACGGAGAGGCTTACGCGTCTGGACAAGATCAGGTATGTAATATGGCTGTTGCGCTGATTACGTCTAAAGGTGAAGCGGCGCAGTATTTGGGTGTGGGCCATGAGAACGCCTATCTATACAGCGACATGGTGATAGGCGCTTTAAATATGCCACTCAAGGGTCGCAAAGCACTGGCGGTTCAGCCTGAAAAAATCAAAAAATGGATTGAGGGATACACTGCAGGCTATAACCGTTATTTGAGTGATTCCGCCGGTGAATATGATTCTTGGTGTAATCATGCATCCTGGGTCAAGCCTGCGACTGCTGAAGATTTCATGACTCAATATGTGGCCTCTGTGCACACTATCACTCGTATGGCGGGCGCGGTTGTCGCCGCTCAGCCGCCTGCAACAACCGCTTCAATCGAAGTTTCTCAGTCACAGCAGTTAGCGGCTCTGAAGGCCATAAAACTTGAAGGCATGGGGTCTAATGGCTGGGCATTTGGTAGTAAAGCCACTGAAAATGGCAAAGGTACACTTTTAGCCAATCCACATTATCCCTGGTATGGCTCTAGTCGGTTTTGGGAAAAACACTTGATGATCCCGGGCGAGTTAGATGTTTATGGTACTAATTTGGTAGGAAATCCTGGTGTTGCTATTGGCTTTAACAATGCCATTGGCTGGACACATACGGTATCAGATTCCAAGCGGGTAGTACTTTATCAGTTAACCCTCAACCCAGAGGACCCAACGCAATATCGTTACCAAGAGGAGTGGCGTTCACTGGAAGCGCGAGACGTCTCTGTCAACGTACTTACCAGCGAGGGGATCGACACACAGACTGCGCCTGTGTGGTTTAGCCACCATGGACCGATCATCCAAATGCCAGGGCTAGAGTGGAGCGCTCAAAAAGCCTATGCCACTCGTGATGCCAACAGCGAGAATACTCAAGTGATGTCTCAATGGCTGGCAATGGGGCAAGCACAATCTATGGATGAGTTTATCCAAGCACATGAAACATATAATTCAATGCCATGGGTAAATACCATATCCACTAGTGCAGAGGGACGGGCCGTCTATCTTGATAACAGTAATGTTGGAGCGCTGAGCTCTGAGGCAATAGAGGCTTGGAATAAACGGATTGAGCAGGTTCCTCAATTGAAGCAATTGTATCTAACTAAGGGTCTGGTCATTTTAGATGGAAGTACTCTTCGAGATGAATGGATCTCTCACCCGGATGCCTCGATACCCGGTACTACAACATTTGAACAGCGACCACTCATTGAAAGTGATTATTACGTATTTAATTCAAACGACAGTTATTGGCTGAGCGACCCTGCACACCCCGTCACCGGATATTCGCCCTTGTACGGAGCCACTGAAACGCCACGAAGTGTGCGCACGCGCATGAACGTCCATCTATTAGATGGCCTCGACGGATTTGATTTTCGCGGTGAGGATGAGTTGTTTTCAACCACAGAGATCCAAGCGGCACTGTTTGATAATTCAGGTTTAGCCGCACATTTACTTAAGCCAGAATTACTTGAGCGATGTAATAAGAATCCAAAGGTCATCATAGACGGTGAGATTGTCGATTTAACGAGTGCGTGTATCATCTTGGAAAGCTGGGATAACCGCTATGATATTGATAGCCGAGGCGCAGTATTGTTTAGAGAATGGATAACGCGCTATGACATAAATGCGACTCGATTCTCGGGCCCGTTATTTGCTGGCCAGTTTGACAAAGAAAAACCTGCGTTGACACCTTTAGGGTTAGTTAAAGGTGAACAGCCCTTGCAAGCATTGGCTCAAGCGGTTGTCCTCCTTAATAGCGAGGGTATTCCGCTGGACAGCCCGTTAGGTGACGTGCAAAAAGCACATCGAGCAGGTACAGCTTTCGCCGTGCATGGTGGCAATAGCCATGAAGGCATTGCCAACCTTCAAGTGACGCGCCCTTATATAGAGTCGCCTATATTTTCTGGAAATAATGACCGTTTGGGTGACAGCAAAACGTTGAGTAGTAGTGGCTACAACATTGCTCATGGGTCGAGTTTTATAATGATACTTAATTTTACTGATGAGGGCCCACAAGCTCAGGCTATTTTGTCATATAGCCAGTCAGGCGCGCCAAAGTCTGAAAATTTTAGCGATCAAACCGCACGCTACCGAGATAAAGAATGGCGAGATATTTATTTTGAACGCAGTGATGTTGCTAAACATTCATTGAGTTCTTTGTCGCTGTCAGAATAGGCGCTTTACACACCAACACTTTAAAAAGGACATTTAACCTGTGATGAATTACTTCCGTCCCCTTTATCCATTTCTATTGGGTTGGGCTTTGATTTTAAATACTACGTCGTTTGCTAACTTAAGTTTAGTTAATGGTCTTGGCCAATTGATTCTTTTTAGTGCGGTGGTCTGTATACCTATTTGGCGCACAGGCCGAATGAGCTATGTGGATATTGGTTGGCCTTGGGGGCTAGTATTACTTGGCATAGTCAGTTTTTTTCTCAGTGACGGTTATTGGCTCCGGTCACTGGTGGTCAGTATTGTCCTCATTCTTGTTGGTTTGCGCATGGGCTTAGGTGCTTTGAAAATGTGGCAAATGGGTTTGCTAAAGAAGGAGTTTCCGCGTTATCAATATCAACGCATACGCTGGGAAAAAGAGGGTAAAACAAATGTAGCATTGGCTCTTCAGGTAGACGCTATTTCTCAAGGCTTGGCTAATGCCTCATTTTTGGCGATCCCCATTTTTATTATCGCCTCAAATAACAGCCCAGAATTTTTAGTGTTAGAGATCATTGGACTAGTCATCTGGTTGTTGGCGTTTGCCATGGAAACCGTGGCGGACCTACAAAAAATTACTTTTTTACAGCAAATGAAGAAAGTGGGCAAGCAACGTCAAGTTTGCAACGTAGGATTGTGGCGCTATTGTCGACATCCCAATTATTTTGCTGAGTGGATGGTATGGAACGGCTTAATAATTGCTGCGGTACCCTCTTGGCTGGCATTGCAGGGCACTGAAAATACCGCTATTTGGTGGCTGCTTGGTTTCAGTCTACTGTTTACGTCTAGAGTTATGTACAGTACCTTGGTTTATGTCACCGGCGCGGTGCCTTCTGAGTATTTTTCTGCGCAGAAAAGACCCGGATATAAAGATTATCAGCAAATCACTAATCGTTTTTTTCCGGGGCTTCCGCGGCGGTAGTTAGGGCGCTATTGAATAACTAATTTAAAGAGTGAGGCTCAACAATGGATTTTTGGTTTTTGATGATGGGTGCGGGACTTTCGTTAGTCAGCGCTTTGTTGCATGGTGTCTTGGGTGGACAGCTATATATGGAAAATATTAATAGCAGTGCTATGGAGCCACTGACAAAGTCACTTAGCCTTGTGAGCTGGCATGTTTTCACCATTTTTCTTGTGGTGTGTTCGTGTACGTTAGGGTATATCGCTTACAACCCAGTTTTTAGCACTGCGGCGTATCCAATTATTGCGATAAATCTATTGGGTGCAGTTTTATTTGTTGTACTGGGCATAACTAACCATCGTGTTTTACTGAGAATGCCGGGCGCTTACTTAATGGGTGGTACGGCTGTCCTTGCCTGGCTAGGCATAAGCTAATCTATCGATCCCAAGAGTGTTGATCATGAAGTTGAACTCAACCATAACGTGTCCAAAGTGTTCTTTTAAATACACTGAAATAATGCCAACTAATAGCTGTCAGTTCTTCTATGACTGTATAAATTGCAGAACGCTCCTAAAACCTAATGTCGGAGACTGCTGTGTGTTTTGCTCTTTCGGGGATGTCCCTTGCCCGCCTATTCAAAACGGGAAAAATTGCTGTGAAAGCTGAAAGTTAGGGTGGTTGACCCAAGAAACTAGTCCAGCTTTAGATCCATTTGATACTGAAACAATTCAGTGTTGTAAAGGGCTAACAAATAATCGACGAATATTTCTTTATTTCTTTATTTCTTTATTTCTTTATTTCTTTATCTCTTTATCTCTTTGTAAGAGACAAGAACGACGAGCGAGACTGAGTAGCGGTGGAGTTCTCTCTCTTTGAAATACCTTCCATCAGCGCTTGGTTTTCAGTGCTCCAATTGCACAGTGATTCCATCACAGGCATAAAAGATTGACCAAAATCTGTCAGTGAATACTCAACTTTTGGCGGAATCACCGCAAACACTGTGCGATCAATCAACAAATCCCTTTCCAGCTCTCGCAGCTGTTTCGTCAACATTTGCTGAGTGATTGGGGATAAAGTTCGCTTTAACTCTCCAAATCTGACAGGGTCACCTCGCAAGGTGTAGATAATGGCAATTTTCCACTTACCACCAATTAGCTTCAAGGCATTTACCACTGGGCTCTTTAAGGTGTTTTTCACTGGACTTACATATTTAGTCATGGTTTGTATTTGTATACCAGTATGATTATATTGTCTACTTGTTATAAACACTCCAGTCAATATATCATACCGTCAGATAAAAACATAACCGTCACGAACACAAACCAAAAGGGTAAATCAGCATGTCAGAACAGATGTCAAAAGAAATAATCTCTACAGTCACTAGCGCAGGCGATATAACAATTTCTATTGCTAATGTAGCAATGCCCAAGCCGTCAGATAATGAAGTGCTGATTAAAGTAGAGGCTGCCCCGATCAACCCATCCGACCTTGCACTACTTACCACCTTTGCTGCAGATCTAGGCAGCCTAACAGTGTCAGGTTCTGGTGACGACACTGTCGCCTCAATGAAAGTGCGTCCAGCGCTAATGAAAGCGATGACGCCTCGTTTAGACCAGCCTATGCAGGCAGGTAACGAGGGATCTGGTGTAGTAGTTGATGCCGGTGTTAATGCTAAAGAGCTTATTGGTAAGACAGTGGGTGTTGCAGGCGGAGCCATGTATTCCCAGTACCGATGTTTGCCTGCCAGCAGCTGTTTGGTGATGGATAACAATACAACCTCTGCTGAAGCTGCCTCTTCATTTGTTAACCCATTAACAGCGTTGGCGTTTATTGAAACCATGAAAATGGAAAATCATACGGCTATTGTCAACACAGCTGCAGCATCAAACTTAGGACAAATGCTGGTTAAGATTTGTAAAGATGACGGTATTGGTCTTGTAAATATTGTGCGTAAAGCAGAGCACGTTGAGATACTTAAAAACTTGGGTGCAGAGTATGTGGTAAACACCAGCGATGCGACTTTTACCAAAGACTTGGTGGCGGCATTAATTGCGACAGGTGCTACCTTAGCATTCGATGCGACGGGCGGCGGTAATGAAGGCAAGCTTCCGGGACAGATACTGGCTGCAATGGAGGTTGCTGCAAACGCAACTGCTAAAGAATACAGCCGTTATGGTTCAGATACTTACAAGCAGGTGTATATCTATGGTGGCCTAGACCAATCGCCAACGATTCTAAACAGATCATTTGGAATGCAATGGGGACTTGGCGGCTGGTTGTTAACGCCAATGATAGGACGAATCGGCATGGAGAAATTTGGCCAGATGCGTGCGAGAGTAGCTAAAGAAATTAAAACAACTTTTGCTAGCCACTACACTCAAGAGATTTCTTTTGAGGAAATGCTGCAGCCTGAAATAATACAAAGCTATGTAAAACAGGCAACCGGGACCAAGTTTTTAGTAACGCCACATAAATAGGCGATTTTTTTAATAATAGAACGCCATCCACCGTTACTAAGATAAAACTGACTAACGGTGCTAGTGGCGTTCTTCGATTTCGTTGAGTTCGAACCCATAAAAAAAATACTTGTTAAAAACACATAAAAACGGAGAGATTTAATATGCCAGACATGACATTACTAGGATGGTTTCACACCATATTTGGTGTACTTGCGCTTGTAACTGCGTTTTATACTTTGCGCCATTACAAAGTGATATCTATGCAGCACCTGTCAGGGAAGCTTTATGTGTACATTACTATTTTTGTTGCTGGGTCGTCTTTGGCGATATACAACCAAGGCGGCTTTGGCATAGCGCACTGGTTGGGTGTGCTAACGCTGGTGGCAGTTTTTGGTGGTCTTGTCATGGAAAAATTCAAGCTGTTTGGTGGCTTCTCCAAGTATTTTCAGGCCTTGGGTTATACCAGTACGCTTTTATTCCATATGATACCCGCAATTACCGACTTTTTACGACGCCTACCGCTAGGGGACCCTTTTGTGGATTCGTTTGAAGACCCTCTTATTCTTAATTTCCATTTGGCATTTTTAATCATCTATCTGGTTGGAATAGTCTGGCAGATAAGATGGTTAAAGAACTCAAGCGATCAGTGAACAACACCACAGAGCTGCTAAGGAGTTAATGGCGATTACCGCATTAACTCCTTTTTTATAAGCGTCTAAATACCTTACTTAGTAGTACTTATTTTTAGCCTTTAAAAATCCCCTCCCAATATTCTTATCGCCCTAACTTTAGCCGGGCGGCGAGAAATGCTTTCTGAAAAATATATTGACATCAACACTGCCAATATGACAATGTTGCTAAGTAAACTATTCATCTCCACGTTGTGGCTATTAATTGCGCGCTTAAGAGCGCAAGTCATGTGGGATATAGTTGGCCAGTTTGGAGGCTCAATGAAAAAAAACATCACTAGATTATTTGTGGTACTGACGGCTCTGTTTGTCGCTGCTTTTTGGCAATTGTACTTTTCAGAAAGGCCACCGCTCACCATAGATCCGGCGATATTATCGGGAGACGGCAGCGCATTAAACTATTGTGAGCTTCCCCAATTAGGCGGTCTTGGAAAGCAAGCGGCCGACATACCCAAAGGAAATACACCTGGGTGCGGCTATGACCATTTTCCAATGCCAGTATTAACCGGGTGCACAGAGTCTCTTCCGCAGGGTGCTGATGATATTAGAGGCCTCTGGATAGGGGTGACGGGTAAAGTTGGGTATGTAGAGCGTGTAGAGCAGTGCGGTGCGCGCACAGTCATTACCTCTTCAGGGATTATTCATGATGGGGGTCCTAACCTTACCGCGGGCGAAAACTCTAATGACACCGAGGGTTCAGTATTGTTTGTCATTGACGATAAAGAATATTGTAACCGTACCTCGGCGAGCATGACATGGAATGACAAGGTCCTTGAGTTTAATGTCTTCGGTTTTGGTCCGATTGTGGTTAAACGCTACAAGAAGGGTCAGCAATTAGTTTGGGAATATGCCGATGGAAGCACGACCTATATGGATCGAATTTGCACATTGCCAGCAAATAAAATAATTCCTCAATCCCGCGGACCTCGCTACCAACTATTTTAGAGATGAAAGGTGATCGATGAAAATTTTTGTGATTGCAGCTTTAGTGGTTATTATCGCCTTAGGTTCATCAGCCTGGTTCAAGCGCACGGATATTTTGCTAGGCATTGTCAAATATAGGTTTGCCGCAACTGATATTGGTCCAAACCGTTCAATCCCATGGCAAAAAGGCCCGCTGGCCCCCAGTGACGACGGCGAGCAACCCCCCAATATTATTCTTATTGTAGCTGATGACTTAGGTTACAACGACATATCAACGTTTGGCGGCGGCCTCATTGAAACGCCAAACATTGATCAGCTGGCTGCCGAGGGGGCTCTATTTACCCAATCATATTCTGGTGCTAGCACCTGTGCGCCTTCCCGAGCAATGATGATGACCGGCCGATATCCTACCCGCACCGGGTTTGAATTTACCCCCACGCCGGCAGGCATGGGCAACGTAGTGAGCAGCATATCTCAACAAATGGATAACAATCTTCCACCTAGTTTTTATGATCAAGCCTTGGAAGCTACTCAGCCAGCCTATGAACTTAAGGGCTTGCCAGCAGAGGAGGTAACGGTTGCCGAAACGCTCAAAGCTAGCGGTTATTATACGGCGCATGTGGGTAAGTGGCACTTGGGCCGAGATAATGGCATGGCTGCGCATCAACAGGGTTTTGACGACAGCCTATTAATGTCCAGTGGCTTGTATCTTCCGGAAGACGACTCTAACGTTGTAAATGCAAAATTACCTTTTGATCCTATAGATCAGTTTCTTTGGGCGGCAATGACCTATGCTAATTCGTTCAATTCAGTGGATGCCGATAGATTCAAACCCAAGGGTTACTTAACGGACTATTGGACCGATGAGTCAGTTAATGTCATCAAAGCTAATAAAAATAGACCTTTTTTCCTCTATCTTGCCCATTGGGGGCCGCATACGCCGCTGCAAGCTACCCGCGAAGATTATGAGGCTGTGGGTGACATCAAGCCGCATCGAAAACGCGTATATGCCGGAATGGTTAGAGCGATTGATCGAAGTGTGGGGCGTATTTTGGATACGCTGGAAGAAGAGGGCCTGTCGGACAACACGATGGTCATCTTTACCAGTGATAACGGAGGTGCCGGGTACATTGGTATTCCTGAGGTCAATCAACCTTTCAGAGGTTGGAAGATCACCATGTTTGAGGGCGGCTTGCGCGTTCCTATGATGATTAAGTGGCCAAGTAAAATTGCTGCAGGTACTGTGGTTGAAACCCCTGTAGCTCACATTGATGTGATGCCCACAATTGCCGCAGCGGCGGGCGCCCGTCAACCCGCAGGTGTCGTTATAGACGGACTTGATACATTACCTTTGATGATAAACCAAGATGCGACTAACTGGACCCGGGAAACCTTATTTTGGCAAAATGGGCACTATCAGGTGGTACGTCATGGTGCCTGGAAATTGCAGGTCAATGATCGGCCCACGGATGGACTGCAACATTGGCTCTTTGATCTTGCGGCAGACCCAACTGAGCAAGACAATTTAGCTACCAGTCGACCTGATATTGTTAAACAGCTCAAGGATTTGCTGGCTGAGCATCGGGCAGAATCTGACGGCCCGCTTTATTTACCTTCAATACAAATGCCCGTGATGGTTGATAAAACCTTAGCAGAAGACTTTGTTGAGGGTGACGAATATATTTACACACCTAACTAAAGCGTCAGAGCGCAATTACGGTGTCAAAGACTGCTGGCACATGGTTATGCTAAAAGTGACCCCTTAGCCGCCACTTTGTCCGGTACGACCAAAGTAATACATCCATGGCCTGGAGCTGTCGATGATGGGCTGTCAGTTTATCGAGAGCTGAGTCAGAGACCCTTTGCGGTCATGGGGGAGTCCGCTGGTGGTTATTTTAGCTAGCGGTCGAGATTTACAATCCGTGTAAAGTTTTGGTCTCAAGATAATCTTCTAGCCCCATCATACCGCCTTCCCGACCATTTCCTGATTGTTTATAACCACCAAATGGGGAGCCATAATTGAAGCCGCCTCCATTGATGTGCACTGCACCGGCGCGCAGTTGGGCGGCAACACGTCTTGCCCGCTCCGGATTTCCAGTTTGTAAGTAGGCTGCAAGCCCATAAGGGGTATCATTGGCAATGGAAATAGCATTTTCCTCGCTGTCGAAAGGTATGATAACCAGCACAGGTCCAAAAATTTCCTCTTGAGCAATACGCATGCTATTTGATACATCGGCAAAAATAGTGGGTTTAACAAACCATCCCACACTGGCACCCTCTGGTTTTCCTAAACCGCCAGCTAAAAGGGTGGCACCCTCATCAATACCTACTCCTATCATAGTTTGTACTCGATCAAATTGGATCTTGTCGAATAGTGGGCCAATATGATCTCCTTCTTGTTCAGGATTGCCTACTTCGATGGCTAATGCGGCGCGTTTCGCAATTGCAAGAACCTCGTTATAGCAACTTCTCTCGACCAGAAGTCGAGTTGGTGCATCACAGGACTGCCCAGTGTTGTACATACACTCGTTAATAGAATCTGTTACTTGAGTTTCAAGATCACAATCCGCAAATACAAGGTTAGGGGATTTTCCACCAAGCTCTAATGTTACCCGTTTAATTGTTTCTGCGGCATCACGAGTAATTGATTTCCCTGCTCTGGTTGATCCTGTAAAAGACATCATTTGTACATCGGGATGCCTTGATAGAGCAGAGCCAACGGTAGGACCGTCGCCGTTAATGAGATTGAATACGCCAGGAGGGTATCCCGCTTCATGGATAATCTCTGCATAAAGCATGGCTGAGATAGGGGTATGTTCAGAGGGCTTCAGTACACAGGTGCAACCAGTCGCAAGCGCTGGAATAACTTTCAGCGCAATTTGGTTCATCGGCCAATTCCAGGGGGTAATCAGTCCACATACGCCAATAGGTTCATGTATAAGATGATCACCATTGGTCAGTACTGCATGATGATTAAAGCCCTCGAGTGCCTCAATGAATCCATTAAGATGACCGATGGCGGCATCAGCTTGGGCCTCGCGTGCCATAGTGATGGGTGCACCCATCTCCAATCGCATTGCTTGCGCCAAATCTTCTAACCGTCGTTCTGTGGCATCCTTGAGTTTATAAAGTAAGGCTAAACGCTCCTCTGCACTAGTTTTTGAAAACCGCTGAAAAGCTATTTTGGCGGCGGCTACGGCATTATCTACGTCATTAGCGTTACCCATAGCAACGGTTGCTATCTGTTTCTCGGTTGCAGGATTCAAAACGGGCATGGTTACGTCAGAAATTGGCGTATTCCATTGACCCCCGATATAAAATTTCTTGAGATTTTCCATATAATTTCTATCTCCCATTCAGCGCGCTTGTTGTATGGCTGTTTCGACTAAACCGCGGATTTCTTCCACACTTGCCTGTCGTGGATTGGTACTTGCTGCGCTATCTAGAATGGCTTTTTCCGCGATTCTTTGAGCACAATCTAATGGGACGTCAATATCGCGAAGGGATCTAGGAATGTTGATTTCATCCAAGATACGTTCAATTTCTGTAATAAATCCGGTAATAGAGTGGTCCTCTAGCCCCATCGCTTTTGCCATACGAGTCACATGTAGCTCCATTCCCGGTAAATTAAAGCGCAGTACAACAGGAAGGATGATGGCGTTCGTGAGACCGTGTTGTGTGTCAAATTCTGCGCCCACCATGTGTGAAATCGCATGCACCATACCTAGTCCTTTAATAAAGGCTATCCCCGCTAAGCAGGAACCCACGAGCATGCCACCTCGTGCAGCTATGTTGTTAGGTTCACGGACCGCAATAGGTAGCCATTTTGATACTAGCGTAAGTCCCTCAAGTGCAGCACCATCGCAAAGTGGATGAAATCCAGGTACCAGAAACGCCTCGATAGCGTGAACCATGGCGTCTGTCCCAGTCCAAGCGGTCAGTGTCGCTGGTAGACCAATAGTGAGCTCTGGATCTAAGAGTGCAAGAGATGGCTTAAGATCTGGGTGCCAAACACAAAATTTCATCCCCTTCTCTGCATGCGTTACCATTGCCGTGCTCTCAGTCTCAGCGCCTGTACCTGCCGTTGTTGGGATAGTAATAAGGATGGGAAAGGGCTGATCGGCGCCCATCGCAGGAACGGGTTGTTCAAATTCAAAATCCCATATATTAAAATCATTAGTTGCCGTGAGACAAATACACTTACCTCCATCCATCGCACTGCCACCGCCAATAGCAATTACACTGTCATGCTGGCCGTTAATAAACACCGAGCACCCTTGATTAATATCCTCGGCCACTGGGTTGGGAGAAATTCCACTGAAAAGGGCTGAATTAATAGAGGCTTTTGATAAATATGTTTGTAAATCGCCAATGAACGGTAGGTGATGACTGCCCTTATCTGTAACGATAAGTGGATTTGAGATACCCAATTTCTGACAATGATATCCAATCTCAGCCAAGCGGCCAGGCCCATAGGCTATGGGAACTGGAAAGGTCCAATCTTGCGGTTCAATCATTAAATTAGTTTCAGACATATTGTTCATTACGTATTACATCTCCCTTTCGCGTAAAGGAATAAAATTGGCGATCAAATTAAGTAATGTTCACTTTTTAATCATAATCATAATAATAATTTTTGATATACCACCAAATGAAGACGCCGCCTAATATCATCACGAAACCACAACTAACCGCAAGTAACATTTCTCCACTCATGGTCGTAACTCCGATTGGGATTAACTGTTTTTCCGAAGGGCATAGTGATAAGACTTGGCGTAAAAGCTGATCATTAATGCCGTAGTCAGTAAACCGATCACTATTATGGTGTTTGGCCAAACCAAGGTGCGGGCTACCGCTACTCTATTTTTGTCCTTCCCTGGTAGCCGATGTAAATACTCACGAAATAGTTTTGATTCTGTACTGAGTTATGCCAAACGTGACCCCTTGGCCGCGTCTTTGTCCGGTACTGCCAAAATAATACTGCCATCAGGTTGAGTGAAGCCGGTGACTAAACATTCAGACATCATTGGCCCAATTTGTTTTTTTGGGAAATTAACCACCGCAGAAATTTGTTTACCCACTAAATCTTCAGGGGTGTAATGGTCGGTAATTTGCGCAGAAGATTTTCGAATACCTATCTCCTCACCAAAATCTATGCTCATTTTAATGGCAGGTTTGCGGGCTTCCTTAAATATTTCCGCAGTAATAATTGTTCCAACCCTCAGGTCAACGCGCTCAAATTCTGTCCAATTCAAGTCATCCATAGTATGCCTCTCGCGCTCGATAAAAAATAAGTGTGTGAGTGTATTGTAAGGAACAAACAACCATGATGCTATTTAGTTGTACACTTCGTTTTTATCAGGAAATTACAGTGTTTAAGGGTACTATGAGTTCCCTTAGAGATGGCACTAAACCGGAGACTTAGATGAAAAATTCGATTGTTGCTGGAGCAACAGGGCTGGTAGGAAGTAATATTCTCAAACAACTAGCCGATCGCGGTGATAAACCAGTGGCTTTAGCTAGGCGACAGGTTGAAGATCTGCCCGCCAATGCTGAAATCCTAGAGATTGATTTTAAACAATTCCTGATTAATGGTGAGTTGCCTCACTGCAATCATTTTTATCTGTGTTTAGGAACGACCATTAAGACCGCAGGTAGCCGCATTGCCTTTAGAACGGTAGATTTTGACTATGCCTTTGCACTGGCCAAAAAAGCCAGAGAAGCCGGTGCAACAGGACTAAGTCTGGTTTCTTCTGTGGGCGCAGACGCGCACTCAAAAAACTTCTACTTGCGCACCAAAGGAGAGTTAGAAGAGGCGATAAAATCCCTAGGTTTTTCACGCATCAACATTTACCGTCCTAGCTTACTGATTGGGCAGAGGCAAGAGAAAAGACCTGCCGAAAGAGCCGGCCTGTTTTTGGCCACATTAATTGATCCACTGTTGATGGGTAGCTTTAGTCAGTATCGAAGCATACAGGCTAGTTTACTGGCCACAACGATGATAGATAATACTGATAAGGGAAGTGGCGTTAACTACTTTCACTTTAGAAATTTTAATACTAGCAGCCAAGGCTAATTACCTGATTGTATGCGTAGAATAAAAAATCAATTGGTGGCTTCCTAAAAGGTTTAAAGAAATATGTCCAAAAGTACCCTTCTTATTCTCGGTAATCAGCTGTTCTCTTTAGATATCATTCAGGCCGTAAGTGCCGACAATATCTTTATGGCAGAAGACCTTGGTCTTTGTACCTATGAGAAACACCATAAATTAAAAATACTGATGTTTTTAACCGCTATGCGGGAAAAACGCGATGAGTTACAGGCAGCTCATTGCACTGTTGAGTATCTGGATATCGAGCATCCGTCTTTTGATCAGTCCTATGAAGATAAGTTAGCTGATTACTTTGCCGTTAGCGGAACTAAGGAGCTGAAAGTCTTTGAAATTGAAGACAAAGATTTTGAGTCAAGAATTAGAGCCTTTGCAGAGCAGCAAAATGTAGTCTTGACCATTTTGCCGTCACCCATGTTTTTGCTGAATCGTGAGGAGTTTTTGGCTTTTAACGGTAAGTCTAAAACGCTCCGCATGGGGAATTTTTATAAAGAAGTCCGTAAAAAACTTAATTTATTGATGGATGAGCAACAAAAACCTCTGGGGGGTAAGTGGTCTTTTGATGAAGACAACCGCAAGAAAATACCCAAGGGGCTAACACTACCTGAGCAGTTCAAGCCTAAGGTGTCTAAATATGTAGAGATGTTAAAAACCGTCATCGAATCAAAATTCACAGATCATCCAGGGAAAATGGACGATGTTTGGATGCCATTAACTCGAAGTGATGCGCTTGAAAAGATTGACTACTTTTTAGCGATTAAATTTGAGAAATTTGGTATCTACGAAGATGCAATTTTGCAGAACGACACATTTATGTTTCATAGTGCATTAAGCCCTGCTCTAAATATGGGGTTAATTACGCCCACTGACATCATTGATAAAGTTTTAGCCTATACCGAGACACACGATATTCCATTGAACTCTGTAGAGGGTTTTCTTCGTCAAATTATTGGTTGGCGCGAGTTTATTCGAGGGGTTTATCAGCATCATGGCGAGATCCAGTCGCAGAGTAATTTTTTCAATTTTTCTGGATCTCTCAACCAGAGTTGGTATTCCGGTGAGACAGGCATACCGCCGCTAGATGATGCCATCAATTTCTCGGACCGATATGGGTACACGCACCATATTAATCGATTGATGGTTATTGCCAACCTTATGACTCTGTGCGAGGTACACCCAAAAGAGGTTTATCGTTGGTTTATGGAGATGTACGTAGATTCCTCTGAATGGGTAATGACCCCCAATGTTTTTGGCATGGGGACCTTTGCCGACGGCGGTATTTTTGCGACTAAGCCGTATATTTGTGGCTCAAATTATATTTTAAAAATGAGTGATTATAAGAAAGGCGAATGGTGCAATACCGTTGATGGGCTTTACTGGCGATTTGTTAGCCGTCATATGGGAGTGTTGAGAAATAATCCACGACTGTCGTTTATGCGTAAAACCCTTGAAAATATGGATCCACAACGCAAAGAATTAATTTTCTGCTGTGCGGAAGATTTCATTTCCAATCACTGCGGTTAATGAATTGTAATTAGTTTGAACTCAATCACATTCTGGTACTTGCTATATTAACGAATTGTTTTATAGTGTTCGCCGATTGAGCGTTCAAGATTTTCTGAGAGCTAAGGGTTTAGAATTTTGTCAGCAACTAGATTTAAAAAGTATTCTGCGCTGCTGCTGTTTATGGCGGTACTTTTTGTCGCCAATAATTTAGTTCACGAATCGACGCATGCATTTGAGCAAAACTTAGGTGCACAATCAGAATGCGATAGTTGTCATGTTTTTAAGGGTACGCTGGTTTCTTCTGCCAGTGACTTGCCTGCCGCTAGTTTTTTTATAGATCTGTTTTCCGAGGAGCCTCTTTTAGGGTCCTCACCTTCTCCATTCTCTCTCTACCTTTCTCGAGCACCACCTAAAGTTTAAATTTAATTTTACCTATTACACATTAAATTCAAATTTTTTAGGAGGTTCTTTCATGAACCCACGTATCTATGCTCCCGTTTTGGTGAGCGCTTTATTAAGTGTTAATGCACTTGCAAATGTTTTAGAAGAAGTGATCGTCACATCATCGTTGATCGATCAAACCTTAAGCGATATTGAAAATCCA
>Ga0209710_1000073_pt1 | contig 111053 bp, 93 predicted proteins | sample ArcticOcean_MG_C_5_FD_187436 | JGI IMG/M metagenome (GOLD analysis project Ga0209710, IMG submission 187436) | Marine microbial communities from western Arctic Ocean - ArcticOcean_MG_CB4_138 (SPAdes) (version 2) | ecosystem: Environmental > Aquatic > Marine > Oceanic | place: Arctic Ocean...
CGTTATTTTTAATCTTATGTATATAGTTTAAAACATTAAATTTTTCATTTGCACCCAATACTAGATTTACACCTAGAACTTCAGCTAATTTATCAGGTTTTAGTTGCGCATAACATCCTATTGCTATGATAAAAGCATCTGGATTAATATTATTAGCCTTTTTAACTACACTTTTAAATTTGTTATCTGCATTTTCTGTTACTGAACAAGTATTTATAACAATAACATCTGCAGGGTTATCGAATGGAACTCTTTCAAAATTATTATCGACAAAAGATCGAGCTATAGTGGAAGTTTCTGAAAAATTCAGCTTACATCCAAGTGTATAAAAAGCAACAGTTTTTAATTGATTCATTTTGTACTTTTACAAAGTAGTAAATTTACAATTTATATGAATAAAGTCAATTTTAAAATAGAATTAATAGCGTTAAGTGGAATACTACTATTATTAAATTCATGTGGCAACATTGATGACAGAAATAATGATCATTTAGTTTTTAGATACAATGAGCACAAAAATATAAGTTCTTTAGACCCTGCGTTTTCCAAAGACAATTCAGATATATGGGTTGTGAATCAGCTATTTAATGGACTAGTTGAAATGGATGAAGATTTAAACATCAGACCTTCAATTGCAAAAAACTGGAGTGTCTCTAACAACGGCAAGGTTTATACATTCAATTTAAAAACTAATATTAAGTTTCATCCTCATGACTTATTAAATGACAGGAATGTAATAGCTGAGGATTTTACATATAGTTTTGATAGAATACTGGATAAAAAACTAGCCTCGCCTGGCTCTTGGGTTTTAGAGAAAGTTGAAGGCTATAAAGCTGTTAATGACAGTGTATTTGAAATTAAATTAACGGAACCATTTAATGCATTTTTAGGAATATTATCAATGAAGTATTGCTCGGTTGTACCTAAAGAAGTTGTGGAATATTACGGAGATGATTTTAGAAGAAATCCTATTGGAACTGGTCCATTTAAATTTAAAAGATGGGAAGAAAATATAAAATTAGTCCTTAGAAAAAATAATGAATATTTTGAAAAAGATGAGAATGGAAATCCTCTTCCATACCTTGAAGCGGTTGCAATAACGTTTATTCCAGAAAAACAAAGTGAATTTTTAGAATTTGTACAATCAAATTTAGATTTCATTTCAGGTTTAGACGAATCTTATAAGGATGAGATATTAAATAAAAAAGGTGATTTATCTAGTAAGTATATCGATAAAATCAATATAGTTAGAGCTCCATATTTAAATACTGAATATTTAGGGTTTTATAAAGAGTCAACTAATACAATTGTCAATTCTAAATTGATTAGAAAGGCAATTAATTATGGTTTTGATAGAGATAAGATGATTAAATTCTTAAGAAATGGCATAGGAGTGAATGCTAACACAGGGTTTATTCCTAAAGGGCTTCCTGGATATTCCACAAAGGTTTACTACGAATACAATCCGAAATTAGCAAAAAAATTAGTTGATCAATATATAAATCTATCTGGAGATATTAACCCTACTATAAAATTAACAACTACAAGTAATTATTTAGTATTTTGTGAATTTATTCAGAAAGAAATTGAAAAGATCGGTATCAATATTATTGTCGATGTAATACCCGCTTCATCTTTAAAAGAAGCTAAAGCTAATGGTAAACTAGATTTCTTTCGTGCTAGTTGGGTAGCAGATTATCCAGATGCTCAAAATTATTTATCATTGTATTACACCAATAATTTCGCGCCTGCAGGGCCAAATTACACTCATTTTTCAAATAAAAATTATGATTATTTATATGAAACTTCCTTAAGTGAAACAAATCAACAAAAAAAAGAAGGTTACTATAGAAGTATGGATTCAATTATAATGGAAGAGTCTATTGTAATTCCATTATACTTTGATGAGGTAATTAGATTCACCCATAAAAATGTAAATAATTTAGGTGTTAATCCAATAAACATTTTGGATCTAAGAAAAGTTACTAAAAATTAGATCTATAGTGACTTGTAATACTATTTAAATGAGATAAAATTTCCTTGTCTATATCAGAAAAAATACAGTTTCTTCTATTCATTACTTTATCATTAACCTCAAAAACTTTTTCAATTTTATAATCTGTAAAACCTTTATTCCCACCCCATGAAAAACTTGGAATGAAATTTCTTGGAAAACCTGAACCGAAAACATTTGAACAAACTCCTACTACTGTCCCAGTATTAAACATTGTGTTTATAGCACTTTTACTATGATCACCCATAATAAGTCCACAAAATTGTTCACCTGTACTAGAAAACTTATCATTTTCATAGTCCCAAATTTTAACATCAGCGTAATTATTTTTTAAATTAGAAGTGTTTGTGTCAGCTCCTAAATTACACCACTCACCTATTAAAGAATTTCCTAAAAAACCATCATGACCTTTGTTACTATACCCTTGAACAATTGAGTTATTAACCTCACCACCAATTTTACAATAAGGGCCTATCGTTGTACCTCCATAGATCTTAGCACCAAGTTTTATGGTAGATTTTTCACATAATGCAAATGGACCTCTAATTAAAGACCCTTCCATTATTTCACATTCATTAGCAATATAAATTGGCCCATCTGATGCGTTTAAAGTAACATACTCCATCTTAACACCGTCTTCAATAAAAATATTTTCAGGGCAAATTAAATTATTAGTAATTGATATTTTTGAAGAAATTCTGTCTTTAGTAATAATATTAAAATCAGCTTCGATTGCTAATGAATTAATATTGAATAAATCTATCAACTTCTTTACTTTTAATAAGTCTTGTTTATGATTTATTTTTTTGAAAGAATCTAAATTAACCTCGTCTTGCTTTTCAGAGGAATAAAAAGCAACTAAATCATCACCTGAATTAATTAACTCATTTGGTTTTAAGCTAGTGATTTGCTTAACAATTTCAGGGTCTGGCAAAAAAGAGGCATTAATGAAAATGTTTTCATCAAATTCTACCATTGGAAACTTATCCGAAAGATAATCTTCAGTAACTGATGTTATTGTAGATTGAAGGAAGGTTTCCCATTTCTCTCTGATTGTTAGTATACCTACTCTAATGTCAGCTACAGGTCTTGTATAGGTAAGTGGAAGTAAGTTATTTCTACTAGGGCCGTCAAATAAAATATAATTCATGAGGTCTATTTTATGTAAAAATAAAAAAAAAGCCCTTCAAAAAGATGAAAGACTTTAATAAAATAAGTAATTGATATAAGTTTACTTCTTAAATTTAGAGTATTTAGTCTTAAATTTATCAATTCTACCAGCAGTATCTACTAATTTAGATTTACCAGTATAGTATGGGTGAGAAGTTCTTGAGATTTCCATTTTAACTAACGGATACTCAACACCTTCATGCTCAATTGTTTCACTTGTATTAGCAGTTGATTTAGTTAAAAACACATCACTATTTGACATATCTTTAAAAGCTACTAATCTATAATCCTTAGGATGAGTGTCTTTTTTCATCGTTAAATGTTTTAATTTTGAGGTGCAAATCTAAATATTTTTTTAATATATAACAATATAATGTTAAGTTTATTTACAGAAGAAATTGCTTTTCTTATATTTGTTTGAATAATAAAACAAAAGTATGGAAACTGACATGAAAAACAATTCGATTGATATAGGTTATAAATTAGGAGGTCTATTAGCACTATCAATAATAGCAGCCTATGCTATAGATTTTAAATTGTTTATAAATCCATGGGTTGGAATGGGATTTTTTGTAATTACTGTATTAGCAGGAGCTTATTCTACATATCAATCTAGAAAAATTAATGATGGCGCATCATTTAAACAAGCTTTCACATCTTATTTTATAACAGTCGCTCTGGGATGTCTAATTGGAAGCTTAACTACAATTATAGTCTTCTTAATAATAGATCCTGGTGCTGCAAAAGTGTTGGATGAAGAACTGCTCATAATGACAAAAGAAATGCTAGAAGGTTTTGGACTCCCAAGTGAGGCAGTAGCTTTAACTATGGATGAAGCCTCAAAGAAGAGTAATTTTTCTTTACAAAGTATCGCTATGGAATACGTCATGAAGCTGATATTCTTCACATTAATTGGTCTTTTGACTTCATTAATACTTAAAAGAGATAAAATAGAAGCTTAAATGGATATATCTATTGTTATCCCATTATTAAATGAAAGTGAATCTTTAGAAGAACTAAGTCTTAAGATAGACTCAGTAATGAAAGAGAATTCATTCAATTATGAAGTGATATATGTGGATGATGGTAGTACTGATAATTCTTGGGAGGTAATTAGAAATATTTGTGATAAAAACAAATCCTTTAAAGCAATAAAGTTTTTGAAAAATTACGGAAAATCTCAAGCATTACATGCTGGCTTTAATACTGCAAACGGTAAAGTGGTTTTCACGATGGATGCTGACCTTCAAGATGATCCAGAAGAAATACCAGAGATATACGATCTGATTATTAAAAAAAATCTTGATTTAGTTTCGGGATGGAAGAAAAAAAGATTTGATCCTGTAATTACAAAAAACCTTCCTTCTAAAATCTTCAACCTTTGCGCTAGAATCACATCTGGAATTAAATTAAACGATTTTAATTGTGGACTAAAAGGTTATAGGAAAGAAGTTGTTAAAAACATTAATGTATATGGAGAAATGCATCGATATATCCCTATACTTGCTAGCAATGAAGGTTATAACAAAATTGAAGAAAAAATCATTAAACATAGACCTAGAAAATATGGTAAAACAAAATTTGGGATGAATAGATTTACTCACGGTTTTTTAGACCTTATAACCATATGGTTTTTATCTAGATTCGGTAAAAGACCGATGCATTTTTTTGGTGCTATAGGTGCGATAATGTTAATTATAGGTTTTTTGTTTGCAGCATACTTAGGAGTCGATAAAATATATTTCAACCCTAATAGTAGGCTAATAACTGAAAAGCCTGAGTTCTTCATTAGCTTAACAACTATGATTCTTGGAAGTCAATTTTTTGTAGCTGGTTTTATAGGAGAAATGATAACTAGAAATAATCAAAACAAAAAATATTACAATATAGAAACTGTTATTAACAGCTAATTATATTTTGTAGTTAAAGACTTCGCATTTATTTAAAAATAAGATTCAAAACATATAGAATGAGTTATAAAGACAAATACCAAGAGTGGCTAAAATTACCTTTTGACAATACTACAATTGAGGAAACTAAATCTTTACTTAATAATGAAGATGAACTTGAAGATAGTTTTTATAAAAATTTAGAGTTTGGAACTGGAGGTATGAGAGGCTTAATGGGAGTTGGCACTAATAGAATAAATAAGTACACTCTCGGAAAAAACACTCAAGGTCTTAGTAATTATTTGATGAAAGTGTTTAAAAGTAATATATCGGTAGCTATTGCTTATGATTGTAGAAATAATAGTAAAGAATTAGCTAAGGTAGTGGCGGATGTATTTTCTGCAAATAACATTAAAGTATATTTATTTAGTGATTTAAGACCTACTCCTGAATTATCTTTTGCATTAAAACATTTAAAATGTCAATGTGGTATAGTTTTAACAGCATCTCACAATCCACCAGAATATAATGGTTATAAAGTTTATTGGGAAGATGGAGGTCAAATTGTCCCTCCTGAAGATCAAAATATTATAAACGAAATTAATAAACTGGGTTATAGGGAAATAAAATTCAAATCAAATAGTAATTTAATTGAATACATAGACAAAGAAGTTGATGATGTTTTTATTAAAAACAGTATTCAAAACGGAAAATTGTCCGATAATAAAGAAATTAAAAATAAATTAAACATAGTTTTTACTTCATTACACGGTACATCAATAACTTTAATCCCTGAAGTTTTAAAAAAAGCTGGATTTAATAATGTATATATAGTTGAAGAGCAAAAGATACCAGATGGTAATTTCCCAACTGTAAAATCCCCTAATCCAGAAGAGACTGAAGCTTTAGATATGGCTTTAAAGCTAGGTAATAAACACAATGCAGATATAGTCATAGGAACAGATCCAGATGGAGATAGGTTTGGAATAGCTGTTAGAAATAATAGCAATGAATTGGTTTTGTTAAATGGAAATGAAGTTATGGCCATATTAATAGAATACTTATGTCAAAAATGGAAAGTCGAAAACAAATTAAATGGAAATCAATTTATAGGATCTACTATTGTTTCCACTCCATTAATAGATAAAATAGCCAAGGCATATAATATTGAATGTAAATTAGGGCTAACTGGTTTTAAATGGATCGCTAAAATGATTAAAGACTTTCCTGAGTTAGATTTTATTGGAGGAGGTGAAGAAAGTTTTGGTTTTATGGTTGGAGATTTCGTAAGAGATAAAGATGCAATCACTTCTACTCTACTTTCTTGTGAAATTGCAGCACTATTAAAAAATGAAGGAAATAGCATATACTCAAAATTACAAGATATCCACATGAAATATGGGCTATATAAAGAAGAGTTGATTTCTTTAACTAAAAAGGGTATACATGGGAATAAAGAGATAAATAACATAATGAATAGTTTTAGGAATGAGCCACCCAAAACAATTGGCAATTCACAAATTATTAAAATTGATGATTTTGAATCTTCCACTTCAATAGATTGTAAGACTAATTCCAAAGCAAAAATTTTATTACCAAAATCAAATGTTTTAATCTTCACAACATTAGACGGCACAAAAGTAGCGCTAAGACCTAGTGGAACTGAACCGAAAATTAAGTTCTATATTAGCGTTAATGAAAAAGTAAACGAAGAGGAAAGTTATAGCAGCACAGAGTACTTATTAAAGAAGAAAATCAAACAAATAGTTTTAGAATTAAAAATAGATTAATGGGATATTTTACAAAAATATTAAAGTATGCGATTCCATACAAACACTTCGCTTTATTAAATATTATTTCGAATATTTTTTATGCTCTATTCGGTACATTATCTATGATTTCACTATTCCCGATGCTTAAAGTTTTATTCAATCAAACAGAAACATTAAGCCAAGCTCCTATATGGAGTGGTATTGGAAATATCGTTGAATACGGAGAGGGATATCTTAACTACTATGTTACAATAAAGAAAAATGAAGGAAGTGATGATGTCTTAGTCTTTATGATATTAATTATTGTAATTACATTTTTACTAAAAAATCTATTTAACTACTTATCGTTGTTTTTTATTACATATCTAAGAAATGGAGTTATAAGAGATTTAAGAAATGACTTGTATGATAAAATGACTGAATTATCGGTCTCTTATTATTCTGAAAAAAGGAAAGGAGATATATTATCTAGAATTTCATCTGACGTAATTGAACTTCAGGTTTCATTTTTAGGAATATTAGAATTAATAGTAAAAGAGCCATTGATGATAATCTTTACATTAGTAGCAATGGTACTTATAAATAGTGAACTTGCTCTTTTTGTATTTATTTTTATACCTATTTCTGGATTAATAATATCATTCATTGGTAAATCTTTAAAAAGAAAATCTAAAAAAGTTCAAGAAGAACAAGGCCTGTTTTTATCACTTGTGGATGAGACATTAAATGGCTTAAAAATTATTAAAAGTTTTACTTCAGAAAGTTTATTCAAAAAAAAATTTAATAATTCAACGAGAAAATATTATAACTTTTCAAATAGTCTACTAAATAGAACAAACCTTGCAGGTCCAATAAGTGAGTTTTTAGGGATTTGTTCAATAACTATTTTACTTTGGTATGGAGGGCAAATGGTTCTAGAAGAAAAATCATTAGATGCTAGTTCTTTTATGGTTTTTTTAGGATTAGCATACAATATTCTAACACCATTCAAAGCCATTAGTAAAGCAAGCTACAAGGTAAAAAAAGGAAATGCAGCAGCAGAAAGAGTAATTCATGTTTTAGTAAACAAATCGCAAATAAATGACCCTAAAGACAATAAAATTATTTCAACTTTTGATAACTCAATCCAGTTTAATAATGTGAACTTTAGCTATAATAATGAAAATGCAATCAAAGAATTTAGTTTTGAATTAAAAAAAGGGGAAACTCTAGCTTTAGTTGGACAATCTGGGAGTGGTAAATCAACCATGGCAAATCTAGTCAATAGATTTTATGATGTTAATCATGGTGAAATAATGATTGATAAAATAAATATTAAAGATGTAACAAAAAACAGTTTAAGAAAATTAATAGGTCTTGTAACCCAGGATTCTATATTATTTAATGATAGTATTAAAAATAATTTAATTGTAGCTAAAAATGATGCTACTGATGATGAAATTATTAATGCTTTAAAAATCGCTAATGCTTGGGAGTTCGTAAAAGATTTGGAGGATGGTATCCATCACAATGTAGGAGATTCAGGAAACAAGCTTTCTGGGGGGCAGAAGCAAAGAATTAGTATCGCAAGAGCCGTTTTAAAAAACCCTCCAATCATGGTTCTTGATGAGGCTACATCAGCTTTAGACACAGAGAGTGAGAAAATAGTGCAAGATGCACTAGAAAATATGATGAAAAACAGGACTTCTATTGTTATTGCTCACAGACTTTCGACAATTAAAAATGCTGACTATATAATTGTGCTAGACAAGGGACTAATAGTTGAAAAAGGTAATCACAATGATTTAATGAAGCTAAAAGGGCTATACCATAACCTGGTTGAAATGCAAACAATTGATGAATGATTATATTATTCAAATATATAATACCAGTTTTATTATTCAATTATAACTTAATAACTTTTGATGAAAAAGAATTGTTAATTGAGTTAAACTATAATCAAGAAAAAATAGTTTTAAACAAGTCTTATAATAATATTCAATTAGATGATTTCAGTATTAGTAAACTTCAATTTTATATTTCAAATTTAAAATTTTATTTAAATAATAAAGAGGTTTTAGAATTTGATAAAAAACATATTTTAATTGATATTGAAGATGAGAGTTCACTAAAGATATTAATCCCAAGTAAATTACTGTTTGATGAGCTCTCATTTAATTTAGGAATTGATGAAGAAACCAATAAAAGTGGCGCAAAAGGTGGTGATTTAGATCCTATTTTAGGTATGTATTGGACTTGGAATAGTGGTTATATTAATTTTAAGGCAGAAGGTATATATAATAACAATAATGAATTCTTATATCATATTGGAGGATTCATGAAGCCATATAACGCCTTGCAACTAATTAAAATAGATTTATCTAGTGTAAATAAAAATAAGCTCATGTTGAATTTTGATGAGTTTTTCAACAACATAGATTTTAGTTTAAGTAAAATACTATCTCCTGGTAAAAATGCAGTAAAACTCTCCAGTTTACTTGCAAAATCTATTAACTAAAATGAAGAAATCAATTTCAATTATTTTAGTCTTATTTGTTAGTATATTATTAATTTTTCTATTTGACATCAAGAATTCAACCAGTTTGAATTATCCAAAATATTTTCCAAAAATAGAATATGATTTATCTAAAAATCCAATTAATAAAGATAAAATTGAATTAGGTAAAATATTGTTCTATGATCCTATTTTATCTAAAAATAATCAGATTTCTTGCGCCTCATGCCACTCTTCATATAACGCATTTGCACACACTGATCACAAACTAAGTCATGGAATAAATGATGAAATAGGAATTAGAAATGCACCTGCTCTATTTAATTTAGCATGGCAAAAAGAATTTATGTGGGACGGAGCAATAAATCACTTAGATATGCAGGCATTGGCGCCTATTAATAGTGAAATTGAAATGGGTGAGAATACAAGAAATTTAATATCTAAATTACAAAAAACTAATTATTATCCTGAATTATTTTATTCCGCTTTTGGAGATAGTATAATAAAGACAGAATATCTTTTAAAATCCTTATCACAATTCCAATTAACACTGATTTCATCTAATTCTAAATATGATTCTGTGATCAAAGGGGAAGCAAAATTTTCTGATAAAGAAAAAAGAGGGCATGAATTATTTAAAAATAACTGTAACAGCTGCCACACAGAACCAATGTTTACAAACTATGAATATAAAAAAAATGGTATTAAGGAAGATTCTATACTTAAAGATTTTGGCAGATATAATATAACCGAAAACATTAATGATAAATATCTATTTAAAGTTCCATCATTAAGAAATTTAAAATATTCTTACCCATATATGCATGATGGAAGGTTTGAAAAATTACAATTTGTAATTAATCATTATTCTGAGATTAATATTGATAATAATTTGATACATTTAAATAACAAAGAAAAAGTTGACTTAACAGCTTTTCTTTTAACTTTAAATGATAAAGAATTCACCTTAAATAAGAATCATAAATTTCCATTAAAATTGATTGAAACCTTATATCAGTAGTTGCAAAATACTTATTATTCATATTTTTAAACTCATTACTTATACAATTAGATAAAAATTCAATTTATCTTTATTAAGGTTAAACTTAGCTTATGAAAATTAAATTATATTATTTACTTACTTTTTTTAGTTTATCAATTTACAGTCAAGATAACCCTGTTATAACTTCATGGCTTCAAAATACCTCTGAAACAGGCTCCTATTATTTTTCTGGAAACTCTACAACAGTTTCAAATAATATTTTAGTTAACTGTCAATCTGTGGAGTACTCCGATAATTTTGCATATATAAGTACTCAAGGAATTCCAGCATATCCTACAGGACCTTTTTCAGATGGCAATCCATCAAATGCAGAAGCTCAAAACAATATATACAAAATGCCTTTAAATCCTCAACCTAATAATGGCAACCCAACTAGTACTACAGGTGGTAATATAGGTGTATTCATAAATGGAGTTGCACTCTTTGACTATAGAGATGGTGTAGCATGGAATAATAATACAAATTATCTATGTGGAGGTCCGGGAAACCCGCCTTGTCCTGGTGGGCCTGCTGCAACCCAAAATTGGAATAGAGATGCAATTCCTGCAGAAATGGGTGGGTTTGATTGCTCTAAAGGTCATCCAGCTCAGGGAAATTATCACCACCACCAAAATCCATCTGCTTTTAAATTAGATCTAGAAGTTGTTTCTGATATATGTAATTTATATGATGCGGAAGGCTTGTATGCAATTGACTCTAACAACCACTCTCCTCTTATTGGTTTTGCTTATGATGGGTATCCAATTTATGGCGCTTATGGTTATAAAAATTCAGATGGAACAGGAGGAATAACTAGAATAAAATCTGGTTATCAATTAAAAAATATTACAAGTAGAGCAAATGGACCAGATATAAACCAAGTAGTAACAATTACTCAAGGTCCAAATACTGGAAATCAAGAAACATTGTTTTTAGGATATTTTAGAGAAGATTATGAGCATGTAGAACATACTGAAGAAGAGTATTTAGATGTACACAATGGAAGGTTTTGTATAACTCCTGAATATCCAGAGGGTACCTATGCCTATTTTGCTACAGTTGACGAGAATTGGAATTCTGCATATCCTTACGCGGTAGGGCCAACATTTTATGGGGTCTATGAAAATAGAATAGTTAATACAATTAATGAGTCGACTAATGAGTATTTGTCAAATGATAGTTTTGAAATAAACGAGGTTGAAATTAGCATTATACCAAACCCAGCTTCAGATTTAATTGCTGTTCAAATAAAAGATTTAATTACCAGTGATCTAGATATAACTCTATACGATATTAACGGAAAAGTTATAAAGCACAAAAGAATATATGCTGGTAGCACTATAGCCTACTTTAATGCACAAACACTATACGAAGGAGTGTATTTGATAAATATCTCTTCAAATAATTACACTACAACAAAAAGAGTTATTGTTTCAAGATAATTGACTTTTATAAATCCATATTATATTAAAATTAAGCATACATTTGTGTGCTTAATTTTTTAACCAATGAGATTACACAGAAATTTATGTTTAGCCGTTATTGATGGTATTTTACTCATATTTAATGAAAATGAATACGCTGACAAAGTGATTCGTAATCTATTAAAGAGGAATAAAACATGGGGAAGTAGAGATAGAGGGTTTATTGCTGAAACCACTTACGATATAGTTAGATGGAAAAGACTATATTCAAAAATAGCTGAAGTTAAAAGTCCTTTTTCCAGAGATGACGCATGGAGACTTTTAGCAGTATGGATCATTTTAAAAGGAATAAAACTTCCAGACTGGAAGTATTTTGAAAATACTCCCAATAGAAAAATTAAAGGAAAGTTTGACACTTTAACAAAAGAAAGAAAGTATAGAGAATCTATTCCTGATTGGATTGATGATTTAGGAGTCAAAGAATTAGGTGTCAAAAAATGGGAAAAAGAAATCTCTGCTTTGAATCAACAGGCACAGGTTGTTATAAGAACAAATACTTTAAAAATTGACAGGGAATCTCTTCAATCTAAATTAGAAGATGAAGGAGTTGAAACTACTATAAATGAGTCATATCCTGACGCATTAATATTAGACGAGAGACAAAATGTCTTTAGAACAGAAGCTTTTAAAAATGGCTGGTTTGAAGTTCAGGATGCTTCCTCTCAATTAGTTGCTCAATATCTAGATGTTAAACCAGGGATGAAAGTGGTTGATTGTTGTGCTGGAGCCGGCGGAAAAACATTACATCTATCTGCATTAATGCAGAATAAAGGTAAATTAATAGCAATGGACATTTACGAGAGTAAATTAAAAAAATTAAAAGTAAGAGCTAAGAGAAATGGTTCACACAATATTACTATTAAAGTAATTGAATCTACAAAACCCATAAAAAAACTACATAATTCTGCTGATAGATTACTTATTGACGCTCCATGTTCTGGTTTAGGTGTTTTGAAAAGAAACCCGGATTCTAAATGGAAATTAGAAGAAGAATTCTTGACTAATATTAAAATAACTCAACAAAAAATTCTTAGAGATTATTCAAAAATGGTTAAGCCTGGCGGTAAATTAGTTTATGCAACATGTTCAATATTGAATTCTGAAAATAATAAACAGGTGAAAGATTTCTTAAAATCTGAAAATGGCAGTGATTTTAAATTCGAAAGTGAAAATATTGTTTTATCGCATAAATCTGGATTTGATGGATTTTACATGGCATTATTATCTAGAAATCCATGAGAAAAAAAATAGCATTAATTTTTATATTCACTCTATCTTTAGTTCATTCACAAGCACCCGATGGATATTATGATAGTGCTACTGGTGTTAACTACGAGTTAAAGTCCCAATTATATGAAATAATCAACAATCATAGTGATCAAGGGTATAATTCCTTAGATGATTTTTATACAAATTATGATATTGATAATTATTATGAAAATGACAATACTATTTTAGATATATATTCTGAGAATCCTGTTGGTCCAGATCCCTATAATTTTACTGCTGAAAATAGCTGTGGCAATTATTCTAGTGAAGGAGACTGTTATAACAAAGAGCATATAATTCCACAATCTGTTTATGGGAGTAATTACCCTATGCGAAGTGATGCACATCAGGTTTTGCCTACAGACGGAAGAGTAAATGGATTTAGAAGTGCTTACCCGTACGGAGTCGTAGGAGCAAATCTTATTAGTCAAAATGGAATATCTAACCCAACTCAAAATGGTTCGAAATTAGGGAATAATCTAAACGAAAGTTTTTCTAGTGGATATTCAGGTGTGGTATTTGAACCAATAGATGAATTCAAGGGTGATGTTGCAAGAATTTACTTTTATTTTATTACTAGATATGAAAATTTGATATCGTCTTGGTCAAGTTATGACATGTTTGATGGAAGTTCAGATAAGGTTTTAGAAGACACTTTTTTAAATATTTTGATGAACTGGCATTTAAATGACCCTGTTTCACAAAAAGAGATAGACAGAAACAATCAAATATACATATATCAAGGTAATAGAAATCCTTTTGTTGATCAGCCAGGTTATATTGAAGAAATATGGAGCTCTACTAATGATAATGAAAGTCCAACTACTCCTTCCAACATTCAATTATTTGATATAACTAGCAATACTTTACAAGTGAGTTGGAATAGCTCAACAGATAATATCTCAGTAGCTTCATACAATATCTACGTAGATGACAACCTGCATGGCAATACACAAAACACTAATTATTTAATTGGAGGACTATCTACTACTACTTATTACTGTGTTAGTATAGCTGCAATTGATCAATCAAATAATAGCTCAACACTTAGTGAAGAAGAATGTGCTACAACTCTTGAGCAAAGCACATCTACAAATGAATTATTCATTTCAGAATATATTGAGGGTTCATCAAATAATAAAGCAATAGAAATTGCAAATTTCACAGGTCAAGTAATAAATCTAGATAGTTATACAATAGCCAGAAACACAAATAGCGGAACCGTTTGGGGCGAAGCGCTACAGTTAACAGGGGAGATTGTAGATGGCGGCGTACATGTTATTGCAAGAGGGAATGCAGATGATGAAATTACAAATAACTCTAATCAATTATCAAGTTCCGATGCTATTTCTTTTAACGGAGATGACCCTGTAGGTTTATTTAAAGACAACACATTAATTGATGTTTTTGGATTTTTTAACGGCGATAATAATTATGCAAACAGTACCTATATTAGATACGAAAATATTTTAAACCCAAACGTTAGTTTTAATATTGAAGAATGGATACTGTATCCCAACAACACATTTGAATACCTTGGTTATCATAATCAAAATTTATCTTTTGAAGAAAACATCTTTATCGATTTAAAAATCTACCCAAATCCAATTATAGATAATGTGTTATTTATAAAGTCTGAATCTGATTACTTTTATGAAATATTTGATATAAAAGGCATTAGATTGTTAAATGGTTATAATTCTGAAAAAGTAAGGGTATTAGATGACCTTAACTTTAATCCAGGTATTTACTTCATAAAAATATCCAGTGACAAATTCTTTTTCACAAAGAAATTAATATTTAATTAAAACAACTTCGTTTGTTCAAAACATAGTGGATAACTAATAAATTATCTCATTAGTTTTAATATAATATTAGGTATAAAAAAGTTAATTTTATTACCTAATTATTTATTTAAATTATGATTCTTTTCTTTGGTGATAATACTAGAAATAAAATTTTTACTGTTCAATCAAACGTTAAAATATCAAAACAAGAAATTGATAAATTATCATGGGTTTTTGGTGGTAAACCAGTAATACTAAATACAGAAATAAACTCTACTTATTTAGGTCCTAGAGCTGCAATGATATCTCCATGGAGCACTAACGCAGTAGAGATAACTCAAAATATGGGAATCAATTCAATAATAAGAATTGAGGAATTCAACAAGGTAGAGTCAAATTTTTCTGATTTTGATTATATGGTCTATGAAAGATATGAAACTTTAAATCAAGATATATTCACTGTAGATATTAAACCTGAAGAAATTCTTACAATTAATGACATTGAAAAATACAATCTACAGGAAGGCCTTTCTTTAAATTCAGAAGAAATAGAATACCTGAATAATATTTCGAAAAAAATTGGTAGAAAATTAACTGATTCTGAAGTTTTTGGGTTTTCTCAAGTAAATTCTGAACATTGTAGACATAAAATATTTAATGGTAAATTTATTATTGACGGCCAAGAAAAAGAATCTTCTTTATTTAAGTTAATTAAAAATACATCTAGTGAAAATCCTAACTCTATTGTATCGGCATACAAAGATAATGTAGCTTTTATTCAAGGACCTAAAATAAATCAGTTTTCACCAGCTAGGGCTGACATAGCTGATTACTACAGGATAAAAGAAGTGATTTCGGTGATTTCTCTAAAAGCAGAAACTCATAATTTCCCTACTACGGTTGAACCTTTCAATGGAGCTGCAACAGGAGCTGGTGGAGAGATTAGAGATAGGCTAGCTGGAGGTAAAGGCTCTTTACCTTTAGCCGGAACTGCAGTATATATGACTCCTTATCCTAGAAATTCAAAAGACAAATCATGGGAGGTTAATATTAAAGAAAGAAAATGGCTCTACCAGTCTCCTTTAGATATTTTAATAAAAGCATCGAATGGGGCATCTGATTTTGGAAATAAATTTGGTCAACCGCTAATAACTGGCTCAATACTTACTTTTGAACACGAAGAAGGTGATACAACTATTGGCTTTGATAAAGTTATAATGCAAGCTGGGGGTATCGGATATGGAGTAAGAGATCAAGCGCTTAAAGACACACCTAACAATGGAGATAAAATTATAATATTAGGTGGTGATAATTATCGAATTGGAATGGGTGGTGCAGCGGTTTCATCTACTGACACAGGTCAATTATCTAAAGGCATCGAGTTAAATGCTGTACAAAGATCAAATCCAGAAATGCAAAAAAGAGTTGCAAATGCAATTAGAGGGATGGTAGAAAGTGATGATAATTTTATTGTTTCAATACATGATCATGGAGCTGGAGGCCACCTAAATTGTCTTTCTGAATTAGTTGAAGAAACTGGCGGGGAAATAGATTTAGATAAATTACCTATTGGAGACCCTACTCTTTCTGATAAAGAAATTATTGGAAATGAGTCTCAAGAAAGAATGGGATTAATAATAAATTCTGGCAAATTAGATATTTTAGATAAAATTGCAAAAAGAGAAAGAGCTCCAATATATAAAGTAGGTACAGTAACTGATAATAAAAGATTCACTATTAGGTCTAAAACAAAAGGAAACACTCCTCTAGACTTGTCTCTTGATAATTTTTTTGGAAGTTCTCCTATAACCGTAATGAAAGACAATAGAAAAATCATTAATTATAGCTCAATAAATTATGATAAAAATAACTTTCACCATTATTTAAAACAACTATTTAAATTAGAAGCAGTTGGCTGTAAAGATTGGTTAACTAATAAAGTTGATAGATGCGTTGGAGGAAAGGTTGCTAAACAACAATGTGTAGGACCTCTTCAATTACCATTGAACAATTGCGGGGTTATGGCTTTAGATTATAATAATTCAAAGGGAGTTGCAACCTCTATAGGACACTCCCCTATCTCTGCTTTAATTGACCCTGCAGCTGGGAGTAGAAATAGTATAACAGAGGCATTAAGTAATATAATTTGGGCACCACTTACAAAAGGAATAAAAGGTATTTCATTATCAGCAAATTGGATGTGGCCATGTAATAATGAAGGGGAGGATAGTAGACTATATGATGCCGTAGAGTCAATATCTAAATTTGCTATTGAGTTAGGTATTAACGTACCAACAGGTAAAGATTCTTTATCCATGAAGCAAAAGTATTCCGATAAAGAAGTACTGGCACCCGGCACAGTAATAATCTCTGCTACAGCTGAATGTAATGATATAAATAATGTAATAGAGCCATTGTTTAAGCTAAAAAAAGGAGACATTTATTATCTTAATCTTTCTCAAGATGCCTTTAAACTAGGTGGAAGTTCATTTGCTCAAACCTTAAACAAAATAGGTAGCGAGACTCCATCAGTTTTAAATTCAGAGTATATTTTAAAAGTTTTTAATGCTGTTCAAAAATTAATTTCTAAAAACATAATTGTAGCTGGCCATGATGTTTCAGCTGGAGGTTTAATAACTACGTTATGTGAAATGTGTTTTTCAGATAATAGTATTGGGGCAAATTTATTTTTTGATGAATTAAATGAGAAAGACTCTATAAAACTATTGTTTTCCGAGAATTCGGGATTAGTTATTCAGTCTAAAAACAGCTCAATAGAAAATTACTTTAAAGAAGAAAAAATAGAGTTTTTCAAAATTGGAGAAACTACAAAATCTAATAAGTTAAATATTAAAAATTTTAAAGATAATTTTGATATAGATATTAATGAATATAGAGACAAGTGGTATAACACCTCTGTATTATTAGATCAAAAACAAACTTCTAATAACCTAGCTATCAAAAGGTTTGAAAATTACAAAAACCAACCTTTAAAGTTTATTTTTCCAAAGAACTTCAAAGGAACTTTACCAACTATTAACAAATCTACAAATAGACCTAAAGCTGCAATTATAAGGGAAAAAGGTAGTAATAGCGAAAGGGAAATGGCCAACGCAATGTATTTAGCTGGATTTGAAGTCAAAGACATACATATGACAGACCTAATATCAGGTAGAGAAAACTTAGAAGAAATTAAATTTATTGGTGCAGTAGGTGGCTTTTCTAATTCTGATGTTCTTGGTTCTGCAAAAGGTTGGGCTGGAGCATTTAAATATAACGATAAGGCTAAGTTTGCTTTAGAGAATTTTATGAAAAGAAAAGATACTCTCTCGGTTGGTATCTGTAACGGTTGTCAATTATTCATGGAATTAGATTTAATTAATCCTGAGCATGGTAATCATGGGAAAATGACTTTTAATGACTCAAACAAACATGAGAGTGCGTTTACTTCTGTTAAAATCCAAAAAAATAATTCAATAATGTTGTCTAGTCTAGAAGGAACTAATTTAGGTGTCTGGATTAGTCATGGGGAAGGTAAGTTTAAATTACCCATGCAAGAAAAAGAGTATAATATAGTGGCAAAATATAGCTATAATAGTTATCCTTCAAACCCAAATGGGTCTGACTACAATACCGCAATGTTATCGGATAAATCAGGAAGACATTTAGTTACTATGCCACATATTGAGAGGTCTATATTTCAATGGAATTGGGCAAATTATATTGAAGGCAGAAAAGATGAAGTTTCACCATGGATTGAAGCATTTATAAATGCGAGAAATTGGATAATAAAAAATAAATAATACTTACCATAAACACACAACATAATATATTTATATGAAAAAGATTTTAATTACGTTATTTGTTTTGTTTTTTACAAACTCATTTTCTAACAACAAGGAACTATACCACCGAATTAAAATAGAATATAGTAACGCTTTAGAGTTCAATACACTTCTAAACTCTGGTATCTGTATTGATCATGGTATTCATAAAAAAAATGAATATTTTGAGTCTGATTTTTCTGAATCTGAAATATCAATATTAACTGAATTAAATTTTAATTATTCAATCGTTATTAATGACGTTTCCTCCTTTTATAAAAACAGAAATATCCCTAGTCATAAAGATTATGTTTCTAATACTAACGCTAAGAACTTTAGCTGTGAGACTGATGAAAACTCTTCATACACAACTCCACAAAATTATGATATAAAGGACGGAAGTGATTTTGGTGGGTTTTATACTTACTCTGAAATGCTAGCAGAGTTAGATGAAATGAGTCAACTCTTTCCTAACTTAATATCTACAAGAAGTGACGTCAAAGATGAAAATATATTTTCTGAACCACACCCCCACCAAACCTATGAGGACAGATTTTTACAATGGGTAAAAATTTCAGATAACCCGAACACAAATGAAAATGAACCTGAAGTTTTATACACTGCTGTTCATCATGCAAGGGAGCCTGCTTCATTGCAGCAACTTATATTCTACATGTGGTACTTATTAGAAAACTATGAAACTGATCAAGAAATTAGAGATATAGTGGATAATACTGAATTATATTTTATCCCATGTGTTAACCCTGATGGCTATGTTTACAATGAGACTGATGAACCACAAGGAGGTGGAATGTGGAGGAAAAATAGGTTTAATACACACGGAGTAGATAACAATAGAAACTACTCCTACATTGATAATAATGGAAATGAAGTATGGAATACTGCTGGAACTTCTAATAACACTGGAAATGACACATACGCAGGAACAGAACCTTTTTCAGAATCTGAAAATAGTGCAATAAGGTATTTTGTTGAAAATAATGACTTTAAGCTAGCTCTTAACAATCATACCTATAGTAATTTATTATTGTACCCTTTTGGATACGACTACAATCAGTTTACCGAAGATAATGAGGTCTTTGAAAGTATATCTGGTTTACTAGTTCAGGAAAATGGTTATGAAAATATTCTTAGCTCTGAACTATACCCTGCAGCTGGAGATAGCGATGATTTTATGTACGGAATGTTAACAACGGAAAACAGTGGAACTAGAGATAAAATATTTGCAATGACTCCCGAAATAGGTTCTTCTTTTTGGCCTGCAGCAGCAACAATTGAAGATCTCTGTAAAGAAATGCTTTTTTTAAATCTAAACGCTGCACGTTTAGTTAATAACTACGCAACACTGAATGAAATCTCGTCATATACAATTGAGGGGTTATCATTTAACAGCACTTATGAATTACAAAGGCTAGGTATTAGTGAACCCGGAGATTTTAGTGTAACCTTTGTGCCCGTTTCAGATAATATCTCTTCTGTTGAATCTGTTAATAATTACAATCAGTTAGATCTTGGAGAAACTGTAGAAGGTTCCTTTTCAATAACTTTAAATAGTAATATTAATGTTGGTGATGATGTTTCATACAAACTAGTTTTAAATAACGGGGCATTTGACAAGGAATATCAAATAACAAAAATATTCGGAGAATACTCTGCTATATTTACTGACTCTGAAGGTGCTTTTTCAGGTAATTGGATTACAAACTCTAACGAGTGGGCAGAGACAAATGAAGATTACTTTAGCGCTAGTACCTCAATTACAGATTCACCAAATAATAATTATTACAACAATGAGAACTCTGTTATAACTATAAATAACGAAATTGATTTGAGCGACTATTCTTACGCTGAAATAACATTCAAAGCTAAATGGGAAATTCAAAGTAATTTCGATTACGTACAATTAGAGATATATTCAGATAATAGCGATTATTGGATTCCTCAATGTGGAATATATACGCAAAGTGGTGGTGGAAACCACCAAAATGCATACGGTGAACCACTATATTCAGGTAATCAAGATGCTTGGATTGAGGAAAAAATTTCCCTTTCTGATTATTTAGGAGAATCTATCTTAATTAGATTTAAAATAATAACAAATGGTTTTGGCAGAAGAGATGGATTTTACTTTGATGATCTAGAAATTAATGGAATTTCCAATCAGCTAAATGTAAACAATAATGTTAATGAATTCACATACCTATACCCTAACCCAGTAAGTAACATCCTAAATATAAACACAGATCTTAACGATTTCACTGTTGAAATCTATAGTATTTCTGGACAGCTGTTAATAACTAACAGAAATATTAAGACATATGATTTTAGCAATTATAACTCAGGAGTATATATACTAAAATTAATTGCTAATCAAAGTTACAAGGTCTTCAAAATTCTTAAATAGCTTATTTACTATTAAATATTTGATTTTAAATTCATAATAATTTACTATGCATGCATAATATTTATTATTTACTATGCATGCATAGTAAATAATTGTTATATTTGGATAAATACAGCAAAGTAAATATAATATGAAAGAAAAAACTATAGATTATGTGTTGAGAACCACATGGTTAGCTGTAAAGAAAATGTATAATGAAGAGGGGATTAAATTCAAATCTACAATGGCTACCGGATTTACTTTACTTAGTATAGATCCTGGAAAAGGAACACCTTCTACTTCTTTAGGTCCAAAAATGGGTATTGGTGTAAATAGTTTGTCTAGAATATTAACAGCAATGGAGTTAGAGGGATTAATTAAAAGAAGACCTAATCCAGAAGACGGAAGAGGAGTACTTGTCCATTTGACTAAATTTGGCATAATTAGTAGAGAAAAAGCAAGAGAACGAGTTTTAATGTTCAATGATGCCATAACGAATAATATCGACAAAGAAAAAATAGATTCTTTCTTTGAGGTAACAGAATTAATCAACAACTTAATAGGAAATAAATTAATATTTACAGAAAATAAAGAAAATGCAAAATAGAAAAATAAATAAAATTGCAGTAATAGGATCTGGAATAATGGGAAGTGGTATCGCATGTCATTTCGCAAATATTGGAGTAGAAGTTCTTTTACTGGATATTGTCCCTAAAGAACTAAACGATAAAGAAAAGGCAAAAGGGTTAACATTAGACAATAAAATTGTTCGTAATCGATTAGTAAATGATGCTTTAACAGCATCTTTAAAATCAAAACCTTCACCAATTTATAATCAAAAATTTTCAAACAGAATAACTACTGGTAATTTAGAGGATGACTTACATTTAATTAAAGATGTGGATTGGGTGATGGAGGTAGTCGTAGAGCGTTTAGATATTAAAAAAACAGTTTTTGAGAAAATCGAAAAACATAGAACTCCAGGCACACTAATTACATCCAATACTTCTGGAATTCCTATAAAGTTTATGAACGAAGATAGAAGTGAAGATTTTCAAAAGCATTTTGCAGTAACTCACTTTTTTAATCCTCCTAGGTATTTAAAATTATTTGAAGTTGTGCCGGGACCAAACTGTGATCAAGCAGTTACTGATTTTCTAATGATGTACGGAGATAAATTTTTAGGAAAAACATCTGTATTAGCCAAAGACACCCCTGCATTTATTGGTAATAGAATTGGAATATTTAGTATCATGAATCTATTCCATATTGTTAAAGAAATGGGGTTAACAATTGAAGAAGTAGATAAGTTATCTGGACCTGTTATTGGCCGACCAAAATCTGCAACTTTTAGAACAATTGATGTAGTTGGATTAGATACATTAGTACATACGGCAAATGGCGTGAAAGAGAATTGTCCTAACGACGAGATGAGAAGTCAATTTGAGATTCCACATTTTGTTAATACAATGATAGAAAATAAATGGCTAGGTAGTAAAACAAAACAAGGATTCTATAAAAGAGTTGTAAATACTGATGGAAAGAAAGAAATCTTATCCTTAGACTTAAACACCTTAGAGTACAGAACTAAAAAACGTGCATCCTTTACTACTTTAGAATTAACTAAAACTATAGATAATGTTGGCGATCGATTTAAAGTATTAATAAAAGGGACAGATAAGGCTGGAGAGTTTTACAGAAAATGTTTTGCTGCTTTATTTGCATACGTACAAAATAGAATTCCAGAAATTTCTGATGAATTATACAGAATTGATGATGGGTTAAGAGCTGGATTTGGCTGGGAGCATGGACCTTTTCAAATTTGGAATGAAATTGGTGTAGAAGCTGGTGTTGAGCTAATGAAATCAGAAGGAAAAGAACCAGCGCCTTGGGTAATAGATATGTTAGCAAAAGGAGAAACTTCTTTCTATACGATTAAAGAAGGAGCGTCTTATTATTATGATATTCCTACAAAATCACAAGTCAAGAAGCCGGGGCAAGATTCGTTTATTATACTAGACAATATTAGAAAATCAACAGAAGTTTATAAAAACTCTGGGGTTTCTCTACAAGATATTGGGGATGGAATTTTGAATTTAGAATTTCGTTCTAAAATGAATACAATTGGTGAAGATGTTTTAATAGGTCTTAATAAAGCTATTGATATAGCAGAAAAAGATTTCCAGGGATTAATTGTTGGAAATCAAGCTCCAAACTTTTCAGTTGGTGCAAATATTGGAATGATATTTTTAATGGCTGGAGAACAAGAATATGATCAGCTAAATATGGCTATAAAATATTTTCAAGATTCCATGATGCGAATGCGCTATTCTTCAATCCCAACTATTTCTGCTCCTCACGGAATGGCTTTAGGTGGTGGATGTGAAATTTCTTTACATGCAGATAAAGTTGTTGCAGCAGCAGAAACTTATATGGGATTAGTCGAATTTGGGGTTGGTGTAATTCCTGGAGGTGGTGGTTCAAAAGAAATGGCATTGAGAGCTTCGGATTCTTTTAATAAAGGAGATGTTGAGTTAAATATTTTACAAGAAAACTTTTTAACTATCGGAATGGCTAAAGTTTCTACATCCGCTTACGAAGCATTCGATTTAGGTTTGCTACAAAAAGGAAAAGATATTGTAGTTGTAAACAAAGAAAGACAAATAGCCACTGCAAAAACACATGCGAAATTAATGGCTGAAAGTGGGTATACTCAACCTGTTAGTCGAAAAGATGTAAAAGTATTAGGAAAACAAGCATTAGGAATGTTCTTAGTTGGAACAGATTCTATGGAAGATTCAAAATACATCTCAGAACATGATAAAAAAATAGCCGATAAGTTAGCTTATGTGATGGCTGGAGGAGACTTATCTGAACCAACATTGGTTTCAGAACAGTACTTATTAGATATAGAAAGAGAAGCCTTTTTATCATTATGTACAGAAAGAAAAACACTAGAACGTATCGAACACATGTTAAAAACTGGTAAACCATTAAGAAACTAAGAGTTATGAAAACAGCATACATAGTAAAAGCATATAGAACAGCAGTTGGAAAGGCACCTAAAGGAGTTTTTCGATTTAAACGAGCAGATGAGTTGGGTGCAGAAACCATTCAACATATGATGAAAGAATTACCAAATCTAGATGTAAAACGTATAGACGATGTTATTGTAGGTAACGCGATGCCTGAAGGGTCTCAAGGGTTAAATATGGCCCGCTTTATTTCATTAATAGGCTTAAAATCTGTTGATGTTCCTGGAGTAACTGTAAATCGTTTTTGTTCTTCAGGATTAGAAACAATTGGTATGGCAGCCGCAAAAATTCAAGCAGGTATGGCAGATTGCATTATTGCAGGTGGGTCAGAAAGCATGAGCTCAGTCCCAATGACAGGTTATAAACCAGAGTTAAATTATAACACCATTAAATCTGGACATGCAGATTATTATTGGGGAATGGGTAACACTGCAGAAGCTGTTGCTAATCAATTTAACATCTCTAGAAAAGATCAAGATGAATTTGCTTACAACTCTCACATGAAAGCATTAAAAGCACAGGCAGAGAATCGTTTTCAAGATCAAATTGCTCCAATAGATGTTGAAGAAACCTTTTTAGATACAAGTGGAAATAAAGCAACCAGGAAATATACAGTAACTAAAGATGAAGGGCCTAGAAAAGGGACTAGCATAGCTGCCTTAAATAAACTACGAGCTGTCTTTGCAGCTGGAGGAAGTGTAACTGCTGGTAACTCGTCTCAAATGAGTGATGGAGCTGCATTTGTAATGGTTATGAGTGAAGAAATGGTAAAAGAACTAAATATAGAACCAATAGCAAGAATGGTTAACTATGCCGCTGCAGGTGTTGAGCCACGAATTATGGGAATTGGACCAGTTGCAGCAATTCCGAAAGTTTTAAAACAAGCCGGTTTACAGCAAAAAGACATTGAATTAATCGAGCTGAATGAAGCTTTTGCATCTCAATCTTTAGCTGTAATACGCGAATTAGACTTAAACCAAGAAATTATAAATGTAAATGGTGGAGCAATTGCACTTGGCCATCCATTAGGCTGCACAGGAGCAAAACTTTCTGTCCAGTTATTTGATGAAATGCGTAAAAGAGACATGAAAAATAAATATGGTATGGTAACTATGTGCGTAGGTACTGGTCAAGGTGCTGCAGGTATATTCGAATTTTTAAATTAAATAATGAAATGAAATCAAAAAATAACTTAATTAAAGGTGGTGAATTTATAATCAAGGAAACAAAAGCATCTCAAGTTTTTACTCCAGAAGATTTCACTGAAGAACACTTAATGATGCGTGACTCTGTTAGAGAATTCAACGAACGTGAAGTCATACCATTTAGAAGTAGATTTGAAAAAAAAGATTATCAGTTAACCGAGTCAGTTATGAAGAAGGCTGGTGAAATGGGGTTTTTAGGTATAGCAGTTCCAGAAGAATATGGTGGAATGGGGTTAGGTTTTGTTTCAACTATGCTTGTATGTGATTATATTTCAAGTGGGAGCGGTTCTTTTAGTACTGCATTTGGAGCACATACTGGAATCGGAACAATGCCAATAACATTGTATGGAACAGAAGATCAAAAACAAAAATATGTTCCAAAGTTAGCTTCAGGTGAATGGATTGGGTCATACTGCCTAACTGAACCAGGAGCAGGAAGTGACGCTAATTCTGGTAAAACCAGTGCTACACTTTCTAAAGACGGAAATTCTTACAAGATTAATGGACAAAAAATGTGGATTTCTAATGCAGGCTTTTGTAGTCTATTTATAGTTTTTGCTAGGATTGAAAATGACAAAAATATAACTGCTTTCATTGTAGAGAACAACAGTGAAAATGGAATAAGTATGGGTGAAGAAGAGCAAAAACTAGGTATAAGAGCCTCTTCTACTAGACAAGTTTTTTTTAATGATACTGTGGTTTTAAAAGAAAATATGCTTGCAAAACGTGGCGAAGGATTCAAAATCGCAATGAATTCTCTTAACGTTGGTAGAATTAAGCTAGGTGCAGCTGGTATAGATGCTCAAAAAAGAGTAATAACTCAAGCAGTAGAGTATGCAAATAACCGAAAACAGTTTAATACAAATATTTCTGAATTTGGAGCAATAAAATTTAAAATTGCAGAGATGACTGCAAACACTTATGCAGGCGAATCTGCTTGTTATAGGGCTGCCAAAGATATAGAAGATAATATAACAAGGCTTTCAGAGAGTGGTAAATCCCATCAAGAAGCAGAACTAGAAGGAGTAGAAGATTTTGCCATTGAGTGTTCAATTTTAAAAGTAGCTGTTTCTGAAGATGTACAAAATACGGCTGATGAAGGTCTACAAATATTTGGAGGAATGGGGTTTTCAGAGGAAGCACCAATGGAATCTACATGGAGAGATGCAAGGATTGCGAGAATATATGAAGGTACGAATGAAATAAATAGATTAGTTTCTGTTGGAATGCTTCTAAAGAAAGCATTTAAAAAAGAAATTGATCTAAAGAGTTCTATGGAAAAAATAAAATATGATTTTTTTGGATTATCTTTTTTAAATAAAAAAAAATACAATGGTCCACTAAACAATGAAAAAGAGAATATAGACAGTTTGAAATCTGTTTTCTTGATGATATTAGGTAGTTCATTAAAAGATAAAATTGATTTAGAAAAAAATCAACAACTTTTACTTTGCCTGTCTAATATACTTATTGAAATATACATGGCAGAATCAACAGTTTTAAGAACTGAGAAAAATATAAACAATAAAAGCAGTAATCTAGAGACAAAAAAAGCATTAAGTAAAATCTATTTATATAACGCGAACGATATTGTTTCAAAAAATGGAAAAGAGGCTATAAATCTAATTTCTACTGGTTTCAAAATGAATCAGATGCATAAAATTTTAGACAAAAAGGTAAGCTCGAACAAAGGAGTAAATATTATTAAATTAAGAAATGATGTTTCTGACAAGTTTAGCAGTGAAAATAAATACTTTCTTTAAATGAGACTATTAAATTATTGTTTTATAATCAGTTCCTTTATTTGTTTTTCTCAAAACGATTTTGAAATCCATTTACTAGAAATTGACATAAATGATAACAAAATTGATGTATTAGATTCCAAAATTATATCCAGTAAAATCGGATATAATAATCAGCCTAGCTTTATAAATAACAATCAACTACTTTTTTCTACAGAAAGGAACTCTCAAAATGACATAGTTAAATATAATATCAGCAGTGATAATAAGGGTATTGATAATTTCGAATTCATAACATCAACAGATGGCAGTGAGTACTCCCCTCTTTATTATAAAAAAAATAAAATAACTGCTGTAAAACTAAAGAAGGATGGGAGTCAATATCTTTATATTTATGATCTTAAAAAAAAATCTTTTTACATTCCTTTTAAAGATAAAATAGTTGGGTATTATAACTATTCTAAAAACACAAAAAATACTATAGTTTCATCTATTTTAGAAAATAATGAGCTTGTTTTGTATAGTACGAATTTAAAAACAAAGGACCATATATTTATAGATAACAATACAGGTAGATCCATACACAAAATCCCAAATAAATTTGGGATTGATGAATTAAGTTATATTTCAAAAAAGGATTCTATTTGGAAGATAAAATCTGTAAACTTGAAAGATTATAAAATAAGAGTCCTATCCAAAACATTGGATAACAATGAAGATATTTGTTGGTTAAAAGATGGGTCTATACTTACATCTAAAGGCAATAAACTTTACAAGTTTAATCCTAAAACTGACAAAAAATGGATTGAGTTATGTTCCTTGAGTAAGTATGGAATTGTTAATATTTCTAGAATTTCTATAAATCCAAATAATGATAAATTAGCTTTAGTTAATTCTAAATAATATATTTATATAATATATTTACTACTAAACTATTTACCATGAAGAACCCCTTTTATAAATTACTATTATTATTATTTTATACTACATGTTTTTACTCACAAGATTTCTCTGTTGATCTTTTAAAAGATATTAATCCAAGGAATATTGGTCCAGCAGGAATGTCAGGGAGAGTAACGGCTATCGATGTTGTTATCAACAAGACTGATATAATTTATGCAGGAACAGCATCTGGAGGTTTATGGAAATCTGAGTCTGGAGGAATAAAATGGTCACCTATTTTTGATAATGAACTAACTGCATCCATCGGAGCTGTGAAAATTCAGCAATCTAATCCGAGTGTCGTATGGGTTGGTACAGGAGAAGGGAATCCTAGAAATAGTTTAAATGGAGGTTTTGGAATATATAAATCAATAGACGGAGGTAAAAGTTGGATAGAAAAGGGATTAAAAGAAACTAGGCACATTCACAGAATACTAATAGACCCAACAAATCCAAACACAATTTATGTTGGGGCGATTGGATCTCCATGGGGTGAACATAAAGAAAGAGGGGTTTATAAATCTATAGACGGAGGTGATAACTGGAAAAAAATATTGTTTACAAATAATAAATCTGGAGCTGCAGATTTAATAATGGATCCAACAAACCCAAACAAACTAATAGCGGCAATGTGGGAACACAAAAGAGATCCATGGTTTTTTAACTCTGGAGGAGAAGGATCTGGAATGCATATAACATATGATGGTGGAGAAACATGGAAGAAACTTTCCAGTAAAGAAGGATTACCTAAAGGAGATCTAGGAAGGATTGGAATTGCTATAGCTCCAAGTAGCCCTAATATTGTTTACGCAATTATAGAATCTAAAAAAAATGCACTTTACAAGAGTGAAGATGGTGGAGATAATTGGAACAAAATAAATGATAAAAGTGATATTGGTGGAAGGCCGTTTTATTACTCTGAGATTTATGTTGATCCACAAAATGAAAATAGAGTATACTCAATTTTTACTTATGTAAATGTTAGTGAAGACGGTGGGAAAAATTTTAAACAATTAATGCCTGCATATAGAGTTTCAAATGGAGTTCACCCAGACCATCATGCTTGGTGGATACATCCAAAAAACGGAAAGTTTATGATAGATGGTAACGATGGTGGATTAAATATTACAAAAGATGGTGGTAAGTCATGGAGGTTTGTAGAAAATCTTCCAGTAGCTCAGTTTTATCATATAAATGTAGATAATGAGTATCCATATAACGTATATGGAGGTATGCAAGACAATGGGTCATGGAGAGGACCAGCTTATGTTTGGAAAGATCAGGGAATTCGAAATTCTTATTGGCAAGAAATTTCATTCGGAGATGGCTTTGATGTTGTTCCTGATAAAGATGATTCTAGATTTGGATGGACGATGAGTCAGCAAGGTTATGTTAGTAGATACGATTGGAAGACTGGTGATAATTACAGTGTACAGCCAACGCACCCTGATGGAATTACAGATTTAAGATTTAACTGGAACTCTGCAATTAATATTGATCCATTTAACAATAATACTTTATACTTTGGTAGTCAATTTGTTCATAAATCTAATGATAAAGGTTTAACATGGGATATTATATCTAGTGACCTTACTACAAATGATCCGAAAAAATTAAAACAAGCAGAAAGTGGTGGATTAACAATGGATGCAACTGGAGCTGAAAATCATTGTACTATACTAGTTATTGAGCCTTCAGAAGTAGAGAAAGATATGCTATGGGTCGGAACCGATGACGGAAGAGTTCATTACACTCTAGATGGAGGTGGAACATGGACTGAGGTTAGTAAAAACATTAAAGACTTACCTAAGGGTAGTTGGATCCCTCAAATTAAAGCTTCAAAAATAAATAAAGGAGAAGCTATATTAGTTGCTAATGACTATAGAAGGTTTAATTATGAACCTTACGTCTATAGAACAGTAGACTATGGTAAAAAATGGTCAAGAATCGTTGATGGTGATGACGTTAAGAGTTATGCCCTTTCAATAATTCAAGATAAAAAATCACCAAATCTATTATTTCTCGGAACAGATGATGGGTTATATTTATCCATTGACAATGCTAATAGTTGGATAAAATGGAATAAAGGTTTTCCAACTGTTCCTGTCAAGGATTTAGTCATACAAGAAAGAGAAAATGACCTAGTCATTGGAACTTTCGGAAGGTCAGCTTGGGTTATAGATAACATTAATCCATTAAGAGAATTGGCTCAAAATAAAGCATTACTAAACAATAAGATTAAGTTATTTAAGCCTTCAACAGCTGTTCACGCTGCTTATCAACAACCAACAGGCACTAGGTTTGGTGGTGATGCGATGTACAATGGTGAAAACAGAAAGGCTGGAGCATTAATTTCATATTATTTTAATGCCAAAAAAGATAATGATACATTAAATAAAGAATCTAAAGATAGTTTGTATTTAAATTTTTATGATGGAGAGAAACTAATTAGAACATTAAAGAAAAAAGCTCCAAAAGAAAGTGGGTTTTATAGATGGACCTGGAGAATGGATGAAAAAGGTAAACAGAGACCTTCAAGAACAATTCGAAAGAAAAAATTTGAGTCTGGCGGAGTGAGTGTAAAGCCAGGTAATTATAAGATAGAACTTAGCTACTCTGATAAAATATCAAATTCAAGTATTGATATCATAAATGATCCTAGAATAGAACAGAACCCTAATAGTGATGATCTATATAATTCTTTAAAAGAATTAGATGAATTATTACAAAGATCTGCAGATATTGTAGAACAATTAGTCGAAAGTAAAAATACAGCAACTACTATAAAAACTAGATTAAATAAATTAGATAAGAAAAAATTTAAAGAAAATGTAGATTTATCTAATACTATTGTAAAAGAAATTGATGATTTAATAGCGCTATTCTTAGGAGGAATTGATAAAAGACAAGGAATAACAAGAAATCTAGAGAGTAATATTCAGCAGGAAATATACAAGGCATATTCTTACATTAGCTCTAGGCCAGGTGGAAACACAATAACTGAAAAAAATCTAATGACTCATGCAGTAAATTCATTGGATAAAGCAGTAAAGTTGGTAAATTTGTTTTTTGATAATAAATGGAAGGATTATAGCAATCAAATAGATAAATTAGAGTATTCAGAATTTAAAGAAATAAAACAATTTTAATAAATATGAAAAATAAAAAAAACTTAGATAAATACCTCATACCTTTTTTAATTGGAATTACAGCTGTTGTTTATAGTTGTTTTTCACCTGTAAAAAAAGATAATACTATAAATTCAACTAATGAAATAACTATACTCTTAGATGAAAAAAATAGTAGTGGAGTTAGTGGTGAAGTAAATTTTACTGAAGAAAATAATATCACTACAATGACATCAATAATTTCTGGCCTTACAGTTGGAAGCCATGCTATTCATATACACATAAAAAGTGATTGTTCATCAGATGATGGAAAGTCAGCTGGTGGACACTGGAACCCAACAGCTAAAAAGCATGGTGCTTGGGGAGATTCAGAGGGGTATCATAAAGGTGATATAGGAAACTTTGTAGCTGATGAAAATGGAAATGCAAGTATTAAGTTCGAAACTGAAGAGTGGTGTATAGGATGTGATGATGAAAACAAAAATATTATCGGCAAAGCAGTAATTATTCATCAAGGAGAAGATGATATGACTTCTCAACCTAGTGGTGCAGCTGGTTCAAGAATTAGTTGTGCAGGTATAATAAAATAAAATATGGGATTAACAAACAACGATGTTTTTAAAAAACTTAGAGTAGCTCATAAGTTAAGAGATGATGATATTATAAAGATTTTTACACTTGTAGATTTTAAGGTGTCTAAGAGTGAATTAAATGCTTTTTTTAGAAATGAGAATCATCCAAAATATATGGAGTGTGGCGATCAAATGTTAAGGAATTTTCTTAATGCTTTAATAATTCATCTCAGAGGTCCTTTACCTGCTAAAAAATAATTACCATTTTCTTTTTTTATCTAATTCGCTAATGTTTTTCAACTCATGTTTTGAAATAACTTTTGAGAATGAGGGATGTTGCTCTATAGCAAATTCAATTTTTTTTATGATATCTTCCGTAGAATCATTATCGTAATCAATATCTAGAGCTTCTTTAATTTCCATAGATTGAAGAATGTTTTTTTTCTTTATTCTTAATCCTTTCTTATCAAAAGATCTTCTAAAACCATCTATTACTATAGGGATAACAATTGGCTTGTATTTTTTAATAATAAAAGCTGTACCTTTTCTAATAGGTTTAAACGGAGTAGTTGTGCCTTGAGGAAAAGTAATAACCCATCCATCATCTAAGGCTGTGCCTATTTTAGAAATATCACTCATTTTAACTTGTCTCTTAACATCCTCACCTTTACTTCTCCAAGTTCTTTCAATACTTACTGACCCAGCATAAGCTAATATTTTAGGTAGTAACCCTGATGTCATTGTTTCTTTTGCAGCAATAAAATATAAATTAAGTTTAGGGTGCCATAGATACCCTACATTTTTAATAGAATCAACTCTACCCTTTAAACTAGCATTAAAAACATGAAACATAGACACTACATCAGCAAAATAGGTTTGATGATTGGAGATAAATAAAACATTTCTATCGGGTAAATTTTTAATGATTTCAGATCCTTCAATCTTTAACTCATTAAATCCTCGAAACCTTCTGTGAGATAGAGTACCAAGAATACGGATTAACCATTTCTTTACGTATAAAATATGACCAAAAGGATTTCTTTTTAAAAGACCCACTTATATATAAAATTTAAAAAGCTAAGTTAGTAAAAGTTAAATGACATTTTTGATTAAATCTTTAATTTCAGAGAGCATCATTGCAGTAGCTCCCCAAACATTATAACCACCTAATTTAAAAGAAGGAACAAGTCTAGATTCATTATCATACAAATCGATAAGTTTATCAGGAACTAAAATGGATATTTGATTTATTTCAGAATTAAGCAAGGACTCTAAATCAATAGTAATAACTTCCTTGACTTCTATATCATCTTTAATAAATAATGGTTGATAATCAATATAAGCCAAAAAGGGATTTACATCAAAATTACTAGGAGGTATAAATAACCGTTCTAGCTCTCGTATCAATGATGTTTTATCAACCCTTATTCCAATCTCTTCAAATGTTTCTCTAGATGCTGTATCGAACATAGTATTATCACTCACCTCTACCCTGCCACCAGGGAAACCTACTTGATTAGAATGAACACCATTATAAGTGTTTCTTAAAATAAGAATAAGCCTCATAGAGTTATTCTCATCAGGGTAAAGTAAAGCTATAACTGCAGCTTTTTTAGAATTTATTTTGGTTTTTTGATATAATTTAATAAAGTCTTTCCTAAAACTAGGTGCGAGTTTAAGTTGTGATACTTTTGAATTTAAATTAGTTAACTTTAACTTTGGTATAATCTGCTTAAACTCTGTATAATTCATTTTAAATAACAAATGAGATTAATATATATTATAATAACTTTCGCTTTAATATTTTCTTGTAATGAAAAAGACAAGGTAAATATAAACACTACTTTAAAAAAAAAAAATGCTTACAATTCTAATAAAATTATAAAAGAAATTCCTGAAATTACAGCTGACTTTATTCTAAATGAAAAAAATTCTATGGATTTTTTCTTAGAGTACGATAAAATTCATAAAGAAAACGTTGTAGAGTTAGATACAGATATGGGGAAAATTGAGATAACACTATTTAATGAAACTAAATTTCACAGATCAAATTTCTTGTATTTATCAAAAAAAAATTATTTCAAAAGCACTCAGTTTTATAGAGTTATAAATGATTTTATTATTCAAGGTGGTAATAGTGACAATAGAAAAATTTCTAAAAAAAGAAAAAAAATTGGAAAGTACCTCCTACCAGTAGATAATAATCATGGGTTTAAACACTCAAGAGGAATGGTTAGCATGCCAAGCAGTATAATAAAAAACCCTCACAAACTTGCTTCTCCTTATGAGTTTTTTATAGTCCAAAATAAATCAGGTGCACACTTTTTAGATGGCGATTACACTATTTTTGGTAAAGTAACCAAAGGAATGGATATAGTTGATAGGATTGCAGCAGTGGATACTGATAATATGGATTGGCCAATAAGTAATATTTTTATTAATAATGTAAAGGTGATTAAATGACTGTTACTCAACTAAAATATATAATAACATTAGAGAGAACTAGAAACTTCACTAAAGCAGCTATCATATGTGAGGTATCACAACCTACCTTAAGCATGCAAATTCAAAAATTAGAAGATGAATTAAAAGTTTGTATTTTCGATAGAACTAAAAAACCTATTGAATTGACGAAGGTTGGTTCTGCAATTATTAATCAGGCAAAAAGAACAATAATAGAATTTAACAAAATTAAAGAGGTGATAATTGATAAAAAAGAAGTTCTAAAGGGTGGGTTTATTTTTAGAAGTTTTAAAAACTAGGGTCTTACTTTTAATGACCAAGTAAAACTAAACTCAGAAACTTTAATATTATCAGAATCAAATCCAGTAGACTTAAGTTCAATTATTCCTTTATTGTTATCTTGATTTAGAGAATTAATTAAGTCTTGTATTTTCTTTCCTTCATTACATTGAAAAATTATTTTGCCTGTAGCCTTTTTATAAAAAGAGGATTTATTCTCAACCACTAACATAGAAACATTCTGTCCACTTTGATTAATTTTTTTTATTAAAAGAGATCCTGTCGTTAATTCTGCAGCCATACCTTGTGCAGCCCAAAAAATTGATTTGTATGGGTTTTTATTAAACCAAGAATGTTTAATTGAAACTACTGATTTTGAAGAATCTATAGAATTAAGTCTTACTCCACAAAAGAATGCGGAAGGAAGTTTAAAAAATAGAAAAAAAGTATATTTTAAAGAATTCATATGAGTTATAATGATGCTAAATATCTTTCAGCATCTAATGCAGCCATGCAACCAGTTCCAGCAGCAGTAATTGCTTGTCTATATACATGATCAGCCGCATCACCAGAAACAAAAACACCTGATATATTTGTTTTACTTGAACCTGGCTCATTAATTATATATCCTGTTTCGTCCATATTTAAATATGGTTTAAAGATGTCTGTATTGGGGGTGTGACCAATAGCTACAAAAAATCCAGTAACTGGAATTTTAGTCTCTTTTTCTGACTTATTATTTCTAACTAAAACAGAGTTTACAACTTGACCATCACCAATAACCTCTACAGTTTCTGTATTAAAAAGAATATCTATATTTTCTGTTTTTTTTACTCTTTCTTGCATGATTTTTGAAGCTCTGAACTCGTCTTTTCTTACAAGCATCGTAACTTTATTACATAACTTAGATAAGTAATGAGCCTCTTCACAAGCTGAATCACCTGCTCCAACAATAACTACGTCTTGTTTTCTATAGAAAAACCCATCACAAACAGCACAAGCTGAAACACCTCCACCTAGTTTTAAATATTTTTGCTCAGATTCTAAGCCTAAGTATTTAGCAGAAGCACCAGTAGATATAACAATAGTTTCACATTCAATTTCTTCATTATCGTTAACCCAAACTTTTAAACCATCTTTAAAGTCAACTTTTGTGACCCATCCACTCCTAACATCTGTTCCAAATCTTTCTGCTTGTTTCTGCAATTGAATCATCATCTCAGGACCAGTAATTCCGTCTGGATAACCAGGGAAATTCTCAACATCATTAGTAGTCGTTAATTGCCCTCCAGGTTGAATTCCTTGGTATAATACAGGGCTCATATTAGCTCTTGCAGCATAAATAGCTGCTGTATATCCAGCTGGACCAGAACCTATAATCAAACACTTGATTTTTTGAGAATTAGATTTCATAATTATAAATTAAATCTTAATTATACAATAATTTAGTCGGGGTGGCAGGATTCGAACCTGCGACCTCCGCGTCCCAAACGCGGCGCGATAACCGGGCTACGCTACACCCCGAAAAATTATAGAAGCCAAATATATAATTTTCTTTTAATAACTCTCTGATTTTTTTGTAATTTAAAGCAAAAATTCAATGTGAAAAAAATACTATCCCTTATATCAATATTACTTCTTAATCTAAGTCTATACTCAAATGATTTAAATATTGAAACTAACTACGAAATAATTGTTCCTGACTTAAATATTCCATGGTCATTTGTCTTCATAACAGAGAATTCAATTCTAATTACAGAAAAAAAAGGAGAACTTATTCATTTTGAAAATGGAATTAAAAAAACAATTAGTGGTCTACCTGAAATAATTGATTTAGGCCAGGGTGGTTTATTAGATATAGAACTGCATCCAAAATATAAAGAAAATGGTTGGATATATATAACATACGCGTCTTCAAATGATGAGAGAAGCGGTGCGAATACTTCTCTGATGAGATTTAAAATTAAAAATAACACGATAACAAACAAAGAATTACTTTATAGCGCAACTCCGAATAGTAAAAAAGGACAGCACTTTGGAAGTAGGATACTCTTTGACAATAATGATAATGTTTATTTCTCAATTGGGGACAGAGGGAATAGAAATGTGAATCCACAAAACATCAAAAGAGATGGAGGTAAAATATATAGATTAGAAGATGATGGCGCAATACCAATTGACAATCCATTTGTAATGGATAGGTACTCAAAAAAGGCAATATTTTCATATGGACATAGAAACCCACAAGGGATGGCAATTAATCCTTTAACTAATGAACTTTGGATTCATGAACATGGACCAAAGGGTGGAGATGAAATAAATATTATAAATTCAGGTAAAAATTATGGATGGCCTTTAGCTAGCTATGGGGTAAATTATATAGGGACTAAGTTTACAGATAAAACTAGTTTAAGCGGGACAGAAAACCCTATACATTATTGGGTTCCATCAATAGCTCCAAGCGGGATGATTTTTGTAGATAGTGATAAATATCCTAATTGGAAAAATAATCTTTTAATTGGATCGCTAAAATTTGAATATTTACATATGTGTGTAATAAAAGGTAATTCAATCATTAAGGAGGAAAAATTACTAGAAGGGATAGGTCGAGTAAGGTCGTTAGAAATTAGCCCAAGTGGTTTTATTTACGTTGGTGTCGAAAATCTTGGAATTATTAAAATTATACCAAATTAGTTTTACCTTTGACTCAAAATTTTAATAAATGTATTTAATTGGAATAACTGGCGGGACTGGATGTGGGAAATCTACGATAGTGAACAATATAATTAAAGAGATTCCTGAAAAGGATATTTGTTATCTTTCTCAAGATTCGTATTATAAAGACAATTCAAGTTTAACTTTCGAACAAAGAGATAAGTTAAACTATGATATTCCTGATGCATTAGATTTTGAGCTATTTTATAATCACTTAGAGTTATTAAAAAATGGGGTTGAAATAAATAGACCTAATTATTCTTTTAGTAACCACTTAAGAAGTAAGGAAACAACCTTAATAAGGCCAAAAAAGATTTTAATTATTGAAGGAATACTTATATTAAGTAATGATAATGTGCGAAATATATTAAATCATAAAGTATATATTGATGCAGATAAAAACATTCGAGAAAGTAGAAGAGTACAAAGAGATTTAGTAGAAAGAGGGAGAAAAAAGGAAAATACTATTAAATTATTTAATGAGTTACTTCATCCAATGCATAAGCTACATATAAGTCCTGTAAAAAAGTATTGTGATGTAATCCTAGATAATAATGATACAGATAGTGGGTGTGACAAAACTATTATTAATTTTATAAAAAAAATATTATCTAATGAAGATTAAAATTCCATCTTATTTTAAAAATATTTATATAATAATTCTTTTATTTTTCATTGTATGGATGGTCTTTTTTGATAGTAATTCAACATTAGTTCATCTGGAACTTAATGAACAAATTGATGAACTAAATAAAGAGACAGAATATTTTAAAAATGAGATTATAAAAGATAAGATAGAGTTATCTAAAATTCAATCTGACAGTGGATTGGAAAAGTATGCAAGGGAAGAGTTATTCATGAAAAAAGAAAATGAAGATATTTTTATTATCGAGTTTGACAGTAGTAATGTAAAAAATTAAATAATGGCTTATAATTTATTTAAAGAATTTGAATTAATTTCAGAAAAGGCTTGGAAGCAGCAAATTCAATTTGATTTAGATGGTAAGGATTATAATTCCGAAACAAACTGGACTTCTAGTGAAGGGATTAATGTCAAACCTTTTTTTACTAGTGAATATAAATCTATAAACAAGTTCTACATACCAGATAATTGGAATATTAGTCAAACTGTTTATTTAAAAGAAGAATCTATTTCAAATGAGGAAATCAAGAAACTAATCTCTCAAGAAGTATATGATTTAACAATTCATATTCAAAGAGACTGCGTTAATCTTGATTTATTATTTAAGGAAGTTGATTTAACATACTTAAATCTATACTTTAGAATTGATCATTTTAAGGAGAGTTTATTGAGTACTTTAAATAACTACGCAAAAGAAAACAAAACTAATTTTCATCTAGACTATGATTTATTAGGAGGTTATTTATCCACAGGTAATTGGAAATTTAGTTACAAAGAAGATATTGAAATATTTAAAGGAGTAATTAATAATCTATCTCACTTTAAATCAGTAGTGCAATTAAAATCATCAAACTTTCAAGATTCAGGAGCAAATATTATTCAGGAAATTGCATATTCTATGTCTCAGGCCGATGAATATGTTAATCTTTTTGGAAAAGAAATTATCAAACAACTTAATTTTCAAATTGCAATAGGCTCAAATTATTTTTTTGAGATAGCAAAAATTCAAACATATAGAATTTTATGGAAAACCATAAGTAATTCTTATGGATACCCAATTAATGATGTCCACATTATAGCAACACCAACAATAAGAAACAAAACGATATATGATTATAATAATAACATTATTAGATCTACATCTGAGTGCATGGCTGCCATTTTAGGTGGTGCTAATTCTGTTAAAAATTTTAATTATGATTCTATCTATAAAAATGAAAATGAATTTTCTAAAAGAATATCTAGAAATCAACTACTTATATTAAAACATGAGTGTCATATAGATAAAGTGAAAAATCCTATTTCTGGATCTTATTATATTAGCTATCTAGTAGATGAGATATCTAAAAAATCTTTTGCGTTATTTAAGGAATTAGATTCTAATTCTGGTTTCCTAAATCTTTTGAAAAAAGGAATCCTTCAAAGAAAAATTAAAGAAAGTGCACAAAAAGAACAAGTTAATTTTGATGCTAAAAAAGAAATTTTAGTGGGCTCTAATCTTTATCTAAATAAGGATGAGAAAATGAATGGCCAATTAGAGATAAACCCCTTCCCTACTAGAAAATCTGAAAAAACATTAATAGAGCCAATAATTAAAAAGAGGTTAGCTATGTTGATTGAAAAAACAAGACTTAAAAATGAGTAGAGGTAAATTCAAAAATATTGAGCTTGAGCAGCTAGATAATCCAAGTAAGAAGTTAAGTGAATTCGAGACTTCAGAAGGAATTATGCTAAAATCAAGGTACAGTATTAAGGATTTAGACAAAGTTAAACACATGGGATTTGGCGCTGGGGTTGAACCTTTTTTAAGAGGTCCATACTCGAGTATGTACACAACTAAACCTTGGACAATAAGACAATACGCTGGATTTTCAACAGCTGAAGAAAGTAATGATTTTTATCAAAAAAATTTAAAGTCAGGTCAAAAAGGGTTGTCCGTTGCATTCGATTTAGCAACACACAGAGGTTATGATTCTGATCATGAAAGAGTTTCGGGTGATGTAGGGAAAGCAGGAGTTGCAATAGACACTGTTGAAGACATGAAAATTCTCTTCAACAAGATACCTCTAGATAAAATGAGTGTTTCAATGACAATGAACGGAGCTGTATTACCTATAATGGCTTTTTATATTGTCGCCGCTCAAGAACAAGGTATAAATCTTAGTGAGTTAAAAGGGACTATTCAAAATGATATACTAAAAGAGTATATGGTTAGAAATACATATATATACCCACCGACGGAATCCATGAGGATAATTTCAGATATTTTCAAATTCACATCTGAAAAAATGCCAAAGTTTAATAGCATTAGCATCTCAGGATATCACATGCAAGAGGCAGGAGCTACAAATGATATAGAGCTAGCTTACACACTTTGTAATGGAATAGAATATGTGAAAAACGGAATCAAGTCAGGGTTAAGTATAGACGAATTTGCTCCTAGATTATCTTTTTTCTGGGGTATAGGGATGAACCACTTTATGGAAATTGCCAAGCTAAGAGCAGGCAGGTTACTTTGGAGTAAATTAATTAAAAAATTCGATCCTAAATTAAAAAAATCTTCAATGCTAAGAACTCACTGTCAAACTAGTGGATGGAGCTTAACTGAACAAGATCCTTTTAACAATATTACAAGAACATGCATTGAAGCTAGCGCTGCAATATTTGGAGGGACTCAAAGTTTACATACTAATTCATTAGATGAAGCAATTGCTTTGCCAACAGAATTTTCTTCAAGAATTGCAAGAAACACACAATTACATCTTCAACATGAAACCAAAATCACTAAAACAGTAGATCCTTGGGGAGGAAGTTATTATTTAGAAAGTTTAACAAATGATCTGGTTGATAAAGCTTGGACTCATATTGAAGAAATAGAGAGTTATGGCGGTATGACAAAAGCGATTGAAAAAGGAATTCCAAAAATGAGAATTGAGCAGTCTGCGACAAAAAAACAAGCAAAAATTGACTCTAAAAGAGATATTATTGTTGGTTTAAATGAGTTCAAGGTAAATTATGATGAAAATATTCAATATTTAGAAATCAACAATAAAAAGGTTAAAGACTTACAGCTTAAAAGACTTAAAGAGGTAAAAGAAAGTAGAGATGATAAAAAAGTACAAGTCTCCTTAGAGAATTTAACAAGTGGTGCAGTTAATAACGAAAATTTACTAGCTTTGGCTGTAGAGGCAGCTAAAAGTAGAGCTACAATTGGAGAAATCAGCACAGCCTTAGAGAAAGTGTTTACTAGGTATAGTGCAAAAATCAATACATTTACCGGCGTGTATAGTAAAGAAATAAAAGACGACAGTACATTCAAAGAAGCTATTGATTTAGCTAATGAGTTTTCAGACCTAGATGGAAGAAGACCTAGAATACTAATTGCTAAAATGGGACAGGATGGACATGACCGTGGCGCAAAAGTTATCGCTACAAGTTACGCAGATCTAGGATTTGATGTTGATATTGGACCTCTCTTTCAGACCCCACAAGAAGCTGCTAAACAAGCAATAGAAAATGATGTGCATATCTTAGGAATATCTTCTCTAGCTGGAGGACATAAAACTTTAGTACCCGAAGTAATTGATGAATTAAAGAAATACAAAAGAGAAGATATTATGGTCATAGTTGGCGGAGTGGTTCCTAAACAAGATTATAGTTTCTTAAAAGATAAGGGGGTTACTGCAATTTTTGGACCTGGAACAAAAATCAGTGAAACTGCTAAAACTATACTTTCTATTCTGATGAATAAGTAGTGTTTAAATAATATTTCTTTCATTTTTTTCTCTCTTATAATGTTAACAAGTTATATTTTAAATATACCTAATTAGTTGTATTTTTATTTTTTATATATACCATTATAAATGACTAAAATTATTGCTATTTCTAATCAAAAAGGCGGTGTTGGTAAAACTACTACTTCTGTAAATCTGGCTGCTTCGTTAGGGGTGTTAGAACAAAATGTTCTATTGATAGATGCTGACCCACAAGCTAACGCCACATCATCTCTTGGTATTGATACAGAAACCATTGAGAGTGGTACCTATCAGGTACTTGAGCACACTAAGAAGATCAGTGAATGTGTTTTAAAAACTGATGTTCCAAATTTAGATATAATCCCTTCTCATATAGATTTAGTAGCCATTGAAATAGAATTAGTGGATACTCCTGACAGAGAATATATGTTAAAAAAAGCAATAAGTGAGTGTGAATTAGATTACGATTATATAATTATCGATTGTGCACCTTCTCTAGGACTAATCACCTTAAATGCTTTAACAGCGGCGAATTCCGTTTTAATTCCAATTCAGTGTGAGTACCTTGCATTAGAAGGTCTTGTTAAATTGCTAAATACAATAAAAAGCATACAGAAAATACACAATTCCAATTTAGAGATCGAAGGAATGTTGTTAACAATGTATGATTCCAGGTTAAACCTTGCAAATCAAATTGTTGCTGAAGTAAAAAATCATTTTGGTGAAATGGTCTTCAAGACTATCATTCAAAGAAATGTTAAACTTGGAGAGGCTCCAAGTTACGGGGAAAGCATAATTAATTATGATGTTGCAAGTAAAGGAGCAGAAAATTATTTAAGTTTAGCAAGAGAACTAATTTCTAAAAATTAACAAAAAGATGGCTAGTAAAAAACAAGGTTTAGGAAGAGGCTTATCTGCTATGTTAAGTTCAGAAAAATTAGACACTAACAAATCCAACATTAATGATATTGAATTAAGTGAAATTTCTGTTAACCCATTTCAACCGAGATCCAATTTTAGTAATAATTCCTTGAAGGAACTTAGTATTTCAATTAAAAACATTGGAATAATTCAACCGATAACAGTTCGAAAGATTGAAAACAATAAGTATCAATTAATTTCAGGAGAAAGAAGACTAAGGGCATGTAAAGAAATTGGATTAAAAAAAATACCAGCTTTTGTTAGAATGGCTAATGATCAAGATTCATTAGAAATGGCTCTTGTTGAAAACATACACAGACAAGATTTAGATGCTATTGAAATTGCAATATCCTACCAGAGGTTACTAGAAGAAATTAATTTAACTCAAGAAGAACTTAGTGATAAAATTGGTAAAAACAGAACTACTATAAGTAATTATTTAAGGCTGTTAAAGTTAGATCCTATAATACAAAGTGGTATTAGAGATGGATTTATTTCTATGGGACACGGTAGAGCCTTAATAAATGTAAGATCAAATCAGGAGCAATTAAATATTTACAAAAAAATAATTTCTAAAAACTTATCGGTTAGAAATACGGAATTACTAGTTCGGGATTTAAAAGATGAACCTGTAAAAGGAATAAAAAAAATAAAAACAAAATTTATAAGTTCTTTACTTAGTACAGATGTCCATCTTACTAAGGAAAAAAATGGAAAAGGAAATTTTGTTATAAATTTTAAAAACGAGGGTGAGTTTAATAGAATTAATAAATTATTAAATGAATAATAGTAAGCTAATTTTATTTTTTATTACTTTAATTATCTCTCAGAGTATTTTTTCTCAGGGGACAGATCTTAAGGAGGAAAATAAAAAAATATTAGCTCCAGCTAAAGCAGCTTTCTTTTCTGCTATTTTACCTGGACTTGGTCAGGCTTATAATAAAAAATACTGGAAAATACCTATCGTTTATGGCGCAATTGGGACTGGTATATATTTTCATAATCAAAATAACAAGAGTTACAAAAGATATAGAGGCGCATATAAAAGAAGGCTAGCTGGTTTTTCTGATGATGAGTTTTGGGGAACTGGCATTACGCCAAATATTTCAAATGACGGTCTTATAAGGGCTCAAAAACAATTAAAAAGAAACAAAGAAATGTCTATTCTTGTTACCATCGGTCTCTATGCTCTTAATATTATTGATGCAAATGTAGATGCACATTTAATGCAATATAATATTGATGATAACCTGTCCTTATCCCCTATTTACAATTTCAATGAAGTCAATTCAACATCGAACTTGTCTTTAAGTTTAAAATTAAAATTATGAAGATTGGTATTATTGGATACGGAAAAATGGGAAAGACAATTGAAAAAATTGCTTTAACAAGAGGTCACTCGATTGAATTTAAAGTAAATGATTACAATAAAGGTGTAACTAAAGATGTTGATATCGCTATCGATTTCAGTACTCCAGAATCTGCATTTAATAATATTTATAATTGTTTAGAAAACAATACCCCTATTATTAGTGGCACAACTGGATGGCTAGATAAGTTAGGGGAAATCAAAAAAAGATGTAAAGAGAAAAATGGAAGTTTTCTATACGCTTCCAATTTTAGCCTAGGAGCTAATATTTTTTTCGAATTAAATAAAAAGCTTGCTCTTTTAATGTCGGATAAAAATGAATACAAAGTTTCTCTTAATGAAACGCATCATATTCATAAATTAGACAAACCTAGTGGTACCGCAATTACTATTGCGGAGGGTATTATATCCAGCTCTAAACATGAAGCTTGGCAATTGCATTCAAAAACAAATGCTGGCATTCATATTAACTCAATTCGGGAAAAGGAAATAAATGGAATTCATGAAGTGAAATACAAATCTGATAATGATTTGATTTCTATCAAACACGAAGCCTTTAGTCGAGATGGATTTGCATTAGGAGCGGTTGTAGCTGCAGAATGGTTAGTTAACAAAAAAGGATGTTTCACCATTAGTGATATGTTAAATCTCGGTTAAATAGTAAATAACTTAAAAGTAAAGGGCTTATTTTTAACAAAAAATAATTAAAGAATGTCGTACCAATATTGGTTAATAGTATTTATTGCAGTCCAAATTATTCATGGTTTAGGAACATGGAAATTATATAGTATAGCAGGAGAAAAATCGTGGAGTGCATTCGTTCCAGTATATAATGCGATTGTTTTAATGAGAATTATAAACAGAGAATGGTGGCTAGTTTTTTTACTTTTCTTGCCGGTTATTAATATTATTATGTTTGTTGTAATCTGGGTAGAAATAGCTAGAAGTTTTGGGAAAAACAGCTACTTAGATACTTTCTTATCCATTATTTCTTTAGGTTTCTACACCTACTATTTAAACTATATTGAAGATGTAAAATATGTAAAAGACAGAAATATAAATCCAAAAAGTACAAGTGGAGAATGGACAAGCTCACTTATTTTTGCAATTATCGCTGCTACTATAGTCCATAACTATGTAATGCAGCCATACACAATCCCTACTTCATCTCTTGAAAAGTCACTTTTAGTGGGTGATTTTCTATTCGTCAGCAAGTTTCATTATGGAGCAAGGGTTCCAATGACAGCCATAGCTGCCCCAATGGTCCACGATACAATTCCTATTATTAAAGCAAAATCATATTTAGAATATTTTGAATTACCATATTTAAGAATACCTGGATTTCAAAAAATAAAAAACAACGATATTGTTGTATTTAACTGGCCAGTAGATACGATGCTAAACATGTATTATACGGACAAGTATCATTACAAGCCGATTGACAAAAAGACTAACTACGTAAAAAGATGCGTAGGAATCGCAGGAGATACTTTAGAAATTAAAGATGGTTATGTTTACATAAATGGAGAGAAAAACAAATTAAATGATCGTGCAGAGCTACAATTCTCTTACTTGGTACAACCAAAAAATAGGACTTTTAGTAAAAAAGTAATGGTTAATAATTATGATGTGACCGATCCTTTTGGAATAATAAATAGAGAAAATACTTATAAGTTTATCGCAATGAGTGATAAGACTATTAATAAATTCAAAAACCATCCTAATGTTGGTTCTATTGAAAAAGATTTAGCAATTAACGGTCAAAGAGATTCGAATATATTTCCACATAACGAAAATTACAATTGGAATAATGATTTTTTCGGACCAATATACATACCGAAATCTGGAGCTAAGATTAAAATTAACAAAGAGAATTTACCAGTTTATAAAAGAGTCATTGAAGTATATGAAAAAAATACACTAAGTGTAGTGGGTGAAAATATTTTCATAAATGAAGAACTTAGTACGGATTACACTTTCAAACAAGATTACTATTGGCTTATGGGGGATAACCGTCATAATTCACAGGATTCAAGAGCATGGGGTTTTGTTCCTTTTGATCATGTGGTTGGCAAACCAGTATTTAAATGGTTAAGTTGGAATACAAACGGAAAGGGAATTAATAAAATCAGATGGGATAGAATGTTTACTACAGTACATGGAGCAGGTAATCCTACTTCTTATTTTGTGCCGTTTTTAATATTTCTTGGAATTTATTTCGGAGTCAAAAAGTGGAAACAATACAAAAAAGAGGATTAATGAATATTTTAGTTCATCCAAATTACTTTCCAAATATTCATCAGTTTACAAAAATAATTAAAGCAAGTAATATACTTTTTGAAGTAAGTGACAATTACCAAAAACAAACTTTTAGAAATAGAACATATATTTATGGAGCTAATGGAAAGTTAGGCCTGTTCATTCCTGTTATACATACTCATAATAATAGAGAGCTATTTAGAGATATCAAAATATCTTATGATAGCGATTGGATGGCACTTCACCTGAAATCTTTACAAAGCGCTTATAGAAGCTCTCCTTATTTTGAATATTTTGAAGATGATTTTATCGCTTTATATTCTAAAAAAGAAAAATTTCTTGTTGATTTTAACATTAAATGTCTGCAACTAATTTTAGAATGTTTAGATATTAATATTAATCACAGCTTTACAAAAAAATATACTAAAAACTCCCTCGACACTATAGATTTAAGAGATTTTAGTATAGCTAGGAAAGAAAACAATATTGAACCAAAAAAATACATTCAAGTTTTTGGTTCTAAGCATGGTTTTATATCTAATTTAAGTATCCTGGACCTTCTATTTAATGAAGGTAATAATTCATTAAATCTTATAAATTAAAAACTGAAATTATCGGGAAATGATCGGATAGATTTTTATTAAAAGTCTTGAATTCATTTATTCTAAAAGAGTTGTCCATTAAGATAAAGTCAATTCGCATTGGGAAATACTTAAAATTATAGGTACTACCAAAGCCACTACCGGCAGAATCAAATGAATCCACTAAACTTCCTTTTAATAGCTTATAAACATACGAGTAAGCAGTATTATTAAAATCCCCAGAAAGAACTACTCTATATGGAGAACTTTGAATATGCTTCGAAATAATATTGGATTGATCTTCTTGAATTTTAAATGTATTGTCAAATACATTTAAAATCTTATCAGAACTATTATCTTCAAAAGTTTTTAATTCAGACTCTAATTTAAAAGACTGAAGATGAATATTATAAAACCTTAAAGTATCTCTATCTTTTATTACATCTACAAATATTGCGATAGCTGAAGAGTTCTCTGAAACAACAACTCCTTTGTTAACTATTGGAAATTTAGAAAAAATAGCCAATCCATAACTGGTTTTACCTCCACTTAAAGAGGAATGTTGATAAGGGTAGGGTTTTAATAAAAAACTTTCAGTGCTGCTGAACTCTTGTATATTAATTACATCCGGTTTCTCAACATCAATAAATGACTTAATTTTATTTAAAATATCATCATCCTCAATCCAGTCATATAAATTAAATAGTCGAACGTTATAACTCATCACACTAATACTATTTGAACTAACTCTCTTTATATTTTGAGAAATTTTAAAAAAAGATAGTACATGACTATAACCAATTAATAAAATTAAAAGTGATAAGAAAAATTGCTTCTTTAATTTAATTATCCAGTATATGCAAAATAAAAAGTTAATAATTAGTAAAACTGGTACAGATAAACTCACAAAAGATAAGTAAGGAAACAGACTGGGTTTTATATACTGTAGAGTGTAGGAAAATAATAAAAGTATTGCTAAAATAGAATTAACAAAATACACTAACTTATCAATGAGGTTAAGGTTTTTCATTAAACATTATTTTTTTCCAGCCTTAAATAAAAACTCCTTTTCATCTTCTGATAAATTATCATAACCACTCTTACTTATTTTATCTAAAATAATATCAATTCTTTTTTGTGTTGCAGCATCACTTTTTAGGTTACTTTTTTTAACACTATCATTCTTGTAATATTTCATTTTAGATTTCACAGAAAAGTAGGATTGGATAGATTTCCAATTAAATAAAGGATTCTTATTATTAGAATATAAATTAGAATAAAAATACATACCAAGTAAATCACCACCAATATGAGCGATAAAGCCCCCGGAATTAGTACCAAAAGCTCCCAATACATCAATTAAAATAATAAAATAAGCTATATACTTGAGTTCAACCTTCCAAAAAGCAATTGGAACGAGTTTATACGGCATATAAAGACATAAAAAGATTAAAAGTGCCCTTACCCCTGCTGAAGCGCCAATTAATGGGCCAAGGTCTTTATTTGAGATTAAAATTGATGAGTATAAAACAAAAAACAAGCCACCAGTTAGAATTCCATATAAATATATTTTAATAGGAAGACTATTATTAAAAACATTAACTAATGCGTTACTTACATAAAAGAGTACTAACATATTAAAAAATAAGTCCCATATACTTATGTGGATAAAAGAATATGTAATAAAAGTCCATGGCTTAAATAAAACATCTTCAATATTTGAATTAAGCTGAAAAAAATCAAGAATGATACTTTTAAAAAGTAAAGTAAGTAGAAATATTAATGCATTATAAAATATTATCTTTTCAAAGATTGAAAATGATTTATATTTTATTTTAAGATCATTTAATTCCATCTACTTGAGTTGAATTGATTTTTTTTCCAGTAGTACATTATTAAAAATCCTGTAAAAGCACCACCAAGATGCGCAATATAAGCAGTATTACTTGGACTGAAAATTGAAGTTCCAGTTACCGCAGAGAATAAATCTAATAAAATAATTCCTGGTATAAAATACTTTGCCTTAACAGGGAAAGGTAAAAACAATAGCATTAATTTACTTTCAGGAAATAAATATCCAAATGCAACTAAAATACCCATTATTGCTCCCGAAGCACCAACCATTGTTGTATTAAATGCAGATAAAAAAGTGCCTAAGTCTAATTCATTAATTACCGATAACCAACCCGAATTGTATTTACCTTGATTTAAAAGATCTAAAATCTCTGACTTACTTATATCTGATGAAACTAATACATCAAGAATACTATAAAAACTATAATAAGAGAAAATCAAAGAAATTATAGCTGCTCCTAAGCCACAAGAAAAATATAGAAATAAAAATTTGTTTGTTCCATACACCTGCTCAACAGCAGTACCAAACATATAAAGGGCAGCCATATTAAATATTAAGTGCATCAAATCTCCGTGCATAAACATATGAGAAATGATTTGCCAAGGTTGAAATATATTGTTTTCTGGAAAATATAAACCAAAAATTGAATACATTAAATCAGGGTTAATTAGAAATGTTGCACCAAACATAATAACATTAATTATTAATAGGTGTTTGACTCCATCTGAAATTCTTCTAAACATATTTTAATTGAATTTATTATCTAAATCTTGTGATGTTAAAGTAATATATGTTCTCTTATTAAATGGTGATATATTTGGTTCTTTACAAGCAAACAATCCATTAACAATATACTCCATCTCGTTGGAATTTAACTTTTGACCATTTTTAATTGACATACTTTTAGCCAGGGATTTTGAGATCATATCTGTTTGACTGAAATTGTCATCAGGAATTTCATTACTAATATTATCTAACAACTGTCTAATTATTAGCTCTAAGTTACTCTCTTCAATGGAGGCTGGTAATGATGAAAATGATAAAGTTTCATTATTAACAATTTTAAATAAAAAACCTGAATTATTTAATTGAGTTTTAAAGTTATCAATTATAGCAATTTCTTTTATAGACATATGAATATCTACAGGGTATAATAATTTTTGTGATTCATTTCCTTGAACGGTAATGTATTTAAGGAAGTTTTCATATAAGATACGTTGGTGAGCTCTGTTTTGATTTATAATAACTAATCCAGATTTGATTTTATTTACTAAATATTTATTACTAAGTTGGAATACAGTTGGTTTGGAATCATCTTTTAAACTATCAGTTATGTCAAATTGCGAATCTAAATTTTCAGATAGACTAGAGTAAACTAACTCTTCATTTTTAGGGGAATTAAGATCGTTAGCTCTAAGGTTAAACTCATTTTTATTATTTTCAAACGGATTGTAGCTGGGATTAACATCAACATCAATATTACCATTAGGTGCCATAGAGGCATATTTATATGGGATGTCTAGGTTTTTATCTCTGTCAAAATCTAAAATTGGTGATATATTAAATTGACCTAGACTATGCTTAATAGCAGATCTTAATATTGCATAAATTGTGTGATCATCATCAAACTTAATTTCAGTCTTAGTCGGATGTATATTTATATCTATCCTTTTAGGTTCAACTTCTAAGAAAAGAAAATAGGATGCATTATAACCAATATTAATAAGGCCTTCAAATGCAGAATTAACAGCATGGTTTAAATAGGGGCTTTTTATATACCTGTTATTTACAAAAAAGAATTGTTCCCCTCTAGATTTTTTAGAAAATTCAGGTTTAAAAATAAATCCAGAGAGTTTTAACACTTCTGTATCTTCTTCAACTGGCACAAGTTTTTCATTAGACTTAGAACCAAATATATTAACTATTCTTTGTCTAATGTTAGATGTTGGTAAACTAAATAATTGAGAATCATTGTTATCAAATTCAAAATGAATTTCTGGGTGCGCTAATGCAACTCTATGAAATTCATTTATAATATGCCTTACCTCTACATTATCAGATTTTAAAAAATTTCTTCTAGCAGGTACATTATAAAAAAGGTTTTTAACGGAAATAGAGGAACCTATATTTGAAACTATTGATTTATTTTGAATGATGTTGTTACCTTCAATTCGTATAAAAGTACCAATATCACTGGCTTCATCTTTTGTAATTAATTCTGTATGAGAAATCGCAGCTATACTTGCAAGCGCTTCACCTCTAAAACCTTTAGTAGATAAATTAAATAGATCTGCAGCATTTGTGATTTTCGAGGTCGAATGTCGTTCAAAACAAATAATAGCATCCTTTTGAGACATACCAGAACCGTTGTCTACTACTTGAATAAGAGTTCTACCTGCTTCTTTTATTAATAATGAGATTTTATTAGCACCTGAATCTATGGAGTTTTCTAATAATTCTTTGACCACAGATGAAGGTCGTTGAACAACTTCTCCAGCGGCAATTTGATTCGCAACATGATCAGGTAATAATTTAATTATATCACTCATTAATTATGAAAAATTTTTAAATCGAAATCAATAAAATATAGAAATATTAAAATCAGAATTGAAATAATTACAAACAACCTGATTTTTACTGATTTCTCGGTTTGATTATTATAATCATTAACAGCCTTAGTCATTTTATTCTTAATACCACTAGTCGAACCTAACGTTGTTCTGAATTCATCAAATTTAGGTTTTATTTTAAACTTTGTTTTAGCAAATCTTCCAGAATAATTATAAACTTTATTATTCTTAGAATTAAAATTCAGCGAGCCCATTATAAATTTTTAAATAAAAATAACGAATAATATGTTTTATTAAGATAGTTTCTTGACTAATTTAAATTAGCAAGCTGTAAAGCAGTGATTGCAGCTTCAACCCCTTTATTACCAAATTTACCTCCAGATCTGTCAATCGACTGTTGTTTGATATTATCTGTTAGTACACAAAAAACAACTGGAATATCAAAGTTAATGTTTAAGTCTATTATTCCTTTAGATACGGATTGACAAATATAATTAAAATGTTCAGTCTCTCCTTTAATAACACAACCTATAGCTATAACTACGTCAACACCAGATTGAATCATTTTTTTAGATCCAAAAACTAATTCAAAACTTCCGGAGACATCTATTCTTTTAATATTATCAGATATAACTCCACAATTTAAAAGGGTATCATAAGCTCCACTATATAAAGACTCCGTAATATCTTCATTCCAGTTTGAAACCACTAAACCTATAGTTAAACCAACTCCACTAGGAACTTTACTTACATCATAATTCGACAAGTCAGAATTTTGAGTACTCATAATAATTATTTAGACGAAGCACTAGCCATACCAATTAATGCTTCAATATTAGTAGCCTCAATTGAACTTGAGAATTCACTTTTGATTCTATTAAAAAAGTTTAATGATTTTTTTGGCTGATCAATTTCTAGACCAACATAACCAGCTTTTAGTAAATACATTGGAGTAGTAAAGTCATTTGAAGAATAATTAATTGCCTTTTCATAATATTCCATGGCATCTTCAAATTGATTTAATTGAGAAAAACTATCCCCAATTGACCCTGTAGCAGTAGCACCTAGGATTTGATCCTCTGATTTAAATTTACTCAAATACTTAATAGCATTTTGGTAGTCGTTCAAATTCAAATAAGACATTCCAGCATAATAACTAGCAAGATTGGAAGCCTTAGTACCAGAATAATTCTCTATAATATCTATCATTCCAAATTTACCGTCTGTTCCGTTAAGAGAAAGGGTGAATAAAGAATCATTTTTAGTTTGATTAGCAGACTCAAAATAAGTTTGAGCGTGGTGCATTTCGTTCATTGCATTAGATTCCGCTGGTTGTTGAATGTACTTATCAAAACCTAAGTATCCTAAAACAAAAACTGCTGCGATAGCAATCACAACAAAAATGTATTTCTGATTTGCAGCAACCCATTCCTCGGTCTTAGAAGCTCCGTCGTCTAAAGTGTTAAAAACTCCAGCTGTTGCTGATTTATTTTCTAACTCTTCTAAATTGCTAAGAGATGATTTAGATTTAGATCCTTTTTTTTTATAAGTTGCCATAAATTAAAAATATTTGAGTCGCAAAAATATATTTTTATTCTTAAAAAAGGATAAAATATTTGTAATTTTTCAATAATTTGCAGTATTAAATCTCAATTTAATCATTTTTTTTATTAATACCTGCAATGATATTAAAATCTGTAACATTAACTAATTATAAAAGTTTTAGCAGTAAAACGATAAAATTAGACCCTAACATTAATTGTTTTATAGGTCCAAATGGAGTGGGTAAGTCAAATATATTAGATGCTATATACCATTTGTCTTTCGGTAAAAGCTATTTTAATCCTATTTCTTCACAAAATATAAAACACGGGGAAGACTTTTTTGCTATTAAAGGTTCTTATGAAAAAAACTTAAAAGAAGAAGTGGTAATAATTAACTTTAAAAGGAATGATAAAAAAGTAATTAAAAGAAATAATAAGCAATATGAGAGATTTAGTGATCACATAGGCTTATTACCATTAGTAATTATCTCCCCAAGTGATAGAAATTTAATTGCAGAAGGGAGTGAAATAAGAAGAAAATTTCTAGATAGTGTAATATCTCAAAGTGATAAAAAGTATTTAGATAGTCTTATCAACTATAATAAAGTACTGGCTCAAAGAAATAGTTTGCTTAAACTGTTTTATAAAAATAAAAACATTGACAATCAAACTATACATGTTTACGACCAACAATTAGAGTCAATTGGAGAAGATATTTTTATGAAAAGAAAATCTTTTTTAAAAGACTTTGTTCCTGTATTTAAAAATAAATACAAATCTATATCTAACGACAATGAAGATGTTGATATAAGTTACAAAACTGATCTAGAAAACGAGAGGTTATCTGTTTTACTCAAAAACAGTTTAGAAAAAGACATGTTTTTACAATACACCTCTAAAGGAATTCATAAAGATGATTTAGTTTTTAACATTAATAACTATTCAGTTAAAAAATTTGGTAGTCAAGGGCAACAGAAGTCTCTATTAATAGCATTAAAGTTAGCGCAATTTGATTTTTTAAAAAATCAGAATAAAAACAATCCAATTTTATTATTAGATGATATTTTTGATAAATTAGACAAAAACAGAGTAAAACAAATAATAAATTTAGTTAGCGCTGATGATTTTGGTCAAATTTTTATTTCTGATACAGATGAAGAGAGAACAAAAGAATCAATAAAAGAAATTAACAACTCAAATTCAATATTTAACCTGTGAAAAAAATTATAATTTTAATTTGTATTACTTTTTCCTGTGAAAATAGATCAAATATTGATTTAAGTTTATTAAATGGTTATTGGGAAATCCAATCTGTTAAACAAAATAATAAACTCCTAAAAACTTATCCATTTAGCGGTACGATTGATTATTTTGAACTAAAAGAAAACAAAGGCATAAGAAAGAAAGTTAATCCAAAGTTTGATGGAAAATTCATCACCTCTATGCACCAAATCAATTTTAATATCATTTATAATAATGATATAGTTGAAATAGAATATTATGACAAAAAAAGTCATAAGTATAAAGAAACTATAACTAAATTAGACTCGGTTGATTTATATATAACTAATAAAGATAATTACATATACCATTATAAAGTATATGAGAAACTAAATTTAGATTAGATGAATGCAGATGAAATTAAAATAGGCAGTTTACTTAACAACTTCTTGAAAAAGAATAATTTAGAAAAAGGGCTTGACAAAGTAGATGCGAAGGATGCTTGGTTTAAAATAATGGAAAATGGAGTAAGTAATTACACAACAGATGTTCATTTGAAAAATAGAACTCTTTATGTAAGTCTAAGCTCATCTACTCTAAGAGAAGAACTAAGTTATGGAAAGGAAAAAATAATAAACCTTTTAAATACTGCATTAGAAAAAGAAGCAATTACAAAAATAATTCTTAGATAAATGATACACTACATTCATGTGTGCTATATCTTATTTCAAATAATTATCATGCAACAAAACCAAAATAACATAACAAATAACTTTGATCAATGGTTTGTAGTTAACGATAATGTTATGGGAGGTGTGTCAGAATCGAATATTAGTATTAGTGATAATAATACATTAATTTTTAAGGGCAGAGTTTCTTTAGACAATAATGGTGGTTTTGCTTCCATAAGATACAATTCAGTAAATTTAAAAGCCAATAAAGATCAAAAAATTAAAATAACTCTGATTGGCGATTCAAAAGAATATCAATTAAGAATTAAACCAAATCGATCTTTATACTACACCTATTCAAAGTCTTTTAAAACCACCAAATCTAAACAAACAATAGTGATTCCATTAAATGAATTTGTAGCTCAATTCAGAGGTAGAAGGTTAAATAAAGTTAATTTCAACTATGATCAAATTGATGAATTTGGAATACTTATAGGCAATAAAAGAAACGAAGAATTTAAACTAGAAATAATTAATATTGAATTGATTAATTGAAAGTTTCAGACCTAAAAAGGGAAGATCAATATATTTAATGTATATTTGCAGCTTATTATAACATTTAAATTAAAAACATGAGTAAAGGAACAGTAAAATTTTTCAATGACACAAAAGGTTTCGGCTTTATCGTTGAAGATGAATCAAACAAAGAACATTTTGTACACATTTCTGGATTAATCGATGAGATTAGAGAAGGAGATGCAGTTGAATTCGATTTAACAGAAGGCAAAAAAGGTCTTAACGCAGTAAATGTAAAAGTTTTATAAATATAAAATTTAGATTTATCGAAAAAAAAAGAGTCAAATTTAATTTGACTCTTTTTTTTTTGCAATTTATTTACTTGTTAATAAACTTCTCTTCCTGAGAAATGAAAATCACTTTCTATTTTAGCATTTTCATCACTATCACTTCCATGTACCGCATTTTCACTAATAGAATCAGCAAATTCGTTTCTAATAGTTCCTGCAGCTGCATCAGCTGGATTAGTAGCTCCAATTAGTAATCTAAAATCTTCTACTGCATTATCTTTTTCTAAAATAGCAGCTACAATAGGACCTCTTGTCATATAACCAACCAAATCATTAAAGAAAGGACGATCCTTGTGAACAGAATAGAAGCTCTCTGCGTCTGACACGCTCATTTGAGTTAATTTCATAGCTAGAATTTTAAATCCAGCTGAATTAATCTTATTCATAATCGCGCCAATGTTCCCTTTTTCAACAGAATCAGGTTTAAGCATAGTGAAAGTTCTGTTTGTAATCATTTTTTATATTTTTATATTTAGCTGCAAAAATAATACATTTACACAACTAATTAAATGATTTCGTAATATATCGTATATTCGTAGATTATGATAAATATGGATATTAAAGAATTAAAGTCTCTACTTGAAACCTCAAAAAAAATTGTAGTAATTCCACACAAAAATCCTGATGGAGATGCTATTGGGTCTTGCGTGGCTATCAATGAAGTTTTAAAATCTTTAGGGCACAAGTCATTAATTATCTCTCCAAATAATTTTCCTGAATTTTTAAAATGGATAGATGATGAAAATGAAATTATAACCTATGAAAAAAATCCAGATTCATGCAATAATCATATCTCAGAAGCTGACTTAATATTTACCCTTGACTTTAATTCTTTATCAAGAATTGGTCCGATGGGTGGTTTCGTTAAGGAATCTAAGGCTAGTAAAATAATGATAGATCACCATCAGAGTCCTGAAGATTATGCTAAATACATTTATTCTGATGTTAACATGAGTTCGACATGTGAAATGGTTTACCACTTTATAAGTAAGCTATCTCTAACAGATAGAATTACCTCAAAAATAGCAAGTGCTCTTTACACTGGAATAATGACAGACACTGGATCTTTTAAATTTCCTTTAACCACATCCATTACTCATAATGTTATATCTGAACTGATCAAAAAAGGAGCTAATGGAAATAAAATCAATAATTTAGTTTATGATAACAACTCTTACGGTAAGATCTTACTATTGAGTCACGCTTTATCCAATATGGTAATCAACGTGGAGCATAAGACTGCCTATATGTATTTGAGTCAAGTAAACTTAAATAAATATAATTTTAAAAAAGGAGACACTGAAGGTTTTGTTAATTACGGACTATCAATAAAAGGCGTGAAATTTGCAGCGATATTTATAGAAAACGAAGTGGAAAAAATAATAAAAATTTCCTTTAGATCTAAAGGGATTTTTAATGTTAACGAATTTTCAAGAAATAATTTTAATGGAGGTGGGCATATAAATGCAGCTGGAGGGTTCAGTAAAGAAAGCTTGAAGGATACTATTTTAAAATTTGAAAATTTATTACCAAAATATAAAGTTGAGCTTAGTAGATGAGAATTTTAAATATAATTATTGTTTTTACAATCTTTTCTTGCTCCAATATTGAACCAAGGTATGCAATCAATCATATAAAGCATAGCAATAATAACACTCCATCTATATTAAAGAATATCATTGAAGAGCAAGATCAAATAGTAAATAATTATTTAACTGATTACCCAGATTATAACTACATAAATTCAAAAAAAGGATTCTGGTATTATTTTAACGAAGAAAAAAAGATAAACGATAAAAAAGCTAATTTTGGAGATCTTATTGAATTCAATTACTCTGTAAAAGGCTTAGATAATAATATTATTTACGACATTCAAACTGTTGGAGATCAAAGTTATATGATGGATAAACAGCAAATATTTACTGGGCTAAATGATGCTTTAAAGATTTTAAAAACTGGAGAAATAGGTACATTTATTTTTCCATCTTATAAAGCTTATGGCATATATGGAGATTTGAATAAAATATCACCTAACACTGCTATTATTTGTACAATCAAAGTAAATTCTATAAATTCAATTAAAAATTAATATAAATGAAAAAATTATTTTTATTATTATCAGTTATTACTATTACTACGACTAGTTGTAATAATACAAAAGTCCAAGAGTTAGTTAACTCTATAAGTTCTGTATTACCTGGAAACCAATATGAAGATCTTGGTGAAGGATTATTTGCAGAATTCAACACTAATTTAGGTACAATTGTTGTTAAACTTTCATACAAAAGAACACCAATAACTGTAGCAAATTTCGTAGCGCTTGCAGAGGGAATTCACCCCGATGTAGACTCTATTCATAAAGGACTACGTTTTTATGATGGATTAATTTTCCACAGAGTAATGAATAACTTCATGATACAAGGAGGTGATCCTGAAGGAACTGGAAGAGGCGGGCCTGGATATAGCTTTCCTGATGAATTCGACGAAACCTTAATGCATGATAAACCAGGAGTATTATCTATGGCTAATTCTGGGCCAGCAACAAATGGTAGTCAATTTTTTATCACTGAAACTCCTACTCCACACCTGAATAACAAACACAGTGTATTTGGTGAAGTAGTCTTAGGTCTTGAAATTCAAGATTCAATTTCAAATGTTGAAACTGGTGTTGGAGATAGACCAATCTCCGATGTAATTATAAAAAAATTAAACATTATTAAACGCGGAGATGATGCGAATAAATTTGATGCTGTAAATGTATGGAATGTTGAATTAACTAAATTAGTTGAAAAAAACAGATTACAAGAAGAAGAAAAAGAAAAGGCTAGAATTGAAAATCAAGCTAAGGGAAAAGATAAAGCTATTAGCTTTTTACCAACATTAAATAAATACAAGTCAAAATCATCAAAATATAAATCAGGTCTTAGAACGTTTTACATAACAAAAGGGACTGGAGCTAAGGCAAAACAAGGGGATAATGTTAATTTATATTATGAGCTTTACGATACTAATGCAAATCTTATTGATTCAAATTCTAAAGAATGTGAAGAAGGTTACGGAAGGTATGATTCTGAAAAAGAATTAAGAGGCAGATATAACGCTATGCCTATGCAATTATCCCCTGATGCACAAATAATCACAGGATTTAAAGAGGCAGTTGGAACTATGAGAGTTGGAGATAAAATTTATGCTTATCTACCATCTAATATAGGATACGGAGTACAAGGTAGCGGTATAATAAAACCTAATCAAGATTTAATTTTTATACTTACAATGGTGAGTATCAATTAACTTTTCTAATAACTTAAACTAACTATCAGAAATTTAATAGCCTGTATTTATTTAATACAGGCTATTTTTTTATTTAAAAGGAATATTTAACAGCACTTCCTTTAAAAACTTCCAGAATTTAATTGTGGATTTAATTGATGCTCTTTCATCTGGTGAATGGGCACCTCTGATAGTTGGACCGAAACTTATCATATCAAGTTTAGGATAATGAGAACCTATTATACCACATTCTAAACCAGCATGGCAGGCAGCTACATTTGGGTCAGAATTATTTAGTTTTTTATAAACCTTAATTAATTTAGCAAGGATTTCTGATTCCATATTTGGCTGCCAGCCTGGATAATCACCTGAGAAATTCACACTATAATTGTAGTCGATAAAAAGTGATTTAATGAAGTTTTTTAGCTCTTCTTTTGAAGGTTCATCTGAAGATCTAGTTAAACACTTAATCATTAAATTTCCTTGGTTAAGCTGTATATTCGCAAGATTATTAGAAGTTTCCACTAAACCGGGTATATTTTCACTCATCTTATAAACACCATTTGGACAATTATGAATTAATTTTAACAAGTCATTTTGATTTTTAAATGTCAATACTTTATAACTTCCTTCCGCTTTTATTGTAGTTAAATTTATTAATGGATCTTTATCAATAAATTGGTTTTTTATAATAGCAAACGATTTTTGAGACTGAATTTTAATGTTTTCAAAATCTGCTTCATTAACACCTAAAATAAAGGAACTTTCTCTAGGAATCGCATTCCTTAAACCTCCTCCGTTTATTTCAGCGATATTAATTATAAAATGATCATTTAAATCTTTAATAATACTACTTAGTAATTTATTAGAATTGCCTAAATCTTTATGTATCTCCATGCCTGAATGCCCTCCCGATAAACCATTAAGAGTGATTTTAATGAAAAACAAATCATGGTTAGTACTAACTTCGAACTTTTTAGTTAATGTAATGTCTACACCACCTGCACACCCAATTCCGATTTCATCATCTTCTTCAGTATCTAAATTCAATAATATTTCACCTTTAAGAATGTTTTCATCTAATTGTAGTGCACCCGTCATACCAGTCTCTTCATCCACTGTAAATAATGCCTCTAATCTAGGATGAGATATTTCGTTACTTTCTAACACGCTCATTATAGTAGCAACTCCTAAACCATTATCTGCTCCTAAAGTAGTACCCTCCGCCCTAACCCAATCATTATCAACATACATTTTAATTCCAGAATTATCAAAATCAAAATCAACATCATTATTTTTTTCATGAACCATATCTAAATGAGATTGAAGAATAACAGTTTTTCTATTTTCCATATCAGGTGTTGCTGATTTTACAATGACAACATTTCCCGTCCCATCAATTAAAGTTTCAAGACCTAAGTTAATACCGAAATCATAGATAAACTTAATTACTCTCTCTTCCTTTTTAGATGCCCTAGGTACAGCATTAAGTTTAGAAAAGTTATTCCATATAATTTTTGGTTCTAAATTTTGTAAAGCATTGCTCATTTAAATATGTGTTTTAATTACACTTCAAATTTAATTAATACTAGCAATAAACTAATAGTATTTTACTATTTTTAAATAATGATTTTAAAAAAAAAATATATAGGATTATTAATTATCCCTCAAGTTATATTTATTCAATATATATCTAGATTTCCAGATTTAATTGAAAAATATTATAGTCTTGGTTTTTATCAATATTTTTCTTCATTTACAAGAAGTATATTTTCTGTGTTTTCGTTTTCGTTGGGCGATATTATATATTTAAGTGTTTTCATTTATATTATTATAAAGTTATTTAAAAAAACAATCTTTAAACAATTTGATTTTTCTGTTTCTTTTAAATCCTTAATCTACTATACATCCATAATACATTTTGTTTTTTATTTACTATGGGGGTTGAATTATTACAGAACACCTATACAAGAAAAGTTAGCTATCAAGTCAACTTACACAATTAAGGAATTAAAAATAATTTCGAAAGAATTAATTATTAAATCAAATAAATTACATCGAAAAATAGCAATATCAGATAGCTCGGCAACAGAAATTCCGTATAGCATAAATGAGATAAACAAAATTGCTACTCTAGGTTATAAAAATCTCAGGATTATCAGAGATAATTACCCTGAAATAAAATCAAATAATTTGGTTGTTAAAAAATCTATTTTAAGCCTACCATTAACCTATTTTGGGTTTAGTGGATACGTTAATCCATTTACAAACGAATCTCAGATAAATAGCTTAATGCCTAAAAACAACATGCCTCATACGGCTTCACATGAAATCGCACACCAATTAGGTTTTGCTCAAGAATTAGAATGCAATTTCATAGCTTTTTTAAACACAACATATAATGAAGATGAATATTTCAAATATAGCGGATATACTTTTGCTCTTAAGCAGTGTTTAAATGAATTATACAAATATGATAAACCTTCATATAATTCTTTATTGAAATTAATAAATAAAGGTATCTTAAAAGACTATAATAACACCTCGGAATTTTGGAGAAAGTATTCAAACCCTATTGAAGAAATATCAAAATCAGGATATGATAAATTCTTAAAATTTAATAACGTAAAGGAAGGAATTAAGAGTTATAACAAAAGCGTCTCATTAATTATCAACTATTATAAAAATAATAAAAATTAAGATGTTAAAATTAGCTTAATATAGATATAGATATACTCAAAAAAAATTATATTTAATTTACTCAAATTAAATAATTATGCAAAAGCAACTTACACTATTGATTGTTATTTTAACTTTCAACTCAATTTTTTCTCAAGATTATTTTCCAACAAATGATGGAATTAAATTTGATAACACAAATTATACCGCATTTATAAATGCCAAAATCTATTCCAGTCATAACTATATAATTGAAAATGGCTCAATGGTTATAAAAGACGGTAAGATCGTTTCGATTGGAGAGTTCTTAGAAATACCTAAAAATTCTATCATATTTGATCTAAAAGGCAAATCAGTTTACCCGTCATTCATTGATATTTACTCAAAATTTGGAGTTAAATCTCCAAAAAGAAGTTCTATCGGAAGAAGATCTCCACAATATAACAACACTAGAATGGGTTATTATTGGAATGATCACATTAGACCAGAACAAAATGCAATAGAAACATTTGAATATGATAGCAAAAAAGCAAAAGAATTAATACAAAATGGATTTGGAGCTGTAAACACTCACCTAAGTGACGGTATCATTAGAGGTAAAGGAGCCTTAATAGCACTAATAAATAACGGTGATTCTAACAGCATAATTGATAATAATTCCACTCAGTACCTTTCTTTGTCCAAGAGCGTTACATCAAGTCAATCATATCCATCATCAATGATGGGGGTATTTGCTTTACTTAAACAAGTTTATTATGACGCTAACTGGTATTCAAAAGGGTCATCAACAACTAATGACAAATCATTAGAAGCTCTAAATAAAAACAAAAATTTAATCCAAATATTCGAAGCTAAGAGTAAAATTAATTCGCTACGAATTGATAAAATTGGAGATGAGTTTGGTATCCAGTATGTCATGTTAGGAGGCGGTGATGAATACGAAAGAATTGAGGAAATAAAAGCAACAAATGCAAGTTATATTTTACCAGTGAATTTTCCAGCTGCTTATGATATTGAAGACACTTATTCTGCAAATATATTACAGCTTTCAGATATGAGAGAATGGAATCAAAGACCTACAAATCTTAGCCAGTTTGAAAAAAATAATATTGAATTTGCAATTACACTAGATGGATTGAAATCTTCAAACAATCTAAAAGAAAATATAATTAAAGCTATTGATCACGGGTTAACTAAAGGGAAGGCATTAGAAGCACTAACTAGTATACCTGCAAAATTAATAGGTAGGGATGATGTAATCGGTTATTTAAAAAAAAATTATTTAGCTAATTTTTTAATCACATCTGGAGATCTATTTGACGGTAATACTTTGATTTATGAAAATTGGGTGAAAGGAAATAGAAATGTTATTAATTCAATGGAAATTAAAGACATACGTGGAAAATACAATTTCACAGTTAATAATAAAAAAACTGTTTTGGAGGTCACTGGAAAAATTGATAAGCCAAAAGCTAAGTTAAAAGATTCAACCTTATCCGTTAAGAAATTATCCTATAAAGGGGGTTGGATTAATATGACAGTTAATGATGATTCTAACTTTGTAAGAGTAAATTTAAGAATAAATAAATTAGATGATGATCTAAATGGCAAAGCTTATTATTCAGATGGACGAGTAGATAACATTAAAGTTGATTTTTTGGAAAAGCACATAGTTAATGATGAAAAATCTGAACAAAAAAATGTAGAAGAAAAAAATATTCTTGCAGTTAAATATCCTAACATGGGTTATGGTTTTGATGAAGTACAAAAAAGTCAAGATATCTTAATTAAAAATACAACTGTTTGGACAAACGAAGAAAATGGGGTTTTAAATAACATGGATGTACTAATAACTAAAGGGAAAATAAGTAAAATTGGCACTAATCTGAAGTATAGAAATGCCCTAATAATAGATGGTACTGACAAGCATTTAACATCTGGAATAATTGATGAACACTCACATATAGCTGCCGCAAGTATTAATGAAGGTGGTCATAATTCATCTGCTGAAGTTACTATAGAAGAAGTTATAGACCCAGAAGATATAAATATTTATAGGAATCTAGCTGGTGGGGTTACAACTATTCAAATCCTTCATGGTTCTGCAAACCCGATTGGAGGTAGATCGGCAATAATAAAATTAAAGTGGGGTGAAAATGCAAATAATTTAATATTCAATAACTCTCCGAAGTTTATCAAGTTTGCTTTGGGAGAGAACGTAAAACAGTCGAATTGGCAAAGTTACAACAGGTTTCCTCAATCAAGGATGGGTGTCGAACAACTTTTTGTAGATTATTTTACTCGTGCTAAAGAATATGATATATTAAAAAAATCCGGTAAAGCATTTAGAAAAGATTTAGAGCTAGAGGTATTGGCAGAAATATTAAATAAAGAAAGGTTTATCAGCTGTCATTCATACGTACAGAGTGAGATTAATATGTTAATGAAAGTCGCTGAAAAATTTGATTTCAATATTAATACTTTCACTCATATATTAGAAGGCTATAAAGTTGCTGACAAAATGAAAGAGCATGGAGCTGGGGCTTCAACATTTAGTGATTGGTGGGCATATAAATTTGAAGTAAATGACGCAATTCCATATAACGCTTCAATATTACATAATGCTGGAGTTACTACAGCTATAAATAGTGATGATGCCGAAATGTCAAGAAGACTTAATCAAGAGGCTGCAAAAACCATTAAATATGGTGGGTTAAGTGAGGAGGATGCTTGGAAAACAGTAACGCTTAACCCTGCAAAACTTTTAAGAATTGATGATAGAGTTGGTAGTATTAAAGTGGGTAAAGATGCTGATGTAGTTCTATGGAATCAAAACCCACTGTCAGTTTACGCTTTAGCTGAAAAGACAATAATAGATGGCGCTATCTATTTCGATAAAGAAAGAGACAAAAAACTCCGAAATGAAATTAAAAAAGAGAGAAGTCTACTTATTAATATGATGATGGAGGAAAAAAATAACGGAGGAAATACTCAACCTGTAAAAAGAAAATTTAAAAAATTATTAACCTGTGAATCAATATAATAAGATGAAAAATATATTTAAATTAATAATGCTAATAGCTGTTACAAGTAGTCAACTATTTGCACAACAAACCCCGGGTAATATTCAAAAAGAAGCGATTACACTATTAGGCGGAATAGCACATATTGGAAATGGTACGATTATTAAAAATAGTGCTATTATCTTAGAAGATGGCATTATAAAAGCATGTGTTGATGCTAGCAGATCTAAAATTGCATATAAGGGAGAAATTATAGATATAAAAGGACAACATGTATACCCCGGTTTTATAGCCGCAAATACATCCCTTGGATTGGTGGAGGTGGATGCAGTAAGAGCAAGTGACGACCAACAAGAAATAGGTGAAAATAATCCGAATATCAATAGTTTAATTGCTTATAATGCTGAATCAAAAGTTGTTGAATCTATGAGACCAAATGGTGTTTTAATAGCTCAAATATCACCTGGTGGTGGAAGAATTTCAGGGTCATCTTCAATTGTACAACTTGATGCGTGGAATTGGGAAGATGCCGCAATAAAAAAAAATGATGGTATTCATTTAAATTGGCCTAACAGCTTTACTAGAGGAAGATGGTGGCTTGGTGAATCAAGAGCTTACAAACAAAACCCTAAATACAGCGAAGAAATAGAAAATGTATCTTCTTATTTTAGAGAATCTATAGCTTATCTTTCTGGTAAGAAAGAAACAAAGAATCTAGCTTTTGAAGCTATGAGTAGCTTATTTAATAATAAGCAAACATTATTTATTCACGTAGAAGATGAAAAAGGCATAATAGATGCAGTAAATTTTTCGAAAAACTTTAATATTGATAAACTTGTCATAATTGGTGGTTATCAAGCTCATTTAATTTCTGAATTTTTATCAAAGAATAATGTACCAGTATTAATACAACATACACATAGTTTACCAAATTTTGAAGATGAGGATTATGACTTTACATTTAAGAACCCTAAAGTTTTAATTGACGCTGGTGTTTTAGTTGGAATACATACTGGAGATGCATCAAATTTTCAGACAAGAAATCTTCCATTCTATGCTGGGCAAGTAGCAGCACAAGGACTAGACAAGGAATTAGCCTTGCAACTAATAACAAATAATACTGCAAAAATTTTAGGTATTGATAAAAGACTAGGAACATTGGAGGTTGGTAAAGATGCTACGTTATTTGTCAGCAAAGGAGATGCTCTAGACATGAAAACAAACAACTTAACTATTGCTTTTATTTCTGGCAGAAAAATAAGCTTAGAAACTCATCAGACAGAACTTTGGAAAAGATATTCTAACAAATATCAATCGAAGGATTAAATAGATGAATAAAAAACTACTTAGCGTAAACAATAAAGAAGTAAAAGAACTTTTTCAGCTTACTTTAAAATCTAAATACAGGAAAAATTCCAATACATTTCTAATAGAGGGATTAAGAGAAATAAAACTCGCTATAAATAATAATTATCAAATTAAATATATATTATTTTGTCCTAAAATAATTAGTGAGAATGTTTTACATAATACAATAAATACAACAATTGAAAAGATTGAAGTATCTATAGAGGTTTATCAAAAACTAGCATACAGAAATTCTACAGAGGGAGTAATAGCTATTTCAAATTTTAAAGATCATAGTTTACAAAATCTAAAATTAAAATCAAAAACCCCATTAATACTTGTTATTGAAGCTCCTGAAAAACCAGGAAACATAGGAGCAATCCTTAGAACAGCTGATGCAGCTAATGTAGATACTGTAATTATCGCAAATCCTAAAACCGACCTTTATAACCCAAATATCATAAGATCTAGCGTAGGTTGCTTATTTACAAACAGCATATGTATTGGAGCTACAACTGAAGTTATATCTTTTTTAAAAACTAACAATATTAATATTTACGCAGCTTCACTAGAAGCTACGGAACTGTATCATAATCAAAATTATACAAAACCAAGCGCTATAATAATTGGGACCGAAGACAAAGGACTATCTAAAGAATGGACAGACAATTCTTTTAAAAACATAATAATTCCAATGAAAGGTAAAATAGATTCATTAAATCTATCTAATGCAGGTGCAATTCTGATTTTTGAGGCTAAACGACAAAGAAACTTCTCTTAAAAATTTCTATAATAGTATTGCCTAATAACATTGTTTGTGTTATTTTTAATACATATGCCGTTAACAGAAGTAGAAATAGAAAATAATGCAATAGCTAAAGAGTATAAAGAACTTTTAAGAATTAGCTATCAAACTCTAACAGGTCAAGATAAAAAGTTGATAAGAAAAGCTTTCGATCTTTCTGTTGAAGCTCATAACGGGCAAAGAAGAAGGTCTGGCGAAGCATACGTGTTTCATCCTATAGCAGTTGCTAAAATTGTTTCTTCTGAAATTGGATTAGATGCTACATCTATAGCAGCTGCACTAATACATGATGTAGTAGAGGATAACGAAAACTATACAATAAACGATATAGAACAATTATTCGGCAAGGCAGTTGCTAAAATTGTTGATGGACTTACAAAAATTTCTAAGCTAAGTAAAAGTTCAGATGTTTCATTACAAGCGGAGAATTTCAAAAAAATGCTATTAACTCTTAATGATGACATTAGAGTTATTATAATAAAGATTGCTGACAGATTACATAATATGCAAACTATGCATGCTATGAAACCTGATAAACAAATTAAAATTGCTTCAGAAACTCTTTATATTTATGCTCCACTTGCACATAGAATAGGTTTATATAATATAAAAAATGAGCTCGAAGATTTAGGACTAAAGTACACTGAACCAGAAGTTTATAGTGGTATCTCTAACAGGTTAATAGAAAGTAAAGAAGAACAAGATCAATACATAAAAGAAATTAACACTACATTAAGCGGTAAATTAAATTCTGAAAAACTAAAATATATAATTAAAGGAAGACCAAAGTCAATATATTCAATTAGGAATAAAATGGTTAAAAAAGGTGTTTCTTTTGACGAAGTGTATGACAAATTTGCAGTTAGAATCATCTACAAATCAAGTCTTAAAAATGAAAAATTTTTAGCCTGGAAAATTTATTCAATTGTAACTGACTTTTTTACTCCTAATCCAATACGTTTAAGAGATTGGATTTCATCACCCAGATCTACTGGTTATGAAGCGCTACACATAACAGTTGTAGGCCCTAAAAAAAGATGGGTTGAAGTTCAAATAAGAAGTGAACGAATGGATGAAATAGCAGAAAAAGGGTATGCGGCTCATTACAAATACAAACAAGTCGGTGATTCAGAGGGAAGTTTAGACCTTTGGATAAATAAACTTCAAGAAACTTTAGAAAACAATGAGAATAATGCAGTAGACTTCGTAGAAGAGTTTAAACAAAATCTAATTTCTGAAGAAGTTTTTGTTTTTACTCCAACAGGTGAGTTAAAGTCATTACCTATAGGTGCAACTTCATTAGATTTTGCTTTCAGTATACATACGGAGATTGGTTTAAAAACTAGAGGAGTTAAAGTTAATGGGAAATTAGTTCCACTTAACTTTAAGCTTCAAAGTGGTGATAGAGTTGAGATTTTGACATCAGAAAAAACTAAACCAAATGTAAGATGGCTAGACTATGCAACAACATCTAAAGCAAGAAAAATAATAAAATCATCACTAAATGATGAAAGAAAAAAATTAGCTGAAGAAGGTAAAGAGATTTTAAGAAGAAAACTTAAACAACTAAAAATATCTTTAAACGAGAAAACAGTAAATGAACTAGTTAATTACTTTAAACTAAAAACAAGTCTAGATTTATTTTATAGAGTTGGGATCAACACTATAGATAATCCATTGCTAAAAAAATATGCAGCATCAAGAAGTAATGTTTTAATGAGCTTTTTGAAAGATAAGATTAGAAGAAGATATGTAGGGAAAGATTTAAATAAAGACGAAATCACTTCAAAATATGATATGCTCGTCTTTGGGAGTGATGAAGAAAAATTAGAATACAAACTTTCTCCGTGCTGTAACCCAATTCAAGGGGATACAGTATTTGGTTTTTTAACTATTAATGAGGGAATTAAAGTTCATAAAATTAACTGCCCAAATTCTTTAAGTCTACAATCAAACTATGCTTACCGAATAATTAATGCAAAATGGATTGATTCATCACAACAAGATTTTACCATTATTATAAATATAAGTGGAATAGACACATTTGGATTGGCAAATAACATTACTAAAGTCATCTCAGATAACATGAATGTCAATATGAAAAAACTAAATTTCGAGACAAATAGTGGAGTTTTTAGTGGGAGTGTTACAATGTCTGTGAAGAGTAATAACTATGCTATAAAAGTTATGGATAAAATTAAAAAACTTAATGGTGTAGAGAAGGTTAAAAGAATATAATTTTTATAAATTAGCAATATGAGTTCAAAGACACATTCTAAGAATCAAGAGATTGTAAAAATTGCTTTTACAAATTTTTTACAAAAAAATGGTCATAGAAAAACTCCTGAAAGATATGCGATTCTGCAAGAGATATACAATAGTGATATTCATTTTGACATAGAGTCATTGTATATTAAAATGAAAAACAAAAAATACAGAGTTTCAAGAGCAACATTATATAATACTATAGAATTATTACTAGAATCTTCCTTAGTAAGAAGGCATCAATTTGGGCATAACCAGGCACACTATGAAAAGTGTTTTTTTGATAAACAGCACGATCATTTAATAATAAGTGATACTGGTGAAGTTATTGAATTCTGCGATCCAAGAATTGAAATTATAAAGAAAACAATTGAGGAGGTTTTTGATGTTGAAATCGAGAATCATTCTCTGTATTTCTATGGGACAAAAAATAAATAAATAAAATTTATAACAAATATGAGCGTTGATTTATTATTAGGATTACAATGGGGAGATGAAGGTAAAGGTAAAATTGTAGATGTATTAACTGCTAAATATGATATTATTGCTAGATTTCAAGGAGGACCGAATGCTGGCCATACTTTAGTATTTAACGGAAGAAAGCACGTACTACATACAATACCTTCAGGAATATTTCATGAAGGTAAAATTAATTTAGTGGGAAACGGAGTGGTTATAGATCCCGTTATATTCAAAAATGAATTAGATAAACTTGAAGAAGTTGGAGTAGATTATAAAAAATCTATGCTTATTTCAAGAAAAGCACATCTAATATTACCTACACATAGGATAATTGATGCAGTTAGTGAAAAATCTAAAGGTAAAAAGAAGATTGGCTCAACACTCAAAGGGATAGGTCCAACATACATGGACAAGACAGGAAGAAATGGAATTAGAGTTGGTGACTTAGAATCTGATAATTGGTTAGAGAAATATAGAAATCTCGCAAATAAACATCAGAAAATGGTAAATTTTTACGATGTTGACTTAGAATATAATTTAGAGGAGCTTGAAAAAGAATTTTTTGCCGCTGTAGATGTATTAAAAACTTTGAATTTTACTGACTCAGAGGAATATATATTTAATGCTCAAAAAAATAACAAATCGATTTTAGCAGAAGGTGCTCAAGGGTCATTGTTAGATATAGACTTTGGAACATACCCTTACGTTACATCATCTAATACGACAGCTGCTGGAGCTTGTACTGGATTAGGAGTTGCTCCGAACTCAATAAAAGATGTCTATGGAATTTTTAAAGCATATACAACAAGAGTTGGTTCTGGCCCCTTCCCTACTGAATTATTTGATAAAGACGGAGAAACTATGGGAAGAATTGGTAAAGAATTTGGAGCTACAACAGGTAGGTCACGCAGATGTGGATGGCTCGATTTAGTAGCGTTAAAATATGCTTGTCAAATAAATGGTGTAACACAGTTAATGATGATGAAAGCAGATGTTTTATCTGGTTTTAAAACAATAAAAATTTGTACATCTTATTTATACAAAGGGAACGAAATAGAGCATTTCCCTTATGACATAAACAGTGAAAATATAGAACCTATATATAAAAGCTTTAATGGCTGGGAGGATGATCTAACTCAAAAGGAAGATTTTAATGATTTACCAAAGAGTTTAAAGGAGTTTATAAGCTATATAGAAAAAGAATTAAACATCCCGATGTCTATAGTTTCTGTTGGGCCAGACAGAAAACAAACAATATTTGTGTAAAAACATATAATACCAAGTTGAAAAAAAAAGTTAACATATACCTACTTACTAGCTTAATTTTAATTTCTGCATCTAACATATTATGCCAAGAAAACACACGTATTCAAATAGATAGTGCAGGTTTTTTTGAAAAAGATGATATCAAATTTACAAAAGCAACTGTTTTAACAAGGGATAATAAAAACAAAGTTAAGATATCACACGAGGGAATAGACCTATGGTGTAACCAAGCATTTTTTTATGAAAATAACAATTATATCGAAGCATATGGTGATGTAGTATTAAAGCAAGGTGACACAATCAATTTAAGCTCTGAATATTTAGAATATAACGGAGATTCGAAAGTCGCTTTTGCAAGTGGAAAAGTAATATTAACAGAACCATCTTCAATACTTTATACGGACTCATTATATTTCAATAGAAATAAACAAGAAGTATTTTACAATAATTACGGTAAGGTTATTAAAGAAGCACAAGATACAATAGACAGTAAAGTTGGAAATTATTTATTAGAAAAGAAAAAGTATGAGTTTAAAATTGACGTCTTATTAAAAAACCCTAAATACAATATAAGTACATCTAGGCTAGATTTTTATACTGAAAGTGGACACGCTTATTTTTATGGACCAACAGAGATAACAAGTGATGAGTCTAATATCTTTTGTGAACTAGGTTTCTACAATACAAATGATGATAATGGATACTTTATTAAAAAATCAAGAGTAGAATTTAACAACTCTACTATTTATGCAGATAGCATTTATTTTGATCGCAATTTAAATTTCGCATCGGCTACAAACAATATTAAAATCATTGACACTGTCAATCAAAATGTTACAAAAGGCAACTATGCAGAGATATTTAAAGATAAGGACTCTATGTTCATTACACAAAGAGCAATAATCGCTTCAAAACAAAACCAAGATTCTTTATACATCCACAGTGACACTATCTTAATCACAGGTAATGAGGAAAATAGGATAATAAGAGCATATAAAAATGCTAGAATTTTTAAACAAGATTTAAGTGGGAGAGCAGATTCAATTCACTATAATAAATCAAAAGGAATAGCACAATTTATCAACACCAATAGTATCAAAGACTTATCTTTTAGCAAAACAAAGAAACCAATTCTATTTAATTTTAATAATCAAATCACTGGTGATACAATTCATTTAAAATTTGAAAAAAAATCAAATAAAATTGATTCATTAATAGTTTTCAATAATGCATTCATTCTTGAAAAAGATACTTTAGGAGTAGGTTTTAATCAAATTTCCGGCAAAGTTCTTTATGGTAAATTTCTAAATAATGAACTCAACAGTATAGACATCATTAAAAATGCTGAATCTATATACTATTTAAGAAATGAAAAACAGGAATTGGTTACTATCGACAGATCTAAATCTGCAAAACTAAAAGTTTACTTTAAAGAAAATGACATTGATAAACTTCAAAAAATTAATCAAATAGACGGTAAGACATACCCAGAAAGTGAATTTAATGATCAATTAAAATTATTAAAAGGCTTTAATAATAGACTTAATGAAAAGATAAAATCAATTAATGAGCTTTTCAATCAAATTAAAAAATAGAAAATTAAAAAAGAATTCCATAAATATCAGACGCAAGTAACACCATTCCCTCTAGAGATTGAAGTAAAGTATGCTGAAGGCTGTTACATATATGATACTAGTGATAAAAAGTATTTAGATTTTATAGCTGGAGTTTCAGCGTGCAATTTAGGACACCGTCACCCTAGAGTGATTGAAGCAATAAAAAGTCAACTTGACAAATACCTTCACGTAATGGTTTATGGAGAGTTTATACTTAAACCAGCTGTAGATTTGACTAAATTACTCTCAAGTCATCTACCTAAAGAGTTAACATGTACGTACTTAACAAACTCTGGTACTGAAGCAATAGAAGGGTCAATAAAATTAGCCAGAAGATTTACTGGAAGAAAAGAGATAATCGGAGCTCATAACGCATATCACGGTAGCACTTTAGGATCTCTTAGTTTAATGGGGTTAAAAGAGAATAAAAAGCCTTTTGAGCCACTGATTCCTGAAGTTAGTTTCATCGAGTTTAATAACATAAATGACATTGGTAAAATCACAAGTAAGACCGCTGGAGTTATATTAGAGACTATTCAAGGTGCCGCTGGATTTATAGAACCGAAGAACAATTATTTGAAATTAATTAGTGAAAGATGTAAAAAAGTTGGAGCGCTACTGATTTTGGATGAAATTCAGCCAGGAATAGGTAGAACAGGTAAATTATTCGGATTTGAAAATTATGATTGCATACCAGATATAATTGTTAGTGGTAAAGGTTTAGGTGGCGGATTACCTATTGGTGCATTTATAAGTTCAAAGAAAATCATGGATTCTCTTAGCGACAAACCAAGATTAGGACATATAACAACATTTGGAGGAAATCCAGTTGTAGCTGCTTCGGCCTACGAAACATTAAAAGTGATAACAAGTTCAAATTTAATGCAAGAAGCATTAAAAAAAGAAAGTATTATTAGAAATCTTTTAAGGCATAGATTAATAACAGAAATTAGGGGGAAAGGTCTAATGTTAGCAATGATTGTAAAGAGTGTAGAGGTAGCAGATAAGCTAGTTATTAAAGCAAAAGAAAATGGATTATTACTTTTTTGGTTACTAATTGAAAAAAAAGGTGTTAGAATCACCCCCCCACTTACAATTAGCGAAAAAGAAATATCATTTGGATGTAAATTAATTATTCAACTATTGAATGATATAAATCGAGATGTTAATTAGATTGTTAAAAAACAAATTTTTGATTTTGAGTATTAATAGCATTGTGTATTATTTTTGATTTAATGAATTAAATTGATTTATATGGAATTTGAAGAATTCGAAAATGATAAAAATCTATCTCTTACTAGATTTGAAAAAATGTTAAAAACAAATAGAATTCTATTTTTTGATTCTAATGAATTCGAAAACATTATTTCATATTATCTAGAGAATGGTAAAATAAACTTAGCAAAAAAAGCAATTAAATTAAGCCTAGAACAACATCCAGCATCTTCAAATTTAGCTTTGTTCCGAATTGAAATTTTAATTTTTGAAAATAAGTTAGATAACGCAGAAAAACTACTGGATGATTTAGTGTTTTCTGAGCCATCTAATGAAGAAATTTATATTCAAAAGGCAAATATATACTCAAAAAGAAAACTTCATCTTAGAGCTATTGCATGTCTAAATGAGATATTGAAATTCAGCTCAGACAATCCTGAAGTTTACTCTCTTATAGGAATAGAATATTTATTTATGGAGGATTTTGAAAATGCAAAGATAAATTTTATAAATTGTTTAAAACATGACGAATCAGACTACAGTGCTTTATATAATATTATTTATTGTTTCGAAATATTAGAGCAAAATGAAAGTGCTATAGAATATTTAAATAACTATTTAGATAGCAACCCTTATTGTGAAGTAGCTTGGCACCAACTTGGCAAACAATATTTATTTTACAAAAACTATAAAAAAGCAATTTCTGCATTCGATTTTGCAATTATTTCAGATGAATATTTTATTGGAGCATATATAGAGAAAGGTAAAGCATTAGAAAAATTATCTAAATATCAAGAAGCAATCGAGAATTACAAATTAATTATTGCTCTTAAAGATGAATCTAGTTACCCTATACTTAGAATGGGAATTTGCCATGATAAATTAGGGTCTTATAAAAAAGCAATTGAATACTTTAATGATTGTATTGAAATAGATTCACAAATGAATAAAGCTTGGTATTTATTATCAACTATTTATTATAAGAATCAAGATTACAATAAAGCACTTTTAAATATCAAAAAAGCTTTAGATATAAATTCAGAAAAAGAAAAGTATTGGAAATTGTACGCTAAAATAAATATAGGGTTAAAGCTATACGAAGAAGCTGATATTGGTTTTCAAAAGATTATTGACTTAGGTGAGGCAGATGAGAGTATATGGTTAGGTAAAGCAGATATACTTATTAAATTAGGGGAGTATAATTATGCAATAGACATACTAGATGAATGCTATGAGGTTTTTGAAGAAAAATCTATAATTACATATAGGTTATCTGGGATTTATTTTTTACAAAACAAAATAGAGAAAGGTATAATTCAATTAAAAAAGGCATTAAAGCTTAATGAAAAAAATAAATACATTTTTAAAGAGTTATTTAATAATGTAGCTAAATATAAATACGTAGAAAACCTGTTAAAATAGATAATAAACAAAGTAAAATGAATAGAACTATTGTTGAGAGTTTTAAATTATACATAAAAGGTATGGCTATGGGAATTTCTGATGCATTTCCAGGTATTTCAGGAGGTACAATAGCCCTTATACTTGGCATTTACGAAGAATTAATAAGCTCTATAAGTAATATTAATTACTCATTATTTATAATCTTTCAAAAAGAAGGAGTACAATCATTCTGGAAGAAATTAAATGGTAAGTTTTTGATCATATTATTTTCTGGAGTACTTTCTAGCTTGTTTATATCTCTATTGATAGCCGACTTCTTAATTGATAATTATCCCATTTTGATATGGTCATTTTTCTTAGGCTTAGTTACTGCAAGTATATATGTAATTTTAAAACCAACCAATATATTTAATCTTAACAAAAGTGCAATTCAAGGTTGGATTTTAGTATTTATCTCAGCAATAATATCGTATTTATTAACCAGCATACCTCAGTTAAATAGTTTAGATGAAAGTATGTTTTTTTTATTTTTCGCAGGGTATATAGCTAGTTGCGCAATGATTTTACCTGGAATATCTGGTTCTTATATATTAATTATATTGGGCTTATACAAAACTATGACTAACGCAGTAGAAAATTTTGAAGTAAATAAAATACTAGTATTTAGCACTGGTGTTTTATTTGGTCTAATAACATTTAGCAAAGTGGTAAAGTGGGGTTTTCAGAAATACCCAAATAAAATATTAATACTTATGACAGGTTTAATTATTGGATCTATTCATAAACTATGGCCATGGAAATTAAATGAAATTAATGTCTCACCATTATCTTTAAATGAGAATAACTATATTATTGAATCAATTCTATTATTTATAGTTGGTTTTTTCTTAATTTTCTTAATAGAAAAAAACAATAGGAAACAAAATATTGAAAAAAAATAATCTGATTAAAAATAATTTCATAATAATTCTTAAAGGAATAATTATGGGTACTGCTAATAAAATTCCTGGAATTTCAGGTGGGGTTATTGCCATGGCATTAAATTTTTATGATGAACTGTTATATTCATTAAAAAATATAAACTTAATTGACTTAATAAAGCTAAATTTTAAATGTGCATTTAAAAATTCTAATGGATCATTATTAATATTTATTTTCGTAGGTATAATAATAAGTTATTTTTCAACATCAAAATTATTAGATTTTTTATTAAAAAAACAAGAGTTATTAGTTTGGAGTTTATTTTTTGGTCTAGTGATTGGTACAATCCTACACTTAAAACAAAAAATAAATAAGTGGAATATTAATTCAGTAATTATAGGGGTTATTATAGGCTTAATTATTAGCTACTTAGATCCAATGGTTGAAAATGATAATTTATTATTTGTTTTTATATGTGGAATACTAAGTGTATGTGGAATGATAATACCAGGTTTGTCAGGATCGTTTTTATTAATAATATTAGGTAATTACGTTCTACTATTAGTAGATAGTGTTAACGTATTGTATGATTCTATTATTTCTTTAATAAATGGAGATTTTGAATTCCTAAAAGAAGCATACACAATCAGTAGACTAAAAATAATATTTGTATTCTCTTTAGGCTCTTTAACAGGTTTAATATTGTTTTCCAAGATAATGTCATTATTACTCAAAAGATTCAATAATACAATCCAGTCACTAATTTTTGGGTTTATTATAGGATCTCTAGGTGTTTTATGGCCTTGGAAAAATACAGACCCAATTAATTTAAATATAACTCGGTATATACCTGAAATAAACACAAGCTTTTTTATAGCGATATTATATATATTTATTGGTATTTTTATAGTCTTAGCATTAAGTAAATATGAAAAATATAGAAATAAATAAGCTGTATGGTTTGTTAGGTAAAAACATTGATTATTCTTTTTCTAAAGATTTTTTTTCAAAAAAATTCAATAAAGAGAATCTGAATTGTAGTTATATGAATTTTGATATTCAAGAAATTGATGAATTTAAAAAGGTAATTAACGAATTTAAAATAAATGGATTAAATGTAACTATTCCATATAAAGAATCCATAATAAAATATTTAGATTTTGTTTGCCCTATTGCTAAAAAAATAGGTGCAGTTAACACAATAAAGTTTGAGAATAGTACCTTAAGTGGTTATAATACAGATTATCTAGGTTTTTATAAATCGGTACAAAGAATAGTCAAACCAAGCACTAAAGCGTTAATTTTAGGTACAGGTGGAGCCTCTAAGGCCGTAGCATACGCTTTAAAATTATTAGGTGTAAAATATAAATTTGTTTCTAGATCAAAAGAAAATGAGGAGTGCATATCCTATGAAGATTTAAATAAAAGTATAATTAATAAGCATAAACTAATTATTAATTGTACTCCATTAGGTACCTACCCTATGACTGAAGAGATTCCTAAAGTTCCAATTAGTTTAATAACAAGTAACCATACAGTGTATGATCTAATTTATAACCCTACTAAGTCACTGTTACTTGAAAAAAGTGAAGAAAATGGAGCTAAGATCATTAATGGTTATCAAATGCTACAGAATCAGGCAATAGAATCATGGAACATTTGGAACAGATAAGCTAAATAACCTTTGCTTCATCCCAGTACTTCATAAGTTCACTTGAACTCATTTCTGAAATAGGTTTATTTAATTTATTTGACATATTTTCTAAATAGCCAAACCTATTTATAAACTTCTTATTTGTTTTTTCTAAAGCTTTTGCTGGATTAATATTATTAAGACCAGCATAATTGATTAAAGAGAATAATATGTCACCAAATTCATCTTCCATCTTGTCTTTATCAGACTTAATTAATTCTATTTTGAATTCTTTTATCTCTTCGACAACTTTATCTAAAGCATCTTTTTTATTTGCCCATTTAAATCCTGTTCCAGAAGCCTTTTCTTGTATCCTCATAGCTTTAATTAATGAAGGAAGTCCTTTAGGTACACCACTTAAAGCTCCTTTAGAACCTTCTTTTTTCTTTATAAGCTCCCAGTTTTCTTTAACCTCTTCAATACTATTTAATTTGACATCCTCATAAATGTGAGGGTGTCTAATAATTAATTTTTCGCAGACAGTATTAATTACATCATTTATATCAAAGTCATTGTTTTCGCTAGCAATTTTTGAGTAGAACACGATATGTAGAAGTAAGTCTCCCAATTCATTTTTTATTTCATTTACATCATTTTCTAAAATAGCTTCAGATAACTCATAAGTTTCTTCTATAGTTAAATGTCTAAGAGATTCGATAGTTTGCTCTTTATCCCAAGGACATTCAGCTCTTAAACGATTCATAATTTCTAATAATCTATTAAATGAGTCCATTTTATATTTTGGGTTATTCATGAATTATTTTTTTACAATTTTTTTAATTATTGAATGTATTTTACCATTAATTTCATAAGAAAATTTTAATATATATATACCATTAGAAAACTCATTAATTAATATTGAAGTACGAGGATTATTGATTGATTTTGAGTAAAGTAATTTACCTCTTAAATCAATAATTTCTAAGTTATAATTTTCTACATTCCATTGAGAGATAATGTTGATGTAATCATGAGTAGGAATAGGAAATACTAAAAAATCATCTAAAGATAATTCTAAAGCAAGATCATAAGCCTTTGAAAAGTCTGGAATTCCATATCCTATATAATAATCAGGATTATTAAACTGAGATGAAGATTCTCTTACTAAATTCATGATTTCATTAACTGACAACCTAGGAAAAGCTTGAACTAGACAAGCTATAGCTCCTGCCAAAATTGGGGAGCTAAAAGAAGTACCGCTATTACTTACTATATCATCATTTATATTTATTACTTTACTTTGAAAACCTTGCGCTACAATATCAGGCTTAATAACAGGTTGGATATCACTCCCCTGAGAGCTGAACGATGCATAAACTCCTTCTAAGTTTACCGCACCAACTGAAAGTACACCAGGTGAATCTGCTGGAGCAATGACTCCGTTAAACGAAGAGTTTCCTGCTGAGTTAATTAATATTATTCCTTTCTCATAAGCTATATTAGCACCTCTTGTTATAAAAGTGGAGTAACCATCCATATCATCTTCAGTATGGCTATAATTTAAATTATCATATCCCTTGTAACCTAATGAGGTGTTTATAAGGTCTACCCCTAAACTATCCGCAACCTCCACCGCTTCTACCCAATAGCATTCTTCTACAGGGGTCTCTGAAGATACATCTTCAGTACGAAAGAGATAAAAAGAAGCATCTGGTGCTGTTCCAAAATATTCATCTTCTTTAAAACCAGCAATCGTACTGAGTACTTTAGTACCATGTGAATTACCTTGATAATTGTAAATGTGTTCAGAGTCTAAAACAAAATCATACGTATATTTAATACCATCTGACTCACGTAATCTAGAGAAAGATGTCATTGTATTAACATTAACAAACCCTGCGTCTATAACAGCTATATTAACCCCTTTGCCTGTGAACTCTTGGTCATGTAAAAAATCTAAATTCAGCATTTCAATTTGATTTCTAGTTGAACCGTACTCTATAGACTCATCGAAAGAATTAAATTTCTTAGAAAAATTTAAATCTGCATTAAAACTTCTGTTTGGATTTAAAGACTTATTTGCAAACTCAACTCTATCTACAAAATTCAACTCATTCAAGCTGGATAATAAATCTATCTCAGACTCAACATATACACAATTTAACCATTTTGATGTGGCTAAAATGGTTAAGTCAACTATATCTGTAAGTATATCAATATAATCATTATCAATTGGGACATCGTTATAATCAATAGGGATTCCCTTAGATTGCTTTTTAGAAATTGAGAGATCTGTTAGAATTAATTCAGGATTATTGATGAAGTATTCAACATTCTTTTTGTCCTTAAAGTAAACCCAAGCAAACTCTTGTTGTGAGTAAAGAATATTAGACAATAAAAAGAAACTACAAGTTATAAAAAATCTTATCATAGCTTAAGAAATTACACCTGACCCAAGTAATTCATTATTTAAATACCATGCAACAAACTGACCTTCTGTAATAGCAGATTGAAATTGTTCAAATTGAACATAAATACCGTCTATAGTTTTTAATAAAGTTGCTTTCTGAAGAGGTTGTCTATATCTAATCCTAGCTTGCACCTTAATTTTTTCGTCTATTCTAATTGATAGATCTGACCTTAGCCAATGTTCATCAGAATTAGAAACAAATAATACTTTTCTTAATAATCCAGGGTGATCATGCCCTTCACCTACATAAACTATATTTTTACTAACATCAGTGTCAATTACAAATAATGGCTTTTCATAACCACCAATTCCTAGACCTTTTCTTTGCCCTTTAGTATAATAATAGGCACCTTGATGTTCTCCAATAATTTTACCATCTAATTGTTGATATTTGACTCCAAAGGCTAAATTTTCAAGATTATCATTCTCAAGAAATTCTTTATTATACTTAGGAGAATTCTTGTAAATTTCTACAATTTTTCCTGTTTTAGGTTTAAGTTGTTGCTTAAGAAAATCTGGTAGTTTGACTTTACCTATAAAGCATAATCCTTGAGAATCTTTTTTATCAGCAGTAATTAAATCTAATTCTTTTGCAATATTTCTAACCTCATCTTTGGTAAGATCACCTAGTGGAAATAACACTTCAGATAGTTGCTGTTGAGATAATTGACATAAAAAATACGACTGATCTTTATTTGAATCTTTAGCAGCCACTAGTTTATGTATAGTATTGTTACCAAGTATTTCTGTTTCTTTTTTACAATAGTGACCAGTTGCGACTAAGTCGGCTCCAATACTTTTAGCAATTTTTAAAAAAACATCAAACTTAATTTCTCTATTACATAGGATATCAGGGTTTGGAGTTCTACCATTTTCATACTCATTAAACATGTATTTAATGATCTTATCATTATACTCTTTACTTAAATCTATAGTTTGAAAAGGGATATTTAATTTCTCAGCAACAATCATAGCATCATTACTATCTTCAAGCCAGGGGCACTCATTAGATATTGTCACAGTGTCATCATGCCAATTTTTCATAAACAATCCGATAACATCATAACCTTGCTTTTTAAGCAAATATGCAGCCACACTTGAATCTACTCCGCCAGAAAGCCCAACAACAACTTTTCTCATAGTATTAAATTACAAATAAAACAGTATCAAAACTGCAAGAAAATATTATTTTTTGTTTGGAGATTGTTTTTGTTTCTCAGCTTCTTCCATTAGCTCCTTCATTTTCTTTTGAAAACGATTAGGTTTTTTTTGTGGTTTAGCTTTGTTTACTTGCATTTGTGCATGAATTTTATCTTCATCTAGAATATAATGCTTAATGACTAACATTATAGCTATTGTGATTAAATTAGAAATGAAATAATACAAACTCAAACCACTCGCATAATTATTAAAAAATATTAGCATTAATATAGGAGAGAAATAAATCATATATTTCATCATTTTTGCCATATCCGGCATACCATCCTGAGGAGGTTGTTGAGAAGCTACTTGCTGTCCAGTTGTCATTTTCATGTAGAAAAATATGGCTATAGAAGCTAAAACTGGGAACAAACTAACATGATCTCCATAAAAAGGAATATAAAAAGGTAAGTCAAGTACATTATCATATGATGATAAATCATCAGCCCATAAGAAACTTTTTCTCCTAAGGTCAAATGCAGTTGGGAAAAACATAAATAAAGCATAAAAAACTGGTATTTGGACAAGAGCTGGCAAACAACCACTCATTGGGTTGGCTCCTGCTTTGTTATATAAAGCCATTGTCTCTTGCTGCTTCTTCATTGCATTATCTTTATATTTCAAACTAATTTCAGCTATCTCTGGTTTTAATATTTTCATTTTAGCCTGAGATAAATAAGATTTATACAAAACAGGTGATAATACCAATCTTACTAAAATTGTCATAACTATAATTGCAATTCCGAAACTTCCCAAAGTAGAACTTAAAAAACTAAACAAAGGAATAAAAATTGACTTGTTTATAAAACCAAAAATACCCCATCCAAAAGGAATAGAGCTTTCAAGATTTTCATCATACTCACTTAATGTTTTACTATCAGTTGGTCCAAAATATAATTGAAATTTTTCATCAAATTCATTATCAACATATTTTAAAGGAATATTAGAAATATAATTTTTCGTATAAGTAGTGTCAATATCTTCGTCAATTACCATGTTAATTTGAGATAACTTAACATTATTTAAAGGCTTAGAAGATAGCAATATTGTACTAAAAAAATGTTGTCTGTATGAAAACCAATTCAACTCAGAAATAGTCTCTTCATCATCACCAGCTTGACCCAACTTGTCTACCTTATCTATATCATACTCATATGTTAATCTAGAATATCTATTTTCGTATGATATACTTTTTGAATTTCTTAAAGATTTATAATCCCATGTTAAATCATAATTTTCTTGAGTATTTACTACTCTACTTAAACCCTTAGAATTAATAGAAAAATCTATCATATAATTATCTGGCTTAATTATATATTTGTACTCTAAATATTGATCTTCAGAAATAATTAACTTCATTAGGATTACTTTCCCCTCATCAATATCATATTCAGAAGCTGTAAATAATTGATTTTTAGTATCAATCTCTCTGTTATTTAAAGTTTTAAAATTTAAATTAAAAATTGAACTTTCATCAGTTATCAAATAAATCGGCTTCTCTAGATGATTATTATAGTTTTTTAAATAAAGATTAGAAATGAAACCTCCCTTATTACTTATTTCAAGAGAGATTAAATCATTTTCATAAGTGATATTATCCTTTACTAAAGATGCATTATTATTAAAGTTATCATCTAAATTTTGAGTTTCAGCTAAACTCACGTTGAAGTCAATAGACTCAGCGACTTCTTGAATATCTTCAATATATTCAGCTGATTCTACAGTACTTGTTTCTGTAGTAATTTGATCAGGTATTGGTTGTAAATAAAGCCAAAGGATCATAACAGCACCCATTAAAGCAAAGCCAATCAGTGAATTTATATCTTTTTTTTCTTCCATCTTTCTTAATTTATTATAAATCTAGTTTACTATGTTCTAATCCTGCTTTAACAAAAGACACAAATAAAGGGTGGGGATTGTAAACAGTACTTTTATATTCTGGGTGGAATTGAACTCCTATAAACCAGGGGTGATTATTTAACTCAATAATTTCAACCAAACCTGTTTTTGAGTTTATTCCTGAAGCAATCAATCCTTTTGATTCAATTTTATCTAAATAATCGCTATTAAACTCATACCTGTGTCTATGGCGTTCGTGAATGGTATTTGAATTATAAATTTCTCTAGCATTACTTTCTTTTTTCAAGTCACACTCCCATGACCCTAAACGCATAGTACCACCTTTATTAACAATATTTTTTTGACTTTGCATTAAGTCTATAACTGGAGATGATGTTTCCTCTACCATTTCAGTAGAGTTTGCATCTTTTAAGTTTAGTATATTTCTTGCAAATTCAATTACAGCCATTTGCATACCTAGGCATATTCCAAAAAATGGAATTTTATTAACTCTTACATATTCAATAGCTTGTATTTTTCCTTCAATTCCTCTTTCTCCGAAACCCGGTGCAACCAATACTCCATTCAAAGAAGCAAGTTTAGAATGAACATTTTCTTTATTTATGTACTCAGAGTGAATTGAAATAATTTCTACTTCTACTTCATTAGTAGCTCCTGCATGAATAAACGATTCTAGAATAGACTTATATGAATCTTGTAATTCTACATACTTACCTATTAAACCAATTTTTATTTTATTTTTAGGATTTCTATATCTTTTCAAAAAACTATTCCAAACATCTAAGTTTGGTTTGTCACTTTTTAAGTTTAGTTTTTTGAGAACAACTTTATCTAACCCCTCTTCTAGCATTAAGTTAGGAACATCATAAATTGTAGATGCATCAATAGATTGAATAACAGATTCTTTATCAACATTACAAAACCTAGCTAGTTTTTCTTTAATTGCATTGCCGATCTCATGTTCTGTTCTGCAAACTAAAATATCTGCCTGAACTCCACTTTCCATTAATGTTTTAACACTATGTTGAGTAGGTTTTGTTTTTAGTTCTTTTGCAGCGGATAAATAAGGGATTAGTGTTAAATGAATGGCTAGTACGTTACTTTGTCCTAAATCCCATTTCATTTGCCTTAGAGCTTCAATGTATGGTAGAGATTCAATATCGCCAACAGTACCTCCAATTTCGGTAATTATTAAGTCATATTCTCCTGTATTACCTAGAGTTTGTATTCTTTCTTTAATTTCATCTGTTATATGTGGAATAACCTGTACAGTTTTCCCTAGAAACTCTCCTTTTCTTTCTTTTTCAATAACACTTTTGTAAATTTTCCCTGTAGTTACATTATTTGCTTGAGATGTTGGGACGTTTAAAAACCTTTCGTAGTGACCTAAATCTAAATCAGTTTCAGCTCCATCGTCAGTAACATAGCATTCACCATGTTCGTATGGATTTAGAGTCCCTGGATCAATATTTATGTAAGGGTCTAACTTTTGTATAGTGACAGAATAGCCTTGAGACTGTAGTAATTTTGCAAGAGATGCTGCAATGATTCCTTTACCTAGTGATGAGGAAACTCCTCCTGTAACAAATATGTATTTAGTAGATGGCATGTGTGCGTTATAAACGCAAGCAAAGTTAAGGATTTAGATAGAATTTACGCTAGTATTAGATGAAATATTAATCAATAACTTTTAATTCCAAATTTTCATACTTGATAATATAGCTGGATATATTTTTATACCCCAAACTATCCGTATTTCTAACGTATTTAAATTTGTTTTCTAAGTATTCAGACTCGATTGAATCATCTTGATTAAAAGTTGCATTATCAGAACTAAGCCTAAGTAATAGATCTAGAATCAAGTCATACCCGCGAACAACATATTTATTAGGCGTGAAATTGTATTTATTATTAAAATTTGAAATAAAAATTGTGTTAGAGTCGTAATCTAATGGTTTTTTAAATGAAGGGTAATGAAAATTTAAATTTGATAAATAATAATTTGAAATATTCACTCCCGAAAATGCCTTGCCTGCAGATGTTGTAAATAGTAATATCTCATGAGTTTCATCAACGAAAGAATTCAAGATACTTGTTACGTTAGAAACAAAACCCTGATCTCTTGTTTCGAGAAAAACAATATTTCTACCCTCTACAAAAGTTGAGTCTAAATCTTCTAAAACTAAAGATTTAGTATCAACACCTAAGTCATTAATAGTGGAAAAAAAAGTAGTCGCATTTAAAAACTTCTGTTTAAGTTTATTAGTTGAAAGTAAATTTTCAGAATCAGAAATAATAAATTTTTTGTTTTCAATAGTATCAGATTCTACAAATGAAACTATTTTTTCAAATAAAATATCATCACTAGTTATTGTATTAATCACATTAACACCAGGGTTAACTTTACTAAGCGGTGAAACAAGATATGAAGATTTGTTTTCTAATAACACAGATGTATAATTAAACGCATCTGCTGTTAATGGACCAACAATCAAATCGTAAGCCTGTAACATATTTTTATTAACTAGTTCAAAAATGTCAGTTTTACTTGATGTATTTGTATCAAAAACATCAAGCTCTATTGGAATTCCAAAACTAGCTATAGAATCTATAGCTGTTATAGCCCCTAAATAAAAATCTAATGATAAATTCAGTAGCTTGTCATTGGCCAATTGACTTTTTGTTATCTGAACAGAATCAAAGTTTATATTGTTAATTCCTATTGGCAAAAGAAGAGCCACTTTCTTTTTAGTAAAGTCTACTAAGTTAAATTCACGGTCAGTTACTAAATTTTCTTTAAGATCTATTTCCTTAGGTAATTTAAGAATCATTCCATCCCTAAGTTCAGAGTTAGTTAAAATAGGGTTTAAGGATTTAATCATCTCTTCTTCAATACCTAATTTAACTTTTAATCTATAAAAACCCTCTTTAGGTAAAACTTTATAATAAGCGTAATTTTCATCAATTTCATTGACATTTTTAAAATCAATATTAGGGACGACTATTTTTTCAGAAACCTGTAAGAACTCATTAATATTGGGATTCATTAATTCAAGTTGATCTATTGTAATCCCATACTTATAAGCAACTCTCCACTTACCTTCTTTAGCAAGTACTCGATAATACTTTACCTTATTTTTTATTTCACTATTGTATGAAATTAAAGCTTCTGTTGGTATTTTTATTAATGATCCTTTTTTTAATTTATCATTGGATAAGTTATTATACTTAACAAGCATCTCTAAGCTAACATCATATAGATTTGAAATCTTTACTAGAGTTTGCTTTCTTCTAACCTTGTGTAAAATATAATTATTCTCATCAATAATAGAAACTTGATTCTTCGGTATAATTATTTGATCACCAATTTTTAGATTTTTTTCTATAAAATTTGGATTAAGAACAGAGAAATCATGAGAAGTTATAGAATTGTTTTCTAAGAAAATCTCTATAGGTTGATTCTTTTCAATAATTTGTTTGTGAAACATCTGTGAAAAAACATTTCCATAAACAAAAAATAAAATCAAAAAGTATTTTATTTTATACCACATTTTATTCCCATTCAATTGTTGCAGGAGGTTTTGAGCTAATATCATATACAACTCTGTTAACTCCTTTAACTCTATTAATAATTGTGTTAGATATTTTTTGCAAAAACTTATATGGCAAATCAACCCAGTCAGCTGTCATACCATCAGTACTCTCAACAGCTCTTAAAGCAACACATTTCTCATATGTTCTTTCATCACCCATAACCCCTACACTATTAACAGGGAGTAATATAGCGCCAGCTTGCCATACCTTATCATAGAGCTCCCATTCTTTTAAACCTTCTATAAATATATGATCAACTTCTTGTAGAATTTTAACTTTATCTCTTGTAATATCACCCAGAATTCTAATCCCTAAACCAGGACCAGGAAATGGATGCCTACCTAATAATTTAGGATCTATTCCTAATGATGCTCCAACTCTTCTTACTTCATCTTTAAAAAGTAATTTTAAAGGTTCTACAACACTAAGCTTCATAAAGTCTGGCAAGCCTCCAACATTGTGATGACTCTTTATTGTAGCAGATGGACCACCAGTTGCTGAAATACTTTCAATAACATCCGGGTATATAGTACCTTGAGCCAACCAATTAGCATTTGGTATTTTTTTAGATTCCTCGTCAAAGGCTTCAATAAAAACTCTTCCAATTGCTTTTCTTTTAATTTCCGGATCTTCTATTCCCTTTAAAGCATTATAAAACTGTTCAGAGTAATCAATTCCTTTTACATTTAAATTCATCCCATGATATTGATTAAGTACATCTTGAAATTCATTTTTTCTAAGCAAACCGTTATTTACAAAAACACAATTCAAATTACTTCCAATGGCTTTATGTAATAAAACAGCTGCTACAGTTGAATCAACTCCACCAGAAAGTCCTAAAATAACCTTATCCGTTCCAATTGTCTTTTTAAGAGATTCAACAGTCATATCAACAAATGAATCAGGAGTCCAATCCTGATTTAATTTTGATATTTTAATTAAAAAATTCTCTAAGATCTTTTTACCATCCTTTGTGTGATAAACTTCTGGATGAAATTGCAGAGCATAGGTATCTTCACCATTTATTCTATATGCAGCATTAGTAACATCACTAGTACTAGCAAGTAAAGTTGAATTGTCAGGCAGGTTTTTAATTGTATCACTATGACTCATCCAAACTTGACTCCCAACTGAAATATTTGAAAATAATAAATCCTCACTATTGATATAACTTAAGTTAGCTCTACCATACTCTCTAATATTAGATGCAGATACTAATCCACCATAATTTTGAGCAATTAATTGAGCTCCATAACACACAGCCAGAACTGGTAATTTTTTAGATATTAGACTTAAATCCGGCTTTGGAGAATTTTCATCTCTAACAGAAAATGGGCTACCTGACAATATTACAGATTTATAAGCACTTAAATCATTTGGAATTTTATTGTAAGGGAAAATCTCACAATAAATATTTAATTCTCTAACTCTTCTAGCTATAAGCTGTGTATACTGAGAACCAAAATCTAAAATTAATACCTTATTTTGCATGTGTAAAAATATAAAATAGATTTTAAAATAATTAGATAAAGAATTAAATATTTTTAAAGCTCTATAATTGTGAATTTATTATTTAAGGGTGAAATATTCTCTTTTAATATTTTTATAAATTCCTTCCCATATTCCAAATAGAATTCAGAAAAATTAACTGACCTTTCCTGTAATGAATTATCAGGAAACAATTCACTCTGTATTGAGGTAATTCTGGAAATGTGTGATTCATACTTTCTTTTATTAGCATTCAGCAATCTTTTTTCTAAATTCAACAATCCTTTCAATTGTTTTTGTTCTTGGGCATTTACAGCACCAACAAAACTAATATCAGTAAGCTTAGATACTTCTCTCAAAGCATTGAATTGTTTCAATAAAAATAATTTTTGATTATCAAAATCAAATTTAGCAGATGCTAATGATGTAGTTTTAGAAGTTATTAATTCATTTTGACTTAAAAAAAGCTCTTGTATAGTTGTATTCATTTTACTTAGTTTCTCAAATTGCTTTTTCTTAACTAATAAAACTGAATTTCTATTTAAGAGTATTGGAAAACTCAAATCCGATTCATCGAAGCATTTTTTTAATTCTAACCAATATGAAATTTCAGAGCCACCGCCAATATAACATATATTAGGAAGGATTGACTCCTGATACAAAGGTCTTAACAAAACATTTGGAGAGAAGTTTTCAGGATGAATTTTTAGTTCATTAATAATCTCATCTTTTGTCCAAATAAATTTTTGATCATCAGTTGAAAAACCATCTTTATGATTAATAATTCTATTTCTTGAATCCTTAGATAGGTAAAATAAATTTATTTTTCTAGGGTTAACTTCAGCTTTATATTTTTTGTTTTTTAAATCATCAATTGTTTTTAACGAATTGTTAAAAATAAGATTGTTAATTAATTCATTTTTAATTATGGGTGAAAATATTTTTTTTAATTCTCGTTCATTAGAATCTAAAATAACAAGTTTATAATCTTGAAATAACTCGTGAACAAGTTTCCTTGTTGCCTCAGATAAATCTTTAGATTTTATATATGACTCTTCAAATAACCTAACAAGATTATCTGAATTTATGTTATTTGGCAATAGTTCAGAAAACTTATCTAAGGTAGCTTTCAAGTTATTAGTTATAAACTTACCTACTTCACCTTTCTGATTAGATTCCCAAATGATATTTTTATCCTTATACTTGAAGCTTTTAATTTCCTCAAAATCATGATCTTCAGTCGCCATCCAGTAAATAGGTATAAAATTAAATTTTGGATATTTAATTTTTAATTCTTCAGTTAAGTTGATAGTTGATATGATTTTATATAAGAAATATAAAGGTCCTGTAAAAAGGCAAAGCTGATGACCAGTTGTAACTGTAAATGTATTTTCTGCAGAGATTAAATCAATACTCTGCTTAATTTCATCAGTCACGTTTATTGCAGAATACTGTTTTACCAACACATCCCTTAAAGTTAATCTATCCGCTTTTTTAAAATTTTCTTTTTTTGAAAGTATTTGGTTTTTAAAGCTTTCTAGACTAGGTTTATTATTATAAAAAGGTCTTAAATCATCTGATCCTTCAATGTAATCACAAAACAGTGAATTGAAATAATTAGTATCTCTATATGAAATGTATCTATTAGACATTAATTTATATTGATTAGTAAATATAATATAGTTTAATATTATAATTGCAAAAGTATAATTAATTAGTTTTCTTTATGTAATATACATACCCCTAAATAACCGATTATGAAAAATTTACCTCTAATAGTTTTGATATCCTTATTAAGCTATAATTCAACATATTCTCAAGAGATCAAGTCTCCATCTGAATTTTTAGGCTATGAACTAGGGACTCAGTTTTCAAGACACAGTCAAGTATTAGATTACTTTAAGTACGTTAGTTCTGAATTATCTAACCAAGTGGTTCTTGAAAAATATGGTGAAACTAACGAAAGAAGACCTCTATATGTTTCATATATCTCTTCAGCTGAAAACATAAAAAATATAGAAAATATTAGATTGAATAATTTAAAAAATACTGGTATTATTGATGGTGATGGTGATACTTCAGATAATAAAGCTATTGTTTGGCTAAGTTATAATGTACATGGAAATGAATCTTCAAGTACAGAAGCTGCAATGAAGACACTATATAAGCTTGTCACAGATAATAATGATTGGTTAGATAATACATTGGTTATTTTAGACCCATGTATTAACCCAGACGGCAGAGATAGGTATGCTAACTGGTTTAATCAAAATGTGACAATACCTTTAAATACAGATCCAAACGCAAGAGAACATAATGAACCTTGGCCAGGAGGCAGGGCTAATCACTATCTATTTGATTTAAATCGTGATTGGGCTTGGGTGACACAAAAAGAATCAAGAGATAGGCTAAAGGTATATAACAAATGGCTACCACACATTCATGTAGATTTTCATGAGCAAGGAATTGACATGCCTTATTACTTTGCTCCTGCTGCAGAACCTCTACATGAACAAATTACTGATTGGCAAAGAAAATTTCAAGTAGAAATTGGAAATAATCATGCTAAGTATTTTGACAAAAATGGCTGGCTATATTTTACTAAAGAAACATTTGATCTTTTATATCCAAGCTATGGTGATACCTACCCTACATTTTTAGGTGCAATAGGCATGACTTATGAGCAAGCAGGAGGAGGAAGTGCTGGATTAGGAGTCCTTAATTCCGAAAATGAAATACTTTCTTTAAAGGACAGAATTAATCATCATACAACAACAGGGTTATCCACAGTAGAAATCTCCTCTAAAAATGCTGATAAATTAAATAATGAGTTTATTAAGTTTTTTAAATCTCAAGAAAACAATAAAACTAATTATGTAATTCAAGGAAACAAAGATAAAATCAAAAGCTTAACTAGGTTATTAGATTATCATGAAATAAATTATGCTTTTGCTAAGAACAACGATAAGATTAGTGGCTACAGTTATTTAATGAATAAAGACACTAAAGTTGAAATAAACAAAAATGATTTAATTATAAAAACCAATCAACCTAAAGGTAAATTAGTTGAAATTTTATTTGAACAAAAAACAAAATTATCAAACCCTCTAACTTATGATATTACAGCTTGGAGTTTACCTTACGCATATGGACTAGAAGCTTCAGTAGTAAAACAAGAAGTAGAAACTATAACCCGTGAATTTAATTTTGAATTAAACAAAATCAATTTAAATTCTATGGGATATATTTTTGACTGGAGTAGTTTAGATGATGCACAGTTTTTAGCAGAATTATTAAACAATGATTTTAAAGTTAGGTATACTACAAAAACAGTAACAACAAACGGCAAGAAGTTCAGTCCTGGATCACTAATAGTTTTAGATAGGGATCAAAATGTTGATGATTTTCATAAATCTATTATTAACATAGCAAATATTCACAGTAGAAGATCACATGATATATTAACAGGGATTTCTGAAAATGGTCCCGATTTAGGGTCATCTGACGTTAAATTAATTCATAAAACAAAAGTAGCAGTATTAACAGGTAATCGAATATCGTCATTAAATTATGGAGCTATCTGGCACTTTTTTGAGAAACAGTTGAAATACCCACTTACCCATCTAAATTATGAGACATTTAATAGCGTTGATCTTTCCCCTATAGATGTTTTGATTCTTCCAAGCGGGTTTTATAAATCTGATAAGGAAGATAGTAACGTGCTTAAAGACTGGGTTTCTAGTGGTGGTAGAATAATTGCAGTGGATAGAGCTCTAAATAGTTTAACGAATTTAGATATTGGTTTAACTAAGAAAACAAATGAAAACGAAAATGAGAATAACAAATATAACCTAGTGAAATATAATGAAAGAAATGAAAGTAGAATTAACCAATCGATTTCAGGAGCTATTTTTAAAATAAATCTAGATAATACTCACCCGATGGGTTACGGATATGATGATGATTATTATTTTTCGTTAAAAATAGGGAATAGCTCATATCAATTACTTGAAAATGGATATAATGTAGGGTACATAAATAATGACCCAAAACCTACATCTGGTTTTGCAGGTGAAAAAGCACTAGATAAAATCAGTAATTCATTAGTCTTTGGACATCAAAAATATGGTGAAGGAAGTTTTATTTACATGGTGGATAATCCACTATTTAGAAGTTTTTGGGAAAATGGAAAATTACTGTTAGTAAATTCTATTTTCTTTGTAAATTAAATGCACTTTAATTTTGTTTAAAAGTGATTTGTAAATATTCAGTCTAATTAATAACCGTAGCATATAGGTCAAAATCAGAAGCTTCATCAATTTTCACCTTCGTATACTCCCCTATTTTTAAGTAGATATTTTCTGCATTAATAAAAACTTCGTTATCTACATCTGGAGAATCATGTTCAGTTCTACCAATAAAGTAATTACCACTTTTTCTATCTATGACTACCTTAAACTCTTTACCAATTTTACTTTGGTTTAACTCCCAAGATATTTGTGATTGAATTTCCATTATCTCATTAACTCTAGTTTGCTTAATATCTTCAGGGACATCATCAATTAAATTATAAGCATGAGTATTTTCCTCATGAGAATAAGTAAAACAACCAAGTCTATCAAATTTTGTTTGTTTAACCCAAGATTTTAATAAATCAAAATCTTCTTGTGATTCTCCTGGGTAACCAACTATCAGAGTAGTTCTAATAGCTATATTTGGTACAGCTTCTTTAATCTCTTTTAATAGTTTATTAGTTTTCTTCTCAGTAGTACCTCTTCTCATACTTTTAAGAATATTATCAGAAATATGCTGTAATGGAATATCTAAATAATTACAAACTTTAGGCTCGTTTTTCATAACATCTAAAACGTCCATTGGGAACCCTGTAGGGAAAGCATAATGTAATCTTATCCACTCAATTCCTTCAATCTTAACAAGCTCTAGAAGTAATTCAGCTAAATTTCTCTTCTTATATATATCTAAACCATAATAAGTTAAATCTTGAGCAATTAGAATAAGTTCTTTAACTCCTTTTGCTGCTAATTTTTTTGATTCAATTACCAACTCTTCAATTGACTTACTCTTATGTTTTCCTCTCATAAGTGGAATAGCACAAAAACTACAAGGCCTATCACAACCTTCTGATATTTTTAAGTAAGCATAGTTTTTTGGAGTTGTTGTTAACCTTTCACCTATAAGCTCATGTTTATAATCAGCTCCTAGTGCCTGTAAAAGAACAGGCAATTCTGTTGTTCCAAAAAATTGATCAACATCAGGAATTTCTTTAATTAAGTCAGGCTTATATCTTTCACTAAGACATCCTGTAACGAAAACCTTATCTACTTCTCCATTGTTTTTTTTCTGAACATACTCCAGTATTGTATTTACACTCTCTTCCTTAGCATTGTCTATAAAGCCACAAGTATTAATCACAACGATATTACCGTCCTCCTCATGAACAACCTCTTTATTATTTGCTTTTAGTTGGCCCATAAGGACTTCACTATCATATACATTCTTGCTACAACCAAGGGTTATAACATTAATTTTATTTTTATTTACTTTTTTTGTTCTCAATTATTTTATTTTTTAAAAAAAGAATCTACAAATTCATATTTGTTAAAAACTTGTAAATCATTAATTGATTCTCCAACTCCTATATACTTAACGGGTATTTTAAATTCATCACTAATACCAATGACAACTCCACCTTTCGCGGTACCATCTAATTTTGTAATTGCTAACGCATTAACATCTGTAGTCTTAATAAACTGTTTAGCTTGTTCAAAAGCATTTTGACCTGTTGAACCGTCTAACACAAGTAATATTTCATGAGGTGAATTAGGGATTACTTTTTGCATAACCCTATTAATTTTAGACAACTCATTCATTAAATTTACCTTATTATGAAGTCTACCAGCAGTATCAATTATTACAACATCTGCATTTTGTGATTTAGCAGCCGTTAATGTATCAAATGCAACAGAAGCTGGATCACTACCCATACTTTGCATAATTATAGGTATATCAACTCTATCTGCCCAAACTTGAAGTTGATCGATTGCAGCAGCTCTGAACGTGTCTGCAGCACCTAATACAACGCTTAAACCTTTAGATTTAAATTGATTAGCTAGTTTACCAATAGTCGTTGTTTTACCAACTCCGTTAACACCAACAACCATGATGACATAAGGGTCATTAGATTTAGGTATTTCAAAATCTTGAGATGTTAAAGATTCGTTTTCTGAAAGAAGTAAACTAATCTCTTCTTTTAGTAACTGATTCAGTTCGCTTAAGCCGCTATACTTATCCTTAGCAACTCTTGATTCAATACGATTTATGATTTTCAATGTAGTATTAACACCAACATCACTAGAAATCAAGACTTCTTCAAGGTCATCAAGAAAATCATCATCGATTTTTGATTTACCAATAATAATCTTATTTAATTTTGAAAAAAATGAGGTTTTAGATTTTTCTAATCCTTTATCTAAAGATTCTTTTTTAGAACTTGAAAAAATGTTTTTAAAAAAACTCATACTTCTAGAATAATATAGCTGATATGCAAATATAAAAATAAAAGCCGCTTTTTTTCAAAAGCAGCTTTTAATCTTAATGTCTTATCTAGTAAATTATTTTTTACTTAAAAAATCATTTACTTTCTCCGGTGATAAAATAGTTTCAACAAAAGAATAAGCCCCTGTTTTAGGAGACTTAACCATTTTAATAGCCTTTGTTAATCTTTTAGAACCTGTCTGTAACGATGCAACTGATTTTTTTGCCATAGTATTATAATTTACTTAATTTCCTTATGAATTGTCATTTTCTTCATGATAGGATTGAATTTTTTGATTTCAACTCTATCAGGAGTGTTTTTTTTGTTCTTAGTAGTGATATATCTAGAAGTTCCAGCCAGACCACTAGCTTTATGCTCTGTACATTCTAATATAACCTGTACTCTATTACCTTTTTTTGCCATCTTTTAAATTATTTTAAAAAACCTTTAGTTCTAGCATCTTTCAAAGCTGCAGAAATTCCAATTCTATTGATTGTTTTAAGAGCAGAAGTAGATATCTTTAGGGTAATCCACTTATCTTCATCAGAAATATAAAAACGTTTTTTAATAAGATTAGCATTAAATTTACGCTTAGTTCTATTAAGGGCTTTAGAAACGTTGTTTCCTACCATTCCTGTTTTACCTGTTAATTCACAAATTCTAGACATAATCTTATAAATTTATTATAAATGTTTTTAATTACGAGGTGCAAATTTACAAATTCTTTGATATATGACAAATATTATCTGTCAATTTTTTAATAATTCTTTTAATAGCAGTTCAAAAGATTTATTAACAGACTTCTGAGTTACCCTTTCTCTTGAATTTCCAAAATTAAATTCAAATGAATACACCTCTTTTGGAGTAGCAATTCCAATATACACAGTCCCTATTTCTTTGTCAGAGTCTCCTTTATCTGGTCCAGCATTACCAGTTGTTGCCAAACCATAATCCGAGCTGAACATTTCTTTTACTTTTATGGCCATTGATTCAACTACATGAGAGCTTACAACAGTGTGTTTCTTAATTATATCTTCATCTATTTTTAAAATGTTTTTCTTTGACTCCGTAGAATAGCAAACTAAGCTTCCTTTAAAAAAAGTAGAAGCTCCTATAATTGAAACTAATGAGTCTGCTATTTTACCACCAGTAAAGCTTTCCGCTAAAGAAATAGTTGAATTATTTTTAATTAATCTATTCGAAATTAACTTTTGAATTGATTCGTCTTCCTCATAACCAACAAATACATCTTTAATCAAGGGTATTAGTTTATCAATTTGAAATTGAATATTGGCTGTGATTTTACTTAAATCAACCCCTTTTGTTGACAATCTCAATTTAACCCTACCCAGACTTGGCAAGTAAGCAAAACTAATATCAACAGGTAAATTATCTTCCCACTCTTTTATTTTCTCAGCAATACTACTCTCCCCCATACCATAAGTTAGAATAGTTTTATGAAGTATATGTGGTAAGCTAAACTCTTTCAAAATTTTAGGAATAACACTATGTTTTATTAATGCCTTCATTTCAAATGGAACTCCAGGTAGAAATATAAAGGTAGTCTTATCTTTAGTCATCCATAAACCAGGAGCACTGCCATTATTATTTATAAAAACATGAGCTTTAGATGGCACTAAAGACTGATCAATATTAACCTGCAAAAGGGGTTGTTTAATATACTTTTTCCAAAGAAATTTAATATTATCTAGTACATTACGGTCAGTAATAAGTTTATCATTAAAAAATTTAAGTAATGTGTTTTTGGTGATATCGTCGTTAGTTGGACCTAAACCTCCAGTTACGATTACAATGTCAGAACAATTTACAGACCTCTGCAGTGTATTTAAAATATCTACTTCTGCATCTTTTATTGAAGATATTCTATTAATTGATAATCCAATTTTATTGAATTCTTTAGCAATAAAAGTAGAGTTTGTATCAACAGTCTGACCAATTAAAATTTCATCTCCTATAGTAATTATTTCTGCAGTCATTATTTTATTTTAATCTTAAAAAATTCATCATCACCTATTTTACCAACAAGAGAGTCGTTGATATTAACTCTCCCAACTCCTGATGGCGTCCCTGAAAAGATAACATCTCCTATTTTTAATGTAAAAAATTGAGAAACATAAGATATAATTTCATCAATATTCCACAACATCAAACTACTATTTCCTTTTTGAACTGTATCACCATTAAGCTCTAAACTAAAGTTTAAGTCGTGAATGTTTTGGAAACTAGACTTATCAACCCATTTACCAATAAGAGCAGAACCGTCAAATGCTTTTGCTTTTTCCCATGGCAGGCCTCTAGACTTTAATTCAGACTGTAAATCTCTGGCTGTAAAATCAATCCCTAACGAAACTTCATCATAGTATTTATGACTAAACCTAGAGTCTATATGCTTTCCTACTTTTTTTATTTTAACGAGTAGTTCAACTTCGTGGTGTATATCACTACTAAAGTTAGGAATAAAGAAAGGTTGATTTTTTAAGATAACTGAGGTGTCAGTTTTTAAAAAAATGACTGGCTCTTTTGGCTTATTGTTTTTTAGTTCATTTATATGATCAACATAATTTCTGCCTATGCAAATTATTTTCATTTAGGATAATTTATTGTTCAGCTGTTGTAGTTTTATGGATCTTAATGTTTTTTTTGTATAAAGAGGGAAATCAGCATTCAACAACCAATTAAAATAACCAAGATCATTTTTTAAAATATCCATCACCAATTTACCTTTATGTTTACCAAAAGAAAAACATTCTTCATTCTTATCGTTCATAATTATAAATCCAGCCAAATCAGCAAACTTACTTCTAGAGCTAAATTCTGATAAAAAAGAAATATTATTCTCCAAGTCATCATATTTTTCAACTTGAGCCTTTAAAATCTCGTAAGTAGCTTTTGTATCAGATTCAGCACTATGCGCACCAATTAATTCTTTGTTGCAATAAAATTCATAAGCTGCAGAAAGGTTTCTTTTTTCCATTTTATGAAAAATATTTTGAATATCAACACACTTATTTCCTTTTAAATTAAAATCAATGTCAGCTCGAATCATCTCTTCAGCTAATAAGGGAATGTCAAACCTATTAGAATTAAAGCCACCAAGATCAGAATCTTTAATTAGTAAATTAATTTCTTTTGCTAGATCTTTAAAAACTGGGGAGTCTTTAATTTTTTCATTAGAAATTCCATGGATTGCAACTACCTCATCTGGAATTTTCATTTCCGGATTAACTAACCAAGTATGTATTTCTTCTTTTCCTGAAGGGAAAACTTTTAAAATTGAAATTTCAACTATTCTATCCTTAGAAATATTGATACCTGTTGTTTCAAGATCAAAAAAACAGATTGGCTTGGATAAGTTTAACTTCATTAAATTTATTTATTGTTATTTTTAAATCTCTGTATTAACATCCCATGACTCAAGATATTCCTTAATACACTTAATAAATTGACTTCCTAAACCACCATTAACTACCCTATGATCATATGAGTGAGATAAGAACATTTTGTTTCTAATTCCTATAAAATCACCTTCTGAAGTTTCAATAACCGATGGCATTTTTCTAATTGCACCTAGAGCAAGTATACCTACCTGTGGCTGATTAATGATTGGAGTACCCATTATACTTCCAAAAACCCCAACATTTGTAACTGTATAGGTTCCATCTTGAACATCATCTGGATTTAATATTCCACTTCTAGCTTTGTTTGCTAATTCATTTACAGACTTAGTCATTCCAACTAAATTTAAGCGATCTGCATTTTTTATAACTGGCACTATTAAATTGCCATCAGCAAGAGATGTTGCCATACCAATATTTATATTCTTTTTTAATATTATAGTATCGTTTCTAACAGAAACATTCATTAGTGGATAAGTTCTTAAGGCTACTGACACTGCCTGCATAAAAATCGGAGTTAAAGTAAGTTTTTCTCCTTCTCTTTTTTCGAAATCATATTTAACTTTGTTTCTCCAATTCCAAACCTTAGTAACATCTACTTCAATAAATGATTGCACATGTGCTGATGTTTTAACTGAGTCAACCATGTGTTTTGAAACGAGCTTACCCATTCTAGACATTTCAATTACCTCATCATTACTGTTGATTGGTAGGTTTGAATTAGTTTTGATATTTACAGCAGAAATTATGTTAATCGGAGTTAACTCAGCTTCATTTGAAGTCTTTTTTGATTCAATATATTTAAGTATATCATTTTTATTAATCCTATTATCTTTACCTGAGCCCTTAATCTGTTCTAGTTCCTTATAATCAATACCTTCTTTTTTAATTATATTCCTAACTAGAGGGGAATAAAACCTTTCAGAATCACTAAGCTTTATTTCACTTACTGTATTGATATTGAGGTCAAAAGTTGGTGGTAAATCTATTTCTTCTTCTTCTTTTGCAGAGCTATCTTGAGAATTATTAATTATTTTTTTTGATGAATCATCAACTGAAACTTCAATAATAGCTATAGTTTGTCCTACTTGGACTATATCATCTACCTCGAAAAATTTTTCGATTAAAACACCTTCAAATTCACAAGGAACTTCCGTGTCTACTTTGTCTGTCGCTATTTCCAAAACAGCTTCATCCATTTCAATTTGATCTCCAATTTCTTTCAACCAAGATGTTATAGTTGCTTCAGCAACACTCTCACCCATTTTTGGCAATTTCAATTCAAATTTAGACATCAAGATCAAATTATATTGTTAAGCAAAATTAAGTAAAATTCGCTTAAAAATAGGATGAAGACTATAATTTATTTGTGCTAGAATCGAATAACCTGGCCTTTTCTTTCAGCATAGTCGCTACCAATATAGAAGTTTGTATTTGGCACTATAATTCTAAGACTATTGGTTTTTGATAAATATTCATAATGATTTATAATTTCAGAAAGCGAAGTGGAATTTAAATCAAATATTAGTAATGAGTTATCAATTTTATTGGCAACTAAGTATTTTGGATTAATTCTTTTTGCCTTAATATTGAATTTATCATTGGAAGATCTGGTGATCAGAAATTTATTTTCGTAATTTATTTCACTTCCTAATACTCTAAAATTAACATTACCAAATTCAGATAATTTTTTAATTGAAATTATTAATTTAAAAAAAAAGTATGCAGCTATTTTAGGGATTAAAAACTTATTAAAATGCTTTAAATAAAAAATATACATAGCATTATAGAATCTATTAACATAGATAAAATTTTTATCTGTACTTTCCCCCTTAAAGTGGATTATCTTAACATCTCCCAAATAATAATTTAAATGACCACTCTTTAGCACTTTATAAGATAGATCTATATCTTCTCCATACATGAAATAATCCTCATCAAAACCTTGAACCGAATCATATATTTGCTTTTCAACAAACATAAATGCACCTGCTAAAACATCAATATATCCTCTTTTATTTTGATCTAAACTTGAGTAATAAAATTTAGAAACTCCAACAAGCTTCATAAAAGAACTAAATACACTAGGCACACTTCTCTTACTCTCTTTTAAGAATCTTCCATTACCATCAATCATCTGACAGCCAACAAAACCAACTTTAAGATTAGATTTATAAAATTCTAATATTTTACTGAAGGTGTCTTCTTTTAATACAGTATCAGGGTTTAAAATACATATATACTTGCCCTTAGCCCTACTAACACCTAAGTTATTTGCTTTAGAAAAACCTTCATTCTTGTCATTTTTGATTAATGTTACTAAAGGGAATTTGTCTTTTACTATATCACATGAATTATCAGAAGAATAATTATCTACAACAATAATTTCTGACTTAATTTTCATTCCACAGAGAGATTGTGAAACGCTAAATAAGCAGAGTTCTAGAAATGAACTTGAATTATAGCTTACAATGATTACAGATAAAACCAAGTTGATTAAATTTTAATAGAACTCTCAAATGGAATTCTATTTGTTATACTTCTGCCTAAAGTAATTTCATCAGCATACTCCAAGTCATCTCCGACAGAAACCCCTCTAGCAATTGTAGAAGTTACAATTTCATATTTATTTATCAACTTATAAATGTAAAAGTTAGTGGTATCCCCTTCCATAGTAGAGCTTAATGCAAAAATAAGTTCTTTAACTAACCCTGATTTAACTTTATGTACTAATGGGTTAATATGTAAATCGTCTGGACCTACACCATCCATTGGAGATATTTTACCACCCAGAACATGATATAAACCCTTAAAGGAACTTGTACTTTCTATAGCCATCACATCTCTAATATCTTCTACAACACAAATAATTGAATCATCTCTTTTTGGGTTAGAGCAAATTTCACAAGTATCTAAATCAGAAATATTATTGCAATTATCACAAAATTTAATATCATTTCTCATCATTACTAATGATGAAGCTAAGTCTTGAATTTGGTTCTTTGGTTGACGTAACATATGTAAAGCCAGCCTAAGAGCAGTTCTTTTACCTATACCTGGTAATTGCGAAATTTCATTTACTGCATTTTGAATTAATTTTGACGAGAACTCCATTAAACAAACTTACAAATTAAATGGTTTGAATTATAAATGTAATGTAAATTATATTTTAGAAATATAACTTTTAAATATGTATTTTGATATATTTACAAATATGAGTTCAGCACAAATACTAATTGTTATTTCACTGTATTTTGGGTTATTATTAATAATATCCAAATTAACTTCCAAAAACGATAATAACTCAGATTTTTTTAAAGCAGGTAAAAAAGCCCCTTGGTACTTAGTTGCTTTCGGAATGGTTGGAGCGTCTTTGTCTGGAGTGACCTTTATTTCAGTTCCTGGATGGATTGAAGGCTCACAGTTTAGCTACATGCAAGTGGTATTAGGTTATTTTGCTGGATACATAGTCGTTAGTAATGTTTTATTACCTGTTTACTATAAATTAAATGTTACCTCTATCTATGAATTTTTAAACACAAGATTTGGCTCTACAGCTCATAAAACTGGAGCAGTATACTTTTTTATATCTAGATTACTTGGAGCCTCCTTTAGACTCTTTTTAGTAGCTATTGTATTACAACAGTTTGTTTTTGATAAATGGGGTGTCCCTTATTTTGTGACGGTTATTATATCAGTTCTTTTGATCTGGATTTACACAAATAAAGGTGGCATTAAGACAATCATTTGGACAGATAGTTTACAAACTCTATTTATGATTCTAGCTGTTGGAATATCCATCTACGGAATATTAAATAGTTTAGACATAACTTTTATTGATTATTTATATTCTGAAGAGTTTTCTAAATATAACAAGATATTTTATTTCGAAGATATTTACAGTAAACAACATTTTATTAAATCTTTTATAGGTGGTGCATTCGTCACTATTTGCATGACTGGATTAGATCAAGATATGATGCAAAAAAACTTAGCTTGTAAGTCATTGAAAGATGCTCAAAAAAACATGTTATGGTTTAGTGTTGTGCTTGTAATTGTTACTGCCTTATTTATGATATTAGGGAGTTTGTTATTTGTGTACAAAGCTGAAAATGGTATAGATATGCCATTACTAGACGGGCAAATAAAAACCGATTTATTATTTCCTGAAATTGCACTTAATGGAGAACTTGGTGTCATACTATCTCTTACATTTATTTTAGGGCTTATTGCCGCTGCTTACAGTAGTGCTGATAGCGCACTAACATCTTTAACAACCTCATACTGCATAGATTTTATTGACATCAATAAAAAGAGTGAAAAGGAACAGGTAGCCATTAGAAAAAGGATTCACATCTTAATGAGCTTAATTTTAATTATAATCATAATTGTATTCAAGTATTTATTAAGCTCCAATGTTATAGACAGTTTATTAAGAGTAGCCAGTTACACATACGGACCATTACTAGGCTTGTTTTCTTTTGGATTGTTTACCAAACTAGGTATAAATGAAAAAAAATTAATTCCTGTTGTAATTCTTGCACCTTTGTTAACACTTTTAGTTAATTATTCTCCTACAATATATGCTATGGTTAGCGTGGATTTACAAACTTGCTTAGAGCTAAGCTTAAATGACTGCATAATAAATAATTGGAGTGATGCATCAACTTTTGCTAAAAGCAACTTCTATCAATTCGGTTATGAGTTATTACCAATAAATGGTTTAATAACATTTACTGGATTATACCTTATAAAGGTTAAAAATATTACCAACGAATCATAACAGACCCCCAGGTAAACCCACTACCGAAAGCAGCAAGAACAACCAAATCGTTGTCTTTTACCTTACCATGCTCCCAAGCTTCTGTAAGCGCAATAATTACAGAAGCAGCAGTAGTATTACCATACTTCATAATATTATTATGCACTTTATCATCAGATAAACTAAATTTCTTTTGTATAAATTTTGAGATACGTAAATTTGCTTGGTGAGGAATCAACATGTCTATATCTTCTTTTTGTAAATTATTTGCTTCTAAACCTTCTACTATCGCTTCTGAAAAACGTGTAATTGCATGTTTAAAAACAAATTGTCCATTCATTTGTGGGTAGTATGATTGATCTTCTGGATCATTTTCTGCTAATATTTCCGGAATCCATCTTCCAGTATTAGGCCCATCTAGCATTAATTCTCTCGCATGTTTCCCCTCTGAATGTAAATGAGAAGATAAAATTCCTTTTCCTTTTTCTTCGCTTCTAGATAAAATCGCTGCTCCTGCCCCATCTCCAAAAATAACAGTCACACCTCTACCTCTTGTAGATTTCTCTAATCCACCAGAATGGTTTTCAGCACCAATTACTAGAATATTTTTATACATTCCAGTTTTTATAAACTGATCTGCAACAGAAATCGCATATATAAAACCAGAACATTGGTTTCGAACATCTAGGGCACCAATTGTTGGCATATCTAACATATCTTGAACACGAACTCCACCTCCTGGAAAATACATATCTGGACTAAGCGTTGCAAAAATAATAAAATCAATATCTTGTTTTTTCAAGCCAGATCTCTCAATTGCAATTTTAGAAGCTTTCACAGCCATAGTTGAAGTTGTCTCACCTGTTTTGGGATCAATCCAACGTCTTTCTTTAATTCCTGTCCTTTCTTCAATCCACTCATCTGAAGTCTCCATAAACTTAGATAGGTCATTATTAGTAACAATATTTTCAGGAACAAAATAACCAAGTCCAGTAATTTTTGAGTTATACATTAAATGTTTTTTTATGAATATAGTAAATTATTTTATTTTAAAAATGTCAGTTTGTCAGTATATGAGGTTTGGCATTCTTATTGAATATTAAAAGTAAACTTAAAATAATTAAATAATGAAAAAAGGCAATATTAATGTATCTGTTGAAAATATATTTCCGCTAATTAAAAAATTTCTATATAGTGACCATGAGATATTTTTGAGAGAGCTAATCAGTAATGCTACTGACGCAACATTAAAACTTAAACATCTATCAAGTGTAGGAAAAGAAAAGATAAAATTTGGCAACCCAATTATTGAAGTAAAGGTCGATAAAAAAGGTAAAAAATTACATATTATTGACCAAGGCCTAGGGATGTCAGCTGAAGAAATAGAGAAATATATAAATCAAGTTGCTTTTTCAGGAGCAGAGGAATTTTTAGAAAAATACAAGGATTCTGCAAAAGATTCAGGTATAATTGGACATTTTGGTCTTGGATTTTACTCTGCTTTTATGGTTTCTAGTAAAGTTGAAATAATTTCAAAATCATACAGAGGTGATGAGGCTGCTCATTGGTCATGTGACGGTTCTCCAAATTTTACTTTAGAAAAATCTGACAAAAAAGAAAGAGGTACTGAAGTAATTCTACATATAGACAAAGACTCTAAAGAGTTTTTAGAAGATTCAAAAATATCTGAGTTACTGTCTAAATATAATAAATTCATGCCTATTCCAATTAAATTTGGAACTAAGGAAGAAGAGCTTCCTTTAGCTGAAAATGCTGAAAAAGATGCAGTTGCTGAAAAAGTAACAGTTGACAATATTATTAATAATCCAAATCCAGCTTGGACAAAGCAACCAAAAGATTTAGAGGAACAGGATTATAAAAGTTTTTATAAGGAGCTGTATCCAATGCAATTTGAAGATCCATTATTTAATATTCATTTAAATGTAGACTACCCTTTTAACTTAACTGGTATTCTTTATTTCCCAAAAATGAATAATGATCTTAATATTCAAAAAGACAGAATTCAACTTTACCAAAATCAAGTTTTTGTAACTGATAACGTTGAAGGGATTGTTCCTGAATTTTTAACAATGTTAAGGGGTGTTATTGACTCGCCTGATATTCCTTTGAATGTTTCAAGGTCGTACTTACAAGCTGACGGAGCTGTTAAAAAGATATCATCCTACATAAGCAGAAAAGTAGCTGACAAGCTTAACTCAATATTTAAAAAAAATCGTGAAGATTTTGAAAAGAAATGGAATGACATCAAGATTGTTATTGAATACGGAATGCTTAGTGAAGACAAGTTCTACGACAAGGCGGATAAATTTGCATTGTACCCTACTGTCAACGATGAGTTTTTTACAATAGACGAATTAACTGAAAAAATAAAAGATAATCAAACTGATAAAGATGATAAGTTAGTTGTATTGTATACTTCTAACAAAATTGAACAACACAGCTATATTGAAACAGCTAAGAATAAAGGTTACGAAGTTTTATTATTAGACTCACCTATTATAGGTCATTTGATTCAAAAACTTGAATCTTCAAAAGAAAAAATATCGTTTGTAAGAGTTGATTCTGATCACATAGATAATCTTATTAAAAAAGATGATACTAAAATTTCAAAATTGTCAGATGAAGAAAAGAAAACACTGGAAGATGTATTAAAAGAAGAAATTCCTTCTGAGAAATTTACAGTACAATTAGAAAGTATGGATAGTGATGCTGACCCTTTCATAATTACGCAACCAGAATTTATGAGAAGAATGAAAGAAATGCAGCAATCTGGCGGTGGTGGTATGTTTGGAATGGGTAATATGCCAGAAATGTTTAACCTTACAGTTAATACTAACTCAGAACTTGTTGGTCAGATACTCGGCACTAAGACTAAGAAGAAACAATCCAGGTTAATTAGTCAGAGTTTAGATTTAGCAAAATTATCTCACGGCCTTTTAAAAGGGGAAGAGCTAACCAACTTCATAAAAAGAAGTTATGAGATAATTAAATAATCATTTAAAATTTTTGTTCTAAAAACCCGTTACTAAGTTTAGTAACGGGTTTTTTTATATCTTTTTTAACTAACACATGGACTATATTGTGTTATATTTATATCCTTTAAATCATTCCCTATGAAAAAATTCAGTCTTGCTTCTTTGGTGCTTTTTTTAATTTTATCATGTGATTTCAGTCCAGAAAATATTCAAAATAATGTAGAGTTAAATACTATTCTTGAAAACTATTACCAAGATGGCTTAAAACTTAACCCTATTAACGCAACCAATGAGGGGGATTCGAGGTATAATGATAAATTTCCTGAGCTAATTACAGATAATTATAAAAATAAGCAAGCAGAATATTATAATAAATATCTAAATAAGGTTTCAAAATTTGAAATAAATGATTTATCGGATGTTGATAAAATGAGTAAATCTATACTAGAATGGGAATGTAAAATTAATCTTGAATCCTTAAATTATAATACTCAATATACACCCATAGACCAGATGTGGTCAATTCACTTAATAGTTGGGCAATTAGCAAGTGCTGAGGGTGCTCAACCTTTTAGAACAGTTTCTGATTACAGCAATTGGCTAGTTAGGTTAGAAGGATATATAAAATGGCTAGCAAATGCTGAAACAAATATGAGAAAAGGAGTGAAAAATGGATACGTATTACCAAAATCACTAATATCTAAAGTAATTCCGCAAATTAAAGCGATAACAAACAGTGATTTAAAAAACAATCTTTTTTATAGTCCAATAAATAAATTTCCTTCTGATTTTGACGTACAAACCAGAGCAATGTTAAAAAAAACATACACATACATAATTCAGGAAAAACTAATTCCAGCTCACGATAAATTGTATCAATTCTTAGAGAAAGAATACCTTAAACAAGGGAGGCTATCCAGTGGAATAGATGATGTGCCAAATGGAAAAGAACTATATAAGCATCTTATCAAATTATTCACTACGACTGACATGACAGCCGATGAAATTCATAATCTTGGGCTATCTGAAGTTTCTAGAATATCCAAAGAAATGATAGAGGTGAAAAATGAAGTAGGCTTTAAAGGCAGCTTAAAAGAGTTTTTTAATTATGTAAGAGAAAATGATACATTGATGCCATTTAAAACTGCTGAAGACGTATTAAAAAACTTTAATTCTATTCATGATAGAATGAAACCTCAAATTGAAAAAATGTTTGATTTAAAACCCAAAACAAAATTTGAAGTCAGAAGAACAGAAAAGTTTAGAGAAAAATCTGCAAGTGCTGAATATAGTCCTGGTTCATTAGACGGATCTAGACCAGGAATATTTTACACACCAATTCCTGATGCTAAAAAATATAATACATATTCTGATGAATCTTTATTTTTACACGAAGCAATACCTGGACACCACTATCAAATTTCTTTAACTCAGGAGAATGATTTACTACCAATGTTTAGAAAAACACTATGGTACAGTGGCTATGGTGAAGGATGGGCTTTATACTGTGAATCACTTGGTAAAGAACTAGGTCTTTATGATGATCCATATCAGTATTTTGGAATGCTTGGAGCAGAAATGCACAGAGCTATTAGATTAGTGGTAGATACTGGAATACATTCTAAAGGCTGGACTAGAGAAGAAGCTATTCAATATTCATTGGATAATGAAGCAGAAAGTGAAGCTGGTATAATTTCAGAAATCGAACGATACATGGCTATGCCAGGACAGGCACTCTCCTACAAGATTGGACAATTAAAAATTAAAGAGTTAAGAAGTTTAGCTCAACAAAAACTAGGGAATAATTTCAACATATCTGAATTCCATAATAAAATTTTAGAATCTGGATGTGTACCTTTAGCTCTTTTAGAAAACAAAATCAATAACTGGATTAATTCAAAACTTAATTAAATGACAGTATTAAAGTTTATTAAACTTACGTTTTTTTCTTTATTCTTTTTATTTTCTCTAAACTCATTTTCTCAGTTTAGTAAAACACATTATATACCACCAATTAGCACTAGTGGTCAGGGCTCATCTTCGCCTGAGATTCAATATCTATATGTTTCTACTCCAAATGAAAATCCTATTAATGTTATTATTACTCCCATAGGTGGAACCCCATTAGCTGTAACTGTTTCAAACTCGGAACCATACGAATATTTTATCGGCGACGGGAATGATACTAATTTTATAGCCTTGTCTGGAGATTCGGGTGAGGTATATATTAATAAAGGTTTTATAATTGAAGGAGAAGATTTAATATATGTTTCGGCTAGGTTATTTACAAGTGATGCTTATTATCAAGCAGCGGGGCTGGTTAGTAAAGGTTTAGCAGCTCTTGGAAAAACTTTTAGGGTTGGTACTTTTGAAAGTGTAGGAAGTGATCCAGCTGGTAATTTTCTGAATTTTGTAAGTGTATTAGCTACAGAAGATAATACCATTGTTAATTTTTCTGATTTCCCTAATGGCGCTACAATTATAAATAATGCAGCTACTAATGATATTCTACTAAACTCAGGAGAGAGTTATGTAATCGCTATACAACCAACTAGTTTTAATCCAGACAACGATAATGCGATGATAGGTGTACTGGTTGAGTCCGATAAACCTATTGCAGTAAATTCTGGATCTATAACTGGAAGTAACCAAAACACAGATACTGATGCTAATGGACAAGATGCTGGAATAGATCAAATTGTACCTTTAGAAAGAGTTGGTACAGAATACATATTTGTAAGAGGTATTGGTCCTGATCAAATTGAAAGACCACTAATCGTTGCTCATGAAGCAGACACAGAAGTATATGTAAATGGTGCATTAGAGTTTACGATTGCTCAAGCCGGAGAACACTGGTCTATACCATCTTCATTTTATGGAGTCTCATACGATCAGTACGGAGTAGGTCCAGAAATTGGAGTATCGAGTAATATGTACGTTCAAACATCAAAACCAGCTTTCGCATACCAATTCTTAGGAGGAATAAGGCCAGGTGTAGCTGGTCCATTTGGAACTGGGACTGGAGTGCCTAACCAAGGAATGTTTTTTGTACCACCAATTAATTGTCAAACTCCAAGTATTGTAAATAATATTGCTGCAATCAATAAACTTGGTCCAGATTTTTCATTTGAAGGAGTTGTTACTATTGTAACAGAAACTGGATCTACAGTTTTAATTAACGGAAATGACATTTCTGACTATGCGGGTGAAGTTCAGCCCGTAAATGGGAATGCATTGTTTGAATCGTATACGGTTGAAGGCTTAACAGGAAATGTTTCTGTTGAATCCTCAAGCCAGATATATGTTGCATCATTTGGGGCATATGATTACGCTACTTTTGGAGGATATTACTCAGGGTTTGCATACCAGCCTGAAATTATTTTAGATGAAATATCAGTAGATTCCGAAGGTTGCATACCTAACTTGGAATTAAGATTAAATAGCATATCTACATTTGATGAGTATCAATGGTATTTTAACGGTGAAATGATTGATGGTGCTGTTGGAAATAGCTTTACTCCTACTGAACCTGGTTATTATCAAATTTCCGGTGCAGTAGATGATTGCCCTGGTTTATTACTTTCTGATGATATCCCTGTTAGTGCATGCCCACCAGATACAGACTCTGATGGAGTAAATGACAACATAGATATAGATATAGATAACGATGGAATATTAAATTGCGAAGAATCTCTTGGAGATAAAAATATAGATTTTTCGGGTGAGATTGAAGGTGTAATTGGTAATGATGGTGAATCACTAGCGACCGTTACATGGGATCTTGCAAGTTCAACTGGTTTTATCCCAGTTTGGGATGGCAATACTACTGGTGATTTTTCATCTCTATCACCTCCAGTATATGAAGCAGTAGATTCCGAGGGAATTTTTGTTGAATTTGATGGATTTAATACAAGTTTATTAACTTTCAGTACTGAAGTAAGTTTGACAGTTGAACAAAGTGAATATGAAAGTGTGTTTTTTGGCGCTAGTCTTGATAATCAAGAGTCTTTTAATTTTAAGGTTCCACCATCAAAGTCAATAACAATTTTAAACCCAGATAATCAAATATTGATTGACACCAACTTTGATGGTATTTATGAATCTGGAATAACTTCATTCTCGAATTTTGAAATTCGTTTTAAATTAAATGGAACTAGTCTGAATGCTGCTGATGCCACCTACAAACTTTTTACTCACTTGACAGGCTCTTTAGAAATTACTCATTATAACTCAAGTTCAGAGGATAATGGAGCTTCATTTAAAATGATCGCAACTTGTTTTCCAATTGATACTGATAGCGATAGTATTGTTGATGCGGATGATATTGATAGTGACAACGATGGGATTTTAGATATTATAGAAAACAATGGTGTGTTATACCAACCATTATCAAACATTGATGAAAATCAAGATGGCTATGATGATATTTTTAACGGCACATCTCCTTTAGATTTTGATGGAGATGGAGTAGAAGATTATTTAGATTTAGATTCTGATAATGACGGAATATTTGATTTACAAGAATCTTTAAGTAATGGTTTGGACTCAAATTTAGATGGAATAATTGATGGAACTAATTTTGGAACTAATGGTCTGTCGGATGATTTAGAAAATACATCTGATTCTGGAATAACAAATTACACTCTTTCTAATGTTGATGAAGACGAATACTTCAATTATTTAGATTTAGACTCCGATGGAGATGATTGTAGTGATGTTATTGAGGCTGACTACACAGATGAAGATGTAGATGATCTACTTGGTGTTTCGCCAGTTACAACCGATTTAAACGGTTTAGTAACTAGCGCGCTAGATGGGTATAACACCGCTAATTCTGACTATATAATCGCTGCACCTCTAAGCATCACAGAACAGCCAATTGTAGAACAAACTGTTTGTGAGAGTAGTACTGCATCAGTTTCAGTCAACTTAAATACTTTAGATTCAGCTCCAGTGGACTCATACCAATGGCAATCTAGTACAGATGGTATTGATTGGTTTGATATTACAGATAACACTATATACAATGGAGCTAATAGTTCTGTATTAGAGATTAATAATATTCCACTATCATTTAACAACCTAAATTTCAGAGTCGTTATTGATAGAGAAGGAAATGGTTGTGGTGTTATTTCTAATCCATCCATATTTTTTATTGATCCACTTCCTATCATCACCATACCAACATCACTTGAGGAGTGTGACAATGATTATGATGGTATTGATATTTTTGATCTATCTCAAAAAACAGAAGAGCTACTTGGTGGTCAAATTAATGTTACCGTTTCGTATTACGAGAATCAAGAAGATGCCGATACTG